>Ga0316217_10000964_pt1 | contig 38980 bp, 29 predicted proteins | sample 1anoAmetaG_FD_203633 | JGI IMG/M metagenome (GOLD analysis project Ga0316217, IMG submission 203633) | Freshwater microbial communities from Trout Bog Lake, Wisconsin, USA - 1anoA | ecosystem: Environmental > Aquatic > Freshwater > Lake > Hypolimnion/Profundal zone | place: USA: Wisconsin...
CAACCGCTGGAGGCGTTCGTCCATGTCTTGTTTCAGGGCGTTGAATTTCCAGGCGATCGCATCTTGGCTCATACCTCAAGGATAAGTCACGTAGCAAATTTGACCATATTATTTTTGGACAATGCCTTACCGTCGTCCAGGTGCCGGTCATCAGCTTCACCGGGACCCCGATGGCCATCAATGCGGGCAGTGCCAGCACCCTGGCCTGGACCGTCGGCAACGGTCCCACCAGCGTGACTCTGAGCCCTGGGTTGGGCACCGTGGGGGCGTCGGGTTCCACGACCGTGACCCCGGTCGCCACCACCACCTACACCCTGACTGCCACCAACCTGGCGGGCACGGTAACGGCCAACGTCACCATCAATGTCACCCGGGCGCCGGTCATTACCTCCTTCACGGCCGCCGCCACCCAGATCAACCAGGGGGGCAGCACCACCCTGACCTGGTCGGCCACGGGTGCAACCTTGACCCAGGTCAACGGTTTGACCGTCAGCGGGGCGACGCTGGTGATAGCTCCAACCCAGACGACCACGTACACTCTTTCCGTGTCCAATTCCGCCGGCTCAGCGTCCCAGAGCGTTACTGTCACCGTGGTGATCCCAGCCTCTTTCCAGTGGCAGAAAGCCATGGTCTACGGCTTCGGCCAGTTGCTGAGCGAGGAGAGCAGCACGGGGCCCGTCTACGTCATGGGGGATCAGGTGGGCAGCCCCAATATCCTGACCGACGCCACGGGGACGGTGGTGGGCCTGACCAAGAACCTGCCCTTCGGGGAGCGGCTCGATAGCTGGGGTGTGCAAAGCGCCCGCCGCTACACCAACCACGAGGATCAGCCAGGCTCGGCCATCTACATGCAAGCCCGGATGTATCTGCCGGCCTATGGCAAGTTCGCCCAGGTGGACCCGGTCTATGACCAGACCAAGGGGGATCCGGAGACGTGGAACCTCTACAATTACGTCACGAACAACCCGGTGACGCATACGGATCCCGATGGTCGTGAAGCGCAGCAGTCGGGCGACAATCCGAACTTTGGGTTCATGCACACGATTCGGGGCACCATGCTGGGTTGCGCATCAGGGGGTGAGGACTTTTGGGCCACTGGCGCCCAGACTGATGGCTGGGATTGCCACGTAACTGCTTATTATTCAATTGACGCCTCGGTTTCAACAGGTCATCCCGCGCCTACAGTTGAGACGAAGCTTTCGCCCTGGCAGCAAACAAATCATGGTGCTGATGGGAAATTTGATCCGCATGGCGATCAAGCAAAGGCTGAAGCAATAAAGGCTGGGGAAGTCTCTGGGGAAATGGTTGGGAAAGTGGCTGTTTTCGCATATGGAGGGTCTTTGGACCAGCGAACGGGAGAACTATCTGCCATCAAAACTGTTCTGACGGATAGCGATCAGGGAAAGGCGATGTTGAGCGCACTTGAAGATCGAAAAACCTGGTTTGGACTCGGAAGCGTAAAATCATTTGATCTTATTTCAATGGATTCAGGTGGTAGCCATACCTTTCTAGGCTCCCAAAGAATCCTGTTGGACCAACATGATGTCGGTGCCAGTTACAAATCTCTAGATGGCAATGGGACATTTTCATACGAGCGCATTATTGCTCATGAGCTTGGGCATGCAGCCATGGGGACTAGGGATGACGGCCCAGGCAGAATGAATAATGTTAACGCTAACGAGAATGTTGTTATGCGGCAACTTGGGGATTCAATGATCGAATAGCATACTGATCCATTGTATGTGGAGGGACTCATGCGATTACTTTTACCAGGAACAGTTCTGGGGATTATTGTAGCTGTTGGAAGTTATTGCTATCTTCGAGGTCAAGGGAAGGAGTTGGCATTGAAAATTTATTATTATCCCATTGGATCTGAAACATTAACTCCTGTTACCTCCGAAAATATTGAAAAGAAGGGACACCTGTGTGAGATCGCCTCTGTGAAGGATATACGTGTCATCAAAAAGGTGCTGGACTCTACGACGCGTCCGGCTCCACAGAAGTTCACCGACCTGGCTGTGCGAGTGAAGCTGGTGGAAATCGGCGACCAGGGCGACAAGCTCCTTGCACTGGTGGAGAACGATGGAATTGTCAGGTATGCCGGCGAGGATGGAGTGATCTCTCCTCAGGGCATGAACACACTCAAGAAAGTCATTGAGGCTCAATTCAAGTAGCCCTTCTCGCCGTCACAAGGTTCGCCATTTTGGAATCGTCTGGGGTTTAAGTCCTCCTCATCCCAGCGCCCGGACCCACCCCGTCTCAGGCGCCGTCCGGCTCGCTTTGCCCGCCAAGCTCGCGCCTCCGCTGCGCTCCTGCCCGCCCTTGCCGTCCAGGCGCCCGTAACAGGGCGAGGCCGGGGTTCAACGTCTCGGGTAATTAAAGCGGAGGCCTCCTACGGCGACGATGCTGAGAGCCCAACGGTCCCTCCATTGCACCGACCATCATCCATCTCCGCCCCCCGCGTCGGTCGGCAGTCGTCGCATTTTCGATAAGGCAGCCTTATCGAAAATGGTTTTGCTGAACCCCTCGTCGGCGGTGCCGCCGAGCGCTTCATCAAAACTCCCGCCGCCTGCCTAAACATAACGGGTACGCTATGTTTCCCGCCGCGGGGGGCTCCGTGGCTTCGTTTGGGGACTATCCCTGATGACCGGTTGGCGGTGCCTGATGTCGCGCCACGGCCGGGGCATGTTCCTTCAAGGGCGGGTCAGGCCAGAGCCGATCAATATACCTGTAAAGCAAGGAGCCCCCCATGCTCGCCATCCACCTGCCCGAGGAAATAGAACGCCGTCTGACGGCCCTGGCCGAAGCCACGGGCCGCAGGAGGACCTTCCATGCCCGGGAGGCCATCATGGGCTACCTGGATGACCTGGAGGACATCGCTCTGGCTGAGCGGGTCCTGGAGGAGATCCGGGCCGGTCGGGTCAAGACCACCCCCCTCGCCGAAGTGATGCGCGAACATGGCCTGGAGCATTGAGCTCGCACCCTCTGTCCGCAAGCCCATGCAAGACCTTGAGCAGCCGTTGGCCATGCCGACCCTTGATGACGTTCGTACCCACGCCCAGGAACCCGTCCAAGGCCATTCCAGGCATTCGTGTGCCGACACCCTAATGGAAACAGGGATCCGACCGCAGGAAGTCCGCCGTCTCCGGCGTCGCCCCCACCTGGGTGCACACGAAGGCCGATAGCCGCGCCGCGCGCCGGTGGGTGAGGGCCAGGTCCGCGCCCAGCACCATGCCGGCGGCCAGGGCGGCGGTGAAGGCGTCCCCGGCGCCCACGGTGTCGGCGATGGGGACGGCCAGGCCCGGTTCCTCCCGGCGCTCCCCGGCGGTGCAGAGGATGCTGCCCCGCCCGCCCAGGGTGAGGGCCACGAGCTTGAGGCCGTAGCGGGCCCTGAGGGCCTCGGGGTCCGGCACCACGCCGCACCAAGCGGCCACCCGGGGCAGCTCGTCTTCGTTGACCTTGAGGACCTCGCAGCGCTCAAGGGAGGCGCGGATCAGCTCCGGGTCATGGTAGCCCTGGCGCAGGTTCACATCGAAGATCCGCAGGCACCTCGGCCCGGCCGCCTCCAGGAAGCGGAGGATGGTCGCCCGGGACCGGGGGTCCCGGGAGGCCAGGGTGCCAAAGGCGATGGCGGCGGCTTCGGGGGCGTAGCTGAGGAGCGTGTCCGGGGCCTCCAGGGCGTCCCAGGCGATGTGCTCGTGGATGAGGAAGGTGGGGCAGCCCTGGGCATCCAGGGCCACGTCCACGGTGCTCGTGGGGAGGAGGGGATCCAGCTGGACCCGGCTGCGGTCCACGCCCAAGGCGTCCAGCCTGGCCAGGGCCTCCCGCCCAAGGTCGTCGTGCCCGACCCGGCTCACCAGGGCGCCGCGGCAGCCCAGGCGCGAGGCGTGGTAGGCGAAGTTGCCGGGGGCCCCGCCCAGGCGACGGCCCCGGGGAAAGAGGTCCCAGGTCACCTCGCCGATGCCCACGACGAGAGGTGGCACTACAGGTAGTCCATGAACTGATGCAGGACGGGGATCTTGTGCCGCTTGCCCTTGCAAGCCTGCAGCACCGAGGTGACCGACATGGCCAGGCACCACATGAGCCAGATAGGCAGGAAGAACCGGATGAAGATCCAGCCCAGGAGCGGGAAGAGGCCCATAATGACCATGGCCAGGGCCAGGGCCACCTCCGTGAAGGCCAGGAGGACCCCCTGCCGGGAATGCCAGAGGAGCTCCTCGTCGTTCCTGCAGCGCAGGTACGGGAGAAAGGCCCAGGGGCCCGCGTAGCAGAGGATGAGATCCCTCAGTCGGTCACCCATGTAAAGGGGGGCAGGGGCATCCATTGGCACGGCATCCTCCGGTAGCAGGATAGCTCAAAGGAGCATCATGAGGGCCACGCAGCCCATGAGGATCGCGAAGCCTCTGCGCAGACGGTCCCCGCGCACCCGGGTGGCGATGCGCGCTCCCAGGTAGGCGCCTGTAATGAAACCCACGGCCACGCCCGCCAGGAGGAGCCAGGGCAGGTGCTGGTGCCGGGCGTAGACGAGCACTCCCGGCAGCCCGATGGGAGCCAGCATGAAGGCGAGGCAGGCCGCCTGGGCCTCGTGCTGGCTGAGGTCGAGGCCCCAGACGAGGATGGGGATGATGACCACGCCCCCGCCGATGCCCAGGAGCCCCGAGGCCAGGCCGCCCAGGAACCCCGCGCCCAGGCCCGGCAGGAGCAGGCGCCGGAAGGGGGGGGCCACGCCTGCCGGGCCACCCACGGGCCTGGGCGGCGCGGGCTTCAAGAACCAGGTGTAGATGGCCAGAAGGATCAGGACCACCCCGAACACGGTGCGCAGGGGACCATCCGGGATGCGCGCGGCGAAGTGGGCGCCGGCCCACACCGCGGGCATGAACGAGACGGTGAGGAGGGCGACCAGGGCCCCGTGGATGGGGATGCCCATGCGCCGGAAGAGGAGGACCGCCGGCAGGCCATTGGGCAGGATCATCGCCGCCAGGGTCACGCCCTGGGCCTGGTGCTGGTTCAGGCCCAGCAGCAGGCCCAGCATGGGGATGAGGACGATGCCGCCGCCGATGCCGAAGAGGCCTGACAGCACGCCGCCGCTGAGGCCGGCGACCAGGGACCCGAGACCCATGACCCACGATGTTCCCACCCCGCCTCCGGTTCTGCCACAAAGGGACGTCCAACATCCCTTCCGGTCATGTTCCAATGGAAGCGATTGGAATGACAGACCCATGCAGATCAAGTTCTCCGAAGATGTGATTCTCGACAGCCGGCGTGCGATCCTGATGCCCCGCCAGGAGACCCTGGTCATCGCCGACCTATTCCTGGGGCTGGGAGCCGGCCGGCGCAAACGACCCGACGCCCTGCCCAACGGGCAGCAGCACGAGATCTGGGAGCGGCTCCTGGGCCTCCTGGATGATTTCAAGCCCAAGCGGGTGGCCATCCTGGGCGACATCAAGCCCAACCAGGGCCACCTGGAGGACGACGAGGCCGAGGAGCTGAGGACCCTGTTCCGCAAGCTCGTGGGCCACAACCGGGAAGTGGTCCAGATCGTGGGCCACCCCGAGCGCTCCTGGGGCCCCTCCCTGGAGGGGACGGGCATCCAGCCCATGGACACCTATCGGGTGGGCATCAACACCCTCATGCACCGGCGGCGGATCTTCGTCTACCCCCGCCATGACCCGCCCACCGGGTTCTGGATCAATGGCGGCCTGCACCCTCTCTTCGCGGTGCCCATGGCCGGCAACGACCAGTCCGAAAGCTGGATCCGCTACCCGGCCTTCCTCTTCACCGGCTTCGCCCTGGTGATGCCCTCCTTCGTCTCCTACGCCCAGGGCTGGGAAGTGATGCAGCCCGAGCGCCTGCCCAAGCAGGCCCGGGCCTGGAAGGTGGTGGGGGACAACTTCCTGGCCCCCCTGTCCCTGCCCGACCTGCCCGGCCCGCCCGACAGCATGAAACTCATCACCCGGCCCCAGTCGAAGGGGCGGCACAAGGAGGCTGCGGCCGAGTAGGCAGGCGCGGTTCATGTCAGGCGTTCAGGGATCCTTGTCCCGGTCCGCAGGACCGAAGAACACGAGCCCGAGCAGGATGAGGATCCCGATGAACACCAGCAGGGGAATGTTGTTGACCGGGCCCTGGTACAACGCTTGATCGAGTTGGTGCAGTCTTCTTCCCCCGGGGACCGCCCCTCTGGCTAGAAGGTGATGTGACATTCAGACTCCTTGGCTGGCCGACCCACGGGTGACACCCGCACTCAAGGTGGGGCGGGCGGCATCAAGGTTTCCCATTGAACCGGAGTGGCCTCGATCGGGACACCCGCTTCACCGTTGAAACCTCCCCTGCTCCCGGTGCACGACTAGGCAAGGACACCGCCTGTCCGGTGAGGGGGAAGGTCATGAGTCAGCTACGGTATGGCAGGAAGACCCAGCAGGAGCTGGAGCAGGAACTGCGGGCCCACGGCCCGGATCTTGCGCAAAGGCTGCGCCGGGCCAAGGACTATCACGAGGCCGCCAAGCACCATGCCATCTGGGCGAACCCCACGTTCGCTGAGGCCCTGAAACCGGGCCCGCCCGGTTGGAACGCGCGACGTGAGCATCCCCTCACCATGAGGTTCCGGCTGGACGAGCGCCTATGCAAGCCTCCTTTCGACTACGGTTCGGTCTTCTTCGTGCCCCCTCCCCTGGACCCCTTCGTGCGCAGGGCGGAAACCAATGGCATCTTCCACCGCAGTCCGGGGGGCGGCCTGCGTCTCACCCTTGGTGAAATGACTCGCATCGGGCGCATGTATGGCGATGACGAATGGGTCCAGCGCCTATGCCTGGAACCGCCCATCACCGCTGCCCATGGCATCGGCATGGGTGGGGAGACCATGCCTCATTCGCTGGAGGACCTGATCGCGTGGCTGACCCGGAACGCGCGCTCCGGCTGGCCGGACTATGTCGCGGCCTGTTTCGACATGTATTTCGCGGGGGTGGGGGTTCGGCTTGGCGTCCTGCCGGGGAGAACTCCCGCGATGAATGCAAGGCTGGCCGAGGCCGAGCGGGTGCGGGAGGAAGCCTTGCGGAGGAACCGGGCCTTCAGTTCCCAGGAAGCGGCCAACCGGCGCGAGGCCGCCCGGAGGGTAGCCGATGACCGTCTCATGGAGGAACAGAAGCGAAGCCTTGAAGACCCACTGACCGCCTGGCGTGAGGAGGACCGCCGGGAGCTGCTGTCAGGTACGATTCAGCCGGAGGCGATGGACGGGAGGAAGTTCAGGCGGCTTGCCCCGGGCACGGTTGAGGAACTGAGGGAGGCGCGAGCGATCCAGACCGAAATACGCATGCGCAAGACCGCGCAGGGCTTCGAGGATACGACGGAACAACTGGAGGCCATCGACAAGATGCTGCGGCACCGCAGGGGCACCCGCCTGCCGGCGAGACCGTTGCGCCCCATTCGCGGGCGGTGAAGTCAGGCCGTGCCCTCCGGATGCCACCGCTGGGCGAAGGCCACGCCCTCCTCCCGGCACCACCGGTGGATGCCCAGGTTGATGGCCTGCTGGAGGTCCATGTAGAGGTTCATGTCCGGGTCCAGGACGAAGTAGGCGACCTCGAACAGGAGGGCCGCATCGGCGAACTCCTTGAAGTGGGCCCGGTCGAAGCGGGTCCGGTCCTGGGCCTCCACCAGGTGGCGGATGGCCTCCGGGAGGCGCTCCAGCTTCTCAGGCGGAGTATCGCAGGCCAGCTTGAACGTGAAGGACACGCGGCGGTCCTGCATCCGCTTGAAGTTGCGGATGCGGCTCTTGAGGAGGTCGGCGTTGGCGATGATGATCTGTTCGCCCGATAGGCTGCGCACCCGGGTGCTCTTGAGGCCCACGTACTCGACGGTGCCCAGGTAGGCCTCCACGACGATGAAGTCGCCCACTTCGAAGGGCCGGTCCAGGGCGATGGAGAGCGAGGCGAACAGGTCGCCCAGGATGTTCTGGATGGCCAGGGCCACCGCGACGCCGCCGATGCCCAGGCTGGCGAGGAGGGTCGTGATGTTGAAGCCCAGGAGGCTCAGGGCCAGGAGCAGGACCACCGAGCCAAGGGCCACGCGGAGAATGAAGCCCACGACGCTCGCCCGGGTGGCGGCGGCCCGGTCCTGGCTGCGGGCCTCCTTCAGCGGGACCTCCAGCCAGAGGCCGATGAAGGTGTTGCCCCAGAGGCCCACCTGGACGAGCAGGGCCAGGGGGCCCAGCAGCAGGAGGGCCCGTTCCAGCCGCGGCGTCAACGTGGGGATGCTGGAGGCCAGGGCGACGGCGACGGCCGCCAGGACGAGGGGATGGGTGCGGGCCACCAGGGCCGTGAGGTAGCGGTCCAGGGGGCTGTCCTGCCAGGCTTCCAGGCCCGTGAGGTAGCGCAGGAGCAGGGACCGGCCCAGGTAGAGCAGGGCGGTCAGGCCCAGGGCCGCGACCAGGGTCGAGAGCCAGACGATCAGGGTGTTGCCCAGGAGGACGTGGTTGAGCTGGAACATCGGGCCTCCCCGGGAAGACCCTCCGGGGGCCACCCACTCCCAAATGGGTCCGACCCCGCCCAGGTTTCCTTGGGGATCGGCAAGAAGCTGCAAGCGGCCATTGGATCCCGCAGGATTGAAACTTTCCATGGCCGGTACGCATTTAATTATGTATGAATTACGCATTGAAATACCACCCACTCCTCGCCATCTCCGCCCTGGCCCTGGCCCAGGCCCTGGTACCTTCCTCCCTCGGGGCCAGCACCAAGGATTCCGTGAAAACCGCCCCGGCCCGACCCAGGCAGGAACCGGCCCGCCCCAAGGCGCAGGCGGGACCGGATGCCATGGCCGGATTCCTGCAGCGGCCCGGCCGGCGGACCTCCCCCACGCCGAACCGCAAGCCGGGCCCTGGCCCGTGGTCCGGGCCTGCGCCCCGGCTGCGGGAGGTCCTCCTGCCCGCGGGTGCGCCCGATCTGGGCCCGGGCCACGGCTGGGAGCGGCGCTCCACCTGGTCTTCCGAGGGCGTGACGCACACCCGCTGGGACCACGTCTACCGGGGGCTGCCGGTGCTGGGCTCGCAGATGATCACCCACCGCCTGGCCCATGGCGGCTTCCTCGAGCCCACCCCCTCCCTGGCCCTGGGCCGGGGCGCGGGGGGGCACCCCTTCGCGCCGCCCATCCCCGGCGGCCTGGAACCGGCTGTGAGCCGTGAGGCCGCGGTGCAGGCGGTCCTGGACCCCCTCGGGCCCCTGCGCCGGCTGCCCGGGATCCCCTTCTGCACCCTCGCCCTGCTGCCACGCCTGGACCAGGTGGACATGAGCCTCCCGGGCGAAGTGGACGCCGCCGGGTTCCCCTTCGTCGTCACCGACTGGCGCCTGGTGTGGCGCCTGGAAACCCGTTGGCGCACCGGCGGCTTCACGGCCCGGGATGCCGAATACCTGGTGGACGCCCATTCCGGGGAGGTGCTCCAGGCCCGCCCCGTGGCCTCCCGGATGGCCGGCACGGGCCAGACCCTCCTCTACGGGCAGGTTGAGCTGGGCACGACCTACGACCCCCTGCTGGGGTTCCAGCTGCGCGACACCCGGCGGGCCGGGAACCGGATCCTGAGGGCCAAGGTCACCGTCGACCGCGAAGACTTCAAGAGCTGGCACGAACTTCCCGTGACCAGCCCCGTCAACCACTGGGGCGATGGACGTCCGGACGACCTGCTGTCCGTCGCCGCCAGCGCGGCCTACGCCCTGCAGTCCACCTGGGACTACTTCGGCATCGTCCATGGCTGGCATGGCGCCGATGGCCGGGGCACCCCGGTCGACATCCTGCTGGAGGTGCCCGATTCGGAGGACAACGCCCAATGGTCCCAGGACACCGAGGGCCGGCTCCGCGGGGGCATCCAGATCGGCCCGGGCCGGTATTTCTGGCCCGTGACCGACCTGGAGACCCTGGGCCACGAATTCGCCCACGGCGTCAACCGCGCCAGCGCCAACCTGAAGCGGGGGCCGGAGTCGCCCGGACTGGACGAGGGCGGAGCCGACTTCTTCGGCCAGATGGTCGCCACCTGGGCGCGCCATGGCGGAGGCCGCCTGGGCCGGACCCGCCTGCCCGCGGACCGGATCGGCGACCGGGGCACCTCCTGGCTCTATACTTCCCGGCTCAGCGGTCCGGCCCCGGAAGGGATGCACGGCGTCATCGACCTGGACGGCCAACCCACCAAGCTCGACCGGAATCTGTTCGAGCCCTCCCTCCTGGGCGATCCCGAGGCCTGGAGCCCGGACCTGTTCCGGGACTGGGACGAGCACAAGGTCGGGGTACCCCTGTCCCGAGCTTTGTACTTCCTCTGCCGCGGCGCCGAGCCCTGGCCCGGCGCCGTCCCCGGCGCGCCCTCGGGCGCCCTGGAAGCGCCCCACCACAGCCGCCTGCTCCCCGGCGGCATGGCCGGGCTCGGCAACGACCACGCGGCGCGTCTGTGGTTCCGGGCCCTCACGGCCCACCTGCAACCCTTCTCCGGCTATTTCGACGCCCGGGAGGCCATGCTCCGGGCGGCCCGCGAGCTGCATCCCGGCACGCCGGCCATCGCCCAGGCTGTGGCCCAGGCCTTCGCCGCCATCGGCGTCGGCAAACCCACCCTGGCTCCCTCCGGGCCGGCCGCGACCGGACCCATGACGCTCCACGCCACTCCCAGCGGCGCCGACGTGGTGCTCGGGGTCGACGTGGCGAACCCCAGGGCCGTCACCTGCGTCACCTTCCTGGTGGACGACGTGCCCGTGGGCCGGAGCCTCGTGCCGCCGTTCCGCCTGACCCTGCCAGCGTCCAGGACCCTGGCCAACGGCACCCACGCCTTCCGCGCCCTGGTCCGGGACCTGGACGACCACGTGACGGACACCGCGTCCCTGGAGCGGCGCACCTTCGACCTGACCAACCCGGTGCAGCAGCTGCTCCGGGACCCCAGCCTGGAAGGGATGCGCGGTTTCCTGCCCAACTTCCCGTTCCTCATCCAGCGCCCGGAGCCCGGCCAGGCCCACTCCGGGGACCACTGCGCGGAGTTCCGCCTCCGGCCCGAGGTCGGAAGCCGCGAACAGAAGCTCTACCAGGAGGTGGACCTGCCCGCGGGGCATCACCTGAGGCTCCAGTTCCACCTGCGCGCCCGCGCAGGGACGGGCCCTGGAGCCGGGGATCCACTGATCCTCCAGGTGCTCGACCGGTCGGATGGCGCAAGCCCCGTGGCGACCCACATGGAGGTCTTCCGCCCCGGCGACACCCCCGACGCCTGGTCGCCGCGGTTCGTGGACCTGGATGCCTTCGCCGGGCGGAAGGTGGTGGTCCGGTTCGGGTTCAAACCGGGCGAGGGTTCGACCACCGTGTTCCGGCTGGACGACATCCTCCTGCACGCCTCGCGGGAGCCCCTGCCCGCCCCGGAAGGGCCCCCCGAGCGCAAGGAACCGGCGCCGGCGCCGGAGAAAAAGGAGCCCTGAGGTTTCCGGGACCAGGTGCCTAGTCCAGCATGCCTTTCTCCCGCATCCACTCGTCATTGAAGATGGTGCTCAGGTACCGCGACGCGCTGTCCGGGAAGAGGATCGCCACCCGGGCGTCCGGGGCCAGCGTGGGCGCGAGCTTGCGGAGGGCGTGGACCACCGCCCCGCTGGAGCCGCCCACGAGGAGGCCCTCGGTGCGCGCCAGCTCACGGGCGGCCAGGAAGGCCTCCTGGTCGGTCACCTGGACCATCTCGTCGATGACGGAGAAGTCCGCGCAGCCAATGATGAATTCGTCCCCCAGGCCCTCCAGCAGGTAGGGGCTGGCCTTGCCGGCCTCCCCCTCGCGGAAGAAGGGGGTGAAGACCGAGCCGACCACGTCCACGGCCACGATCTTCACGTCGGGGTTGCGCTCCTTGAGGTAGCGGCCGACGCCGCCGATGGTCCCGCCGGTGCCCATGCCGGCCACGAAGACGTCGATCTTCCCGTCCAGCTGCTCCCAGACTTCGGGCCCCGTGCCCAGGTAGTGGGCCTCGTTGTTCTCGCGGTTGTTGTGCTGGTCGGGGAAGTAGCAGTGGGGGGTCTCCCGGGCCAGCCGGGGGGTGATGTTGTTGTAGCTGTCGGGATGCTCGGGGGGGAGCGAGGTGTCCACCTTGACCACGTCCACGCCCAGGGCGCTGAGCTGGTCCAGCTTCTCCTTGCTGGTGCGGTCCCGCACCACGGCCTTGAGGCTGTAGCCCTTCTGGATGGCCGTGAGGGCCAGGCCCATGGCGGTGTTGCCCGAGGAGTTCTCCAGGATCACGTCGCCCGGGTGGATCCGGCCATCCTGTTCCGCCTGCTCGATCAGGTACTTGGCGATGCGGTCCTTGCTCGAACCCATGGGGTTGAGGAACTCGAGCTTGGCCCAGACGGGGAACGGCATGCCTTCGGTGATCCGCCGCAGCCGGACCATGGGCGTGTTGCCGATCACGTCCAGGATGCTGTCGAAGACGCGCTTGTCACGCATGGGCATGGGCGGGGAGCTCGGCCACCAGTTCGATCTCCACTTTCGCGCCGCGGGGGAGCGCGGCGACCTGGACGGTGCTCCGGGCCGGCTTGGCGCCGCCCAGGGCCTGCTCGTAGACCGCGTTGAAGGCGCCGAAGTCGGCCAGGTCCGTGAGGAAGACGGTGGTCTTGACCACGGAGGCCCAGGTGGTTCCCGCCTCGGCGAGGACGGCTTCGAGATTGCGCAGCACCTGTCCGGTCTGGGCCTCGATGGAGCCGGTCTCCATGGCCATGGTCGCGGGCACCAGGGGGATCTGGCCGGCGGTGAAGAGCAGGTTGCCGGTGACGACGGCCTGGGAGTAGGGGCCGATGGCGCCGGGGGCGTTGGGGGTGCTGAGGGTCTTCATGGTGGCTCCTGGAACGGTCCTAGCCTTTACCCCAGCGGCGCTTCTTGTTGTGGCGCCAGGGCTTGGAACTGGGAGGGGCGGGAATGGGGGATTCGAAGGGGGAGGGGGCGGGCTCCGGGACCGCCTCCACGGGGGGTTCGGGCTCCTCCATGTTGCCCACGCCTTCCTCGATCTGGAGCTGCACGACCTGGGCGGTCCGGTGCATGAGCGCGGCCAGGCAGAGGCTGGCCTCGATGCGGGCGTGGGGGAGCGGGCCGAGCTGGATGAAGACCGACGGGTCGGCCGGAATGGCCCGGGGCAGGACCACTTCGGGGATGGGCACCGGAGGAGCGTCGTAGGCCTCGGGCGCGATGCGCAGCCAGGGGTCGGCCATCTCGTTGCGCCGGGGCAGGAGGTCCAGGACGGAGACGATCTTCTTGGGCCGGCCGCGCTTGCGGGGCGCCGCGGGCTCGGCGGGCGTGTCCATGCGGGCCTGGAGGGCCTCCAGGACCTCGTCCCGGGTGCGGCCCCGCAGGTCGAAGAGCAGCCAGGGATCGCGGTCCAGGGCCTCGGCCATGATGTAGCACACGGCGGCCACGTGCTTGCAGGGGTTGGCCCAGTCCGGGCAGTCGCAGTGGGTCTGGAGCTCCTTGGGGACCCTCGGGTAGAGGCTGGCCCCGGCTTCCCGGAAGGTCTCGTCCAGCCCCTGGGGCATCTCCCCGGCCAGGAGGGAGGCCACGAAGCGGCTCTCGGCGTGGATGCGCTCCAGGGCCTTCTCCCACTGGGGACCGGAAAGGGCGGGCAGGCCCAGGGTCACGTTGTAGGTCTTGCGGCCATGCACCTTCGCCTGGATCTCGCCGGGAGTCACGGTGAAGTGGCTGACGGCCCCTTCCTCCGCGTACTTCTTGCCGCGGGGCAGCCGGTTCTCGAAATCGTCCCCCAGCTGCTCCAGGGCGGTGATCCAGAGGCGCCCCCACCAGGTGGTGCCGAAACGTTCGCTCATCTGGCTCATGACAGCACCCCCTTGCGCAGGGCCGGCTTGGGTTTGCGCTTGAGGGGCACCCGCGGCCTGGCGGGCAGGAGGTCATCGGTCTCGGGATCCGGGTCCGGCTCATCCTCGGGGGGAGGCAGCGGCTGGGCCTGAAGTCCGGGCTGGACCGGGTGTCCATGCCCCTGCCCATGCCCGTTGCCGTTGCCAGCGGCCTCCTCGTCGCCCATGATGTCGGCGTCGGGTTCCAGCAGCACCAGCCGGCGCAGGGCGTCGTCGTCCAGCTCCGTGAGCCAGCCTTCGCCGGTGCCCACGACCCGGTCGGCCAGGTCCCGCTTGGCCTCGAGCATGCCGTCGATCTTCTCCTCGAGGGTGCCCATGGTGATGAACTTGTGGACCTGCACGTTCCGGGTCTGGCCGATGCGGTAGGTGCGGTCCGTGGCCTGGTCCTCCACGGCCGGGTTCCACCAGCGGTCGAAATGGAAGACGTGGGTGGCCGCGGTGAGGTTCAGGCCGACGCCGCCGGCCTTGAGGGAGAGGAGCATGACCTTGGCGCCGTCCTGGTCCTCCTGGAAGCTGCGCACCATCTCGTCCCGTTCCTCCCGGGAGGAGCCGCCGTGGAGGAAGGGCGGCTCGAAGCCCAGCAGGTCCGTGAGATGTATCTGCAGGCGGTCCCCCATCTCCTTGAACTGGGTGAAGATCAGCGCCTTCTCCCCGCTCTCCAGCACCTCCTCGAGCATGTCCGAGAGGCGCTCGAGCTTGCCGGAGCGGCCCTTGTAGGGGCCCTGCTGCTTCAAGAACTGGGAGGGGTGGTTGCAGATCTGCTTGAGATGGGTGAGCAGGGCCAGGATGCGTCCGCGCCGCTCGATGCCGGTGGCCGCGGCCAGGTCCTTGTCCATCTGCTCCACGCGCGCCTGGTAGAGGGCGGCCTGCTCCCGGGTGAGCTGGGTGTAGACCTTCATCTCCTGCTTGTCCGGGAGATCCTGGATGATGGAGCGGTCGGTCTTGAGGCGGCGGAGGATGAAGGGGCCCACCCGCTGGCGCAGCTCGTTGGCGGCATCCGGGTCCCGGTACTTCTCGATGGGGCCGGCGAACTGCTCCTTGAAGCGCCCCTCGTTGCCGAGGTACCCCGGCAGCGCGAAGGCGAGGATGGACCAGAGCTCCAGCAGCCGGTTCTCGATGGGCGTGCCGGTGAGGGCCAGCTTGAAGGGCGCGCGGATCCTGCGCACGGCCTTGGCCTGGTAGGAGCCCGCGTTCTTGATGGCCTGCGCCTCGTCCACGACGACCATGGACCAGCCGCGCGCGCCGAAGACCTCCTCCTCGCGGCGGATCACGCCGTACGTGGTGAGGACGATCGTGTGCGGCTTGAAGAACTTCGGCAGCCGGTCCCGGTTGTTGCCGTGGTGCACGAAGAAGGGCAGGGTGGGCGCGAACTTGGCGATCTCCCGCTCCCAGTTGCCCAGGAGGGAGGTGGGACAGATGAGCAGCACGGGGTTGCCCACGTGGGGGTCCTGCTGCTGGCGGTGCAGGAGCAGGGCGAGGACCTCGATGGTCTTGCCCAGGCCCATGTCGTCGGCCAGGATGCCGCCCAGGCCCAGGCGGGAGAGCCCCTCCAGCCAGGCCAGGCCGCGGAGCTGGTAGGGCCTGAGCTGGCCCTTGAAGGCCGCGGGCTGCACGATGGGCTTGTCCGGCAGGACCAGGAGGTCCTCCATGGCCGCGCCGAAGTCGCCGGCCACTTCCACCTCGATGGCCTCGGTCACCCCGGGGATGTGGGTGCTGCCCGTGAGGGCCGCGGCCAGGGCCTCGCCCCGGCTCATGCTCTCGAACCCGGCGCCCCGGCTGGCCTGGATGACCTGGGTGATCTGCTTGAGGGTTTCGGGGTCCAGGGCCACCCACTTGCCCTTCCAGGCCACCAGGGGGTGCTTGAGGCTGGCCATCTGGGCGAAGTCCTGCAGGTCAAGGGTGTCGTCCCCCAGCATGAGGGACCAGTCGGCGGAAACCGAGCCGTCCAGGCCTTCCTGAGGCGTCAGGGAGCTGTCCGGACCGGCCTCGAGCCGGCGGGCGCCCAGCTTGACCTTCGCCCGGAGGCGCCGGGCCCCGCCGAACTCGGCCAGGGTCTCGGGGATGTGCACGAGGAAGCCCGCCTCCTTCAGCTGGGCGGCGCCCTTGGTGAGGAACTGCCAGGCTTCGGTGGGGACCAGGTAGAGATCGTCGGGCTGCTTGCCGGAGAGCGCCCCCTCCAGGGGCGGGAAGAAGGGCACCGCCCGGGCCAGCCCCCGAAGGAGGACCTTGCGGGCGTCCAGCACCTCGGGCTCCACGGAGGGTTCCCAGAGGCGGGGCACGGGGATGAAGTCCCCCTCCTGGGTTTCCAGGCCGACCCGGAGGATCCAGCCGCCCTCGGACAGACGGTCAGCCTCCTGGATGGCGTCCCGCCCGGGGGGCACGGGCGGGGCCTCCAGCTTGAGGCTGGGCCGGATCCACTGGACGCGCGCTCCCTCGCTCCACTGTTCAAGCTGTTCGCCCAGGGTGCGTTCCGTCACGCCGATGGTCGGGAATTCGTTCATGGGGTGGCTCAGGGCCACCATGAGTCGCTCGTCCCAGGGCAGCCGGTCCCGCTTGTGGCCCCGCAGGCGGTGGATGAGCCCGAGGCGGGGATCCTCCCCCTGGCGCAGGGAGCCGGCCACGAACCGCACGAGGAAATCCGCGCCGTCCTCCAGGAAGGCCCGGAGCACGAACTCGGCGCTGGGGGGCTGTGCGAGGTCGTCGTCCACCTCCTCCGTCTCCATGGCGCCCAGGGCCACGCCCTTGGTGAAGATCCAGCCGTCGTCCTCGGGGAAGGCCAGCACGGAGGGCGGCATGGCCTTGAGGAGTTCATCCAGGGCCTGCCGGTCGGCCGGGCTGGTGAGGCTGATGCCCCAGGTGGCACGCCAGGGATTGCCCCGGGTATCCAGCTGGGGCAGGAGGGCCCCTCGAAGCACCATGGACTGGAGCAGGCGCAGGGCTGACGCCCAGAAGGCCAGGCTGCCGCCGACCTTCTCGGGGTCCGTGGCCATGGAGGCCAGCCAGGGCAGCGCCCGCTGCCAGCGCAGGGGCACGGTATGGGTATCGATCAGGCTGGAATCGCAGAGGAACAGCCGGGCGCGGGCCGGGGTCAGGCGGTCCCGCCCATGGAGGTTGCCGGGCAGGGTCCGCAGGGTGCGCTGCCACTCATGGCTCCCCTCCTCCCCGGGCAGGCAGAGGAGAAATCCCCGGTCCAGAGGACGATACTGGAGGATGGGGCGGGCCATTCAGTTACCCTCATTCATGGGAGTTGCATTATGAAAATCGGCTTTGCTAGCGATCATGCAGGTTATGACCTCAAAGAGCGCCTGAAGGCGTGGGCTCTGGCTCAGGGACACGAGGCGGTGGACTTTGGGACCGATAGCCATGCCTCTGTGGATTATCCGGATTTCGCGCACCGGGCTGCGGAAGGAATGGACACTTGGGAACGACTGGTCTTGGTCTGCGGTTCCGGCATAGGCATCAGCATTGCAGCCAACCGCCACAGGGGCCTCCGTTGCGCTCTGGTCACTTCACCCGAGCACGCCAGGCTGGCCAGGATGCACAATGACGCAAACGCCATCGCTTTCGGCCAGCGGCTGACGGATCCGCTTCAAGCTGAATACTACCTTAAAACGTTCCTGGATACCCCTTTTGAAGGCGGAAGGCACGAATTCCGGGTGAAAAAAATCGAGCTGGGGGAGCCGGACCATGAGAATGCCTGAAGAATCAAGGCCCCTGTCCCTGGAGACCGGGGTCCAGGTCCACGCCGAGGGCTCCTGCCTGGTCCGGGTGGGGGGCACCCACGTCCTCTGTTCCGCCAGCCTCGAGGACCGGGTCCCGGACTGGATGAAAGGCAAGGGCCAGGGCTGGATCACGTGCGAATACGGCATGCTGCCCCGCAGCACCCACACCCGCAATGCGCGGGAGGCCGCCAAGGGCCGGCAGCAGGGGCGCACCGTGGAGATCCAGCGGCTGATCGGGCGCAGCCTCCGCCAGGCCGTGGACCTGAAGGCCCTGGGCGAGCGCCAGCTGACCCTGGACTGCGACGTGGTCAACGCCGACGGGGGGACCCGCTGCGCCTCCATCACCGGCGCCTGGGTGGCCCTGGCCCTGGCCCTCAAGGCCCGCGGCCTCGAGGGGGCCCTGGTGAACCAGGTCGCCGCGGTGAGCGTGGGCATCCTGGAGGGCTGGCCGGGCCTGCGCCAGGGACTGATCCTCGACCTGGAGTACGAGGAGGACCACCGGGCCGCGGTGGACTGCAACCTGGTGTCCTCGCGGGGCATGGGCGCCTCAGCCCAGGCCCTGGTGGAGTTCCAGTCCACCGGCGAGGGCCGCAGCTTCAGCCGGGACGAGGCCACGGCCCTCCTCGACCTGGGCCTCAAGGGCTGCGCCGCGCTCATGGACGCCCAGCTGAAGGTCGTCGAAAAAGGATGAAACCCGCCGCCGCCCTGGCTTCCCTCCTCCTGGCCTCGCGAGCCGCGCTGGCCGGGGGACAGACCTTCGAAGTGAAGGTCGTGCCCCCGGACATGGTCTTCACCTTCGCGCCCCGCGTGGAGGTTCCGGGCCACCCCAAGGTGGCCCTGGTGCTGAGCGGCGGCGGGGCCCGGGGCGTGGCCGAGATCGGGGTCGTCCAGCGCATGGAGGAGGTGGGCCTGCCCCTGGACTGCGTCACCGGGACCAGCGCCGGGGCCCTCATGGGCGCCCTCATGGCCGCGGGCTTTTCAGGCCGGGAGATCGAGGAGCTCTTCACGCGGGTGGATTTCAACCGGGCCTTCCTGGACCCCCTGGGCCGCAGTCCGGGCCGGACCCTGCAGGAGGACGAGGCCGAGAACGGCACCCTCCTGTCCCTGCGCAGCGAGGCCGAGGGGCTCTCCTTCGCCCTGGCCCTGCGGGAGGGCGTGGAGATCCGCAAGACCCTGGAGGGGCTGCTGACCCGAGCGGCCTACTTCTCCGCCGGCAGCTTCGACGGGCTGAAGTACCCCCTGCGCATCGTCGCCACCAACCTCGGCAACGGGCAGGGCAAGGTCTTCGACCGGGGCGACCTGGTGGAGGTGCTGCGGGCCTCCATGGCGGTCCCGGGGGCGTTCCGGCCCGTCACCATCGACGGCGAGCCCTACGTCGACGGCGCCCTGGTCGAGAACCTGCCCGTGTTCACGGCCCTGGAGAGCTTCCACCCCGACCTCACCATCGCCGTGGACGTCAGCGCGCCGTTCCGGAAGGCCAACGTCACCAACTTCCTGTCCCTGGCGGCCCGGAGCCTCGACCTGGTGGTGGAGCGCCGCCAGTGGGAGAGCAGGGCCGCCGCCACCGTCCTGGTGCGGCCGGAGCTGGGCGCCACGGACTTCCTGGACTACGCCGCCGGCCTCCCGGCCCTGATCAAGGCCGGGCGCGACGCCTTCGACGCCAAGGTGCCCGCGCTCCGGGAGGCGATGCTGGGCAGGGCCGGCGAGGACGACCTCCTGCCCGTGACCACCGTGGCCGTGACTTCCGTGCGCCCGCTGCCGGCGGCGGCCACGGCCATGCTGGCCCGGGTCCTGCCGGCGGGCCGGGCCATGCACCGCCAGGACGCGCAGGTGGCCCTGCAGCAGCTGCTCGTCCACGGCTGGGCCCGGGAGGCCCGGGCCTCGGTGGAGGGCGGCGTCCTGCGGCTGGACGTGACACCCTTCAGCCGCCTGCGCTCCCTGGCCGTGCAGGGCTCCCCGCGCCTGGCCAGGCGCATGGAGACCCGCGCCCAGGCGGCCTTCCCCGTGGGCGAGCCCTTCAACCCGGAGGCCCTCGGCGCGTTCCTGGGCGGCTTCGTCCACGACCTCATCACCGAGGGCACGCCCCTGGTGGACGTGCGGGGCTCGAGGTTCGACGACGCCACCGGAAGCCTCCTGCTGGTCGCCAACGAGCCGAGGATCGCGAAGGTCATCGTCCGGGGAGCCCGCGGCGAGTACGAGTCCCGCTACATCGAGAACCTCCTGGCCCGGTCCCGGGAGGACATCGTCCATACCGCCCGGCTCCGCCAGGAAATCGACCTCGCCGAGCGCCGGCTCCACCTGTCCGAGCTCCGGGCGCAGATCAAGCCCAGTCCCGGCTCGGCGGACGCGGTCCTGGAGCTGACCCCCGTGCACCACAAGGACATGGCCGTGGACTTCAGCCTGGGCTTCGAATCCACCCTGGGCACGGAGATGGGCCTGAAGTACCGCACCGAGAACTTCGGCGGGTTCGGCCTGGAGGGCGGGTTGTCGGCCGCCCGCAACCGCCTGCAGGAGCAGGCCGGGCTTTCGCTGCAGGGACCCGTGTTCATGCAGTTCCCCGGCGTGGGCCTGGAACTCTGGGCCTCCTCCTTCCGCCAGCGCCTCGTGGCGCCCCTGGCCTTCCCCTCCCCCGAGATCCGGGGGGACGCCTCCGGTTCGGTGCTCACCGACCAGGACCTCGGGGTGGCCGGCTACGTCCGCTGCGGGAACCTCGGCCAGGGCAAGCTGGAACTGGCCACCACCTGGCGGGAGGCCGCCTTCGAGCGGGACGACGCCCGGCAGCTCCGGCACGAGCGGACCGTGGAACTGAGCATGGAATGGGACAACTTCGACCGGCACACCTTTCCCCGGGAGGGCCTGCTGGTGCGGGGGCGGTACGGCGCGGGGGACGCCCTGGCCGGCCTGGAGCCCTCGGGGGCCTTCCGGTTCGGGTACTTCCGGGCCAAGGGCCTCACGACCTTCGGCGAGGACCGCGCAGGGGCGAACCTGGGGCTGGACCTGGACCTGGAATGGGGCTATGGGCGAACCCTGCCCCTGGACCGGTTCTGGAGCCTGGGGGGCCCCTCCTTCCTGGTGGGCACCCAGGCCCTGACCATGCTGGCGCCCGAGTTCGCCGTGGCCAGGTTCGGCGTGCCCCTGCGCATGGCCGGGCCCTACGGGCTCTCCCTGCAGGTGGAGCCGCGCCTGGACTACGGGGTGGTGGGCCACGACCCCGCCGGCCTGCCCAGGGACCTCCGCCTGGCGGGGACGGGAATGGTGGTGCGCACCATCTTCGCGCGCTTCTACGTGGAGCTCTCCTACGGCTTCCTGCGCCAGGGCGGACAGGGCCTCGCCTGGGGTCCGGCCACGGGCTCCTTCAACCTCCTCGTGGGCACCCAGCCCTTCGACATCTGGAAGCGGTGAGCGTCTTGCGCGGCAGCCTCGCGCCGACCCTGGCCCGGGAGCAGTGGGCCTACCTGGGGCGCGACCGGCGGCGGTGGGGACCGCACCTCGAGGCCATCCGGGGCTTCCTGGGGGAGGGGTTGAAGGAGGCCCGGAACGAGGTCCTGAAGGGGGGCCTGAAGGAGGATCGGGTGCCGGCCCTGGTGCTGGGGGCCGGTTCCGGCCTGGAGGTCCCCTGGTCCCTGGCGCCGCCGGGCACGGTGGGCTGGGATGCCGATCCCCTGAGCCGGCTGCGCACCTGCCTGCGGCACCGGGTGTGGGCCCCATGGGTCTTCGAGGATCTGACCGGGGGCATGGAGGCGCTGTGGACCACCTCCCGCCGCGCCGCGCGCCAGCCCTGGTCGGGCCGGGTGCGGGCCACCCGCGCCGCCGCGCGGCGCCTGGCGGGCCTCATCGCCTCGCTGGAACCGGACGCGGGGCCGCTGGCAGCCTGGCTCGAACTCCACCGCCCGGCCACCATCCTCGCGGCCAATGTCATGGGGCAGTTCGGGGTCCTGGCCGGCAGGACGGTGGAGAAGGCCTTCGGCGGACGCCAGCCCTGGCTCGAGGAGGAGGGGGAGGAGGAGGATCCCCTGGAGGCCGCCCTGCACGGGTGGACCGTCCGGGCCGTGGGGGCCTTCCTGGAGGTGCTTGGGGGATCCGGTGCCGAGCTGTGGCTCGCCCATGACCGGGGGGTGCTCTTCGGGCAGGCCCGGGTCGCCCTGAAGCCCCTGTGCGAGCCCTGGACCGCCCAGCTGGAGGCGCAGGTCCCCCTGGAGGCCGATGATCCCCTGTGCGGCGTGGACGTGGCGCGGTCCTTCCCGGGCAGGGAGGTGGCTGGCCACGCGCGGTGGCTCTGGCCGGTGGCCCCCGGGCAGACCCATGTCATGGAAGCGCTCCGGGTGCTCGCCCAAGGAAGATAAACGCCCTTTTACTGGTCAAGCCCATACAGGTTGTGGGATCCTGGCCCCTTGTCCTAGACATCCAAATAACGGCCTGCTGACAGGTGGTTGCGCGGGGGGCCCCCTGCGTCATAATCCAGGCTCGGGCTGTCTCCCATGGGGCCATATGGCTGATTTTCGACGTCTTCTTCTTGGCCGTCGCCTCGCAAGCGACGAGACCCACCACACCAAGATCAGCAATCCCATCGCCCTGGCGGTCTTCTCCTCCGACGCGCTCTCCTCCGTGGCCTACGCCACCCAGGAGATCATGGCCTCCCTCTCCATGGCCCTGGGCCACGGGGGCATGGCCGCGGCGACGGGCGGCGCCGCCGCGCTGGCCATCTTCGGCCTCTCGGTGCCCGTGGCCATGGGCATCACGGGCCTGCTGGTGGTCCTGGCCTTCAGCTACCGGCAGACCATCCTGGAGTACCCGGGCGGGGGCGGCGCCTACATCGTGGCCAAGGAGAACCTCGGGGAGACCGCGGCCCAGACCGCCGGCGCCTCCCTGCTCATCGACTACATCCTCACGGTGGCGGTGTCGGTGTCCTCGGGCATCGCGGCCATCACCGCGGCGGTCCCGGCCCTGCAGGGCTACAACGTGACCCTGACCCTCCTGGCCATCGCCTTCATCGCCATGGCCAACCTGCGGGGCGTCAAGGAGAGCGGCGCCCTGTTCGCCATCCCCACCTACGGCTTCCTCGTCGCCATCCTCATCCTGATCACCATCGGCTGCGTCCGCTGGCTCATGGGGGCGGGACCGGACCTCGCCCCCACGCACGAGCAGATCCACATCGCCGCCCACAACGCCCCCAACCTCGCGGGCCTGGCCCTGATCTGGGTCTTCATGCGGGCCTATTCCGCCGGGTGCACCGCCCTCACCGGCGTGGAGGCCATCTCCAACGGCGTGACGGCCTTCAAGGACCCCGCCGGCGAGAACGCCGCCAAGACCATGGTCTCCATGGTCATCCTCCTGGGCACCATGTTCCTGGGGATCACGCTGCTCGCCCACCATTTCGGCATCGTCTACCGCCACAACCCCGACCCCACGATCGTGCAGGAGACCCTCCTGTCCCACCTCACCCGGACGATCCTGGGCCACCACGGGGTCCTGAGCCTGCCCGCCAGGGTCTACTACTACGTGATCCAGGGCTTCACCTTCGCCATCCTCGTGGTGGCCGCCAACACGGCCTACGCGGATTTCCCGCGGCTGGCCGCGCTGCACGCCAAGGACGGGTTCCTGCCCAACCAGTTCACGAGCATGGGCGACCGGCTCGTCTTCTCCAACGGCATCCTGATCCTCTCGGCCCTCTCGGGCCTGCTGGTGGTCCTCTTCCACGCCAACACCGACATCCTCCTGCCGCTCTACGCCCTGGGCGTGTTCCTGGGCTTCACCATCAGCCAGACCGGCATGGTGGTGCACTGGAGGCGGAAGCGGGGCCGGCACTGGAAGACCAAGAGCGTCGTCAACGGCATCGGCGCGGCGGCCTCCTTCATCGTCATGCTGGACATCGCCGTCACCAAGTTCGCCGGCGGGGCCTGGATCGTCATCGCCCTGGTGCCCATCCTGGTCACCACCTTCTTCAACATCCACCGCCACTACATCCGGGTGAAGTCGACCCTGGCGGCGAGCCGCACCGACGCCTTCCTGCCCAGCAAGCACCACGCCATGGTGCTGGTGTCCGGCCTCCATGCCGGCACCGTCCAGGCCCTGTCCTACGCGCGGCTCATCTCGGGCAACCGCGTGGAGGCCCTCACGGTGGACCTGGGGTCCGACGGCTTCAACGAGAGCCCCGCCATCCAGAAGCTGCGGAGCGACTGGCAGTACTACGGCATGGGCATCCCCTTGCGCAGCGTGCCCAGCCCCTACCGCCGGGTGGTGGAGCCCATCCTCGAGGAAGTGGCCCGCTTCCGCCTGGCCGAACCCGAAGTGTGCCTGACCATGATCCTCCCCGAATTCGTCCCCTCCAAGTGGTGGCAGCGCATCCTGCACAACCAGATGGCCTTCCGCATCAAGGCCGCGCTGATGCTGCAGCGGGGCGTGATCGTGACCTCGGTGCGGATGCACATCCCGGACTAGGAAGGGCCTTCACCGCCGGCCGTAGGGCATCTGCAGGATCTCCTGTCCCGACAGCAGTTCTGCCAAAGTCCGATGGTCCGGCGTGAGGACCATGCACAGGAACGACACCGGGAAGGCCGTGGCGGAGACCATGTGCAGGACGCTGAAGGCCATGCGGCGCTCCGGCTGGTCCGCGTCCACCACCAGGCGCTGCAGTCCCATCATGGGCGACTGGCCCACCAGGACCAGGGGCACCATCAGGAAGGCCCAGGAGACCGTGGTGTGGACGGGCAGCAGGTAGGGCCAGAACTCGGCGTAGACCCGGGCCGGGTAGGCCCCCGAAGCCAGGCTCGCCACCAGGACCAGCAGGGCGTTCAGGATGACCAGGGCGGCGAATTCGCAGGCCTCCATCCTCACCACGGGCCAGAAGGAATCCAGGAGATCCAGGTCGGCCGCGGGGGCGGGACCCGGCTCCGCCTCCAGGGCGGGGGGAGGCGGGGCGAGGGACGGATCGATGGGCTCGAGGACGGTGAGGGGCTCCACCCTGCCCAGGGCCGGTGCCAGGATGCCCTGCCTTTCGCCCCGGGGCAGGGCGGAGGTCAGCAGGGCGCTGGCCTGGAACAGCAGGGGCCTGGGCAGGGGGCGGCGCGGCAGGGCCAGGCCGCACACCGGGCACTCCATGGCCAGGGGCGTCATGCGGGTGTGGCAGCTGGGGCAGTGGGGTCGGTTCACGGCATCATCCCAGGAGGGGGATCCAGCGGGGCCGTTCGGCCTTGGGGAGCCCCTGGATCTCCTCCAGGAGCTTGAGCCGCGCGGCCCAGGTCTTGTCCTGGGGGAACATGGCCCTGCCCTGGAGGAGGAGTTCCCGGGCCTCGGGGAACTGCTCGTTGGTGACCCGGGTCTGGACCAGGGCCAGGAGGACGGTGCGGGCCTTGCCCTTGAGCTGGGCATCGTCGGGAAGCTTGCGCAGCAGGTCGCCGAGGGCGGCGCGGGCGCTCTCCAGGTCGCCGTTCTTCATGCTCCGGTCCGGATCCGGGGAGCCGGACGAGGCCGTCTCGGTCATGCGGGCCCGGGCCTTTGCCAGCAGCTGGGCGCTCGCGGCATCGTTGGGATCCAGCCGCAGGCACTCCTGGGCCCGGTAGTAGGCCGTGAGCGGATCGTCGGCGAGGGCGGTCTCGGCCTCCTTCCGGATGGCCTGTGGGGACTCCACGAGACTCACGACCTTGGCCTTGCGGGCCAGGGGAGCCAAGGCGTTGGCCCTGGCGGCGCTTATGGCCTCCTTCAGGGCCACGTCCCGCCGGTGGGAGACGAGCAGCGTGAGCCCAAGGGCCAGTACGAGGAAGGAGCCCGCGGCGATGGCAAGGGTGCGGGGCTTCCTGAAACGGGCCGGCAGGCTGGTCCGGAGGGCCGGAAGCTTCAGCCCGCTGCGGGTGGGCGGGCGCAGGGTGACGGCCCTGGGCGGGTCGACGGCGGGGGGAGGCGGCGGGGGGAGGGGGGCAGCCTCGGCCGGAGTCTCCTCCTGGGCGTTGAGCAGGGCCCGGGCCTGCTGGTAGCCCTGGAGGATCCTCGGGTCCTGGGAGCCGGTGTCCAGGAGGCACTGGAAGATGAAGGCGGCCTCCTCGAACTTGTTGTTCCGGAGCAGGTTCTCGGCGCTGGTGAACCGGGCTTCGAGGCTGGAGGTGGTCTGGGGGATGATGACCGGGCGGATGGAGCCGGAAGCGGAGGGGGCGGGGGATGGTGCCGGGGAAGGCGCCGGGGATGGCGCCGGGGATGGCGCCGGCTTGGAGGGGGACGCCTCGAGCCGGTCCCGGCTCGCCATGGCCAGATAGCCGGGGGCGTCGCCGTTGCCTGGTTCCAGCTCCAGGGCCTGCCGCCACTTCTCCTCCGCCTCCTCCGCCATCCCCATGTCATACAGCTGGACCCCTTCCCGCACCAGCTGGTCGGCCTTGGACAGGTCGCCCTCGCCGCGCACCGGGACGGGAACGGCTTCCACCGGAGGGGGGGCGGCCGGGGCCGGGGCGGGTGCCTCGCCGTGGGCGAGGGCTGGCAGGCCCAGTTCCTTGCGGGCGTCGTTGATGTAGGCGAGGGCAAGGGCATGGTCAGGGTTGTGGGCGAGGACGCGCTCCCACTTGCCCAGGGCGTCCTCCACCTGGCCCATGTCGAAGAGCGTGCAGCCATCCCTCAGGCACTTCTCGATCTCATCCTCCTCGGAAGGAGCGGGGGCGGGCGGCTCGGGGGCGGAAGGCACCTGGATCTGCCCGGAGGGCGCCGGGCCCGGCCCGGGCGGTGCCGCCTGGTCGGCTTCCAGTTTTCGCCGCGCCAGGTCGATATAGCCCCGGGCCAGGGCGTTGTTCGGATCCTGGCGGAGGGCCGCTTCCCAGGTGCTGATGGCCTTGGCCGGGAGCCCGGCGTCGTACAGGGCACACCCCGCCTCCAGGAGGCTGTTGCCTTCCTGGGAGGGGGGGGTGAGGGTGAGGCGGATCTGGGCCTCGGGCCCTGGGGTGACCGCATCGAGCACCAGCCCGTCCTGGGTGGCACGCGTGTCGAAGTGGGCCTTCACCTTGTAGAGGCCGGAACGCGCCTCCGGGTTCTTCGGATCGCGCTTGAGCACGGCCTGCCAGATCTGGCCGGCCTTGACGATGTCGCCGGCCTCGAAGAGCTCCTCGGCCTGCCTCAGGTAGGGCTCGTAGGGATCGGGCATGGTCAGTCCAGTCCGGAGGGGTTCAGGTCGCGCACGAGCAGCATGAAGGTGCTCCGGCCGCAGGAGAACTCCTGCCGGTCCGCGAGCCGGGTGGCCCCGGTGATCTGGGTGGTGCCCACGAAGGTGCCGTTGGTGGAGTCCAGGTCCGTGAGCCAGGCCGAGCCGTCGCCGTGGATCTCCACCCGGGCGTGGCGGCGGGAGATTTCGGGATCGTTGATCACCACGTCCCCCTCCTCACGGCCGATGACGGTGATGGGCGAATCCAGGATGCGCACGGTGGACCCGAGGGGGCCGGTGAGGAAGGCCAGGCTGAAGCGCAGGCCCGGGGGCATGCCCTCGTTCTTGAGGTTGTCCAGGGACACCAGGTCCCGGCTCTTGCGGCGGCTGGTCTCGACCGCCTCCTTCGGGGGAGCCTCCTGGGCGGGCGGCCCTTGGAGTGGCGCCGAGGATGGCCCCGGGAGGGGGACCGGGATCAGCGCCGGGTTCAGCACCTCGAAGGTGCTTGCGCACTTCGGGCACCGGAAGCGCTTCGCGCGTGCTCCCTGGAAGCGCTCATCCCCGTACTGGAACCGGGCCGAACAGGATGTACAGGTGACGATCATGTTGTCCTCGGGGGGGCCAGCTCCATTCTACTTCTTTCTTGTGGCGAAAAAACTGAACTCATCCTTGACCGGGATGCCGTTGGGCAGTTTGAAGCCCGACACGGAGGCGGGGATGGGCTGGTTCAAGGTAAGCCCGCCCAGTTCCAGGAGCCAGGAGTCCCCCCCGCGCTCGACCCAGTTCACCTGCCTGGGGAGGTAGGTGTCCTTGTCGACCCAGATGAGAAGCACCTGCATCCGCTTTTTCACCGACAGGCTCCGGGGTTCCAGGGTCAGCAGGACGGACCCCGGAACCTCCCTGCCGTCCCCCAGGGAGATCCTGAAATAGTCCGAGAGGTAGCTCAGCTTCTGCCCAAGGCCCAGGAACTGGCGGTTGGCGTTCTTGAAGAACCCGATCTTCAGGCTCTCGCCGACGCCTTCCACGGGGCTGTAGGAGAGCAGCAGCCTGGGCGTAAGGTGCAGGACCAGGTCCTCGGGAGGTGCGAAATTGAAGTGCACGAAATCCGAGCCGTGCAGGTACACCGTCCCCCGGGTCACCGTGGGCGTCTTCAGCAGTGCGCGCCGGATGGTGAGGGTGAAGGGCGCCTGGAAGGTGGTCACCTTCGCCTGGGCCGCATCGAAGCGCTCCACCACCTCCTTGAGGGTGGGCTGGGCCGAGAGGGTCAGGCCCGCCAGGCCCGCCAGGGCGGCGAAGAGCAGACGAAGGGGGAAAGGGGCCACTAGTTCACCATCAGGGCCGCGCCCTTGAGGGGCCGGTCATTGCCGGCCTGGAAGCCGACGGAGAGCATGAGGAGCGGCGTGCGCATCTGGAGGGTGACGCCGAAGCGGTTGACGGCGGCCTTGTCGATGGTGCGCCGCTCGCCTCCCACCATGAAGACCACCGCCGGGCTCACCTGGTACTTCAGGGAGGCCGACGCGGACTGCTGCTTGACCGGGAAGGGCATCCGCTCCACGCCGTTGACGTCGCTCTCCAGGGCCACCTGGGTGTTGGGGCCCAGGTCGATCTGGATGGCCGCGCGCACCTGCGGCTTGAGGTCAACGTCCCAGAGGAGCTTGTGGTTGAGCTGGTCCACCATGGCGCCGATGCGCAGGCCCTGGGCCAGCTCGGTGGTGAAGCCCAGGTCCAGCGCGTAGTTGAACGACTTCACCGTGGTGGTGTTGTAGGCCATGACGAGATCGTTGGCGGAGGCGTAGTGGAAGGGCACCGAGCCGAAGGTGCCCGGCAGCTGGTTCAGGTAGGGCGTGATCCGTCCCATCGCCCAGTTCTCCAGCCGGAGGTTGTAACCCACCGCCGTGCCCGAGGTCAGGCTGCCGCCCCCCACATTGAGCCGGTCCACGGAGGTGTAGCGGCCGTCCAGCCAGGTCTGGTTGACCTGGAGGGCGCCCGTGGACCCGAGGTTGGCCAGGTCGGGGTAGGCGATCAGGCTGTGGTATTCCTCCCTGCTCAGGCCGAAGTTGGCCGAGCCCCGCACCCCTTCCAGGCCGTAGGCCCGGGTGCGCAGGGCCCAGGGGGCGTTCCCCAGCTGGGTCAGGGCATTGCCCACCGCGACGGGATCGGTGCTGGTGGTGGCTGCCAGGAGGGACTGGTTGTTCTGGGCGCGCTGGTCGCCGTCGATGACGGTGAAGTACCACCCCGGGGAGGCCTGGCCGAACCGGGCGGGGTTGCCCAGGGGGTTGATGCCCTCGGAGAAGACCTTGGAGCCGCCGAACTGGGGGCCGTCGTTGTACAGGGGGGTCTGCGCCGCCAGGGGGAGGAGGCCGGCCGCCAGGGTCAGGGCGGCCATCGTGAACGGGATTCGGGTCATGGGTAGTTCCTCAAGGCATGGGGGTGCGGGTCATCGACAAGAAGGGGAAGGGTCTGGCTGGCCACGAGGAGGCACGCGGCGGTGCCCCGCAGGATGCCCTCGGCCGTGAAGCGGGCCAGCTCGGGATCGTTGTTCTGCTCGCTCAGGTGGGCCAGGACCACCGTGCCCAGGCGGGGGCCCAGGACCCTGCCCAGGAGCTCGCCCATGGCCTCGTTGCTCAGGTGGCCCACCCGGCTGAGGATGCGGGCCTTGAGGACCGGGGGGTAGTCCCCCTCCCTCAGCATGCCCACGTCGTGGTTGGCCTCCAGCACCAGGAGGTCCAGGTCCCTGCAGTGGTCCTCCACCAGGGCCGTGGGGTGGCCCAGGTCGGTGACCACCGCGGCCGAGGCGCCCCCGGCTTCCACCCGGTAGGCCACGGAGTCCACGGCATCGTGGGGCGTGGTGAAGGGCAGGATGCGCCAGCCGTTCCAGTCCAGGGCGTGGCCGGCCCGCAGCGGGAGCCACCGGGAGGGGGGGATCTCGATCCCCTGGATGCGCTGGATGGCCGCCAGGGTCTCGGGCGTGGCGAGGAAGTCCCAGTCCGTGTTCCTCAGGAGGACGGGCACCGCGGCGATGTGGTCCGAGTGCTCGTGGCTGATGGCCACGGCCCGCACCTGCCCGGCGTCCCAGCCCAGGCTCTCCAGGCGCAGGCGCATCTGCTTGAGGGAGATGCCCGCGTCCACCAGGAGGGTCGCGTCCCCGTCGGAGAAGGCATGGCAGTTTCCCTTGGAACCTGAGGCGAGGGCGGCGTAGCGCATGCCCCCAGGATAACCTGCCCCCCGGTACATATCAGGGGCATCCTGGCAGTCTCGCGAAGTGATACACTTCCTATCGTCAATGAACACGCCCGCCACCGACCCCCCCATCCAGTCACGCCTCGCCGAAGCCTACCGGGATCTCCCCGAGGCCATGCGGCGCATCGCGGACGTCCTGATGTCCGACCACCTTCTCGGCGCCCTCTGGGGCATCGAGTCCATGGCCCAGCGCGCGAACGTGAGCGTGGGGACCGTGGTGCGCTTCGCCAAGCGCCTGGACTACCGGGGCTTCAGCGAATTCAGGGACGCCCTGCGCGCCGCCTGCCATGCCCGGAGCGGGGACTCGGACCTGGAGCTCCTGGAGGCGCCCTCGGACATCTTCGGGACGCTGGCCGAAGTGGCCAAGCGCGATGGTGAAAATCTCAACCGTCTCATCCAGATGGTGGACCACGGCACCCTGGAGGCCGCCGTGGCGATGATCACCCAGGCCCGGCACCGGGTGATCCTGGGCCGCGGGGTCTCGCACGTGATGAGCCTGATCCTGGCCTTCTACCTGACCCAGGCGGGCCTGCCCTGCATCGGCGCCCTGCCCTCGGACTTCTCCAACCAGGTGGCCAACCTCGACGAACAGGACCTGCTGATCGTCCTCAGCTTCGCGCCCTACAGCCGCGAGACCATCGATGCGGCCGTCTTCGCCAAGGAATCGGGCACCTCCGTGCTGGCCTTCTCCGACCGCGCCGATTCCCCCCTGGCCCCCTTCGCCGACATCCTCATCCCCGTGCCCAGCGAGGACCTGCTCTTCAGCTGCAGCGTCACCACCTTCGCCGCCCTGGCCCACGCCTTCGCCATCGTGGCCGCCAGCCAGGACCACGCCGGCACCCTCCACCGCCTCAAGGCCGCCGACAAGGTCGCCCAGCCCCTCTTCGTGGACCACTGGCTCCCCATGCGGCCGGGTGGGCTGAAGGTGAACCGGCAGGGCTAATAGGCGTCACTCCAGAGGCGCTCCAGGAACTCCCGCCACGGGAGCGCCAGGATGTCTCCCAGTTGCCTGGGAACCTCCTCCTGGCAGACGAGGATGAGGTGCTTCATTCTTCCCTCCTCGCCCAGCGCCTTGAGCCCCCGGAGGTCCCGGGGGCTGACCTGGCGGGTGCTTTTGACCTCGATGGCGGTTTCACCGCCAAGGATGAAGTCCACCTCGTGATCCGCGGTGCTGCGCCAGTAGGCGAGCTCCATGCCCGGGCGCCGTGCGTCGACGTAGGTCTGGAGCTCGTGGAAGAGGAAATGCTCAAAGGCATCGCCGAAGGCCTGGGACTTGGGGGCGAGGGGAGGACTCTGCAGGAGCGCCCGGACCACGCCGATGTCGAACAGGTAGAACTTGGGGGTCTCGATGGCCTTGCGCTTCTCGCTCCGGTTCCAGGGGGGCAGCTCCCGACCGATCAGGGTGTCCTTGAGGATCTCGAAGTACTCGTTCACCGTGGTGCGAGGGACCTTGGCGTCGCTGGCCACGGCGGTCTTGTTGAACATATGCCCGCTGCAGGCCGCCGCCACTTCCAGGAACCGGCTGAAGGCGGGAACGTTCCGGGTGAGTCCCTCGTCCGCGATCTCCTCCTTCAGGTAGGTTCCCACATAGGCCCGGAGGTCCTCCCGGGGCTCCTCGGAACCATACATGGACGGGAGCAGGCCAAAATCCAGGGCGCGCTCCAGCTGAAAGGCTGCGCCCAGTTCCTTCCAGGACAGGGGGTGCAGATGGCGGGAACGGGCCCTGCCCCCCAGGAGATTGACCCCGGACCTTTTCAGTTTGCGGGCGGAGGAGCCGGTAAGGAGGAAGCGCAGCCCTCGGGTCTCGATCAGCAGGTGCACTTCGTCCATGAGGACAGGCAGTTTCTGGATCTCATCCACCACCACCAGCTTGTCCCGCAGGTTCCTGGCTTCCATCTCCTGCCGGATCCGCGAAGGATCACTGCTCAAGTCGAGGAAGACGCGGTGGTCGAGCAGGTTGTAGACCGGGGTTTCGGGAGGCAGCGTTTCCCGCACTAGCATGGACTTTCCCGTCTGACGAGGGCCGAACAGGAAGCAGGAACGGGTCCGGGTGGCCTCCAGGAGGTTCATTTGGCGAGGAATGTACATGAATGATCCTTATCGACGGGCATTCCGTCACATATGATGATAAGTGACGAAAGACTTGTCAATTGTCGGATTCTCGTGCCCAGCGAGGACCTGCTCTTCAACTGGAGCGTCACCCCCTTCGCCGCCCTGGCCCACGCCTTCGCCTTACGAGCTGAAGACAGCAGGAATTGTTGAAATTCACGACCTTGCCATCAGCCTGGCCAACGTCCTTGACAGACCCTCCTTCGGTCGTTTTAATACAGAAAAGGCGTCGCGCTAAGCCTATTTATTAATTTATATACACTTTAATTGTTAATAGAATAACGAGGGGTTATTTAGAATGTTTTCAATCCAGCGTCGTAAGTTTGTTGGTTCCTTCGCTTTATTTTTCGTCTCCATGGCCTTGGTCCTGGGCTTCGCCTTCCCTCTGTCGGGCCAGGAACCGGTCCGGATCACCAACCCACCCGTCACCGGCACTCCCGGCCCCGACGGCTGGCGGGTGGACCCCGGCCGGGGCAACCTGTCCGTGTCCATTCCCGTGGGCACGGTCCCCGGCGAACTGCCTATTCCGGTCGCGTTCTCCATGAACGGGACCTTCCTGTCCTACTTCGCCGGTCTCCTGCCCATCCCCGGCAACGTCGTGTCCCTCTGGCAGGACTTCGGGGTCCACGGCACCGTGGGCTTTGGCTACGTCGGCTGGGGCCGCCTGAACCAGGGGGCCGGCAACAGGGTCGTCGTCCTGGAGGACGGGCGCACCTACGCGGAGACCGAGTTCAAGTCCTACACGGGCGGCTCGGCCTATGCCGCCCATGGCGCGGCGCTCCTGGCGGCGTACGGTGTCACCTGCACGCCCGCCTCCAGCCGGATCAGCGCCGACGGTCGCCTGCTCTGGGCCACCGTCCCCGCCGCCTCGTTCCAGGCCCCCTTCGCCGTCCCGCGGCCCGAGGGCTTCGGGGCCGTGACCGCCTTCCATTGCGTGGCGGACCAGGAGCGCCTGCGGATCTTCGCCGAGGTCCCGCAGGTCTGCCCGACCTACCTGCCAGCCAACAAGCTTTTCAAGGATACGGAGACCGCAGCCCTCGGCTTGCCCGTGTGCTGGTCGGACCGATTCAGCCATCGGGCCTCCTTCGCCTGGACCCGCAGCACCACCGGGCTCCCCGACGGCCTCGCCGCCCTGGACCGGGTGGAGGCGACCAACGCCCACGGGCAGGGGGTGACCGTCCGCTATGCCACCTGGAAGGACGACACCGCGGTCCACGACCTCCTGCGGGCCGATTTCCACCGCGGGGAGGGCCCCAGCGTCCTCATCCGCGGCTACTCCGGGCCGGCGGTGGAGCAGCCGGTGGGCTATGCCAACCCCTACCGCCCCCGCGCGGGTGAACGGGCCAAGGCCATGCACCTGGCTGGGCTGGTGGGCCGTCCCACCTCCCTCGCCCTGGGGGAGGCCGGCACCCTCGACCAGCCCACCTGGAGCAGCTGCGGCGCCCCCGCCGCCGCCCTGCCCGCCATCCAGCCCGTGGCCACCGGCTGCGCCACCCAGGTGTGGACCCTGGGCTACGACGACCGCCGGGCGGCCCTCACCTCCCTCACCACCCCCGGCCTGGTGACGACCACCTTCACGAACGACGCCCGGTACACCCTCAACGAGGGGCCGGGAACCCACCCCACGCTGCTCTGGGGCGTCACCCGGGTTGTGCAGGCGGAGGCCCCCCGCCAGGGCTATGCGCGCCACACCTTGACCTGGCGGCGGACCCTGCCCGACTGGAACAACGGCTGGGTCCAGCCCAACTGGATCGTCACGGCCCAGGACGAATGGACGGACCTCGGCGACAGTCAACAGCCCGACCGCACCACCACCTACACCTATGTCCCGCCCACCACGAGCCTCCTGGACTACCGGAACATGGTCCTCCAGTCCACCACCGTCACGGACGGCAACCTGGCGGCGACCACGACGAACGTGACCACGACCCTGGACAACAAGGGTGGCGGCCTGGACGGCAGCCTCAGCCTGCCCCGGACCGTGACCGCCACCCGGAGCGGGGAGTGCCCGCGGCAGCTGGACTACACCTACACGGACGCCTCCGGCCTCCAGGTCCAGAGCGTAACCACTTCCGTGTTCGGCGCCCCGGTCCAGACCGAGCGCTTCACCTACGACGACCGCTGGCCCATGCTGGCGGGCCATCAGCTCACGCGGGCCACGACCGAGCGGTATGTGGGCGGGCAGGTGCAGGCGCCCCCGGCCACGACGGTCAAGGTCTGGGACCCCGGAAACCTGCTGCAGCTCCAGAGGAGCTACCAGGAGGGAGGTACCAGCCAGCATGGCCAGGCTTTCACCTACCTCCCGGACGGAAAGGTCGCCACCCAGGCGGTCTGGCACGTGGAACAGGGTGCCCTCCTGCCTTCCCCCGCCACCACCTCCCTGCAGTACGACCCCGGCACCGGGCAACCGTCCCTGTGGACCACCACCTTTCAGGACCCCGACGCCGGGCAGGCCACCCTGGTCAAGGCCGCCGGCGGCTTCGACGGGGCGGGCAGGCCCACGGTCCTCACCGACGGGAACCAGGTCCTGACCACCCGCGCCTACGACCTCGTCGGCCGGGTGACCCGCTCCGCCACCCAGGGGACCGAGCCCTCCACCACCACCTACCCGGATCCATGGACCATCGTGACGACCCAGGGCGGCCGGACCACCACTGAGATGCTGGACGGTTTCGGTCGGGTTCAATACGAGAACGGCCCGGCCGGCAGCCGGATCTTCCACCTGTACGACAACCATGGCCGCCAGATCCTGCTCGAAAAGACCGGCTGGTCCAGCGTCAACGCCGATGCGACCTCCCAAACCCTCTACGACATCCTGGACCGGCCCGTCGAGGCCAAGGACTTTGCCGGCACCAAGGTCCTCTACGCCTATGCGGCGGCGGAGGGCGGCTGCAACCAGGTCACCCGCAGTTTCGACGGCCAGTTCCCCACCACCACCCTCACGGATCCCTTCGGCCAGGTGATCCAGAGCACGGCCGCTAACGGGGCTGTGACCCGGAATGCCTATGACGGCCGAGGCAACCTGGTGAATTCCACAGTCACCTCGGCCGCAGACGGCAGCCGGCAGAGCCGGTCCTTCACCTGGGATGCCCTGGGTCGCCTCACCAGCCGGACCGAACCTGAAACGGGGACCCAGGTCTTTGCGGCCTTCAATGCCCTGAACCAGGCGACCCAAGTCCAGGAGATGGGAGGGCGCACCCGGAACCTGACCCTGGACGGGCTGGGTCGCACCCGCCTGCGCACCGCCTCCGCCAACGGCCTCACGGGCACAGAGCGCTATGTCTATGCCGGCACCCTCCTCACGGACGCCGCCCGGAACCCCACGGGCGCCCCCGGCGATGCGGTCACCCAGCACTTCGCCTACGACCCCCCAGCCCTGGGCGCCCGCCTCCACGCCGAGACCACCACCCAGGCTGGCCTCACCCGCACGCTGGGCTATGCCTATGCCAGCCTGGGCCAGATGGCGTCCCTCACCTACCCCGATGGCCGGGTCGTCACCTACGGCTTCGACGCCACCGGCCGGCCCACCAGCGTCACCTCAAGCCTTGATGGCTCCCTTCAGACCGTCGTGCCCCCTCCCCCCTACACGCCCTCCAACGGCATGGGCAATCGGGAGAGCCTCGTCTTCGCCTCCGGGGCCAAGGACACGATGCGTCTGGACCGCACCTGCGCCCGTCCCCGCACCACCATGGTCCTGCCCAGGACCGGCACCCCCTTCGCCTGGAGCTACCAGTACCACCCGGCCACCGGCTGGCTCACCGAGACCGGAGAATGGACCTTCCAGCAGGACCCCCTGGGCCGCCTCGTGCAGGCCGCCCAGAACTGGACCCTGGTCCCGGACCCCCAGGGCGCGGCCAGCAGCGCCGCGAACCTGCTCACCGCCGCCTTCACTCACGACGCCTACGGCAACAACCTGAGCGCCGTCAGCCAGGGTCCCGGCGTCCAACCCCCCGCCCTGAACACCTTCACCCTCGCCGGCCCACTCCTGGACAACCGGCTCCCCGCCACCGCGGCCGTCCCTGCCGGCGCCCTCCTCAACGCCGCCTACACCCCGAACGGCGAACTCCAGTCCGTGGCCACGTCCGTGGGCTCCCCCCGCTCCCTCGACCTCGCCTGGGACCCTCTCGGCCGCCTCGCCGCCGTGACCCAGTCCCCCGCCGGCCCCACCGAGAGCTACCGCTACACCGCCGACGGCCTGCGGGTGGCCCGCCTGGACAACCGGGACCCCGGCCAGACCCGCTTCTACACCTACACCTCCAAGGGCCAGCTGCTCACCGAGTACCTGGCCAACGGAGCCTGGGCCCGGGACCTCATCTACCTCGACGACCGCGCCATCGCCGAACTGGACGCCAACGGCCTCCACGAACTGCACAACGACCACCTGGGCACCCCCAGGCTCATCACGAATGGGACCACCGGAGCCGTGGAGGGCGGCCAGACCTTCGGGCCCTACGGGGAGGTGCTGGGGGCGTGGGGCTATTCACCCGCAATGGGCTTTACGGGCCATGTGCAGACCGAACCCAACGGCCTGATCTACATGCAAGGGCGGTATTACCTGCCGCAGTACCACCGCTTCGCCAGCCCCGACAACGGGGGCGACCAGCTCTTGCAGGATCCGCAGAGCTGGAACCTCTACAGCTTCGTCCGCACCAACCCGACGATGCTCACCGATCCCACGGGGATGGGGGCTGTGCCTTGGTACTTGGGGGGGAGCAGCTTTTCCGTGGATCAAGCCTTGCGGATGCTCCACGAATTCAATGTTTCAGGGAACCCTGGATATCAAATTGTTGCCCAGGCAACAGATCTTATGTCATCTGCAATCAATACGGTGGGCAACAAGGACTGGGGAATGCTAAGCAATCTTGGACAGGCTGCCGCAGGTGGCGCTGGGACAGGCAGGTTGCAACTTTCTCAATCCATGGAGACCACTACGGCAATTATGGCTGGAGAGCTAGGCGGAAGCCTCCTCGGGATGGCTGGCAACCATCTTGCAAATTATGTAACCACTCCATGCACAACGCTTTTCCGCGCCGTGGATAATGTGGAGTTGGCTTCAATACAGGGGTCAGGTGGTCAACTCTGGCCTTCTCCCGGCGGTGGATTGGGTAAGTACTTTGCATTTTCTCCCGAAGGCGCAGCGATAGAAGCGCGTGCCCTAAGTAGATCGACCGGTGAAACATATACAACGATAAAATTAACCATGCCCAATTCTTCAATTTGGGAAATTAATTTATTTTTTATGCTACAAGCTTTGGACCTATCCATTCGGTTATGATTGATAATGCACAGCTTGGAATGGCAAACAGAATTCAGTCGCTCCCGTTCAATCTTGTGCCAAAATGAGGTCCCTATGGGCTATCATTTGATCGTCAGAATGAATTTGTTTCCAGAAAATTCTGGAGGAAGGAAGTTTTTCCAGGCCACAGGTCGCGAGTTAATTGGAGGAATTCCGTTCCGCTTAAAGTCATGGGACAGTAATCAATGTATTACGTGTTTTATAGTAGCACCTAGACCCGGATTCAAGTTTGATACACCACAGGAAATCATTGTTCCTCTCCTGTTGTCTTCAACTGAGGATATTCTTAAAGAGATTTGTGTCGGTTCGGTTTTTGATTTATGGGAAGGGCGTGTAACTGCAACGGGAGTGGTTTTGGGGCTTTATTATTAATCTGCGCAATTTAACTTGGATCTTTCGATGACTAATCTCCAGCCACATGAGACCAGGCTGTCTGGACAGGGCGTATGCATGATTAATTAATTCCTGTTGAATAAACAAACCGATCCCCCGAGAAGAGCCAGTCTCTGCAAGCTGCTATGCAGGTCTTTTCATCCTCGTCCATCCCCGTTCATCCCCGTCGAAATCAGGGCAGGAGTGGGTCGAAGCGACTGGTCTTGGACCAGTGCCGACGACCCATACCATCCAGGTTTTCGACGGGGATGAACGGGGATGGGCGGGGATATGATGGCTGTCACCTTGATCCCGTCACCGCGCTGGTTTCGGCCCGCCGCCGCGTCCTTGCTGTGGTCAACCCGCCATGGTTCCACCTCCCACGGTGGACCCGCACGAGGCGGCTTGGGGAACGGACGTCTACCCCAGCAAGGTCGGGTGGATGTTGAAGGTCTTGCCCTTGAGCGCGACATAGGTCTTCGCCCTTGGCTGGTCCTCTGTTTGATGGCCCGGGGGGAAGCCGAGCAAGGCACCCAGTCTGTATTCGGGGCTCAAGGCTGCCCTGAGGCGCCGGATCTTGATGCTCTTCTTGGCGGGATTGGAATCCTGGCTGAACAGGTTCCTGACGATGTGCCGGAGGGTGGCGCTGCACTCGGGAGCATTGCCCGTGCGAGTTCGGTTCGCGTCCTCCCGAAAGGCGACGTCCAGGACCCAGTGAAGCTGGTTTTCGATGCCCCAATGGGAGCGGACACTTTGCCCGATGATCTCCCCACGATCCATCGCCAGGGTGCTGATGAAAAAGCGTTCTTCAAGGGTCGTCTTGCCACCCCTGACGATCTCCGCCTGGACCCTGGTAATCGACTCGAGCCTGGCCCACTCGAACAGGATGTCCTCGGGGACGTGCTTGAGGGCGTCCAGGGAGGTCACCCTGCGGATCTCCTGTCTCCCGTGGCCGGCTTCCTTCGACTGGCTTGTGAAGTGCGGCAGGGCCGCAGGATCTGCATCCAGTTTGGCAAAGGCCTCCTGGAGGCTCGTGTGGAGACGTTCCTGGTTGCCTTTGACGGCCAGGACGTAATCCGTCTTCTTCGCAGTGATTGCCTGCGCGATTTTCCTTTGACAGCCCATGGCGTCGATGGTGACGATGCAACCCTTAAGGTCAAGGACCTTTAGAAGTTCGGGGATAGCCGTGATCTCGTTGCTTTTTTCGTGAACGGCGCGCTGGCCCGGGACCAAGCGGTTCGCGGTGGACCAGGCACTCACCACATGCAAAGCCGGCTTCCCC
>Ga0316217_10000965_pt1 | contig 38971 bp, 39 predicted proteins | sample 1anoAmetaG_FD_203633 | JGI IMG/M metagenome (GOLD analysis project Ga0316217, IMG submission 203633) | Freshwater microbial communities from Trout Bog Lake, Wisconsin, USA - 1anoA | ecosystem: Environmental > Aquatic > Freshwater > Lake > Hypolimnion/Profundal zone | place: USA: Wisconsin...
CTTTTGTAGCTGAATATGGTTCTTCATGGCAGACTCCTTTGGTTGAATTACCAAGGAACATACCATGCTGGTGTGACAGAATAAGTCGCATCAGGCCAGTGGCTGAAGATTAACACCAATCAGGAAGCCATTTGACTCTGACCACGCCCAGAGGACGTGGGTTTTCAAGGCTCACTAAAACAGTGCCGTAATACCGGCCTGTTGAAAGGTATGTACCAATCTACTTTGCACTTGGCAGTTCGAATGTTGGGGTTCCTCCAGATTGCCGACTCCGCGTGATCCTTTTTCCCGGCCTCTCCGCTAAAACACCTCCAGCCTAGTGCCACCTGCGCTCTGAGGCACCCGGACAACGCCGCCTTGTGATACCATTTGACCGCTTCAGACTTGTCCCGGGGCACCTCTTTGCCCGGACTGTTGCACCATCCGAGGTATACTTCGTGCCTCGGCGTCACCCGCTGCGCGGCTTTGGCCTGCCTGGAAATATACCTCACAGACCTGAGTTCGGGCATGGTCTCCTCGGGTGCTGCAGCCTTGCTCGCGATTGCCGCAGCCGGGGCTTTTAAGCGTGCGGCAGCTTCTGTTGCCCTCCGAGGCCTTGCCGACGAAGTTCCTGCCGGTCACCTCCATATGCACCTTGAAATACGGTTTTTTTGCGCCGATGCAGACTTCGTCGCTCACCGTGTCGGCACTTAGGTAGGTGCCCACACCGGAGATGGTGCCGTAGACCGAGTAATCGTAAGCATCGAGCTTGATGGTGGTGGGGAATCCCGGAGGGACGAAGTCGACATCCGCCGTCTGCATCTTCACGTCGAGGAGCAGGTTGTCGTCGCTGGGGACCGCCATAACGTCCATAGGTTCTGCTGCGCCAAGCCCCACCGACAGATATAACTGATATCGAATGCCGGGTCGTAGGCGTGGCGGGAATCCTTCCTGAAACCTGCCAAGGACGGATCCCTCCAGATTTATCACGACATATCAGCCATATAAATTTCTACACAGATTTACTGTTGTTTAAATTTTATTTGTTGACAATTATGCTCTATATTACTATAGTCTTCTCACCCTGTGGTTTACCATCAAATTACTGCAGAATTTGTGATACCCCCTGTTGACAGGCCAAGATTCCAGCTAGTCGCAGCGGCATGGCATATGGAGAGTCCGTGATGAACACCTCAGCTCAAGCAAAGCTCCCGCAATTTTCTCAAGACGCCCAGCCCGAAGAGATCCTCGAAAAGGGTGTGGCAGCGGCTGGTGGAGCTGTTCAGGTCGCCTGCTCCTTCTCCGTCGAAGACCTGGTGATTCTCGACCTGGTGCACCGGTTGAAGCTGCCGGTCGGGGTCTTCGCCCTCGACACCGGCCGCCTGAACGAGGAGACCTACCAGGTCGCCGAAGGGATTACCGATCGCTACGGGATCACCATCACCTGGTTTTTCCCGCAGCTCCAGGAGGTGGAGGAACTGCTGCGCGCAAAAGGCCCCTACTCCTTCCGAGAGTCGCTGGAAAACCGGCACGAGTGCTGCCGCGTCCGCAAGGTCGAGCCGCTCGGGCGGGCACTGAGCGGCCTCAGGGGGTGGATCACCGGGATGCGCAAGGAGCAGAGCACCACCCGCACGGCCCTTGCCCCCGTCGAGAGAGACATGCTGCACGGCGGGCTCTTGAAGATCAACCCCCTCGCCAACTGGAGCGAGGCCCAGGTCTGGGACTATGCCAAAAAACAGCGGCTCCCGGTCAACCGGCTGCATGCCCAGGGGTACCCCTCGATCGGCTGCGCCCCCTGCACCAGGGCGGTCGCCCAGGGGGAGCACCCGAGGGCCGGCCGCTGGTGGTGGGAGAATCCGGAACACAAGGAATGCGGATTGCACCGCTAGCAAGGGCATCCGGCGCTAAGCAGTCGCACCATAACGACCAATAACATGAGACTATGCTATGACCCCAAATCTTACCCACCTGCAGCAACTTGAAGCCGAAAGCATCCACATCATCCGCGAAGTGGTGGCCGAATTCGACAACCCGGTGATGCTCTACTCCATCGGCAAGGACTCGGCGGTCATGCTGCACCTGGCCCGCAAGGCCTTCTACCCTGCCCGGGCGCCCTTTCCCCTTTTGCACGTGGACACCACCTGGAAGTTCCGCGAGATGATCCAATTCCGGGACCGGATGGCGGCGGAATGCGGCCTCGACCTCATCGTGCACGTCAACGAGGAGGGAGTCAGCCGGGGTGTCTCCCCCTTCACCCACGGCTCGGCGCTCTACACCGACGTGATGAAGACCGAGGGACTCAAGCAGGCGCTCGACCGCTACAAGTTCGACGCAGCCTTCGGCGGCGCCCGCCGGGACGAGGAAAAATCGCGGGCCAAGGAGCGGATCTTCTCCTTCCGCTGCGCGAACCACCGCTGGGATCCCAAGAACCAGCGTCCCGAACTCTGGAGCCTGTACAACACCCGCGTCAAGCCGGAGGAGAGCATCCGGGTCTTCCCCATCTCCAACTGGACCGAGCTGGACGTCTGGCAGTACATCCACCTCGAGGAGATACCGATCGTGCCGCTCTACTATGCGGCCGTGCGGCCGGTGGTGGAGCGCGACGGGATGCTGATCATGGTGGACGACGACCGTCTGGAGCTGAAACCTGGCGAAAAGGTGGAGTACCAGTCGGTGCGATTCCGCACGCTGGGGTGCTACCCGTTGACCGGTGCCGTGGAAAGCGAGGCGGACACCCTGCCGCGGATTATCCAGGAGATGCTGCTCACCCGCACCTCCGAGCGCCAGGGACGCCTGATCGATCATGACCAGACTGGTTCGATGGAAAAGAAGAAACAGGAAGGATACTTCTAATGGCACATCAATCGGAAATGATCGAGAAGGATATTCTCGCCTACTTAAAGAGCCACCAGGAGAAGTCCCTGCTCCGCTTCATCACCTGCGGCAGCGTGGACGACGGCAAGAGCACCCTGATCGGGCGCCTTTTGTGGGACTCCAAGATGGTGTTCGAGGACCAGCTGGCGGCGCTTGAGGTGGACAGCAAGAAGGTCGGCACCCAGGGGGGCGCCATCGACTACGCGCTGCTCTTGGACGGGCTGCAGGCCGAGCGGGAGCAGGGGATCACCATCGATGTGGCCTACCGCTTCTTCTCCACCGACCGGCGCAAGTTCATCGTCGCCGACACTCCCGGCCATGAGCAGTACACCCGCAACATGGTTACCGGCGCGTCCACGGCGAAGGTGGCGATCATCCTAGTGGATGCCCGCAAGGGGCTTTTGACCCAGACCCGCCGCCACAGTTTCCTGGTCTCCCTGGTCGGCATCAAGCACATCGTGCTGGCCATCAACAAGATGGATCTCATCGACTTCGACCAAAAGAAGTATGATGTGATCCTGCGGGATTACCAAGAGTTCGCCGCACCGCTGGGCTTTGGCACCATCACCGCCCTGCCGATCTCCGCCCTGAACGGTGACAACATCATCGAGAAGAGCGTGAACACCCCGTGGTACTCGGGTCCCACCCTTTTGAACTACCTGGAAACCGTGCCGGTCGAGGACGAGCGGAGTGGCCAGCCGTTCCGGCTTCCCGTACAATGGGTGAACCGCCCCAACCTCGACTTCCGCGGCTTCTGCGGCACTATCGCCGCCGGTACCGTCCACCCCGGTGATGAGCTGCGGGTAGCCGCGTCGGGGCAGGTGAGCCGCGTGGCCCGGATCGTCACCATGGACGGCGACCTGCCGCAGGCGGTGGCCGGCCAGGCCGTGACCCTCACGCTCACCGACGAAATCGATGTCAGCCGCGGCGACGTGCTCACCCCGGCCGGTACCCCGCCGCTCTTCACCCGGCACCCCGAAGCGCACCTGGTCTGGTTTCATGACGAGCCGCTGCAACCGGGACAGCTCTACCTGGTGAAGACGGCGACCGGCATCACCCCCGGCCGGGTCACGCAGGTGCAGTACGCGGTTGACGTCAACACCCTGGAACAAAAGCAGGTGGATACCTTACAGTTGAATGGCATCGGCCTGGTGCGACTGGAACTGGACCGACCGGTTTCCTTCGACCCCTACCGGGTGAACCGCGATACCGGCAGCTTCATCCTCATCGACCGCTTCAGCAATCAGACCGTGGCGGCGGGGATGGTGGTGGGGGCGGCCCCCCTCCAGTCGCAGGAGGCCGGTGGGCCGGAAGACGACACCTTTGCTGAGCGTGCCGCCAGCCCCTGGATTCGGCGTATCAGCCTGGGCGAAGTCAGCGCCGCGAATCTGAACGTGGTAGATCTCACCGACGAGCGGGGCGCCTTTGCCCTCGATGTCCCCGCAAGCTTCCTCGACTACCTGGGAAAGGGGAACCGGATACTTTTCCGGCTGCGCCACCCGGGGCAGTTGGAGGCGGTGGTGCTGCTGGCCTATGACAACGTGCTCGCCTTCGAGTTCGATCGTACCGCGGATGGGGTAAGCGTGCTGGTCTTCAAACGCGGGATAAAACCGCTGAAGAAATACGGTGACGACGGCACCGGGATTTGAGGGCTCATTCCTTTTTATGAGACTGCCTTTCGCGATACTTTTCCTTTATCTCGGTGCCAGCGTGGTAACGTTCTTCGTCTATATGTCTGACAAGTCGGCGGCGAGGAAGGACCAAGGGAGAACCAAGGAGAAAACCCTGCACCTGCTGGGACTCATGGGCGGCTGGCCCGGAGCTCTCATCGCACAAAAGCTGCTGCGCCATAAAACCAGGAAGCTTTCCTTCCAGGTGGCATTCTGGGCGACCGTCCTGATAAACTGCGCCGGAATTATCTGGCTGCTGTCCCCCTCAGGAGCGCACACTCTGCACTCCCTGCTCTAAGAGACAGGAGGAATCTGATCGCCCGCTCTTCACGGCACGATGTTTACCTCGGTCCCCACCTTAATCCTGTGCGCCAACTCCAAGCCATCGGAGTTGTTCATGACGAAGCATCCGCCCGTCACCCGCCGCCCTACCCTTGCCGGATTGTTGTTGCCATGAATCCGGTAGATCGCGCCCTTCCAGGTCTTGTGCGACAGCGAGATCTTGATGGCCCCCATGTAGTTCAGAGGATCCCCCGGCGGCACCTTCGGCGGCAGCACGATCCCGCGCTTCAGAAACACCTGCCGGGAGTACTCCGTCGGATACCACCACGGGTTGAAAGTGATGCCGGTCACCTTGCCCAGGCCGGTCGGATAGGTCTTCAACCCGCGCACCACGGTACCGACCGGGTACTGTACGACGATCTCAGGATCTGATGCGCCCTCCCGTCGTGCGAAGAGCGTCAAGAGATTACGGCTGATGCTGATCTCCACGTAGTTGGAACCGTGCAGCGCTGCGGGCTTGGCGGGCTTGGCAACTTGCGGGACCTTGAAGTCGGCAAGGGATGGTTCCAGGGAAATGGCGGGAAAAGCGGTGAGTAGGAAAATACCAACTGCGGTAAAAAACGTCCTGATGAACATGTGAATCTTCCCTGTTACCGAAGGAACAGGAGCAGAAAAGGTCAAGATCTGTTGCGTGAAACGGTTGTTCGCTGTCTCCTTCTTATTTATAATTCTATCACGTATTGACCTTGCGGTTCCACACTGGCTTTTGCAAATCATCCAAAGGCACAAAAACGCCGCAATAGCAGGCAATTACGGCGATTGAAACCCTTGATTATGATTAGATATGATTCCACGCGAAACTAATGCCTCCTGGTGTAGAGAGGTATTGTATGCATTCTCAGGATGGGGGCGTTACTACTGAAGCTCCTCCTGGCCGGGCGCTCACGTCCGTTAGCGCACTTGCCGCCGAGACACCGGCCGTTGCGGCAGGGGCCCCGCACACCGGCTGCACCTTCGGAATGAAGATCTGCTCGGGGTCGAGCACCTCGTGGATGTAGCGCAGTTCCTCGCGGGTGGGCGGCAGGGTCTCGCCGGAAACCCGGCTCAGGTCCAGATCGAACTGGCACATGTCGGCGATCTGGTGCGGGCTCTTTCCGGGATGACAGGTATCGAGGTAGATCCGGCCGCTTTCGGAGTCGAAACGGAACACGCCGAGGGTGCTGATGATGGCTGACGGGCCGCCCCGATAGGCGGCACCGTACAGCTCGCGCCGGTGCACGAATGCGCCCCCTGGCCATTTTTTCACCCGCCAGCCGGGGCTGGTTATGTAACTCACGTCCTTGGTGAAGCGGCGCTTCTCGTGCACCATGATGAAGACGGTACGCTTTGCGAAGGAGTTGATGTCAGGGTTGCCGCCGCTTCCGGTCAGCCGCAGTTCCGGTTCCAGGTAGTCGCCGATCACGGTGGTGTTCACGTTGCCGTACTCGTCCAGTTCCGCTCCCCCCAAAAAGCCGAGATCGACGTAACCGCGCTGGGCGATGCTGAAGGCGTCGTAGAGCCCGGATGAGCGCGAGGCACCCATCTCGCAGCGCGCGTCACCCACCGAGGTCGGCAGTTCGGGGGGACGTCCGTCCAGCGTGCCCGCCTCGAAGATCAGCTTCAGGTTCGGGGCGTGGGTCTTCTGGGCCAGCATGATGGCGACCATCGGGAGCCCGGTGCCGGCAAAGACGATTTCGTTGTCCTGCACCTCGCGGGAAGCAGCACAGCAGAGCAGGTCGGCGAGCCCGTATTCCTCGGGGTTTGCGTAATCATTTGCCATGGTCACTGCCCCCTCTTTACGCCGGTCGAGTAGTTGAGAGCGGTATTGGCCCGCAGCCCCAGCATGCGCGGCCAGCCGAGCTTTTCCAGGTAGCTCAGGTGATCCTGCCCGAATATCCACTGGTTGGCAAAGCCGTCAAACCCCTCCTGGGTCCGCGTGGCACCGTAGAACTCCTTGAGGAAGGCTCCGTCCACGTCGTAGCGCCCGAACATCCCGGTCGGGTGCGCGCCCAGCGGGCACTCGAGGATGTAATCCACCTCGAAGCTCGCGATGGTGTTGCGGTCCGCCTCGCGGCGCAGGTACTCCTCGGGAACGATCTCCTCGGCCATGACGATGGTTATGTCAGCGGCGCGCGCCACCTCGGGGTCCGAGTAGAACTGGCCGCTCACCCGCACCGTCCCCTCCTCCCCCACCTGTTGGGCGCAGATCACCGCCACATCCACCTTGGCCGCCGGTATCAGCACCTGAGAGCCGGCGCCGAAGAAGGGGTCCTCGGTGAACTGGTATTTGTGCCTGGCGATCCTTTTGCCGTCGCGCAGCCCGGCGCGTCCCAGCATGTCGTACTCCGGGTTGTGCAGATCGGTACCGAGCGAGGTCTGAGTGACCGCGTACGGGGCGCCGCAGGCGGCGGCCGCGAAGCGGAAAAGCATCTCCGCGTGGCTGTAGTCCTCGACGATGATCTGCTTGTTGGCAACCCTGCGCGACAGGTTGGCGCCATACTTGCCGTACAGCTCGTGTCCGACCCAGCAGGACTCCCAGATGTCGACGCAGCCGGCGCCCACCAGGAACTCGGTGTGGGAGCCGCCGTTCACCTCGATGAGGTGCAGCCCCTTGCGGCGCTGACGGATCAGCTCGTAGACCACGGCCATCGGCCGGCGCCAGATGGTGAACCCGGAAAAGGTGAGGCTGGAGCCGTCCCTGACGATTTCAGCCGCCTGCTGCAGAGTGATCCGCTTGCTGTTGCTCATCCATCCCTCCAATGGTTATCAGGAAAGGTAGCAGCGTCCTGCCGGATGCGAAGTTCGCGGCGGGAATGCCGCTCCTACGGCAGGTGGTTTCGACGCCGTATCAGGCGAAACTGCGCAGCACCTCCCGGGCGATGATCACCCTCTGGATCTCGTTGGTCCCCTCGTAGATCGAGGTTATCCGGGCGTCCCGGGCATAGCGCTCCACCGGGAAGTCCTGCGTGTAGCCGTAGCCGCCCAGCATCTGCACCGCGGAGTAGCAGGCCCGGTTGGCCGCATCGGTCGCGAACAGCTTCGCCATGGATGCCTCCTTGGCAAAACTCTTGCCCTTTTCCTTGCGGTGGGCCGCGTTCATCAGAAGGAGCCTGGCCGCCTCCAGCTCGGTGTAGGCGTCGGCGATCCTCCATTGCAGCGCCTGGAAAGCGCTGATCTTCTGGCCGAACTGGATCCGGTGCGAGGCGTAGGCGGTGGCATAGTCCATGGCGGCGAGCCCGACGCCGAGCCCCAGCGAGCCGATGCCGATCCGCCCCCCGGCAAGCTCGCCGACCGCGATGCGGAAGCCGTCGTTGAGTTTCCCCATTAGGGCATCCCGGGGTATGCGGCAGTCTGTGAAGATCAGCTCGTTGGTGGCCGAGGCGTGCTGTCCCGTCTTGTGCTCCTCCCTGCCGACCACCATGCCGGGGGTGCCGGCCTCCACCAGGAAGCAGCTGATCCCCTTCCCCTTGGGGGCGCTGCGGTCGGTGACCGCCCAGACCACGAAGACACCGGCATAAGGTGCGCTGGTGATGAAAATCTTGGAGCCGTTCAGCACCCAGTGGTCTCCGTCCAGATCCGCCTGGGTCGTCATGGCGGAAGGGTCCGAACCGGCGCCCGATTCGGTGAGGGCGAAGCTCCCGGCGGGGAACTCGCCCGAGCAGATCCTCGGGATGTAGCTGAGTTTCTGGCTTTGCGAACCGACCGCCTGGATCACCTCGCAGACCATGTTGTTGACCGAGACGGTGACCGCGGTCGAGGCACAGGCCCGGGCGATCTCGGTCATTGCCAGGCTGAAGGCGATCACCCCCGCCTCCGCACCGCCGTAGGCGTCGGAAACGTTCAGCCCCATGAAGCCCAGTTCCGCGAGCTTCCTGAGATTTGCCAGGAAGGCGGTGCGGTCCCCCTCCTGGTCGAGTTTGGCTGCCAGGGGAGCCAGCTGTGCCGCGGCAAATTCCCGGGCCGTATCCTGAATCAGCTTCTGTTCCTCGGTCAAATCCAGATCCATGCCTGCTCCTTCTGGGGTGCATTTGCGAAATGATCTGCGGAAGCTGTCCCTTACTTGGCAAGCTTCGCCGTGAGCGCCGGCACGAACTGCATGACGTCCGCCACCACCAACACGTCGGCCACCTCACCGATCGGTGCGTCCTTGTCCTTGTTGATGGCGACGATGAAGCCGGACTTCTTCATGCCGGCCAGGTGCTGGATCGCCCCGCTGATGCCGCAGGCTATGTAGAGCTTGGGATTCACCGTCTGCCCGGTGGTGCCAACCTGGTGCCCGTGCGAGACCCAGCCGCCGTCGACCACCGGCCGGCTGGCGCCCAGTTCCCCCCCCAGCGCCCTGGCAAGCGCCGCGATCACCGGAACGTTGTCCATCTTGCCGATGCCCCGCCCGGCGCTGACGATCACCTCCGCCTTGGCAAGGTCGACCCCCTTATCCTCCGCCGGCTCATACCCCAGGAAGCTCACCCCGGTTGCCCCCTCGGCATCTATCGGCTGCAGCTGGGGCGAGCCGCCCGGCTTTTGGCCGGCAAAGGCGCCTCCCTGCAGGGTCAAAACCGCCGGGGCACCCTGGGGTTTCACGGTGCGCCGCATCTTCGAGTTGCAGCAGGGAACCTCAAAGCCCCCTGCGACGACGGCGACGACCTCGGAGACCTGCGCCGCCTCAAGCGCTGCGGCCACGCGGGGAGCCAGATCCCAGCCGTAGGAGCTGTGCAGGAAGACCACGTAGTCGGGCTTTTCCCGTTCCAGCGCCGCCAGCACCAGCTTCTTGTGGAGATCCGGGTTGTACTCGCCGTACTTCCCGGCATCCGCCAGGTATAGCTTGCCGCCATATTGCGGGAGTTCCCCGGCACGGCCGACCAGCACCATGGCCGCTTCGGCGCCGAGCTGGGCCGCAAAGCCGAACAGCTCGTAACTTGATTCGAGAAACCTCCCGTCCCTGTATTCGCCAACGAGCAGTGCTTTCATGTCATCCTCCTAGCGCAGAACAGTGGTTTTTTCCCTGAGTATGCCGAGAAGCTTGTCCACCTGTGCTGCGACATCCCCTTCCAGCACGACGCCGCTCCCCTTCTTGGCCGGCGCATAAAAGCTCGCCGTGACTGCACGCGGCTCCTGGTGCAGCAGTTCGGCCACGGCAATAGCGAGGATCTCCTTCTTCTTCGCCTTCATGATGTTGGGAAGCGTCGGGTAGCGCGGCACGTTCAAACCGAGCTGGCAGGTGATGAGCGCCGGCGTCTTCAACTGCACGATCCCCCTGGTCCCTCCCTCCAGTTCCCGCCTGACGGTCACCACTCCATCGGCATACTCGAACCCCACCACCGTGGTGGCGCAGGGATAGTTCAGTATTTCGGCCACATTCACCCCGACCTGTGCGGAGCCGCGGTCCAGGGACTGCAGCCCGGCAAAGATCAGGTCGAACTGTTGCGGCTTCGCGAACCCCGCGATGATGGAGGCTACCTGCCAGGGGTCCTTCAGATGCACCGCGCTGTCCTGCACCTGCACGCCGCGGTCGCACCCCATGGCCAGCGCCTTCTTGATCGCCTCAACCACCCGGTCCGGGCCGATGGAGAGAACGGTCAGCTCCGGCTCCCCGCCCAGTTGCTCCTTGAGCCGGACCGCCTGCTCGACGGCGTACTCGTCATATTCGTTCATCCGGAAGGCCAGATCGGTATCCGAGAACCAGACCCCGGCGCTGTCCGGCCGGAACCTCGACTCCATGTCCGGAACCTGTTTGATGCAAACGAGAATTTTCATGATTCCCCCCTGGCCCCGCGGGAAAAAGCGCGGAACCACCGTTTCTAAATTGCCATCTGCTTGCGACAACTATAGCGTAGATAGCGTCGCCCCGCCGGATTAAAGTGCCTTTCCCCACGGACCGAAAAACCGTTTTCGGATTCTTCCCGTGTCTGGCCGGCACCTGCAGCAGGACCAGGCGCCAGGCGCCGCCCCACTCCACGGCTGGACGACTCGGCCCCTTGGACCTGCGTCAGGCAAGCAGCAGCTTGGAGATCACCACCCGTTGCACCTCGTTGGTCCCCTCGTAGATCTCGGTGATCTTCGCGTCGCGGAACATCCTCTCCACCTCGTAATCGCAGATGAAGCCGTAGCCTCCGTGGATCTGGATCGCCTCCTTGGTGACGTAGGTGGCGGCCTCGGAAGCCAGCATCTTGCAGAGGGCCGACTCCATGGTGTAGCTCTTCTTGGCGTCCTTGAGACAGGCCGCCTTGTAGGTCATCAGACGGGCGGTCTCGATCTTCGCGTACATGTCGGCGAGCTTGAACTGGATCGCCTGCAGGTCGCAGATGGGAACCCCGAACTGCTTGCGCTCCTTGGAGTAGGCTAGGGAGCGCTCGAAAGCGCCCTCGGCGATGCCGAGCGCCTGGGAGGCAATGCCGATGCGGCCGCCGTTCAGTGTATCCATGGCGATCTTGAAACCCTGCCCCTCGGTGCCCAGCAGGTTCTCCGCTGGGATCCGCACGTTGTCCAGGGCGAAGGCGGTGGTGTAGGAGCCGCGGATCCCCATCTTCTTCTCGTTCCTGAGGATCACCACACCGGGGGACTGCAGGTCGATGATGAAGGCCGAAACCCCCTTGTGCTTCAGGCTTTTGTCCGAGGTGGCGAAGATGACGCCGGTTCCGCGATAGCCGCCATTGGTGATGAAGATCTTGGAGCCGTTGATCAGATAGTGGTCACCCTCCCTCCTGAAGGATGTGGTGATCGCGCCCGCGTCGGAACCGGCGTCGGGCTCGGTCAAAAGGAAACAGCCGATGATCTCGCCGCGGTTTAGCTTCGGGAGCCACTTGTGTTTTTGCGCCTCGGTGCCGAAGCTGTAGATCGGGCCGCTGCAGAGCGAGGTGTGGGCCGAGATCAGCACCCCGGAGGAGCCACACGCCTTGGAGACTTCCTCGACCACGATGGCGTAGGAGAGCATGTCCATCCCAGCGCCTCCGTACTCCTCGGGAAGATAGCTCCCGAGCAGCCCCATCTCGCCCATTTTGGCGACCAGCGCGTCGGGGATCATATGCTCCTCGTCGATTTGCATGGCGATCGGCTTGATCTCCTTCTCCACGAAATCACGCACGCTGTCGCGCAACACCCTGTGGTCCTGGCTCAGTTCGAAGTTCATCGCTTTCCCCTTTGCTGTCGCGCACCGTGTAGTCTTGGCTTAAATAGAAAAGTCGGCAGGTGCCGAACCTGTATCAGGCCCCGGTGAACACCGCCTTGCGCTTCTCCACAAAGGCCGCCATCCCCTCGCGCTGGTCCCGGGAGGCGAAGAGCACGCCGAAGAGCGAGGCCTCGTAGCGAAAGCCGTCCTCCTTACCCATGTTGAGACCGTTGGCGATGGCGTCCTTGGCGTAACCGACCCCGACCAGCCCCGTTCGGGCTATCATCCTGGCCGTCTCCAGGGCCTTTGGCAGCAGTTCTTCGGCGGCAAAGACCTCGTTCACCACCCCCCAGGCGGCCCCCTTCTCCGCCGTGATCATCTTCCCGGAGAAGATCATCTCGTTGGCCCGGTTGGGTCCGATGAGGCGCGCCAGGTTCTGGGTGCCGCCGAACCCCGGCATGATCCCCAGGGTCACCTCGGGAAAGCCGAGCCTCGCCTTGTCGCTGGCGTAGATGAAGTCGCAGGCCAGCGCCAGTTCCAGCCCGCCCCCCAGTGCGAACCCGTTCACCGCAGCGATCACCGGTTTTTTCATCTTCTCGATGGCCAGCATGACCCGCTGTCCTTTCAAGGCAAAGCGATGCCCCTCAAGGGCGCTCATCTGCGCCATTTCCTTGATGTCAGCTCCCGCCACAAACGCCTTTTCACCGGCTCCGGTAATGACGACCACCTTGGCCCCGGCGTCGTGCTCCAGCTGGTAGAAGGCGCATTCCAGCTCGTCCAGGAGCTCGCCGTTCAAGGCGTTCAGGCTCTGGGGGCGGTTCACGGTGAGCTTGGCAACCCCTTCGCTGGTTTCCTGCAGTAGACTCTTGAATTCCATCTGGGCCTCCTCCTGGTAACTCTTTTAATAGCTGTAAAAGCCTCTGCCGGATTTCCGACCCAGGTATCCCGCGTTCACCATCTTCACCAGGAGCGGGCAGGGACGGTATTTGGGATCCTTAAACCCGTCGTAGAGCACGTAGGCGATGGCAAGCACCGTGTCGAGCCCGATGAAGTCGGCCAGCGCGAGCGGCCCCATCGGCTGGTTGGTGCCAAGCCTCATGCCGCGATCGATGTCCTCGGCGCTTGCAACTCCCTCAAAGAGCGCGAAGACCGCCTCATTGATCATCGGGATCAGCACCCGGTTCACGATGAAGCCGGGATAGTCCTGGGAGAGCGCCACCTCCTTGCCGAGCCGCGCCACCAGATCCCTGGTGGTCGCGAAGGTCTCGTCGCTGGTCGCGTGCCCCCGGATCACCTCCACCAGGGCCATGACCGGTACCGGGTTCATGAAGTGCATGCCGATCACCTTGTCCGGCCTCCCGGTGGCCGAGGCGATCCGTGTGATCGGCAGCGACGAGGTGTTCGAGGCGAGGATGGCCGAGGGCTGCACCAACTGATCGAGTCGGGCGAATATCTCCAGCTTGAGCGCCTCATTCTCGGTGACCGCCTCCACACAGAAGTCGCTTCCGGCAAGCGCCACCATGTCGCAGCTGATGACAATGCGCCCCAGGGTCTCCTCGATCAGGCTCTCGGGGATTGCCCCCTTCTTCACCTGCCGCTCCAGGTTCTGCCTGATCACCACCAGCGCCTTTTCCAGCTGGGGGGCCGAAATATCGAACAGGACGACGTCATATCCTTTCAGGGCGAAGACATGGGCGATCCCGCTTCCCATCTGCCCTGCGCCGAGTACACCTATTTCATTTACCATTTGAATGCCTCCTTTTCACCGGACCGGCGCGCGCCGCCGGACCAAAGCGCCTTGGTAGCAACGGGTATCCACCCCCTACATCCTCTCGAAGATCGCTGCCACAGCCTCACCGCCCCCGATGCACAGGGTGGCCAGACCATAGCGCGCCTGGCGTTTGCGCAGCTCCCGCAACAGGGTCGCCACCAGTCTGCCGCCGCTGGCGCCGATCGGGTGCCCGAGGGCACAGGCGCCACCGTTCACGTTAACCTTTTCCAGCGGAAGGCCGAGTTTCCTGATGGCCAAAAGCGCTACGGAGGCAAAGGCCTCGTTGATCTCGAAGAGATCTATCTCCCCAATTGTCAGGCCCGCCTTGGCGCAGACCCGCTCGATCGCCGCCACCGGCGCCTCGGGAAAACAATCCGGGTGCAGGCTCGCCGTCGCATGGGCCACCAGCCGCGCTTTGGGCGCCAGGCGATACTGCTTCAGCCCCTGAGCTCCGGACAAAAGAGAGAGCGCGGCGCCGTCGTTGATGGTGGAGGCGTTGCCGGCGGTTATGGTCCCCTCCTTGCCGAAGGCGGGACGCAGCCCTGCCAGTTTGGAGCTGTCTCCCCGAAACGGCTCCTCGTCGCGCTCAACCGTCTCGTCCCCGTTACGCCCCTTCCTGACCACCGGGACGATCTCCTCCGCAAAGACCCCTCCCTCGACTGCAGCCCTGGCCAGCCGGTAGGAACGGAGGGCAAAGGCATCCTGCTCCTCCCGAGAGAGCTGTGAGCGGCGCGCGCTGTCGTCACCGATCTCCCCCATATGCCGGCCGGTGTAGGGGTCCTGGAGGCCATCGTAGACCAGGAGATCCAGCAGTTCCCCATGCCCGAGGCGGTACCCGGCGCGCGCCTTCTTCAGGAAGTACGGGGCCTGGGACATGCTCTCCATCCCCCCTGCCATGACGAGCTGCGATTCCCCCAGCCGAATGCTGTCGGCCCCCAGCATGATTGCCTTCAGGCCGCTGCCGCAGACCTTGTTGATGGTCAGGGCGTGCACCTGGTCCGGAATCCCCGCAGCACGCATCGCTTGGCGGGCCGGAGCCTGGCCGCAGCCGCCGGAAAGCACCTGCCCGATGATCACCTCGTTGAGGGCTTCCGGTGACAGGGAGCAATTGCGCAAGAGCCCGTGCATGACCGCGGCCGCAAGCTGCGCTGCGGACTGGTCGGCAAGAGCTCCCGAGAAGGAACCAAACGGTGTTCTCAGCGCCTCAACTACGAAGACATCTTCCATATCTGCCCCCTCCTGGTCGCGGAATTCACAAACAGGATATACGACAGTTTACGTGCATGTCAAGCAATTTCAAAACATCCTTTTATTTTGATGGTATTCGCGCGGGCAACCCGGAATGAACTCCTGATGGCGCACGGCGAGGGATCGCCTCGGCGCTCCGGCTCAGGTTTCCAGGGGACAGTCGGCAGCGGGCATCGGGTCGGGGCGGGACGGCTGCTAGGGTCCAAGAGGGGTGGGTAGCATACTAGGATAGCTCGGAATCGTCGCAAGAATCCTGCTCCGAAGCGGTGGTTTCACCGTTGTTGATTCTGCCTTCCAGTTCGGAAAGCTGCTCGGTGAGCTGCCTGAAGAGCCGGTTCTTTTCCGAGATGTCATGAGTCGTATCGAGCTTGGCGAGGGATGTAAGGTACTTGGCGTACGCATCGTCAAAAACCTTGGTCATGGTCATTCCCCCATCGCGCGAAGCCGTTGTGTGTAGGAAGACATGTGTACATTCAAATTAATTATTTTTCAAGTAAATAATCTCATGATCAGCCTGAGATGGATTTATTTTCTGTTCCCACCGGGAGCTCCAAGCGGTGCCTTCCAACGAAAAGGAGCGGCTGCGCAAAATCCGCTGCCGTTCCTGACGATTCACCTGGCATGGACCATTGAAAGGTCCTTCCCTGCAGCGGTCCGGTAATGTTCGACCCCGCTTTCGGGTTATGGTTTGGGGAGCCCGCAGATCAGCTCCACCCGGTTACTCCCGTTTTGCTCACAGGCGCGCGAGCTGGCGCCGGAACAGACTGGCCACCGCCGCCGCCAGCACCACGTCACCGTTTTGGTGCCGGTAACTTCCATGCACCTTCTCGAAGTAATCGATATCGAGGATGAGTCAGGGAGAGTTGCTCTTTGTTGCGCCGCGCCTTGAAGAACTCATCCTTCCAGGGTTTCTGCCAGGTGGCGCCGGTTGCATAGATTGGTGAGGTGGTCGATATTGGTGAGTGTACTGGTTCAAACGGGTTGCCGGGAGGGGCGCTCGATTCTAGAGTCAGCAGGACCCCCGTGCGTCGACTGGACAGCATGCCGGCCACTTTGCGCCAGACGGGGAGGGACTACTTCCGGAAAGGTTTTACAAAAACGTAGATGATGAGCAGAAAGGGAAAGGATGAAAATGCCGCTTCCAGATTGCCCAAAAAAAGTTGCCAGGTGCCGAACGTGATGACGGCGAGGGCAAACAGGATCGTGAAGATTGCCACAGGCTTGTTCATACCTTAATAGTAACCAATCGGGTCGACCCTTGTCCAGACATTTAATGAACCGAGGGAGGTTATCGTCCTCATATTCCCGTTCTCAAGGAGTGTTCCAGTCCCAGGTGAATCTCAACTCCTCGCTGGAAACAACCAGCTCGCAGTAGGTTTTCTTAAAAAATGCCAAGTTCGCGGCGCTGTCAAACTCCTCCTGCACCGAAGTTTCGATCTGTGCATCGGACAAATCCAGCATCTTTTCAAAGACCCCTTCGATGAAACCGGGCGTCCAGCCGTTTTTTTTCAGTTCTTCCTTGAACAGCGCCACATGCATACTGTTGTTGACGCCATAATCTACCAACAGGAGTACGTTTCTCGCCATGTTCATCCTCCTCAACTACAGTTCTGGCAGCTTTAAGTGTAACCTTCTTCTGGCATTGGGCTGGGCCGCGTGACGTGAAAAGCCGGTTAATCGGTGGAAGAGTGTGCTGGCAAACGGTCTGGCCTAGCAATGTTACCACAAAAGTTCACGATCCGATTCGAATTCCATCAGTTTGCCGGTCACCGGATCCCGGAATGTCACCCGCTTTGCCACCAGTTGCAGCGGGTTGGCGAAATCGTCAGCGCCTTCATCCTGCAGGGAGGGATAATACCGGTCGTTGAGGATGCCGAACCCCAGGCCGCTCATGTGGATCCTGAGCTGGTGCGTCTTGCCCGTTAAGGGGTTGAGCCGAAAGCGCGCCAGACCTTGCCGGCATCCAACCAGCTCGATCCGGGAGCGGGCGTTAACCATGCCGGGCGCCGTTTTCATCCGGAACCACGGCTCGCCCGAAACGATCCTGTTCTCGATGAGCCAGGCCTCTTTCACCGGGTCAACGACGCCTGCCGACAGGGCGTGATAGGTTTTCTGGATGTTGCCACTGGTGAAGAGGTCGTTGTAGAGGGCTCGGGTATTTTTGTTGGCGGAAAAAAGGACCAGGCCGGCGGTTTCGCGGTCTATCCTGTGCAGCGGCACGAGGTTGTCATTCCCCGTAGACTTTCTCAACCGGTTCAGCAGACATTCATTGACATAGCGCCCGCCGGGAGTCACCGGAAGAAAGTGAGGCTTGCAGCAGACCACCATCTCGTCATTTTGGAACAGTACCTCTTCGGAGAAGGGAATGACCGGTTCCTGATCCACTTCCCTGAAATAGAAGAGCCTCCCCTGCGGCAGGTAGGGGGAATCGTCCGTTATGGGGGAGCCGTCCTCGCCGAGCACCTTCCCCTGGGCGATGCGCCTCTCCCAGCAGCCGTCGCCCACCCGGGGAAACCTTTGGCAGAGAAAGCCGAGGATCGAGGGGAACGGCTGCTCGATCTTCGGCATGGTGACACAGGCAGCGTACCGGGAGATTCCCACGGGCGGTTCCTTTTCGGCAAGTAGGCGGCATGATAAAGCTTGCGCGCTGCAGCATACCACCATACCGAGCCGGTGGCAAACTCTCTTCACGGCTCACTGTTCCCTGGGTTCCTGGTCCTGGTTTTTTTTGGGCGAAAAAATGGGGCAACCCGTCGGTTACCCCAGCATTGAAAGGCCGGCAGAAGGCCGATTGCAGGCGATGCCACCTCAGAGGTAGACTATGTCGTCCGGTATGTCGGTGATCTTTTCGCCCCCCGCCTCGCCGACGGCAAAGGTGTTCTCGATTCCGATCACCCCCTCGCCCGGGATCACGAACTTGGGCTCGATGGCGATGGTCTGGCCCGCCTGGAGCGGGACCTTGAACCCCTGGGCTAACACCGGGTACTCGTCCAGCTCCAGCCCCACGCCGTGGCCGACGAATCGGGCGTTTTCTCCGGGTGGACCCATGAAAAAGTTACCCAGCCCCGCCTGTTCCGCCAGGTCGGCCGCCCCCAGGAAGAGTTCCTCGCAGATGGCGCCGGGCCTGAGATGCTGCGCCAGGAAGCTCTGGATGGCGATAGTGGTGTCGAAGGCATGGGTGAGCGTCCCGGAAAGAGGCCCCAGGGCGAAGACTCGCGTCATGTCGACGATGTAGCCGTCAAAGACCCCGGTGTAATCGATGAACACCGGCGAGCCCGGAGCCAGGGGGGCGAGCGACGCGCCGTGGGGCGAGGCGTTGGAGAGCCCGCGCCCGGTGACCGCGCCGTCGAAGAAGCCGGGCATCACCGCGCTCGCGCCGGAGAGCGCCAGCCCCATGAAGAGCTCCTGATTGAAGGCGCGCATCCGGACGTACCCCTCGCCGCCGGCTTTCCTGAGCCGGTACTCGAACTCGGCCGCGAGATCGATCTCCCGCATCCCCGGCTTGAGAAACCCGGGGACCTGGAGGAAAACCGCGGCGGTCTTGCTCCCGCTTTCCCGCATTCGCTCCAGCTCCCAGGGGGATTTGACGGAGCGCAGCTCTCGGTTCACCACGGAGATGTCCACGAACTCGCGCCCCGGTATGAGCTTGGCGTAGAGGTTGTACTGCTGCACCGGGACCACGTCGAAGGTGAGCCCCACCTTCCTGACTTCTGCGCCTACCAGTGCCGGGAACTCCTTACTGGAGGGGAAGGGGCGGATATCGGCGATCACCGCCTCGAGCCGGGCGCGCGCCAGGCTCTTTCTGACCAAAAGCATCGGCTCGCCCGCCGCCGGGACGTAGAGCAGCGAGTTCTGCCGAGTGCCGGCGAAGTAGTAGATGTCTATGGGATAGATGATGAGCGCCGCGTCGATCCCCTTTTGCTGCAATTCCTCCTGCAACCGTGCGATGCGCCGCACGGATTCCGATTTCTCTAGCATGGCGCCCCCCAGCTGTCGTGGTAGGCGATCTCGGCCAGCTCCTTGCGGGGGCGGGGCCTCGGCTCCTGGTCCGGGTAACCGAGCGGCGTGATCCCGATGATCCGGATCGCCTCGGGGATGCCAAGTGCCCCCTTGACCACCGCCTCCTCGAACATCCCCATCCAGCAGGTGCCCAGCCCCAGTTCGTGCGCCTCCAGGCAGAGATGCTCGAAGGCGATCGCCGTGTCGGCGATGAAGTACTCGATGCCGTTCTCCACCGCGCTCTCCGCGGGATTGGCACAGACCACGATGACGGCAGGCGCCATCGCGATCGCTTTTTTCCCGGGATTATCCTCGGGGAAGGCTGCCAGGAGGCTCGCCCGCTTGGCGGCATCGGTGAGCACCAGAAAGCGCCAGCACTGCTGGTTCTTCCAGGACGGCGCCAGCCTTGCCGCGTTGAGTACTTGTTCTATTTTCTCCCATTCTACGGGAGTATCTTTGTATTTCCTGATGCTGCGACGGTCGCTGATGACCTGTGAAAGCTCCATGGCAGCCTCCTTATGAATTTAGGTATTCTATTGATACACCAAAAACATCGTTTTGTAAATGTTACATATTGCGCCGGTACTGCCCGCCCACCTGGTAGAGCGCCCGGGTGATCTCGCCCAGCGAGGCGCAGCGCACCGTCTGCATCAGCTCGGCGAAGATGTTGCCGCCCGCCGCGGCCACCTCCTGGAGCCGAGTGAGAGCCGCGCCCGCCTCCCCGCTGTGGGCGGCCTGGAAGGCCCGCAGGTTTGCGATCTGGGCGTCCTTCTCCTCGGCCGTGGCGCGCGCCAGCTCACCGGGGAGCGCATACCCCTCCTCGCCCGAGTGGGCGCTCAGGAAGGCGTTGACCCCGATGATGGGAAGCTCGCCCGAGTGCTTTTTCTGCTCGTAGAGCATAGATTCGTCCTGGATCCTGGAGCGCTGGTACTGGGTCTCCATGGCGCCCAGCACCCCGCCGCGCGCGTCGATCCGCTCGAATTCGGCCAGCACCGCCTCCTCCACCAGGTCGGTCAACTCCTCGATGATGAAAGTCCCCTGCAGCGGATTTTCGTTGGCGGACATGCCGAGTTCCCGGGTGATGATCATCTGCACCGCCATGGCGCGCCTGACCGACGACTCGCTCGGCGTGGTGACCGCCTCGTCGTAGGCGTTGGTGTGCAGCGAGTTGCAGTTGTCATAGAGCGCCATGAGCGCCTGCAGCGTGGTCCGGATGTCGTTGAAGTCCATCTCCTGGGCATGCAGGGACCTTCCCGAGGTCTGGATGTGGTACTTCAGTTTCTGGCTCCGCTCGGCCGCCCCGTACTTGTCGCGCAGGACCACCGCCCAGATGCGCCTGGCCACCCGGCCGATCACCGAGTACTCCGGGTCGAGACCGTTACTGAAGAAAAACGAGAGGTTAGCAGCGAAATCGTCGATCTTCATGCCGCGCGAGAGGTAGTACTCCACGTAGGTGAAGCCGTTGGAGAGGGTGAAGGCGAGCTGGCTGATCGGGTTCGCCCCCGCCTCGGCTATGTGGTAGCCGCTGATGGAGACGGAGTAATAGTTCCGGATCCCCTGGTCGATGAAGTACTGCTGGATGTCCCCCATCATCTGCAGGGCGAACTCGGTGGAGAAGATGCAGGTGTTCTGCCCCTGGTCCTCCTTGAGGATGTCCGCCTGCACGGTGCCGCGTACGCATTGCAGGGTGCACCCCGTGATCTCGGCGCGCTCCTTTTCCGTTGGAAAGCGGCCGTTTTGCTCCCGGAAGACGTCCACCTGCTGCTCGATCGCCGCGTTGAAGAACATTGCCAGCATTATTGGCGCCGGGCCGTTGATGGTGATGGAGACGCTGGTCGAGGGGGCGCAGAGGTCGAAGCCGGCGTAGAGCTTCTTCACGTCCTCGACGCAGCAGATGGAGACGCCGCTCTCCCCCACCTTGCCGTAGACGTCGGGCGGGAAGTCCGGGTCCTCGCCGTACAGGGTGACGCTGTCGAAGGCGGTGGAGAGCCGTTTGGCGCCCTCCCCCTGGCACAGATAATGGAAGCGCCGGTTGGTGCGCTCCGGGGTCCCCTCGCCGGCGAACTGGCGCTTGGGGTCCTCCTCGACCCGCCGGAAGGGGAACACCCCCGCGGTGTAGGGGAAAAAGCCGGGGAGGTTCTCCTTCAGGCTCCACTTGACGATCTCGCCCCAGTCCTCGAAGTCGGGGACGCAGACCCTGGGGACGCGCGTGCCGGAGAGGGTCTCCGTGTAGAGGGGGGTGCGGATCTCCTTCTCCCGGGTCCGGGTCACCAGCTCCTCCTGCCGGTAGGAGCACTTCAATTCGGGCCACCCCTCCACGATATGGCGCGCATCGGAGTTGAGCCGGGCGCCCACCTTCTCGATCAGCGCCGCGACCTCCGCCTGCGCCGCGCCGCCTAACTCAAGGAGACTCCGGGTGCCGTCCAGCTGGAAGAGGGTCCGCGCCAGCGCCGCCTGCTCCCCTGAGCTTTTCCGGTAGCCCCGCACCGTCTGGACCACCTCGCCCAGGTAGTGCACACGGTCCGGCGGGATGATGTACCTTTTCAGGCTCTGCTTCTCCACCACCTTGAGCGCGGAGTGCCACCCCGTTTGGCAGGCGCCGTTCAGCCGGTCGAGAAGCGCCAGGTAGAGCACGTTGGTGCCCGGGTCGTTGAACTGGGACGCGATGGTACCGTAGACGGGAATCTCCTGGTCCGGGGCCTCGAAGAGGGCGCGGTTTCTGCGGTACTGCTTGCGCACGTTGCGAAGCGCGTCCTCCGCACCTCGGCGCTCGAACTTGTTGATGGCCACCACGTCGGCGAAGTCTAGCATGTCGATCTTCTCCAGCTGGGTGGGGGCGCCGAACTCGCAGGTCATGACGTAGAGCGAGACGTCGCAGATCTCCACCACCCCGGCGTCCCCCTGTCCGATCCCGGAGGTTTCCACTATCACCAGGTCGAACCCCGCCGAGCGCACCACGTCGATGGCATCGCCGATCGCCGCGGAGAGCTCGCTCTTCGAGTCCCGGGTGGCGAGCGAGCGCATGAAGACCCGGTCCGTGTTGATGGAGTTCATCCTGATCCGGTCGCCCAAGAGCGCCCCGCCGGTGCGCTGCCGGGAGGGGTCGACCGCGAGGATGGCAACACTTTGCTGCGGGAAGTCGTTGATGAAGCGGCGCACCAGCTCGTCGGTGATGGAACTCTTCCCGGCGCCGCCGGTCCCGGTGACGCCGAGCACCGGGACCTTTCGCCCCAGGGCGCGGATGCGCTCACGGACTGCTCCGTAGCTGTCGCTATGCTCGTGGACCGCGTGCTCGGCGAGGGTGATCAGGGTGTTGACCGCCCTTATGTCCCGCCCCGCCAGCCGGCCGATCTCCTCCTCGATGTCGCGCCCCGGGGAGAAATCGCAGCTCTCCAGCATCAGGTTGATCATCCCCTGCAGCCCCAGGCGCCGGCCGTCCTCGGGCGAGAAGATCTTGCTGACCCCGAACCCCTCGATCTCGCGGACCTCGTCGGGGACGATGACCCCGCCTCCCCCCCCGAACACCCTGATGTGGGAGGCGCCGCGCTCCTCCAGGGAATCCCGGATGTACCTGAAGAACGGGACGTGCCCCCCCTGGTAGCAGCTGACCGCGATCCCCTGGGCGTCTTCCTGGATGGCGGCCGTGACGATTTCGTCGACCGAGCGGTTGTGCCCCAGGTGGATCACCTCGGCGCCCGAGGCCTGGAGCATGCGGCGGATGATGTTGGTCGCCGCGTCATGGCCGTCGAAGAGGCTCGTCGCCGTGACAAAGCGCACTTTGTGCTTGGTTTGGTAGATGTGGGGCAAGGGGGCATGCATAGTGGCTTCTCCTCGGAACCACCCTCCCCTTCACAGGGGAGGGCCGGGTGGGGATGGGGTGCGGCGCCGGACGGCCTGCTGAATAGAGTCTACCCCGCCAGGGAGAACTCCCAGGCGCACCAGAACTGCTGGGGGTGGTTGTCCGGCGGGCAGGCGATGCAGCGGGTCTCGAGACGGGGATCGACGGCTTTGGCGAACTCGCCGTACTCGGCGCAGCCGACGCTCTTGCAGGGGAAATCGGTGAGCCCCTTTCTCTTTCTGGCCGACTGGACCCGGCAGTCGAGCATCCGGAACACCACGCGCTCCTCGCTCTGCTCTATCACGTCCTGCAGGTTGAGCCGTGCGTAGAGACGGTGCTGCAGCGCCAGGACCAGGGCGGGGATGCCGCCTCCGGGCAGCAGCCCGAGCCGACCCATGATCCGTTTCGCCTCGATAACGGTAAAATGGCGCCAGGCCTCGATGTCCGCCTCGATGGCGGCATCCAGCCCGAAGCGACTCTCCACGGCCTGGAACCAGAGGCCGTCGTGGGCGAGCCAGTTCTTGGCGTCGTCCAAGACGATCCGGATCAGTTCCTCGCGGCTTAGCTCATGCAAAAGCTGCAGCCCTGCGTCACCAGGCCCGGTCGCAGTAGTGGCGTATCGTTTCAGCTCGTAGGCATCCGTCATCATGACTCTCCCCGCCCCATATCAGTGGTCGCTCGCCTTGGAGATGCCGAGCCCAGTTTCCTGGATGAGTTCGTCGGTGAGGCGGTCGAAGTCACTGTTGGCAACCTTGGTGTAATGGATGGCCACAAAGAAGGCGACGACGAATGGGGAGATGATGAACAGATAGCCGAAGTTGATGACGCCGATGACCTTGATCCTGAACAGCTCAGGAAAGTACCCTGCGACAATAGGGAGCAGGAAGTAAAAGATTGTTGCAGCGACCCACCATCCGAACAGAAACAGCCGCTTCCTGCGCTTGAGCTCGAGATATCTCGGATTCCACGCAATTTCGCTCCAAGGGTACCCCTGAGTCCCCATACTCCCCCCCTTTTCCCTTGGTCGCCCTGCGTTAAAGTCCCCTGTTCCGTTATCTATCCGTAACAGGCCGTTACTCCTCCCGGGAACCGCCCGGAAGGGTAGTACCATCACGAAGAGCCATTATTCAAACGGCGTCCCAAACAGGAGATTAAGGCAGCCGGCCTGCCGCATTGCAGGCGACTGAAAAACAGAGCTAAGGAACATCTCCCGCAATTTACGTCCAGGCGGCCGTTTCGGAACTGCCGGTAAATCATGGTATAATCAAGACAAGATGAGAGGAGCCAAACCCTGAGCAGCAGCATATATTGCGTTTACGTGCATGTCAAGCATATTTAAAACGTCATTATTTTAAATCAAGCCGGGCCGGACAATTCGGCGATCCGTTAGGGGAGCCAGGGAGGTTAGCCTCATGAAAGCGATTGACACCCTGAGTGCCATGTTCTAGATTGATTAAAAATTAACGTAAAGGGAAACCTATGGAAGAGATAAAGGAAGGCGACGAGATCACCCCGATCGGCGACCTGGCGATCGCCCTCGGGCTGACCACGCGAACCATACGCTACTGGGAAGAGGTGGGGATTATAGAATCGGTGCAGCGCAGCGACGGTGCGACCCGGGGGTTCACTCCCTACTATGTGCGGCGCATCAAGTTCATCATGAAACTGAAGGAACTGGGGCTCACCATCAAGGAGATGCAGGACCTCTACGCCGCTTACGGCGAGGCGAAGCAGACCGAGCGCATGGTTCCCCGCCTGGTGGAGATCCTGGACGAGCACATCGGCAAGATCGATGAAAAGATGTCCAAACTGGCCTCGCTCAGAAAGGAGATCGTTTCCTACCGGCAGCAGCTCGGCGCCAAATTCGGCTCCCCGTCCGACCACAGGTAGCGGCTCGTTGGGTGCCGCCGGTAGGCGACTCGGTGGCAGTTCCCTCATCCCTGCGCCTCCTCTGCCAAAGCAGCCCTGGCTGCGGCTGCCGGGCTCTCTCTCTGAGGGCGGGTGGTTCTCGACGCAGTTTGCATGAAATAATTCACAGGCACTGACATTCATACAATCTGGACCAAACTTTCCCTCGCCCTCTGGGAGAGGAGAGGGGTGAGGGAAGGTTTGCCGGCCTCGCCCGAAACGTGCTATTCTACCACATGGAATTCATCGCCGACCTGCACATCCACTCCCGCTACTCCCTTGCCACCAGCCGTGAGCTGACGCCGGAAAACCTCTGGAAATGGGGACAACTCAAAGGAATCCGGGTCATCGGAACCGGCGACTGCACCCATCCCGGTTGGCTCGGCGAGCTCGAGGCGATGCTGGAGGTTTCCGACGGCGGCCTTTTGACCCTGCGGGACCAGCCGCGCGACCCGGCGGTTCCGGCCAGTTGCCGCTCTGAGGTCTCCTTTTTGCTCTCCGGCGAGATCAGCTGCATCTACCGCAAGGCGGGGCGAACCAGGAAGGTGCACTGCCTGGTGTATCTTCCGGACTTCGCAGCGGCGCGCCGATTGAACAGAAAACTCGCACGCATCGGGAGTCTCGCCTCGGACGGGCGGCCGATCCTGAAGCTGGACTCCAGGGATCTTTTGCAGATGGTGCTGGAGGCGTCCCCGCTCGCCATGCTGATCCCCGCCCACGCCTGGACGCCGCACTTCTCCGTCTTCGGAGCGGTCTCGGGCTTCGACTCGCTCCTCGAGTGCTTCGACGACCTCACCCCAGAGATCCACGCCCTGGAGACCGGGCTCTCTTCGGATCCCGCCATGAACTGGCGCTTGTCTGCCCTGGACGGCATCACTCTGGTCTCCAACTCCGACGCCCACTCGCCGGCGAAGCTGGGGCGCGAGGCGACCGTGTTCGATACGGAACTCTCCTACCGGGGGATCTTTTCCGGAATCGTCAGCGGGCAGGGGGTCGCCTCGACCATCGAGTTTTTCCCGGAGCAGGGGAAGTACCATGCGGACGGCCACCGGGGGTGCGGCGTGCGGCTCACCCCGCAGGAGACCATGGCGTGCGGCTACCGCTGCCCGGCCTGCGGTGGGAAGCTGACGGTCGGGGTGCTGCACCGGGTGGAACTTTTGGCGGACCGCTCGCCCGGTGCGCGGCCGGCGGGGGCCCACTCCTTTCGCTGCGTGATTGCGCTTCTGGATCTGATCGGCGGAGCGCTGCAGGTCGGGACCGGTTCCAAGCGGGCCCAGGCCCTCTACTTCGAGATGCTGCGGCGGCTGGGGAACGAATTTCACGTGCTGCTAGATGCGCCGCTCGAGGCGATCAGCGAGGCCTCCTCGCCACTGCTCGCCCGCGCCATCGGCGAGATGCGCATGGGCGAAGTGGAGATCGCCCCGGGGTACGACGGCAAGTACGGCACGGTTTCCGTGCGGCAGGCGGACTCCCCGCTGCAACTCCTTTATAACGTCCCCACCTGACTACCGACCGGACCGGCACCATGATCCCGCCAGCAATGAGCCCTCCGCTGACTTTGGCCCCGGCCAGGACACAGTCACCCCCCCCCCGCTGGCCATCATTTCAGCAAGGTAGGAACCATGAAAATCGGAAGGCCAAATTCATCCGGATGGCGTCATCGAGCAGCAGCGCGAGGAGACCTATGGCCGCTGACGCGGCCATGCCTTATATCCCCAGCCTGAACACCGGGGTATTACGGCTCTTTTGATAAAAAACCGGCGGGATAACCCTGCCGGCTTGGAGCGTGCAAAGGGGGGGCGATGTGAGCCCCCCTTTATTTATGGTTTTCCTTCGTTATTTCAGCAACTGATCCATCTTCTGGGTGTCGGCCCCGACCACCATCTGCCCGTCGATGAAGAAGGTCGGCGTCCCCTGGATGCCCACTTTCTTGGCCAGCGCCAGATGCTCCTGGGCCAGCGCCTTGATGGCGTCGGTGGCGGGTTTGGCGGAGGCGGGGATCTCCTGGCCGAGCATCATGGCGTCGAAGGCCTCTGGCTTGTTGTCCTTCCCGAGTATGTACTGGATCTTGGTGATCGCCGCCGGGTGTGCCAGAGGCGCAAAGAACACATACTGCGTCACGTCGGTCCTCTTGGAGAAATACTCAAACGCCTTCCTGCAGTAAGGGCAGTCGGGATCGGTGAACTCGATCACCACCTTCTTCCCGTCGCCGATCCTTACCGCCTTCTCCAGGGGGAGGGTTTTCACCGCGGCGGCCGCCAGGGCTCCCTTGTGCTCGGCGGTCTTGCTCTTCAAATCCTGGCCGAAAATCTCTCCAGTCAGGATCAGATCTTTCTCCTGGTAGTAGTAAATGATGTTCTGCCCCATCACCACCTCGAACAGCCCGGGGATCTCAGAAGGGGAGATACTGTCAAACTTGACCTGCGGAAAGGCATCGCGTAAGGCGACCTCAGGCTTGACAGTCAGCGGAGTAGCAGATGACACTCCGGCAATGCCGAGTAACACGGCGCCCATCAACAGACTTGCAACGAAACCCCTTTTAAAAGACATATACGCCTCCACTGAAGATTTCCGGTCCTTGGGGACCGGTAGTCATTTACTTTAGCACAAATTTGCAAAAAACTCGAACAAAGTTAGGCCGCTGCAGGTAATATGCAGGTGTCAAATGTGACGTGACAGACACAATCCCATCCTCACCCCGGCGCAGGCCAGGCCCGGGGGCGGCAGACCAACCCCGGTCAGCCCGGGAGCGCACAGGCGGCGGCCGCGGCACCCAGCACCCCGGCATCATCGCCCAGCTCTCCCTTGAGGAGCCGCACCCGCCCCCCCGGGACGGCGAAGGCGCGCTCGGCTATGGTTTCGCGCACTACCGGTGCCAGGAGGTCGAAGCTTTCCGCCACCCCGCCCCCCAGGATGATGGCCTCCAGATTGAGCAGATTGACGACACCCGCGGCAGCCATGCCGAGACAGGCGCCGGCCTGCCTGAAGACCGTGCACGCCTTGGGGTCCCCCTCCCGGGCGAGTTCCGCGACCAAGGCGGCATCGAGCCTGCCCCGTCCCGTGCCGACCCCGAGGGCCTGGGCCAGGGCCGCGATCGCCGTAGCGGAGGCGTACTGTTCCAGGCACCCCCGGTTGCCGCAGCCGCAGCGCCGCCCGTTCGGCTCGACGGTCAGATGGCCGAACTCCCCTGCCACCCCGTCGATCCCGGTCCAGAGCCGGCCGTCCAGAATCAGACCGGCACCGACCCCAGTCCCGAGCGTCACCATGAGGGTGGAGCCGAAGGGCCGCCCCGCGCCGAAGCGCTGCTCGCCAACCGCACTCGCGTTGGCGTCGTTGAGAGCGACCACCGGCACCCCGATGGCCGCCGATACCTCCCGGGCGAGGTTCAGCCCTTCCAGCGCCATCAGGTTCACGCTGGAACGGAGCACCCCGTCGTTGGAGAGGAGCCCCGGCACCCCGAGCCCTGCGGCCAGCACGCACTTCCCCAGCGCCTCGGCCTGCGCCCTCTGGCGGGCTAGGAGCCCATAGAGCCGCTCCAGGAAAGGGCCGCGCCCGGAGGCGATATCCGTGGACATACTCTCCCGGGCCAGTACCACCCCGCCGGGGGTGACCAGGGCGCAGCGCAGGTTGGTCCCCCCCACATCGATCCCGATACAGACCCCATCACTCGAGGCACTCTCTTTCACGGCGTTTGCCATCAGCTCTCCTTTCCTGTGCCGGCAAAGAAGGGGAGCAGCCGGTCGTAGCTCTCCTCAAGCGCCTCAGGGATCACCCGGAGGTCGGCCACCACGCTCATGAAGTTGTTGTCCCCGTTCCAGCGGGGGACGACGTGCAGGTGGAGGTGGTCCTCCACCCCGGCGCCGGCCGCCTTGCCGAGGTTGAGGCCGACGTTGTACCCGTCGGGTGCGCAGCTGCGGGCAAGGGCGTCCCGGCAAAGGGTGACCCCCCGGAACAGCTCCAGCATCTCGGCCTCGGAAAGCGCCGCCAGATCCGCCGTGTGCCTCCTGGGTGCCACCATCAGGTGGCCGTTCACATAGGGGTAGCGGTTCAGCATGATCAGCGTCAGAGGACCGCCTGAAAGGACGAGCCGGTCCCGGTCGCTCCCCTGCCGGCAGAAGATGCAGCCGGCAGGCTTTTCCTGCACGATATAATCCATCCTCCAGGGCGCCCAGAGCCTCTCCATATTCCTCTCCTCCGCAGTCGCAAGGTGCAGCCGGTAACCGAAGCCGCTCCCGGCCAGCGTCCCCCACCCCCCCCTGCAACGAGGAGGGAGTCTTCATGCGCTGCTGCTACCGCCAGCCGCTCATGAATCAGGCCCGCAGCGAATTATCAACCAAAAGCTATAGTTTTACAACTCCCGGCTGCGGATATTTTCAAAACCATAGCTTTATTGTCCTTAAAATTCTTGGCAGGTATAAAAAGTGGGTTTATTAATCCGATTACGCTCATCCTTGAACCGCATGTCTTCGTGCTATAATTTGTACAGCGCGGCTACGACGTCTCCAAAACGTCAACATGGCGGCCATCGCCGTGGTTGACGGGCAGGCCTGTAGCGCACCTCCCAGCATAAGCTGAAACCTGAAGGGACCCGACACCGGGCCCCTTATTTATTCCCGTTGGAGCGTCCTCCGGGACGCGAAAAAATCGCGGCAGGGATGCCGTTTCTACGACCTGCTCCCCGGGAATCCTTTTGATTGCCATTGCCACCGGTAATTTGCTATACATGAGGGGTGTCGCAGTTGATATGGCAGAACTGTTCGTGAGGAGCGGCGATTTTCATGGAAAGCACGTTGCATCCGCTGGATGCGGTCCAAATAAAGCCCAACAAATACCTGATGCTTGGCATAGCTTTCTCGGTCCTACTGCACCTGGCCTGCGCCTTCTTCCTTCTCCGGCTGCCGTCGGGCGAGCCGGCATCCTCCCCTTCGGTCACCTACATCGACCTCCAAGCGGCAGCGCACGCGGCGTCCATGACGCCCCCTCCTGGGAAAACGGCGCCGCCAAAGCTGCTCCCCGAACCACTAGAGCCTCCTCCCCCCGAAAACCCGCCACAGGCCAAACCATCCGAAACCCTGCCGGCGCGGTTGGCACCAGCCCCGGAAACCAGGGTGGAGGAAGAGCGCTCCCACACCACCATCGGCCTGGGACTCACCAAAGGGTATTTCAAAGGCCTGGGAGACGGAGAGACGCTGCGTGAGGGGATAAAGGAATACTATCAGCAGATGTTGCAGGCAATCAATGAGAAGTGGTGGATTGATGAGCAACTGGACAAACGTTATGTGACGCCCGTCGTGGTAAACATCGTTGTGGCGCGTGACGGGGAAATAATCGGCAAATCTATCCTGCGCACCTCAGGGAACGCGCGTTACGACAACGCCGTGCTGGCGGCACTCACGGCGGCAAGCCCGCTTCCCCCGCTTCCTGCAAGTTTTGAGGGAGATTTCTTCCAGGCGCCCATCCGCCTGGTCCCGCCGCTTAACCTCATGGCCTGGTAGCTCAGAAATCCTCCTCTTCCTCCAGTTCCAGGTCGATGATATCCAGCGGTTCTTCCCCAACCAAAGTTGAAAGCCGGTTCGCTACGTCGTGGAAGCTCGGATTGATCCCGTGCACCTCACGGTAGAGACTGATCGCCTCATCCAGTCCCCCGGTTGTCTCAAAGAGAAAGGCCAACTCGTAACTCAGGCTCATCCGTTCCTCTGCTGAGAGTACCTCCAGAGAAAGACCCCGCTGCAGCAGCTCCTCTGCATTTCCCGGCTCACCCCATTCGCGGTAGCAGATAGCCTGCAGGGTCAGGCAGTCAAGCCGGCGCCGGGGATTGCCCGCGGCAACGGTAAACTCCTTGATCGCGTCACCGTAAAGCCCCATCTCCTTGTAGGCGATCCCCAGGTCGTAATGAGACTCGAGCTCATCCAGATCCATGGCGACATCAGCCGCAGGCTCCGATTCCGGAAAGATCTCCTGCCAGCCGCGTAGTTGCCGGGCCTGAGATTGCGCCTGCTCCGCCGCCTCTGCCGCTTGGGCTGCTGCCGCCACTTGGGCCACTTGGCTTGCCTTCGCTGCCTTCATAGCCTGAGCCGCCTCTGCCCCCTTTGCCAGTGCAGCTGCGTCCAGGTCAGGTTCGTCGTCCAGGGAAATATCTATCTCTTCGGGCCAGTCCAAATCGAGGGACCCGCCTTCCTCAAGAGTAGATCCAGCCGCGCCACCGCCGGTATCCGGGGAGGTTCCCATTACCTCGGGTAGTTCAGCAAAGGGCGAGAGATCGCTCTCACCGGCTGGGGGTTGCATGCTTTTTGGAGAGACCGGTGCGAAGTGCTCAGTCTCGTCGAAGTCGAGCGAGAGTGAAAAGTCAAGTGACAGATCCATGTCGGGAACCGACGGTACCGTGACAGCCGGATCGTCATCCAGGTCCAGGTCCAGGTCGAGCTCGATCTCCTCCTCCCAGGGCAATCCCGGTTCCGGCGCTTGGGATTTTTGCACTGCAGGGGCGTTGCCCGGGACTTCGGACGTCACCGGGGTTTCGAATTCACTCGGAATTTCGAAGGGCGTTGCAAAGTCAAAGGAGGAAGCCTGAGCATCGAAATCGGCCGCAGGGGCGAAAATCGTGGTTGTCGGCCCGAATGCGCTCGGTGGCTCGATCGGCATTGCCGGCGGCTTTGCGGCAACCGGTTCCGGCGCAACCTCCGCCGCGGCCAGGGCCCTACCCGGCATTTCGGCTGTCGGAGGCGGCGCTCCGCTCGGGCCGGCTTCCGGACGGTCGGGGAACAGCTCGCGCATCCGGCCTGCAAGCCTCTGCACGGTGGCTCCATCGCCCGCGTCACGAAGCGAGGTCAGATAGGCGCTAAATACCTCGTGGGATTGATCCACCTCACCCGTAGCAAACAGCAGTTCGGCGTATTTGAGCCTGGTGGCAGCCGGCACTCCATCGATGGCCAGCATCTGCTCCAGAACCTTGACGGTTTCCTTCAGGTTTCCTTCCTTCTCAAACTGGGCCACCACCTGCCCGTATTCCGCCAGGGCGTTACCGGTCAGCCCCTGGCGCTGGTTCAGCGAGGCAAGTGTCAGGGAAATAGCGGTATCTTCGGGTATCAGCCGCTGGATCTGCTTGTACACCGCGATCGCTTTCAGAAAATAGGAGTTGTCGGCGTAGTGTTTTCCGATATCCTCGTACTGAACGATCGCCTCGCTCCGCCTGTTGTCCCGCACCAAAAGCTCGGCCAGCCTCTGCCGATGCCTCACTTCCTTGGGATCCAGAACCACGACCTGCTGGTAGTCCTTGATCGCCTTGTCGAGTTGGCCCTTCAGCACGAAGCGCTGAGCACTTTCCAGTATTTTGTCTTTTTTCGAAGCCAATAGAATCGCCCCATATCACGCAGAAATATCCACCGTTAAATTAAAGCAAAGTGCCCCTACTGTCAAGGCCGATGCTGCTGCAAGGCACGAACGATCGCCTTAAGTTTTGCCAATTCTGCGTCCTGCAGCCTCCGGTCACCGTACAGTGCCGCGCCGTAGACCGCGACGAACTCGCGAAGCTGCGGGTCGGCGATCCTTTCGGCCATTTCATAAAGACCGCACGGCTCGGCGCAGACCGACGGAAAGCGCCTCCCGGCCGCCCTGAGAAAGCTTTTCAGCACCCTTTCCTCGCGGGTTCCGGGGCGCTTCAGAAAGAGGGCCACCCCGGCCGCCAGCGGCAGCAGCCAGAGCGAAAAAAGGGCGAGGCGCCTGGCCGACAGGGCGGGAAAGCGAAGGTCCCGCGCCTTGCTGCCGGCGCTCCTGATCAGTGCAATCTGCTTTTCCAGGTCGTAGGTGATGACCGCCTTGTTCCAGTAAAAGCCGACGGCGTCAAGGTACATGCGCAGCTTCTTGGCGACCCCGTCCCGGCGGGAAAACCCGACCGACCAGGCGCTCGGGTCGACGGTCAGCCACCCCCTCCCCTCGACATACGCCTCGACCCAGACGTGCGCCATGTCCTCGGTCACCAGGTAGTACCCCCCCAGGTCGTTGTAGTTCCCCCCGCGGTATCCCCCCACCAGACGCGCGGGGACCCCCGCCAGGCGCAAGAGGATCGCGTAGGAGGAGGCGAAGAACTCGCAGTTCCCCCTCTTTTTGGCAAAGAGGAAGGAGTCCAGCGGATCGGAGCCGACCGGGAGGTCGCTGGTCGCATAGGCGAGCCGCTGGGCGCGGAAGAAGCGCTCCAGGAGCCTCAATTTCTCCCCGGTTGCGAGGCCCGGCCGCGCGAGCTCCCTCCCCTCGGCCCGCATCCTGGGCGAGACGGTGCGGGGCAGCCTCAGGTAGAAGTCGCGCTTGCCCCCCCCCGGCACCCGGAGAGCATCCGAAAGGGTCGACAGCGCCTCATACCTGGTGCGTTTCTCCAGGGGGTGCTGCGCCTTGAAGACGGCGTCGTCCGATTCCTCATGGCGCACCCCGGAAACCTGGCGCGGCAGGTTCAGGGCCAAAAGGTACGGGGTGCCGGACGGTTCGGGGTAGATCTCCTGCCTGACACTCTCCCCCTGCTCGGGACCGAGGCTTTTTTCCGGCGCTTCGGGGAGCCTGACCCAGGCGTTCTCCCTGAAGCCGTTCAAGACGATGCCGCGCCAGTAGAGTCTCGACTCCGGCACCCGGTGGCAGATGGCCCGGAACACCACACTCTTCAGCTCGGAAACGCTCGCCGCGGCTCCGGGGCTCACCGTCTCGCTGAATCCGGTGCTCGAGCCCCCTGCGCGGTTCAGGAAATCCCAGAGCGGGTACTGCGTCCTCGGCAGGAAGACGAAGAGAAAGAGCAGTATGGGGAGGGCGGCCACCGGCATCAGCCCCGACACCGTCAGCACCTTCTTCAGCTCGGCTCTGGTGAGGGCGATCTCGGCATCGTGGGAGTGGAAGGTAAGGATCACCAGTGAAACCGCCAGCAACAGCAAGAGGGTGAGCAGGTAGACCAGGAAGAGCGCCGTGAGGTTGTAGAGTGACGAGGCCGCCAGACAGAAAAGCGACAGGGCAAAGACCTGCAGGTAGTTCCTGCCGCTTCTCTCACTAAGCATCCTGATGGCGAGAAAGACCACCAGGAGATCGGCGGTGACCAGGAGCATGTTCTCCCGGCTGAAAGAGGCGGCTAAATAGAGAAAGAGCAGGATGGAAACCGGGGTGAGGATGCGCCCCGAGAGAAAGCGCCCCCTCCTGTGCTCAATGAGACCGAAGACGAGCGCCGCCGGAAAGAACCACCTGGCAAAGGGGTCGAGATAGGGCTCCAGCGGCAGGTACCCGATCAGGGCGACCAGCACCGACAGCGCGCTCAGTACCGATTTAATCCTGACCATAGACGGCAAGCTCCCCGAGCAGTTTCAGCCGGTGCACTCTGGTTGAGGCGGGCGCTATGACCCGGTGCGCGAGCTGCAACCCGACGGGGCGCCCTCCCCGCACCAGGCGGTTGATAAGAAACGTGCAATGACTAAGTCGCTCTTCGAGGTCCCGGCCCGGCAAGCGGTCCAGCTCGAGCAGGACCGGGTCGCAGGCGTTGGCCGTCAGGTGCTTCACCTTGAAGTCCTCGTGCTTGGCGGAGAGGCGCCAGTGGATCAGCTTGAGCGACTCGCCGCCCCGGTAGTCCGAGATCTTCGCCAGTTCCCCGTCGTAGCCTGCAGCCCGCTGGCTTAGGGCCGAACCGGCATCCGGCTTGCCTCCCGCAACCGGTTGGGCCGACGGGCGCGGCGCGGGAAAGACCGGGAAAAGGCCCGAAACCGGCATCCTGATGTGGCGCACGAAGAAGTTGACCGGGAAAGGGGAGCTGATCAGGGCGACCGGGACGCCGTGCAGCCCGCGCCCGGCAAAGACGAAGAGGAGCGTCCCGGTCTCGGGGCGGCCGGGATCCAGGAGGATGAAGGAGGCGGGGTTTCCCGAGAGGCTCGCGGTGATCAGGAAGGATGGGAGCAGCTTCTTCCTGTTTTCGATGCGGATGGACAAGAGGGTCTGCACCCCGGCGTACACCTCGTCGGGGCAGAGCACCGAGACCGAGAGCCCGCGAATGTTCAGCCAGCCGAGCAGCCCCGAGACCGCCATGAAACCGAGCATGGCCGAGACGACCAGAAAGAGGAGGTTGTTTCCCGTGTTGACGGCGGCCACCCCCAGGAGGAGGGTGATCGCCACGTACAGCCCCCCCCCTTTGGTGAGCTTTATATGAGAGGGAGCGGAATCTCTTTGAGTAGTGCCTTTAATATCTGCTCCTTGTCCACCCCTTCCTGCTCGGGTCGGAAGATCAGGCGGTGCGCGCAGACCACGGAGGCCACCTCCCTCACGTCCTCGGGGACCACGAACGGCCTCCCCGCAAGGAATGCGGCGGCCTTAGCGGCATCGACGAGGCCGATACCGCCGCGCGTGGAGATGCCGGTGAGAATCAGCGGGTGGTTGCGGGTGGCGGCGATGATGGCGTAGACGTAGTCGGTCACCTTTTCTCCCAAGTAGACCTCGCGCCGTACCGTGGCTATGGCCGCCAGCAGGTCATCGTGGCTCACCATGGCGGGGATCTGCAGGATCTGGTCCCTGATGGAGCCGTGCATCAGGATCCCTTTTTCGATCTCCTCGGGGGGGTAGCCGATGCCGGTCCTCATGATGAACCGGTCCATCTGGGATTCGGGGAGCGGGAAGGTGCCGACCTGCTCCACCGGGTTTTGCGTGGCGAGCACCAGGAACGGGTCGGGAAGCTGGTAGGTCACCCCTTCCACCGTGACCCGCCGCTCCTCCATCGCCTCCAAAAGCGCGCTCTGCGTCTTGGGCATGGCGCGGTTGATCTCGTCGATCAGCACGATATTGTTGAAGATCGGCCCCTTGATGAAGGTGAAGCGCCCCTCGACCCGGTCGAAGATGGAGAGCCCGGTAATATCCGAGGGGAGCAGGTCGCTGGTGCACTGTACCCGCCCGAAGGAGAGCCCGAGCGAACTGGCGAAGGCGAGCGCCATGGTGGTCTTGCCCAGCCCCGGGATGTCCTCAAGGAGGATGTGCCCGCCGGTCAAAAGGGCCATGAGGCAGAGGCGCAGCGCCCTCCCCTTCCCTTTGAGGTAGTGTCCGGAAAGCTCTTCCAGGACCGCCACCATCTCTTCTCGTTTTGCCAGACTGTTCAACCGTGCCCCCTTTGGATCACCAGCAACGTTTCATTATAACAGAAATGCCGGACAAGAGAAAAGGGGCTCCCGAAGCGAGAGTCCCTTTAGCGAGAAAACGCATGATGCGTGACGGGTGATCTGTGATTTACGGCCAAATGCAGGTCCTTGCAACACGCAGCTCGCTTCCCCGCCCGTTTTTATGACAAATCACAGGTCACTCATCACGCCTCTGGCAGCTACAGCACCCCCAGAAACTTGTGGGTCTGGGGGATGACCCGCACCTCGTCGAGCCTGGCGCCGGCTATCTCCTGAAACTCGAGCGTGCACTGGGAAGAGATGGAGATGGTCCCGTCGGGGAGCGTCATCGGCTGCAGGATGAGCGGGATGGCGCGGCTGACGCGGGCGATCAGCTCGCAGCTCCGTTCGATCTCCCAGTCCCTGGTGCTCTGGTCCATCACCACCTTGACGTAGACCTTGCGCTGCGCAGCAAGTTCCAGGAACTGCTGGTGCTCCTCCCAAAGACCCGGGCACCCCGAGGCCGAGGGGAGCTTGATATCCATGCCGATATAGTCAAGGTGCGGGATCAGGGGAGCCAAGGCATCCGGAAGGGTGCCGTTGGTTTCCAGGTGGATGGGGAGCAGGCGCCGCAGTTCGGGAAGCCAGTCGCGCAGGTGCGCCCCGTGCAGCAGCGGCTCGCCGCCGGTAACACTGATGGAGTGGTGAATGCCGGGCCAGCCGCGGGTCCAGCCGGCGATTAGCGCCACGATCTGCTCGCAGTGCACCGGGTTTTCCACCGTGGAAAAATCGCGCTTGCCCGGGGTCTGCTCCAGGAGGCAACCCGGCGGGGCCTCGCTCATGCCGGGAGTGTCGCAGAACGTGCAGTTCAGGTTGCACCCGGAGAACCTGAGGAACGCCTGGCGCAGGCCGACCAGCACACCTTCCCCCTGGATGGAGGAAAAGCACTCGACCAGGGCAGCCGGAAGCTTATTCATAGTAGGTCGCCGCGGCGAAGTCGGATTCCCAGACCGTCACCTTCTCGACCTGCACCGTTTTGGACCCGAAGATCTTGGTCAGTTCCCCGTAGAGGTAGCGGGCGATGTTCTCCGAGGAGGGGGAGAGCTCGGCGAAGGGGGTGAGCTCGTTCAGGTACTTGTGATCCAACGTCTTCAGAAGGGCGTTGGTCTCCTTCTTCAGTATCTTGAAGTCGATGCCGAGCCCCGCCTTGTCCAGCTTGTTGGTGGTGATGGAGACTTCCACCTTCCAGTTGTGGCCGTGCAGATTTTCGCAATCGCCTTGGTAGTGGGTCAGGTTGTGGGCCGCCGCAAAGGCCGTATGAATGGTAAGACGGAACATGGCACCCTCCATTATCATGGTTAATAGTCGTAAGAATATATCATGCTGCCGCCGGCATGACCAGCAAAACCCCCGGATGCTGATACCGCCTCAACATAGCCGAGGCCATTTAAACCAAGTTCTATGCACGCCCTGTGTCCCCCCAAGTTGCAAAGAGTAGCTGACAAAATCACATGTTGCGTAAACAGAGCAATGCCGGTATAGAAAGCAAGGAATAAATTGGCAAATTTTCGTCCGCTGATGGCCATGCCTACTGTGCTAAGAATCGGAGCTTATCGCTGCCACTTTTACTCGGACGAAGGAAACTAGCCAACGCACATTCACATGGAGAGCCCCGAAGGTGAATGCAAGTTTTGGTCAGACCCTATCAGGTCGGCACGGAACAAGGGAGTTATACCGGCGGTCCTTCGCGCCATTGAACAGTTACTGTTCGGGCATAGTGACTTCCTCAGGGGGAGGCATGGAGACGCAAGCGATGCATCACCATGCGGTTAATTGCCTTCATGCTGTCTGGAGGAGAGGCGAAGCGGATTCAGATGTTTATGCTCTCGCCCCGCGGCAGCGCGGGGGCTTGGGGCGCGCTGGTGAACGCGTTGTAGGCAAAGACGAAGAAGAGAAACACCAGGGAGATCAGCAGCAGTACCGTGGGAGCCAGGCGCACCCCGGGCTCGTCGCCACCTGACTGCAAGAGCCCCACAGCCGAAACGAGCACCCCGCAACCGCCGCACGCCCCCCCCAGGAAAAAGCCGAGGAAGGTGATCCGCAGGTCGCCGCCGATGCCGAGCAGCAAAAGGCTCGCCGCCTCCGCGGGGAAAAAAGTCGCGACCGTGACGCAGACAATCCCGGCCAGCATGAACTTCAACCCGGTTCGGACCGTCCTCTTACGCATGCCGTAGTCCCCCCGGGCCAAGCCCGCCCGTCACTCGCACCAGCTCACGTCCCCGACGCCCTTTCTCAGCACCTCGGGGAGGTCGCCGATGATGCTGACGACCGAACTCACATCGGCGGAAAGGTCTCCACCATCGATTACCAGATCCAGCAGTTTGCCGAGGTCGCACTCCACCTGCCAGGGGTTCCCGATCGGATCCTCGCCGGATAGGTTCGCGCTGGTGGTGACGATCGGGTGCCCCAGCTCCTTCACGATCGCAAGGCAGATCTTGTTGTTCGGCATCCTGATCCCGACGGTGCGCTGCTTGGTCAAAAGCAGATCGGGCACCACGGAATTGGCCTCCATGACGAAGGTGTAGGGGCCCGGCAGCAGGCGGCGCAGGAGCTTGAAGGCGTAGTTGCTCACCTTGGCGTAGCGCGCGATTTCGGAGAGGTCCGAGCAGATGAAGGAGAACGGCTTCTTGCGCTCCCGCTGCTTGATGGCGTAGATCCGCTCGATCCCCTTCTTGGAGAAGATACTGCAGCCGATACCGTAGGTGGTGTCCGTCGGGTAGGCTACCACCCCCCCGTTTTTGAGGGTTTCCACGACCTTGGCGATCAGTCGCGGCTGCGGATTGTCGGGGTTGATCTCCAAAAGCATGGCTTACTCACTCGGGTTGAGACCCAGAAGCGGCCCGTGCACGAAGCGGCCGTCCTTCTGGATCAGGATGTCGTCGAACCAGAGCTCGCCGTCGCCGGTCAGGATCTTCACCATGTCCCAGTGCACCGCCGAGCGGTTGCCGTTGTCGCACTCGTCGTATGCCTGCCCCGGGGTGAAATGGATGGAGCCGAAGATCTTCTCGTCGAAAAGGATGTTGCGCATCGGCACTCGGATGCGCGGGTTGGTGCCGATGGCGAATTCGCCGACGTAGCGCGCTCCCTCGTCGGTGTCGA
>Ga0316217_10000967_pt1 | contig 38959 bp, 25 predicted proteins | sample 1anoAmetaG_FD_203633 | JGI IMG/M metagenome (GOLD analysis project Ga0316217, IMG submission 203633) | Freshwater microbial communities from Trout Bog Lake, Wisconsin, USA - 1anoA | ecosystem: Environmental > Aquatic > Freshwater > Lake > Hypolimnion/Profundal zone | place: USA: Wisconsin...
GCGCACGCTCCCCTTGCGCGCTGCCTTCGCCGCGACCACCTGCTCGTGAACCATCGCCTCGTAGGTCGGTCGCGGCTTGGCGTGCAGGACGCCGATGGGAGTCGGGAAATCGGGCGGCTCGAAGCGGCTCAGCATGAAGGCGAGGAACTCGGACTGCTCGTCGTGCACCACGAGGCGCGAAGCGTCGACGTCCGCCACGTTGACCACGCTGGGGCGACCTGTCGCGCCGAGTACGATCCCCTTTGAACCGCCCTTCCCGAAGATGAGCGGCTTGCCGTGGACGAGGTGGAGCTGGCGCTCGTCCTTCGCCGCGGCCTCCGTCACGTGGTCGAACGCGCCGTCGTTGAAGATGACGCAGTTCTGAAGAATCTCGACCAGCGCCGTCCCCTCGTGCTCCGAGGCGCGCTTCAGTGCGTCCTGCATGCTCGCCGAATCCGACGCGATCGCTCGCGCGATGAACGACGCGCCGGCGCCGATGGCGATGCTCGTCGGCTCGATCGGGTAGTCCACCGAGCCGAGCGGCGTGCTCTTCGTCTTCTTTCCCATCTCGGACGTCGGGCTGTACTGCCCCTTCGTGAGCCCGTAGATCCGGTTGTTGAACAGGAGCACCTTCAGGCCGACGTTCCTGCGCAGGACGTGCATGAAATGGTTGCCGCCGATCGCCAGCGCGTCCCCGTCGCCGGTGGCGAGCCAGACGGTGAGGTCCGGGCGGGCCAGCTTCACCCCCGTCGCGATCGCCGGTGCGCGCCCGTGGATGCCGTGGATGCCGAACGTGTCCATGTAGTACGGGAAGCGCGCTGCGCAGCCGATACCGCTCACGAAGACGTAGTTCTCGCGAGCGACCCCGAACGACGGGAGCGCGCGCTGGACCTGGGCCAGGATCGCGTAGTCGCCGCAGCCGGGGCACCACTTCACCTCGGAGGATGAGACGAAGTCCTTGCGCGTGAGCGTCGAGGGGTCGGTGTGCGTCATGATCGGAAGGCTGGTCATTCTACGACTCCAGTCGGGCGACGATGGCCTCGACGATCTCGGACTCCTTGAACGGCTTCCCTTGCATCTTGCAGTACGACTCGACGGGGAGCACGTAGGCCGCCTTGAGCACGGTGGCGAGCTGCCCCATGTTGAGCTCGGGGACGAGGACCCGCTTGAAGCGCTTCAGGATGTCGCCGAGGTCCGTCGGCAGCGGGTTCATGTGGCGGAGGTGCAGGTGGCTCACCTTGACGTTGCGCGCGTGGAGCGTGCGGACCGCCCCGCGGAGCGCCCCGAAGGTGCCGCCCCAGCCGACGACGAGCAGCTCGCCCGAAGCGTCGCCGTAGACCTCGCTCGGCGCGTAGTCCTGGGCGACCTTCGCCACCTTCGCGGCGCGCGTCCGGACCATCGCCTCGTGGTTCTCGCTGTCGTACGAGACGGCGCCGGTCTTCTGGTCCTTCTCGAGGCCGCCGATGCGGTGCTCGAGCCCTGGCGTCCCCGGGAGCGCCCACGGGCGGGCGAGGTTCTCGTCGCGCATGTACGGGAAGTAGCCCGCGGGGTCCGTGCGGAAGGTGACGGGGATCGGCGCGATGGAGTCGAGGTCCGGGATCTTGAACGGTTCGACGCCGTTAGCGATGTATCCATCGGTGAGGACCATCACTGGTGTCATGTACTTGATCGCGATGCGGGCGGCCTCGATGCTCGCGTAGAAGCAGTCGGCCGGCGACTGCGCCGCGATGATGGGGATGGGGCACTCGCCGTGGCGACCGTAGAGCGCCATCATGAGGTCGGACTGCTCTGTCTTCGTCGGGAGCCCGGTGCTGGGCCCCCCGCGCTGCACGTCGACGACGATGAGCGGGAGCTCGTACATGATCCCGAGGCTCATCCCCTCGCTCTTCAGCGCGATGCCCGGACCGCTCGAGGTCGTGACCGCGAGCGCACCGCCGTAGGCCGCGCCAACCGTCGAGGCGATGGCCGCTATCTCGTCCTCCGCCTGGAACGTCAAGACGCCGAGGTGACGCTGCATCGAGAGGTGGTGGAGGATGTCGGACGCCGGAGTGATGGGGTACGATCCGAGGAAGAGCGTCAGCCCGGCGCGCTCCGCCGCCGTGATGAGCCCGATCGCCGTCGCTTCGTTCCCCGACAGGTTCTTGTACTTACCGGGGGCCACCTTCGCCGGAGGGACGATGACGGGGCTGGCGAACATCTCCGCGGTCTCGCCGAACGCGTAGCCGGCCTTGAGGGCCCGGATGTTGACCTCAGCCACCTCCGGGTCCTTCTTCGTGAACTTCGCGCCGATCCACTCGATGGTGTGGTCGAGCGACCGCCCGAACATCCAGTAGACGACGCCGAGCGCGTAGAAGTTCTTGGAGCGGTCCGCGAGCTTGCGGGACAGCGACGTGCCGGCCACACACTTGAGCGTCTGCCCGGTGATGTCCATCGTGATCACGCGGTAGCCCTCGAGCGACCCGTCGGTCTGAGGGTCGGCCCTGTAGCCGGCCTTCTCGAGGCTCTTCTTGTCGAAGCCGCTGGTGTTGAGGATGAGCGTGCCGCCGCGCTTCACGTCGGAGAGGTTCACCTTGAGCGCCGCCGCGTTCATGGCGATGAGCAGGTCGGGGGCGTCGCCGGGCGTGAAGACCTCGTTGCTCGAGAACTGGATCTGGAAGCCCGAGACGCCCGCCACGGTGCCGGCCGGGGCGCGGATCTCGGCAGGGTAGTCGGGGAAGGTGGCGACGTCGTTGCCCGCCAGGGCTGCCGTCTCCGTGAACTGAGTCCCGGTGAGCTGCATGCCGTCACCGGAGTCACCAACGAACCTTACGACGACGGAATCGGCTGTCTGGGGTGTCTTCTGCATGAGAAACTCGGGACCTCGCGCGCCTGTCAGGAAGGCCACCCTAGAAGGCAGCGACCGAAACGGGAAGCCCCCGCGAGCGGACTCCCCCGGCGCGCGGTTCAAGGCCGACCTGCCGCGCCTGGTTGCGTCGACGGTGCGCCCCTGGCGGCGGAGCCCGTCCCCCCACCCCGGCTGGCCCGTGCCATGACGCACCATCCGGAGGCGTGTCAGGGCTACGCTCCTGGGGTGAATACCAGCCACACCGCGTTCCTCCTCCTGCTGGCCTCGGCTTGCGCTGCGAGCCCTGCCGCACTCCCCGAGGCGGCGACCGGGGCGTCTCCGGCCCCCCCTCCCGCACCGCCGGCCACGCCCGCTTCGCCTTCGGCCCCCCAGGCTGCCGGCGCGCATTCCGACGGGAAGCCCGATCTCGCCGTCGTCCACCGGATCAAGGAGGAGGCCTACCGACGCAGTCAGGTCATGAACCACCTCTTCTGGCTCACCGACGCGAACGGACCTCGGCTCACCGCATCCCCAGGGTTTCGCACGGCGGCGGACTGGGCCGTGCGCTCGTTGACGTCCTGGGGCGCGGCCAGTCCCCACGTCGAGCCGTGGGGACACTTCGGTCGCGCGTGGACGGTGCAACGCTTCGAGCTCTCCCTTCTGGAGCCCGGTTACGCACGACTGGGCGGCGTGCCCAGGGCCTGGTCACGCGGCACCAGCGGACCGGTCACTGGCCCTCTGGTCGCCGCGCCGCTCTTCCCCGACCACGAGGACCGCGACGACGCGCTGGATCTGCCGCGGCTCTCGGCGCGCATTCATGCCTACGCGGAGACCTGGCGTGGCAAGCTCCGAGGCCGCTTCGTCCTCCTCGACCCCCCCCGAGACCTTAACCTGCCGCGCGACCCGGACGCCGCCCGGTACGACGACAAGAAGCTAGGCGACCTCGGACTCGCCCCGGATCGTGCGCCGCCGGAGCCCTGGAGCTGGCCCATCTCGCGCCTGCCGCGAGACGGGAAGAAGCGCGCGGCGCTGGTCGCGAACATCCCCCTCGAGGTGCTCATCGAGTTCTCCGACCACCGTCGCCACGTGTACGACGAGCTCTGGCGCTTCCTGAACGCGGAGGGGGTACTGGGCGTCCTGTCGACCGACGACCGCGGCGAGGGTTCACTCGTGTTTGCGGAGGGGACCGGGGAGTGGGAGGCCTCGAGGCCGCTGCCGCCGCCGGCCGTGGCGATGCCTCCCGAGGACTACGACCGGCTCGCGCGGCTGGTCGAGAAGAACGCCCCGGTGCGGCTGAAACTCGACGCTGTCATCGCCTCTTCGGATCGGGACGAGGAGGTGGGCAACGTCGTGGCCGAGCTCCCCGGCGGCAGCAAGCGCGACGAGCTCGTGCTGCTCGGCGCCCACCTCGACTCGTGGCACGCGGGGACCGGCGCCACCGACAACGCGGCCGGCTGCGCCGTCATGCTCGAGGCCGTCCGCATCCTCCGGGCCCTGGCCCTGCCGCTCGACCGGACCGTCCGCCTCGTGTTGTGGAGCGGCGAGGAGCAGGGCCTGCACGGCTCGCGCGCCTACGTGAAGCAGCACTTCGCCGATCCGGTCACCATGACGCTAGCGCCCGAGCACGCGAAGGTCTCCGCCTACTTCAACCTCGACAACGGTTCGGGCCGTATCCGCGGCGTGTACCTGCAGGACAACGACATGGCCCGCCCGATCTTCGAGTCGTGGCTCGCGCCATTCAAGGACGAGGGGGCAAGCACCCTCACGCTGAGGAGCACGGGGGGCACCGACCACCTCTCCTTCGACGCTGTCGGCCTGCCGGCGTTCCAGTTCATCCAGGACCCGCTCGACTACGGATCGCGGACGCACCACTCGAGCCTCGACGTCTACGAGCACGCTCAGCCCGGAGATCTCATGCAGGCGGCAGCGATCGTGGCGTCGATCGTCCACGAGGCCGCGAACCGGACGGAGCTCTTCCCTCGCAAATCACTTCCTCCCCCCCTCCCGCCAAGGACCGCCGCGCCAGCGCCCTGAGTGGTCGGTCTCCGCTGGCCGAACACCCCTCGCCGTCGACGCTGCCGTCGCCGGAGGAGCGTCGAACCCTGTTGCCAGGCGTGATGCGACGCGGCAAAGTTGCCGCCAAGGAGCTCTCGTGAACGCGCTCGGCGCAAGCTACACGTCCCTCGTCGAGCTCGCGCGCGACATGCGACCAGGGCGCCACGCCCTTCCGCGGTGATCCGATGAGCGAGGACCAACGATCCCGGGAGGAGCTACTGAAGGAGAACGACGCTCTGCGCGCACGCTTGGCGCGCATCGAAGTGGGCGACGCCGCCACGCTCGCCGTCGAGGGGGCGGCACCCGGCGACGAGGTCGCCTACGCGTCGCTCCTTGAATCGGCGGCCGACCCGCACTTTGTGATCCGTCCGGAGACGGGCGAGATCCTGGCGGCGAACGCGGCAGCGACGGCCCACTACGGCTATGGTCGTGAGGAGTTGGTGACGATGCACTGCCGTGACCTGTGGGCACACCCCGCCGAGGCAGACGTTCTGCGCACGAGGTGGCTGGCGGATCCAGGCGTGGCGGGCAGGGCCGTCCAGGTCCCGTCGCGCCCGCACCGCAGGAAGGACGGCGCAGTCTTTCCGGTCGACGTCCAGGCGTGGCCCATCCGCTGGAACGGGCGACCGGCGATGCTCGCCTCGGCACGCGACATCACCCTTCGCGTACGGGGCGAAGCGGTGGTCGCCCGCAGCCAGGCCATGCTTGCGCGCACGGAGCGCCTTGCGCACGTCGGCAGCTGGGAGTGGGACCTGGCAAGCGACACGGTGATCTGGTCCGAGGAGGTCTTCCGGATCTTCGGGCGCACCATCGCGGACGGCCCGCCTTCGATACGCGACTACCCGAGCCACTATCACCCTGACGACATCTCTCGGCTCAAGCTCGCACTCGACACTGCCCTTCGCGACGGAACGCCCTACGAACTCGAGCTGCGCGCCATCCGGGGGGACGGTGACGTGCGAGTCTGCCTGGCCCGCGGCCACGCAGAGGTGGGGCCCGATGGTACCGCGACGACGCTCTTCGGCTCGTTTCAGGACGTCACCGACGTCAGGAGGTCCGAGGAGGCGCTCCGGGAGAGCGACGAGCGGTACCGTCGCCTGTTCCTCGGCGCCAGCGATGGGATCCTGATCCTGTCCGCGCGGGGCGACCTCCTTGACGTGAACGAGTCGTTCGCCCGGATGCACGGCTACACCGTGGACGAGCTACGGAGCCTGAACTTGCGAGAGCTGGACACTCCGCACATTGTCACAGACCTTGCCAGCAAGCTCCGGCGGGTCGTGGCGGGAGAGAGCCTCTCGTTCGAGACAGAGCACTATCAGAAAGACGGTACTGCCTTCCCGCTCGAGGTGTCGGCGAACCGGATCTTCATCGGAGATCAGCCGCACATCCTGGCATTTCACCGGGACCTGCGTGAGCGAAAGCGGGCCGAAGAGGCGAGAGCGCGACTCGAGGACGAGCTGCGACAGGCGCAGAAGATGGAGTCCGTCGGTCGCCTCGCGGGGGGCGTAGCTCACGACTTCAACAATATGCTGGGCGTGATCCTCGGGCATACGGAGCTGGCGATCGAGCAGGCGGGTCGTTCTGGCGCCCTGCGCGACGACCTGGAGGAGATTCGCACCGCGGCGACCCGATCGGCTGACCTGACGCGGCAGCTACTCGCGTTCGCTCGCCGGCAGACGGTCGCGCCGGTCATTGTCGACATGAACTCGATCGTCGGCGGCATGACGAAGATGCTTCGGCGGCTCATTGGCGAGAACATCCAGCTCAACTGGCTGCCTCAGAGTGACCTCTGGCGGGTCAAGGTGGACCCGACGCAGATAGGCCAGATCCTCGCGAACCTGTGCGTCAACGCGCGCGACGCGATCGCCGGCGTGGGGCGGTTGACGATCGAGACGAGCAACGCGACGCTCGACCGGGAGTACGCTGCCGCCCACGTCGGAGTGGACCCCGGAGACTATGTCCGGCTCGCGGTCCGCGACGACGGTCGGGGGATGGACGCCGAGGTGATGGAGCACGTCTTCGAGCCGTTCTTCACGACCAAGGGCGTTGGTCTCGGCACGGGCCTCGGGCTCGCGACCGTCTACGGAATTGTGAAGCAGAACCACGGCTTCATCGACCTGGAAAGTCAGGTCGGAACGGGCACGACCTTCACGGTGTACCTGCCGCGCCACCTGCCCGGTGCAGACGTCGCAGTCGCCGCCGTCGGCGTGGCCCAGGCGCCACAGCACGGTCACGAGACCATTCTCCTCGTGGAGGACGAGCGCGCGATCCTCGACCTGGAAAGGAGGATGCTCGAGAGGCTCGGGTACACCGTGATCGCCGCGAGCACGCCGGGCGACGCTCTCCGGATGGCACTGTCGCATGCGGGCTCGCTTCACCTGCTCATCACCGACGTCGTGATGCCCGACATGAACGGGCGCGATCTTGCGAGGAACCTGAAGTCGGAGCTGCCGAGCCTGAAGCTGCTGTTCGTGTCGGGCTACACCGCCGATGTCGTCGCCGATCACGGGGTTCTCGATGACGGCGTGCACTTCCTTCACAAGCCGTTCTCCGGCGAGCGCCTCGCGGCCAAGGTCCGTGAGGCGCTCGACAGTGAGCCGTCACCCCCGTGAGGATCGAGCCTGGCGACGTGTGGGGCTGCGCCCCAGCGCACGCCGGTGCCGGCTGACCGTCCTCGGAGGTGCCCGGGGGCAGGCTCGCGCGTGCGCTCCGGGCGACGGATCGAACGGGACGAAGTCGCTCGGGCGACAAGCCGTGGGGAGCAACTCGGGGACGCGGGACCTGGACGGGGCGTCGATCGAAGGGTCAGCGGTGACGGCGGCCTTCGCGCGGGCGTCGATCGACCCGTGAGGGGGGACCCCCGGCGGCTCGAACGGCTCGATCGAACTGGCGTCGGCCGGGGCGAGGACGGGAGCGGGGACCCTCGGGTCACGCCTGCCAGATTGAGGGCGATGCGTCACGCGCGTCGGCTACAGTTGAAGGGCGGCAGTCAAGGTGACGGGGACAATGACCCGACCTTAGCGTCCAAACACGTGCCGGCGGCCTTATCAACCAAGAATGCCCCCCAAAGGACAGCCAGCCTCGGCCCGAACGGTCGCCTTTGCGTCGCTCCCGACGGCGGCGCTGCTCCTGCGTGGCGACCGAGTCGTCGCCGTGAACGCGGCGTACGAGCGCTTCATCGGCCTGCCTGCCGCCGCGGTCGAGGGGCGGACGGTCGAGGACCTCATCGGTCAGTTCGTCCGGGACGGGAATGCTCCTCTCGTCGGAGCCGCCGCCCAGGCGCACCAGTCCGGGCATACAACGGAGGGGGAGCTCTGGATACGCGTGACCGACGCGTCGGGGCGCGCGCGCCCCGTTCGTGTCGACTGGTGCCCCTCGGGCAACGAGGGCGAGAGCGTGGTCTACCTCGTGGATGCCGAGGGGGAGGCTACGGCGCGCGCCGCCACCGAGGGCCTCGCGCGGGCTGCGGGGCAGCTGGGGCGGTGTCGTGACGAGCACGAGGTGCTCGAGCGCGCGGCCGATCTGCTCCATGCGCGAGGGCTGATCGTGACGACGCTGCTTCTCCGGGAGGGGGACCCGTTGCTGCACTACGGCCCGATGCGGGCGCCGCCTCCGACCGCCGCGCGGCTTCTCCCCGACGCGTCGCGCGAGCTGCGGCACACGCGGCCGAAGCGCGAGGTCCTCTGGGAGCTCAACAGGGAGTTCCATCAGCGAAGAGCCGCGTTCTTCCAGGATGTGGGTCCCCTCATCGTCGCGGCGTACCCGGGGGCGCTCGGCACGCGCGTCGACGCGCAGGTGTCGCAGCGGCGCACCGTGCAAGCGCCGCTGTTCGTGAACGATATCCCCTACGGAGCCCTGGTCCTCACCGGCGATGAGCTCAACCCCGCCCTCGCCGGTTCTCTCGAGATGTTCGCCGAGCTCGTCGCGCGCGCGATTGAGAACGTGCGGCTCCGCACGGAGCTTGTGCAGCGCGAGCGCCTTGCGGCACTGGGCGAGGCGGCAGCCGTGATGGCGCACGAGGTCCGGAACCCGGTCGCAGCGATCCTGAACGCCCGGACGCTCCTGCAGAAGGACGCGGTCGACCCAGGGGCGCACGCTGCGCTCGTCGGCATCATCGGCGAGGAGGCGCAGCGGCTGGAGCGGCTTGTGAGCAACCTGCTCGACCTCGGTCGTCCGCTCACGCCGCGTCTGAAGTCGGTCGACCTTCACGAGCTCGTGGAGCAGAGCGTCGGGGTACTCGGCGCGCGGGGCGAGACGTCGGAGATCGAGGTGCTCGTCCTCCGTCCGGAGTCGCCCGTCGTGGCGTCGATTGACCCTGACCTCACGCAGCTCGCTCTGTGGAACGTCCTCCGCAACGCAGCGCAGGCCTCCCCCGCGGGGACGCGGGTGACAGTCGCGGTCGTGACGCGCGGCGACGGCGTTGCGGTCATCGTCGACGATGACGGTCCCGGGTTTCCGGCGGAGCAGGTCGAGCGGATTCTCGAGCCGTTCCACACGACGCGCGCGACGGGGACCGGGATCGGGCTCGCCGTCGTACGCCGGGTCGTCGAGGCGTGCCGCGGTGCCATCGAGATCGGCGCGAGCCCCAGCGGTGGTGGGCGATTTACCATGGTGCTCCCGCGCCACGACTGAGGCGCGCTAGGCTTTGGTCCCCGGGCGCCCCGACGTGCCCATCGGGGCCCCACGGTCGGGTGCGTGGAGCGGCTATCGCGACACGACGCCGAACCGGACGTTGTAGAACCCGGCGTAGCCTGCCGTCCGGAGTACGGTGGAGATCGTCCGCGCGTCCGTCTCCTTGTCCGCGAGGAGGAGCACGAGGTCCGACTCGCCGAGGTCGCCGCGCCCCGCGGCTTCACGGCTCACGCGTACGTTCTTCAGCCGTTCGAAAAGCGGTCCAATCCGCCCGTTCGCGTCGAGATCTCCGACGATCGCGCCCTCGGCGACGTTCGCCACCGGGACCCCGCTCACGTCGATGGCCGTCTTGGTCACCGTGATCGTGACCTGCGGTGTCAGGGCGAGCTGACTCGACGACGCGGGGAGCTTGAGCCCCGCCTTCCCGTCAACCTCGACCGACTGGGCTGTGTAGGCAGCAAGCAGGAAGAAGAGCAGGTTGGAGAGGATATCCATGAGGGCCGTCAGGTTCAGCGCGACCGACGCGGTGCCGCCTCCGCCGCTCATGCCGCCGCCCATCACCCCGCGACGTCCGAACGTCACTTCGACCCCGCAGTCACGACGACGGTGGGGAAGACGGGGACGAGCCTCTCGATCCCCGACACCTTGACCGTCGTCTCGCGGGCGGCGTCCATGGTCTTCACCATCGTGTCGTATTTGAGGCCCGCCTCTGTGGACAGGATCATGGTGTCCGACCTCGGATACTTCTCCTTGACCGACACGAGGTGGGCCGTGAGCGCCGCGTAGTCGAAGTCGCCCTCGCGGAGCGGAATCTTGATGTGGATCTTCTCCAGCTCCTCGGGTGACTGTGCGGTTCCGGAGAATGTGACGTCGAAGCCCTGCTTGCCGACCGTGAGCCCTGCCGTCACCGTCTGCTTGGTCGCCGCGACGTCGTTCTTGTCGGGCGACTGCACCGGGACCGTCGCGTTGATGGCCATGACGATGGTCGCGCCGAAGGCCGCGAGCAGGAAGAACAGGAGGTTGGACAGAATGTCCATCAGCGCCGTAAGGTTCAGCTCGATGGGCGCAGCTGGTGGCTCGCCGAAGACGTTGCCTCCGGAGCCGTGTCCGCCCTCTTCCTCAGCGGGGCTGCTGGTATCCACTCGGGGCCTCCAACACTAGCCCGCCGCCGCCTTGCGGGCGGCCTCCGGCGAGAGGAGTATGTGGTCTACGACGGTTGCCATCGTGGCTTCCATCCGCGTGAACTCGGAGCCCTGCTTGGCGGACACGATCAGGTAAGCGACGACGGTGACGGTCGCGACGGTCAGTCCGAAGAATGTGTTGTAGAACGCGACAGCGACGCCCTTCGAGAGCGCCGCCTGGCGGGCGGCGGCGTCGACGCCCTGCATGCCGGAGAACGAGATGATGAGGCCGTGGATCGTCCCGAGGAGCCCGAGGAGCGTCGCGAGGTTGGAGATCTGCGGCAGAGACGCCGTCCCTCGGCGGAACCGCGCGAGCTGCAGGACCGCGGCCCCCTCGAGCGCGCGGCGGATCTCCTTCTCGCTCCGGTTCGCACGCTCGAGAGCAGAGACCAGCATCCGCTGGAGCGGGTGCGAGCCTCCGCAGAGCTGGACGGCGCGACCGTACTCACCCCGGTCGACGTGAGCCACCACCCGCTCGGTGAGCTCCTCCATGTTCAGGCGGAACGCGAACCAGAGCGTGTAGATGCGCTGCAGAATGATGGCCATCGCGACGACGGACGCGGCGAGGATGCCGTACATGAACGCCCCGCCGGAGTTGAGTAGATTGAAGACTTCAAGCATTCCTGAACCTCATGGCCTCTTGTTGCTTTCCAACCTTCGCAACGCAAATATCACATCCGTGTACATCGGCCGGATCTGCAGCGCCCTATCGTAGCTCTTCCTCGCGAGGTCGACGTTTCCGGCTGTCTCGTAGATCTGGCCCTTCTGGTAGTGCGCTTCGGCCATGTCGGGGTCGACCTTGAGCGCGTCGTCGAGCTCGCGGAGCGCACCCGGCTGGTCTCCCTGACGGTAGAGCAGGAGCGCCATGAGCTCATGGGCGCGCGCCTGGTGGGGTCCACCGAGCGAGAGCGCGGGTCGCAGGCTGGTCATGGCGAGGTCGTAGTGCTTCAGTCGGTAGTGCAGCTGGGCAAGGTGGACCCAGAGGTCCGGCTCCTGCGGAAACACCTTGCTGGCGTCGTTGAGCGTGGCTGCAGCATCGTCGAGCCGCCCTGACCGCTCGAACATGTCCCCAAGCTGCTTGCGCGTCGCGACGTCTCCTCCGCCCTCGGCGATCGCGCCGCTGTACGCATCGCGAGCGCGGTCGTAGGCGCCGAGCTTCTCGGCGAGGTGTGCCACGAGCAGCAGGTTCTTCGGGTCGTGCGGTCCGAGCTGCGCAGCTTGGGCGTACTGGTCGAGCGCGTCGGCCGGCTTCCCTTCCTGCTCCAGGATGGCGCCCATCGCTACGGGGACGTCCGGGTTGTTGGGCATCCGAGCGGCGGCCTCGCTCAGTGCGTCTCGCGCCTTCTGGAGCTCTCCCTTGCCCAGGAGTGCCTTGGCGGCCATGAGGTAGCCGACCCCGTCGGAGGGGTTCAACGACGTTGCGTCCTTGAAGTACTCGAGCGCCTCGTCGTACCGATGGTTCTCCATGGCGACCATTCCGAGGCCGAGGTGTGAAGCCGGGTCCTTCGGCGCCAGCTGTTGCCCACGCTTGTAGGCCTTCATCGCATCGGCGGTGCGGCCGGCCCGAAGGTAGGCCTCGCCGAGCATGGCGAAGGCGTCGGCGTTGTCGGGGGCGAGGCGCGTCGTGGTTTCCAGCGCCACGATAGCCTCCGCGCAGTGGCCACGCCGGAGCTCGGCCACGCCGTAGTTGAAGTGGCCGTTCACGAAGGAAGAGCGTGCCTGGGATGCCTTCTGGAACGCCTCCAGGCTCTGCTTCCCCTTCCCCTGCCGGTCGTAGATCACGCCGAGGTTGTTCCACGCTTCGGAGAGCTTCGGATCGATCTGAACCGCGGTCTCGTATGCCGTGGAGGCGCCGTTGAGATCTCCGCTGTCTTGCAGCGCGCGCCCGAGGTTGAACACGATGTCGGCGTCGCCTGGCGCGAGGCGAACCCCCTCGCGATAGGCTACAATTGCCTCATCGAACCGCCCCATACTGGCCCGTAGGTTGCCGAGGTTGTTCCACGGCGCGGGTGAGCCCGGGAACAGTGTCGTGAGACGCCCGTAGGCCTCGAGCGCCTTGGTGTTCTCCTTGGCGCGGACGAAGGTGTCTGCCAGCTGAAAGAGGGCGTCTTCCTGGGGAGGGTCGGTCGCGGCGACGACCTCTTCGAAGGCGGCGATAGCTTGCGAGTAGAGGCCTTTTGCGCGGTAGGCCACTCCGAGATTGAACAGGAGGTTGGCTGTGCGCCTCACCGCGAGTGCCTGCGTCCAGGTGCGGATGGCGTCATCGGCTCGACCCATCGCGTAGTAGGCGGATCCGACGGAGACCGCGATGGCGGGGTCAGAGGGCGCGGCCGAGATGGCCGCCTTGAGCTCTCGGTCTGCCATTGCGAGGTCGCCCCGCTTGGCCGCGGCCTGTCCCAGATCGAGGTGGACCGACGCTGGGCCTGCGGCAGGCGCGGGGGTGGGTCGGCCGCCGCCTCCCTGGGCCCGCGCGGTCGTCGCCCCGTACGGCCACAGCAAGATGAGCCCGACGAGCGCGACGCGGCTGGCCCGCCCGAGTGTAGCGTCGTGGAGGAGGCCCATCAGTCGCCCCACACGACGGTGTCGTAGTCCCCGCCAGACGCGCGCGCATACTCGTCTTCCGCGGTCTTCCACGCGTCGAGGTCGCTCTCGGCGCGGGTTCGCACTGCCGTGGTAGCGACCGAAGCCGCCTTGCTCGCGGCCTCCCACGCCTTCACCGATTCCTCGAACGGTTTCAGTGACGCGCCGGTGACTCGGCCGACACGCGCCAGGTTGCGCTGGCGGGCCAGCGCCAGCCGCGCGCGGCTCAGCTCTGTCTCCATGTGCGCCGCACGGATCTCCTCGTTGGTCAGCCTCACCTCGGAATCCAGGTAGGTCGACTGCGCGTCGAACACCTTCCGCGCCAGCGGAGCCCTGGCGGCCTGACCGGTGGCGCCGAGCCGCTGGTTCACCCTCCGCCAGCGGAGCTCGAGCTCGGTCGAGGCCCTCCGTGCCTTCTGGTTGCGGTCTTCCGCGGCGTCCTGCCGGTTACGCGCGATGACGAGGTCGTTCTCGGCGTCGAAGATCTCCTGGCGTGCGTCGCGCGGGAGGCGATCGAAGTCCGCGTGCGAGAAGCCACCGCTCGCCGCGACGCACCCCCCCGGTGCGAGCGACAGGGAGAGCACCCCAGCGGAGAGCCAGTGACGCAAGAAGGTCAGCCTTCGGTCAGTCATCTCTCGACCCTCACTTCTTCCGCGCGGGCAGAGCCGCCTGCGCCGCGCCGAGCTGGCCAAGAAGGGCGACATCCGGGTGGTCGCTTGGCCCGCGGGGCGCGCCGGGTGCGGGTTCGGCCTTCACCAGCTCGGCCCGGGCGCGGTCCAGGTGGCCGAAGGCCGCGTAGTGAGCGGCCAGGTTCAGGTGCCAGTGGCCGTTGCCCGGCTCGAGCGACACGGCCTTCTTGAACGCCTCGGCGGCCTCCTCGGGCTCGTTGAGCTGGTAGAGGGCGAGCCCGAGCAGGTTCTGGACCATCGCGCTGCGTGGCGCGAGCTGCTCCGCGTGCTCCAGGAGGAGCATCGCCCCGGCAGCGTCGTGCATCCCGATGTGCAGCTCGGCCAGCTTCGCAAACGCCGTTGCGTCCGTGCTGTTCTTCAGCAGCGCGTGATGGATCGGTATTGCAGTCGGCGGTTCCGCCGCGCCGCCCGAAACAGCGGTAGCGTACATCGCTATCGAGTCGGGGAGGGGACGGTCGAGCAGGCAGCTCTTCGCGGCCTCGGAGAAGAGCTCGTGCTTCTTGGCCTCCTTGACGCACATCGAGCGGAGGTCCGTCGCGCGCTTCTCGGCGCCGGCGGCTTGTGCGTCGAGGGCACCCTTCAGCTGCGCCTTGTCGTTGGCCGAGAGGTTCGCGGGAAGCTCGAGGCCTCGCAGGAACGCCCCGAACTTCATGTCGGCGTCGGCGAGGCGAGCCAGCCCCGCCATGGCCCACCGGACCTCCCCCCCTTCGATGACGGGGCGAAAGGCCTTGTCGACGGCAGCCAGCGCCTTGACGTTTGCGTCGACTGTCGCGGCGAGCTCGCCCGCTGTACCCAGACCGCGAAGCTCCGCGTAGGCGATCTCCCCCATGAGGAAGCGAGCTCGACCCACGAGATCCGGAGCCGCGCCGCCCGTCTTGGCGAACGCCGCGCGCGCCGTCATGTAGTCCCCGTGCTGAAAGGCGAGGAACCCACGGTAGTAGGCGACCGTCGGCGACGTGAGCGCAGAGCCGGTGAGGACCTGCTCCAGCGTGGCGAAGTTGCCCGATCGCGCCAGCAGCCCGAGCAGGTCGTCGACCTTCGAGCTCCCCCGCTCGATGAGCTCTCGCATCTCCTGCACCGCCGCAGGGTCGCCCAGGACCGCGTGGATGGAGGCGGCCGCGTTCAGTCTGTCGGCCGCGTCCTTGGCCTGGGGATTGGCGTTGAACGCCGCCACGAGGTACTTGCCCGCGCTGACGAAGTCTCCGGTGTCCGCGGCCACCGTGGCGAGGCTCCCGAGGACGTCGAGGCGCCGGGGCGAAGCGGGGTAGCTGGCCACAAAGTCTTCCGCGGCCTTGAAGAAGCGCTCCACGTCACCGCTGCTCTTGGCCACGACGACGGAGTCGTACAGCGCCTCCTCGCCGATCTGGCTCCCTTGATGGCGCTTCGCGAGGGCAAGAAGCTGGGCCTCGCGGTCGCTGCTGTCACTCGCGGTCACCTCGGCGATCTGCCGCTGACCGGCCTTGGTCACGATGTCGCTGAGCTCTCGGCGGACGTCTTCTCGGATCCGCGCGTCGGCGATGAGCCTGCGCCCGAGAGTCTCGATCCCCTCGAGGTTGTCGGCGAGGCGCAGGGCGTCCAGCGAGAGGTGCGCCGCGGCCACTCCTTCGTTGGACGTCGGGTACTGCCTCGCGACCGCGTAGAAGAAGCTGGCCGCGGTCTCGTAGTCGCCCGCCTCGTAGTAGCTCCTCGCGACGCTCAGCTTGATGCCGACGATGGCCGGTTCGTTCGGCGTCTCCGCGATCACGCGCTTGCCGAGCGTGCGGACGGCGCCCCACGCGGTGACGCGCTCGACCCGGGGGAGGGTCGCGTCGTCGAGCGCCTGCTGGTACGCGGCGATCGCGTTGAGGCGAGCCTGCCTGCGCACGTCGTCGGTCTTTGCCGAGGCCTGGACCTGCGCGTACGCTCGACCCGCCTCCGCGAAGCGCTTCGCCGCGAGCAGCGACTCGGCCCAGTTCTCGCGCACCTCCGCCGCGGCCGCGGCGGAGTCGAACCGGACAAGGTAAGCGCGGTAGGCATCCGCCACGGCCGAGAGCGCGGCGGCGTTCTGCCCTTCCTTCGCGATCACGTGGGCGCGAGTGGCCACGTCGCGCGCGTACATCTCGAACTCCTCGAGGAGCTTGGCGCGAGTCGCCGCGTCCACCCGGTAGTCGCCGAGGCGCGCGTCGACCGCCGAGATGATCCGCTCGACGTCCTCGCTAGGGTGGTCGAACACGGAGCCCTTCACGATGGCGTCATGCAGGCGACGCGCGATCTCGACCGCATCCTCGTCCCCCGGCGCGTTGTCGAGCACCTCGCGCAGCGCCACCGCCGCTTGCGGCCTCATCTCCTTGACGCCGAAGCGATTCGCCAGCTTTCGCATCGCGGCGATGTAGTCGACGGTCGAGGTGGCGAGGCCTCGGAAATAGGCGACCGGTGGCTTCTCCGGGTAGACCTCCGGGTAGCAGAAGGCGAGGTCGACGAGCGCCTCGCGCGTCACGTTCAGGTCCTTCTGGGTGCGGAGCAGCGCGGCGCCGGTCTTCCCCGTGCGATCGTGGAGGATAGTCTCGAACAGGTCGACGGCGCCGCGGCAGTTCTGCTGGTTGATCCGGATCCAGGCGAGCTTGTACCGGGCGAGGGAGTGCACGGGGCCGGCTGGTGCGGCCAGGATACGGTCGTAGTAGCGCTCGGCCGTGCGAATGTCGTTCGCGTCGAAGGCGTGGTCCCCCAGAGCGAGCAGCGCCTCGAGCAGGTGCGCGCTGTTCGCGTACGTCGCGATGAGGTGCTCGTACGTCTCCTTCATCTTGTCGAAATCGCCGAGCTCTCGGTACTCGTGTGCCGTGAGGAACAGAGCTTCGTCGTTGCGCGCGTAGGAGGGGAACTCTCGTAGCACTCGACCATAGGTGCTGATGGCGAGGTTCTTGAGCAGACGAGCCTCGGGCGACTCGACCGCGCGATTCTCGTCCCCCCGAGCGCGCTGGCGCTCGTAGCCGACGAGCCACGCGTACCTCGCCCGCTCGGAGTACAGCTCGGCGAGCCGCATGTGCAAGTCGGGAAGGTACTGGGTGCCGTGCGCCCGCTGGATCATCTCCTTCGTCTGAGTGATCGCGAAGTCGACCTTCTTGCCCGCCTGGATCCACTGCTCCGTCGGATCGACGGGGACCTTCACGAGCGCGCCGCCTGCGCACCCGAAGAGCGGGAGGGCGAGCGCGAACACGAATGCCTTCCGGTTCATCGTACGCACCGATCCTCGGCGAGCACCGTGTAGTCGCCAATTTCGTCCGACCAGTACTCGCCGTCGAAGCGGAAGTAGACTGCTTGCGAGCCGAGCGGGACGTCCTCCTGCCGTATGGAAACGGCCGCCTCCTTTGCGTCGCCGGACTTGAAGAGCCCTACGCCCACCTCGTAGTCGATGAGGTTCATCTGTTCCTCGACGCGCAGGAGCTCATCGGCGACCCGCTCGGTCGCGTGCCCCAGCCTCCGGTCGATCGCCATCTGGACGCGCGTGAGACCCCCGTCGTAGAGCGCCTTGAGGTGCTCGCGAAGGGGCTTGTCGGCCACGCGCCCGACTGCAGCCTTCTCGGCCGCGAGCGCCTGTCGGATCCGGTCGCGGTCCGCGAGCACCGTGTCCACCGCGTTGGCCCACGTCCGCATCGTCGGGTCGTCCGCGAGCCGCCCTCCCCCCCGGATTGCCGCGAGGACGTCGCCGTACGTCGCCCGAAACTCCCGGACTGCGACGTGTGCGGCCCGATACTGGCAGAGCCGTCGGAGCGCCAGCGCCCGTATCAGGTCGCGTTCGGGAGCGAAGAGCCCTCGGAACGCGGGCGCGCCGAGCCCTACAAGTAGCCCGAGCGCTCGCTGCGGGCTCCCGGCCCCGACCAGGTCCCAGGCCTTCTCGAGGATGATCGCGTCCTCGAACGGCAGTGTAGACCCCATCTCCGAGTAGACATGCCAGGCGTCTTCATAACGCTTCTTCTCGTAGTAGATCCGACCTAGAGCGAGGCGCGCCTCGTCTCGCAGATCGGACGATGCGTCGCCCTCTGCATGAGCCACCGCAAGGAGTTCGTCGGCTGCTGCGTCGTCCTCGTGACGCGCGACGCGGTCGACGGCGAGCGCGTAGCGGGCAAACAGGGAGTAGGGACGCTTCGTCTTCGCCAGCACGTCCATCCGCGACCGGCCCCAGTCCGCAAACCCATGGCGGATGTCCGTGAGCGCCTGGAGGTACTCGACGAAGTCCGTCACGTCGGGGGCGAGTTCGCCGTACTGATTGCCATAAAGAACGCTCTCGGTGAGGCGCTCGCGATCGACCAGCCGGGCGTCATACAGCGGCTTGAGATCTGCCAGGGATTTGCTGACAAGGTCGGGGACCCGTCGACCGGACACGATTCCGAAGTAATACTCGACGCCTGCCTGAACGAACCCAAGGGCCACGAGTGATTTCGCCAGGTCGTAGGCCGCCAGGTCTCGTCGAAGGTCGGACTCGGGAAGCGCGGCGTACACGCTCGAGAACGTCGCCGCGGCGCGGGCGTAGTCGCCCGCGTCGAGTCGCTCGAGCCCGAGGTCCATCCGGCGATCCGCGTCGTCCGCCGCCTGCGCCGAGGTGGCTGCAGGCGCCCGCGCCGCGCATGCAGGGCTCGCGGCCAGCGCGATGCCAAGAAGTGGCAGCCGCAGGAACCTCATCTGGCGCTACCTCCGAACCCTACCGATAGCCCAAGGGCGAACAGGAGCTCGTTCGTGAGCGAGAAGTTGCTGAACCCCGGGGTGAGGAGATAGTCGCGCGCGTCGAGTCGGAGCGAGGTGTGCTCTCCCAGGAACCAGCGCAGCCCCAGGCCCAGGTCGATACCGCCCTGAACCGAGCCGGGATTCTCGTATCCGGCGAGGGTGACCCCGATCGGGAAGAAGAGCTCGACGTGGCTGACGCTCCGGTTGAGCCCCGCCAGCTTGCCGTAGAACGGAGTGAAGACGAGGTTCGAGCCTGCCAGGAAGGTCGCCCTGGAGATCTCGGTCGGCTGGACGCCGAAATTCTGGAGGAGCTGGTTCTTTAGCCCGGTATCCAGGTTGGCGATGACGTAGCCACCCTGCGCGATCTCCCACGCCAGCACGTTGTTGAAGTGATAGGTAACGCTCCCGTCGAGGAGCACCCCCTTGCTGAAGGCGTTGAGCGGGAGGATGCCGACCCCCGCGTTCAGCTCGAGTCCGAGGCGGAAGAGTCGCTCCTGGACGACGAAGGTCTCGACGCGCTTCGTGTCGACGTCCTCCGCGGCGCGAGCCGGGGAGGACAGGGCGATCGAGGCAACGGCGGCCGCGACCATGGGAAGTCCACGCATTGCTCTCGAAAATCCCATCCGACGCTCCCGTGCTCTCAGTTCCCGAACGACGAAAATGCAAACGGATACGTGACTGTCACCGAGCCACCTTCTGGCGTCGGGAACTTCCAGTGCTGGATTGCGGCCTGGATGCAGGTCAGGACGTCCACGCTGCGAATGCTCGATTGAGCGACGCGGACGGTCCCCACGGCGCCGGCGGGCGTGATCACCCACTGGAACGTGGTCTTTCCTGCGAGCCCAGGGTCCTTCACGAGCTGCCGCTCGTAGCATCCCTGCACCTGGCTGAGGTGGGCGTTCACGACCTTCTGGATCTCACCGCGATCGAGATGCCCCTCCACGCGGACGGCTTGAGGGGGCGCGGTCACTCGCGCGCGGACGTTCCCGGAGGCGTGGACTTCGAGCTTTCCGACAGAGTTTCCGACCTCGGCGGCCGACTTCGTGTTCACGTCGCCCCCACCACCGCCGCCCACGCCGACGCGCAGCCCGTCTCCAGGCGCCTTGCCGACGGCCTCCGATACCTTGAAGCCGGCCCGGCCTCGCGGCATTGCGTCCAGATTGGATATCGCGCCGATCTCCGGGGACGTTGGCCCTGGAGCGCCAAGTGCCTTGAGGATGTTCTGCGCGGACGAGCTCGACTCCTCGGCGGCGGACTTCTGTGCGGGCCGGTTCGTCGCGTGATCTGTCGGCTTCCCGGTCCGGGAGACCTGCGGCTGGGGCTGCGCCGTGGCAGGGGCTGCCTCGGAAGACGGCGGGGGAGGGGCTTCCGGGGGCGGCGGGGGCTCGGGAGGCGGCTCCATCTCGACCTCCTTGATCGTGATCGTCGCGAAGCGGCCTGCGTTGACGTCCCCCGCGTCGGCGTTCTTGCCTCGCAGAAGGGTCAAACCCACGAGGGCGAGGATGCCGAGGTGGAGCGCGGCCGACAGAGCGCCGCTGCCCATGCGGCGGAAGTCGGGTCGGAGCGAGATCTTGTTGCGCGACAGAGCCGGCGCCTGAGGCACGGCGTGAATCATGACCGCGTCGCCGTCCTCCAGCTCGGCGATGGCCTCCATTCCGGGGACAATCGGCAGCCGGCCGTCGCGTCCGAGCGCCGCCGCTTCTTCCGCCGTGAGGCGGCGGCCCCCCTTTCGTACGAAGTACCCCCTGCAGGCGGTCGTATTGAGGACGAAGTTACCGTCTGGCTGGTGGGCGCCGAGGTCACCTACGGCCCCCACGACCCGTAGTGGCTGGCCGGGTCCGACGTGACGGATGGAGACGACGCGGTCCTTGCGAAACCGGACAACCTCGAGGGCCACCGCGCCTTGGTGCGCTTCCGGCGAGGCGAAGCCACCTCGCGAGAGCATCGCGATCAGGTCGAAAGGAGGTATGAAGTCGCGGTCGTCGTCCTCGTCCTCATCGTCGTCCTCGTCGGCTGCCCGGACCGAGCGCTCGATGATCGGCGGGGGCCCGAGCCTGGCCCCCTCCTGCTTAGCAGGCGGAACCTCGGCCCGCGGTGAGAGCCCAGGCGGGCGGAACTCCTGGACCGTCGGCAGCTCGATGCCGGTCGAGGCCGGCAGGGCGACCTGCAGCCCCGGCTCGCGCGCGGGTCCCCGCACGGCGGGCGGCCCGCTGCGGGCCGCGCTTGTCGGAGTCACCCCCAACATGGTCGCAACGCTCAGGCTCTGCTGCGGTAGAACGGGCGGCGCTATCGGTGGTGCGAGCTCCACGATCTTCGGCGCAGACCTCTCGGTGGAACGTGAAGCTATGCCCGGCGTGGGCCGGATCACTGTGGGGCTGCCGTCGGCCGGCGTCGCCGTGCTCAAGGTGGGGACGGCCGCGACCTCCCTGGTCGAAGCTTCTTGCGGGTTGAACGCCTCGAATGGCGTCGGCATGCTGACCGGCCGGCCGCGCCCCGCGCGGTCCGCGAATGCCTGGGCGGCCTCGCGGCGGTGAATCGTCTGGCGCAGTCGGAATGTGCCGATCGAGATCTCGTCCGTCGGTCGGAGCGCGAGATCCTCCGAGATCGCCTCGCCGTTGACCCACGTTCCGGTGCGGCTACCGAGATCCCGCACATGTACCGAACTGGCATCGAGCGAGATGAGCGCATGCCGTAAAGACACCGTGGAGTCATCGAGGTGGACCATCGCGTGCGGATCGCGTCCCACGGTGATCCGCTGGGGTGACGTGAACATGAGAGAACCGACGAGCCCGTGCTCGCCGAAGACAATGATCTCGAGAACGACCCGGCTCCCGCTCACGGGCCTGCCCGGCGCGGTGCGAGCAACTCGACCGTCCTCGCGCGAAAGCTCTCTGGAACCTGCACGATGGTCTTGAACTCGCTGGGTGCCCGCTGGAAGAGGTAGATGGCGCCCGCCGCGGTCTGCCCGCGCACGGCCCGCTCGTCGAACTCGATGTGCGACTCGCGTTCGACGACCTCTCGAGTGACTGGAGCGCTGCGCGCGCCGTCTGCCCTGCCGGGCTCACCTCCGGCGGAGCCCTCTCCCGCGCCCGGCTTCGAGGTCGGCTTCGAGGAGGCGGTGCCACGAGTCTTCGTCGACGCCCCGCTGGCACTGCGGGCTGATTCGGGCTTTCCGCCGTCGGCAGCGGCACCCGTCCCTGGCGCCGCAGGCTTCGCAGCTGGCTTCGCCCGGGGCTTTGGCGCCGGACTGGTCGCCGCCGGCTTGCCGGGCTTCGTCGCGTCCTGCGCGAAGGCATGGGCACCCAACGTGCAGGCGACGGCGACCCCTGCCACCACTAGGATGCTGCTTGCCTTCATCGGGCGCCTCCGGTCGGGGAGCCTATCCGCGGTGCGGTCCTCCCGACAATGCCTTTTCCTGCGGTCCGAGGTCTCCGGGCGGCGCCGAGACAGGCGAGATCTCGTCGGGGGCCGCGACCAGTCGGCCGCGATGACGGCCCCAGCGGCGCGTGACCCGGGAGGTCACGCTTGAAGTGGTAGGTGGCCGTACCATGGGCCCCGCGTTCGGCTGTCATCCCGTATTGCGCAACGTTGCGCAGCGGCCGCGGAATCTCCGGCGCACGGGCGTCCACCCAGCCAGCGAGCAATTCGCGGCGGTTCTCGATGGATCCGCGCGCACCTCCGGGCACTACTGCGTCAGACGGCCCCCGGATGTGCCGAGTTGAGTTGCGCAAGTCTGCGCAACTCTGCGCAAGGTCGCGGACCTAGGCGGCGCAGGATGCCCGCCTGTCCAACCAAGAATGTCACAAGTAGTCCGCTACTTACGGCGCACTCTGCGTCCCTTGGCCTGCCTCCGACGCGCCCGGCACGACGCGTGCATCACCCGTTTGCGAGCATCGAGACCTCGGCACCAACCAGTCCGTTCCACCGCTGGAGTCCGCTAGCTCCCCCCGATGTCCCTCGGATTGGGCTGCGGGGGCCCGACCCCAGTGCCGGCCCCGCGGCGCCCTACATGGACATCGCAGTCGCACCGCACTAAACTGACATCCCCGCAGAACACCTCAGTCAAGGAGAGCCACGATGAAATCCACCAACGCCATTTGCGGGTCAGTACTAGCTGCCCTCGCAGCCCTCGCCGTCGGCCTGGTGGGCACGCCTGCCTATGCCGGTTCCGGGACCGGATCGGGCCAGCCTGGCGAGTGCGCCGGTGGCACCTGCGGCACCCCCAACAACAACGGCGGTGGTGGCTGCGGCTGCGGCGGCGGCAGCATCCTGGTTGACTACACCGACGTGGGGCAGACCTACGAGCAGTCGGATGACTCGGATCACGACGGGATCGACGACGCCCTCGACAACTGTCCGTTCACCCCCAATCCGGACCAGGCGGACACCGACGGCGACGGTGTCGGTGACGTGTGCGACAATTGCGTGGCCACGCCCAACACGAACCAGGCTCCGAACCTCTGCGGCGACCTGTGGACGACGGCCAACTACCAGTCCACGGCTGCCGACAACAACATCGGCCAGGTCATGGGGGCGGCGTGTGACCCGACCTGCACGCCCGAGCAATCGAAGCAGAAGAGCATCACCGTGGCGCTGAACTCTCCGCCGGGCGGCACGTCGGGCGGCGGTACGACGGCGGGTGGAACCGTCCCCGCCGCGAGCGCCGGGACCTGCTCCCTGACGCAGGGACCCGCCGGGTCACTGCCGGGATGGTCCTTCGCCGCTCTTGGGCTCGTGTCGTTCGGTCTGCTTCGCCGCCGCCGGGCGACCTGACCCTGGCAGAGTCACTGCCGTTACTGTCTCGCTCGACGTCCCGTGGACCTCCGGTCCGCGGGACGTTGCGGTCTCTGGACGTCCGCGGGTTCGCTCCCGTCCCGGATGAAACATCCACCTCGTGGTTGGGCTGACACGCTCGCCTTGACCCGTCCGTCGCGGTGGTGCTAGCTGATTTGGAGTAGTCCCATGCGGCCTCGAGGCATCCCACCGACGGGCGCAGCATCCGGTCGAAGGCGGTGGGCCGCCGCCCTGCTCGTCGCGGCTTGCGGCGCGTGGGCCGGGTGCGGGAACACTCCGCTGCAGCGCGTACCGCCGCCGGTGAAGTCGCTCGACAACGAGCTGGAGATTCGCGGCGAGGTCTGTGCGTCACCGCCTGCCGACGCCGTCTTTCCGGTGAAGATCCTCTTCCTCGTGGACGTATCGGGGTCGATGATCGTCACCGATCCGGCCGGCGTTCGGGCGCAAGCCGTGACGGACGTCATCCAGAAGTACCAGGGGTTTCCTGGCGTCGAGTTCGGCGTCATCGCGTTCAGTTCGTCCATCGTCAAGCTGACGAACGGCTTCACGAATGCACCGAATCTCGCCACGATTGGCCAGGCCCTCGGTCAGGCCGACAACCTCACGGATGATCAGGGCGCCCTCGGCGCTGCCTACGAGATGCTGACGACGGACATGCTCGCGAGCACTCCTGCCGAGCGTGCACGGTCGCGCTACATCGTCATCCTCTTCACAGACGGGATTCCGGACCCGCTCTGCAGCGCCGACACGACGCCGTGCGGGACCACGACCTGCGCCCCGCACTCGCACTGCGACCCCACGACGGTCCTGAGCGCGTCGAACCAGGAAACGGAGCAGTATACCTGCAACGCGGACTACCTGATCTGTACGGTCCCCAAGGCAAAGTGGGCCAGCGAGTTCAACCCGCCGCTCAGCCCATCGCTCTATCCCCAGCTCCAGGCCGGCGCAAACTACAACACGACGCCGCAGCTCCTCGCCTCCGTCCAGGAGCTCATGGCCCTGCAGGGCCAGTATCACGTCGGCTCGATCGAGCTCGACACGAACTTCCTGTTTCCGGTCGCCGCTCTGAGCAACCCGCTCGCCGTGCCGTTCGGCCTCGATCGCCCGGCGGGAGAAGCCCTGCTGAGCGCCATGGCGGCCGCGGGGAACGGGACGTTCCAGGAGTTCACGTCGGACACCCAGATCAACTTCCTCAACATCAACTTCGCGTCGATCCAGGTCCAGAACAGCATCGTCGCCACGTTCGCCTCGAACCAGACCGCGTACGAGACCGGCGACGCGCTCGATCTCGACACCGACGCCGACGGGCTCTCCGAGCTGCAGGAGAAGTCGCTCGGTACGTGCGCGGCGATCGGTCCGAAGTGTGCGAAGCCGTGGGACAGCGACGGCGACGGCTACTCGGACTTCATCGAGGTCGCCTACAAGACGAGCGGATTTGACCCCCTCGATCCTTCGAAGCCGCCCACGCCCTGCGCGTCACCCGATGTGGACAGCGACGGCGACGGTCTCATGGACTGCGAGGAGACGTTCCTCGGTACGAACCCGCTAGATCCCGATACGGACGGCGATTTCCTCTCCGATCTGGTCGAGGTGCGCAACGGGATGAACCCGCTCGACCCGACGGACGCCTATGGGGACATCAACAAGGACGGTATCCTCAACCTGAACGAGATCCAGGTCGGGCTCAGCCCGACCGCCCAGGTCTCGGCAGCCGAGCGGCAGTTCGCGTTCAAGTACGACTTCACGCCGCTTCCGTCGAAGGCGGACGCTTCGAGCTCGGCCTGCTACCACTTCGACGTCCAGCATCTCCGTCTGATGACCACGGGGGCGACGGCGATAGGGCCTCGCGGAGGCAACCGGATCTATTACGACGTCTACGAGACGGCCGCGGATAGTCCGACCAGCTTCGCGACCGTGCGCCGCGCCTGCGCCGACGTCCTCTACGTGGGCGGCCAGGAGAAGCTCCCCCTCACCGGCGCCGTCGACTTCGTTGACTCGGACTTCGTCGAACTGTCGCAGTTCGACCCGGCCACGAACTGCAAGGACCTGACCGCGGGATTTGGGCGCGACGCCGGCCCCGGCAGCTCCTCTGACGCGAGCGCCGACTGATGCGCGCGCTGCTCGTCACGCTCATCGCCCTCCTGGCGATCGGGTGCACGAACGCCGATCTCGAGTCCGCTCCCGCGCCGATACCCCAGCTCAACGACAAGTTCAGTGTGACCGGGCAGTTCTGTTCGGGTGTACCTGATCCGCTCCAGTTCCCGGTGCGCATCCTCTTCGTCGTGGATATCTCGGGGAGCATGGCGTTCAGTGACCCACCGACGACGAACTGCGGGCAGCCGGCGTGCCTCTCGCGCCGCGGGCAGGCGGTCGTCGACCTCGTGAAGAAGTACCCGCCGGGCGACGGCGTCGCCTACGGACTCATCTCGTTCGCGAGCAACGCTTCGATCCTGACGACCGGGTCGAACGGCCTGAGCGGCTTCACGACCGACGCGAACGAGATCCTGACGAAGCTCCCCTCGTTCTCCGCGATCCAGGGTCAAACGAGCTACGACTCCGCGCTCTCGCTCGCGTATCAGATGCTGCAGGCTGACATGAACGAGCTCAGCACCACGGCGCGGAGCCGCGCACGATACGAGGTCGTCTTCATGTCCGACGGCGCTCCGGACCCGGACAACACCGGTCCGGGTGAGAGCCTGCCGCCGGACGTTCGCACGGACGTCCTGAACATCGCCGGGCTCGAGAGCACACAGCAGCTCGGCATCATCGCGCTGAACACGGTGTACATCAACGGACCGGGCACCCCGGCGAGCCAGCAGTTTCAGGCGAGCACCCTCCTGTCGACGATGGCGAACCTGGCCAACGGCACCTACCGGCAGGTCGACAGCAACGAGAGCATCAACCTCTTCTACATCGACTTCACGTCGCTCATTCGCGCCTATACCCTCAAGACCTTCGTCGTCTCGAACAGCTCCGAGCGGGCGATCGCGTCGCCGACGGGCGGGACGATGCCGGGCGTCGACACCGACGGCGACGGGCTCGATGACGCCACCGAGGAGCTCATCGGGACCTCCCCTCTCGTGAGGGACACCGATGGCGACGGCTTCTCGGACTTCCTGGAGTACCATCTGCGGGACTCCGGCTTCGACCCGCTCTATCCGGACGACGCCGACTGCACCCAGACAACGGACCGCGAGGATACGGACGGCGACGGGCTGCTCAACTGCGAGGAGCGCTTCATCGGCACCAGCCTGCAGCTGGCCGACACCGACGCCGACGGGTACTCCGACGACCTCGAGTACCGCAACGGCACCAATCCCGTCATCGCGGACAACCTTGGCGATCTGGACTTCGACAGCGCCCCCAACGGCTTCGAGCTCGCGAACCACACGGACCCGTTGCGAAATGACTCGGCGGACTTCTCGACGATCGCGTATCGCTACGACGTGCAAGAGGCGTATCAGAGCGTCGATGCCGGGCGCGCGGGGCCCCTCGGTCAGACGTGCTACCGCTTCACGGTGGACAACATCACCCTGGCTCCCGCGCTCTCCACGGCGCCGGGGTCAGCGCCAGGAGGCACCAACACGGTCCTCCTGCACGTGATCACCGGCCCGTCGGACGCACCCGGGGACCCGGGGATCCACCAGATCGCCTGTGTCCGTCCGAAATACAAATCGTCGCCCGAGGCGAAGTGGCCAGCGACGGGCGTAATGAACGTCCCGCTTGGCGCGTTCCGGACGCCAGGGCTTGGGCCTGATGGAGGTGTCGGCTTCAATGAGGATCGTGACTGCATCACTCCCCAGCTTTAGGCGCTCGAGCCGCACGTCGGCTCAGTCGAGCGACTTCGGTTCGCCGTCCTTGAGCGTGGCTCTCCCGTGGCTGCTCCTGGGCGCGGCGCTCGCCGTCGGATGCAAGTCGAAGGCGGCCGCGTCGCCGGACGGCGGCACCGCGACCACCCTCGATAACTGCGTGCCGAACGTTGCGAGCTCGCCGGGCACGGCCGCGGCGATCAACTCTGGCCAGTCGTACCAGAACAAGGTCTGCTACGAGGGGACGTCGAACTGGTACAGCATCACGGTCCCGTCCGGTCATACGCTCCTCGATGTCACGGCCGGGTATCCGGGCAGTGTTCAGACGTCCGTCGCCCTCGACGTGAAGGTCTTCTACAAGACGGACTCCACGACGCTGACTCAGGTCCAGGACCTCCTCGCCCCGGCGCAGTCGGATGCCGGTGTGGCATCGGTCCACACCACCCTGCAGGTGCTGCAGGCCGGGGAGTACTTCATCCAGGTCGCTGACGCCCACAACGTCAACTTCGACGCCTCGAACGCCTACACGATCGAGGTGGCCTCGGCGGTCGATCCCGACTCGCACGAGCCAAACGACTCCCCGACGGCGGCCAAGGCGCCGGACTCGAGCCCGGGATACCTCGCCTACCTCGGCGACCTCGACGTCTTCAAGACCTCCGTCGCGAATGCTGGGGACCTCCTCACGCTCAGCATCGACAACCCTGCCACGGCCCACGCTTCCATCAACTACCAGGTGACGTCCACCAAGGGGGCCGTCGTCGCGGAGGGGAGCGCGCCCCCGGCGGCCAAGGCCCTGAGCACCGCGCTCGTGTCCGGCGGTCCTGGCGACTACTACGTCACGCTGAGCTACCCGACGGGGGCTGTCCCCGACAGGACGTCCGCCGGGGCCTACACGCTCTCGTTTGGCTCGGCCGCCAACCCGGACAGCACGAACAACCACACCATCGCGACGGCGAGTTGCCCGGGCGGCGGCGCTGGCCCGTGCTCGATGGCGTTCGCCGGGACAGCGGTGACCCTCCCGTCGCAGACCAGCTTCATCGCCGTGCCCGGGCAGCGGGACTTCTATCGCGTCGACGTCACGAGCGGCGCGCCGCTCGTCCTGCAGATCGACGTCGGGTCCGCGGCCTCGTCCACGCCGGTCCAGTACGCCGTCGACCTCCTGACGCCCGAGCTCGGCGCGGCGTGCCAGGCCGACGCCGACTGCAACGCGCTCGACATGGCGTGCTCCTCGGCCACCGACTGCGAGATGTCGCACGCTTGCATGACGGGCGTCCGCTCGGGGTTCTGTCCGAACTCGGGGGTGGCCTGTTCGCTCTGCCAGGGGTCGGGCGTCTGCATTCCCGGCGCCTCGGCGGGAGCTCCGGGCGTCTGCGCCATCCCCCAGTATCTCTCGGCGTTCAGCGCCTCGGGCAAGGTCGTCGGCGGCAGCAGCGTCTCCACCGCGCAGCCCCTCTTCATCGCCGGTCCGTACTACGTCGTCGTTCACGACGCGCACTACACGAACGTCGACCTCAAGAACCCGTACTCCCTCAGCCTCCGGATGGTGCCCGAGCCGGACGTGAACGACCAGTCGACCGTGGCCAGCCAGCGGAACAACTTCTACGACCCGTATCCGAGCTCGACCAACGACCTCAAGCCGAACAAGGCGCGAGCGATCGACATCACCGCTCAGGTCAAGGCGGGCCAGCCGGTCACCGGGTACATCTCGTACCAGACCGATGACGACTGGTTCTCGTTCGAGCACCCGTGTCCGGGCCAGGACTGCGGCATCCAGTTCCAGTGGGTCCAGCCGGGGCCGTCGCCGGCGCACATCGCCTTCTTTGTCCTCAACGAGGACCTGAGCATCCACGAGAGCTTCGGCTATGCGGGTACCACCACCGCCCTGACCGCACCGGCGACGAGCACCTTCGCCAACCAGGACTGCACCCAGTGCTCGTTCGCCAGCGCGACCGCGACCGGTGGCAGCGGCGACGCGGGGGCGCCCTATCGCTACTACGTCCGCGTCGCGGACGTGAGCGAGACCCACTGGGATTACGGCAGCACGGGGCAGTACAGCTTCACCGTCACGAGCATCACCCCGGGCTGCCCGGCCGCCTGCGCACAGGCGCCATCCGGGATCTGCGGGTGTTACTGCACCACGACGGGCACCTGCCCGTCCCCCACGCTGTGACGATGTCCCGGGCCGCCGTGTCGGAGGATCACGTGAAGATTGGGGCGGTCTTTGGGCTCGTAGGGTTGCTGCTTCAAGGCTGCGAGCACGTCTCGTCCGTGCCCGCGGGGGCGGACGCCGCGCCGGCGAGCGGCGGGTGGACCGTCATCGCCGCGGGCCGGGCGAACCTCAACGCGGTGTCGGGAGTCTCCGACCAGGCTGTATGGGTGGTCGGCGACCAGGGGACCATCGCCCGGTGGGACGGAAGCCACCTGGTCTTCGAGAAGAGCGGGACGACAGCGACGCTTCGAGGCGTGTGGGCGCTCGATGCCGACCACGTCTACGCGGTCGGGGACAGCGGTACGATCCTCGCTCGTCAGTCGAACGTCTGGACGTCTGTCGGAGCGAACGTGACGCCGCAGGTGCTCACGTCGGTGTGGGCAGATGCGACGCGGGTCGTGGCGGTCGGTTCTGGCGGGACCGTCGTCGTCGGCACGACGAGCGGCTACAGCCTGGTGAAGAGCTCCTACACCGAGAACCTGCTCGCCGTCACGGGGACCGCAGGGGGTGCGGTGACGGCCGTCGGCGCGCTCGGCCAGATGCTCCAGCTGAACGGGAATACTCTCTCTCGCGTGCCCATACCGTCGTTCTCGAAGCTCCTCGCGGGGGCGACCACCGGAGCGGGCGCCGCCTACTTCGTCGGCCAGCAGGGGGCGGTCTATCGCTCCGACGCGACGGGGCTCACGGCGATCAACGGGTGCCCTCCATCGGCGCTTCGCGCGGTGGCCACCGTCGGATCGACGGCGTGGACGGTCGGCTGGGACGGTACGATCTGTGAGGTATCCGGCGCGAACGCCACGTCGTACCCGTACACCGACAAGCGGTGGTTCAACGGCATCTACGCGACCTCATCGACCTCGCTCTGGGTCGTGGGCGCGTCGGGCACGCTTCTTCACGGTAGCCCTCCGGTTCCCCGGCCGGACGCAGGGGTGTCCGACAGCGGCCTGGACGGAGGTGGACGGAAGGACGGAGCGCTCGTAGAGGCGGGGCCATGAGTCGCCTGGGTCGCCATGTCGCCTGCGTCGCCGCGGCCTCGGTGGTGTGGGCGGCGAGCGCTTCGTGCACAAGCTCCCAGCTCTACGCGCAGGGCTACCAGCCCGATGTCGCGAGCCTGACCGGCATCGAGGGGGACCTCTGCACGGACGACCCGACCGAGGTCGCGTTTCCGCTGAAGGTCGCCGTTGTCGTCGACGGCGGGGTCGCCGGCGGGCTCGATGACCGCGTGGCAGCGCTGTCGGCGCTGGTGAAGCGGTACGACGGGTCGTCGGTCGCCTTCGATATCCTGCTCATGGGGGAGTCCACCGAGTCGTTGACGCAGGGCTTTACGAGCGACGCCGCAACGATCCAGGCGGCCATCCAGGCCGTCGGAGCGAGCGTGTCGGCGCTCAGGAACTACGAGGCGGCGATGCTCGCCGCGACCACGGACATCGAGAGCGATCTGCTGGGGACATCGCCCGGCGTGCGGAGCCGCACGCACTACGCCCTCAACTTCGTGGCGCAAGGCGCCCCCACGCCCTCGCTCCCCACCCTGTGGTGCGGCGCCAACCAGCTCACTCCGGGGACGAGCGCGTGCACGACACAGTTCGACGCCAACTTCTGCCCCAACCAGGTGCCGGCCCCCGCCGACTGCGAGCTGCAGCTCTACACGACGGTCGTGACCGAGCTGGCGACGTTCGTACGGCAAAACGGGGCGCTCGACTTCATCGGTCACTTCTACGAGGTCGGGACCGACCCGCGTGCGGCGGCGATCCTGTCCGGGATGACGCTCGCCGCGAAGGGCGCCTTCGCGCAGCAGGCGGCCGGCGCGCTCAACCTGCTCGACACCGCGCTCATCGATCCGAACTCCCAGTTTCAGCTTCGCGAGCTCGTCGTGTGGAACGCCAACGCCATCCTGCGCGACGGCGTCCCGCAGCCGGACAGCGACGGGGACGGCCTGACCGACGACGAGGAGGCGGCGATCGGCACCGACCCGACCAAGCCGGACACCGACGGAGACGGCGTCGGCGACAAGATCGAGTACTCGCTGCAGTATCCCGGCTCGGAGTTCAACCCGCTCGTGGCCGGGAAGTTCAAGGAGTGCGTGAACCTGAAGGCGCCCTTCCCCGACAGCGACGGCGATGGCCTGAACGACTGCGAGGAGGCCGTCGTCGGTACCAGCGCGTTCCTCCAGGACACGGACCGAGACGGGATCCCGGATCCACTCGAGGTCTTGCGAGGCGTGTACCCCCTCGTCGACGACCGGCTCTACGACACGGACGGCGACGGGATGCGCAACGGGCTCGAGCTCGAGCAGGCGACCGACCCGAGCACGAATGACTCGGCAGCGGCCGTCGCGAACGCCTACACCCGGAGCATCGTGGTTGCGGGGGCCGACGGCGGCGCTGCAGCGGTTCTCTTGAGCCCGAACCCCGAGTACCCGTTCCCCGGCGTCCGCATCGACACCGTCAACGGGGCGCACGGGGGGTCCGTCGTCCTTGCCGTCGATCCGGGACCGCCGTTGACGCTCGCGATGAGCGACATAAACGGGACCTCCCTCGGTCACAAGGTGAACGTGTCCGGGTCCGGCACGCAGACCCTCCGGTCCCCCTCCGGGGACTCGATGACCTTGCTCGTCGACGGCAAGGTTCTGGCCGAGGCGGAGCCGACGCCGTTGCAGGTCTCCATCGCGCTGAAGGCGAGCCTGCGGAGCTGCTTCCACGTCAACGTCCAGAACATCCGGCTGGTGGCCACGAAGGCGCTCGCCGGGGCGGGGGCGGGCGCGGCGGACGCCGGTCGCTCCGGGCCGGGGTGGAACCTGGTGAACGTGTACATGGGCCAGGCGCTGGACGGGCGGCCTGACGTGCCCACGATCTATCGGGTCGACACGATTCCGTTCCAGTTCATCCCGCCGAGCCAGAAGACGCCGACGGGCGCGTTCGTCACGCTCCAGCAGGGCGACCTGAGCACCGTCGTGACGAACTGAGCGCGTCGCCCCCGAGGGGGCCCCGCGTCGCCCTTCGAGCCGGCCCGGCCGGCACGGATCGCACCTTCGCTCGCGACGAACCTCCAGCCGGGCGCCGCGCCCGTCGCGTGCCCCGTTGCGCGGGGCGACGACCTGGAGGGGTGCTATCCTCACGCCGTGCGTCTCGTCTTCGAAACGACAGACTTTCCTGTACAGGCGTCCAGGTTGGTCCTGTCCCTCGTGGTCATGAGCGAGGAGGGGATCATCACGTGCAGCCTTCCAACGGAAGGCGAGCTGGTCATCGGTCGCGACGCTGACTGCGACGTGCATCTCGGGGGCTTCGGCGTCTCCCGGCGCCACGCGGCGCTGCGCCTCGGCGTCCACCAGGTCGAGATCGTCGATCTCGGCAGCCGCAACGGGACGCTCCTCGGGGACCGCCGCCTCACGCCCAACGAGCCGACACCGTTCGTCGTCGGGACGACGGCCAAGGTCGGCGACGCCGTGCTCATGCTGCAAGCGTCGACCGCGCCGCCCGCGGCGGCCCGCTTCTCCAACCGGCCGGCGTTCGAGGCGCGCGTCGACCGTGAGATCCTCTCTTCGCAGCGGCGCCGGACGAGCCTGGCCCTCGCGAAGGTCGTCGTGGCGCCGGCGCGCGGGCGGGCGGCTGCGGAGGGGGCGCCCGTCGCGAACGCCTCCCCCGAGCGGGTGCTGGCCGAGGCGCTGCGTCCGGTCGATCTCCTGGCGGTCGTCAGCCCGCGCGAGTTCGAGATGGTCCTCGTGGACACGACGTCGAACGCGATGGAGGCGGCAACCGCCCGCATTCGCCAGAAGCTCGCGGCGGCCGGGTATGCGGCGACGATCGGCGTGGCCGTGTGCCCGGAGGACGGGGCGACGCGAGACGTGCTGGAACAGACAGCCGCCGGGCGGGTCGGCGCTTCGGCGGTCACGCCGGTCTCGAACGTGGACGACGCCGCGCTCAAGCGAATCGTCCCGGTGCTCGAGCGCGTCGCCGGCGGGATGATCAACGTGCTCGTCCTCGGAGAGACAGGCGTCGGCAAGGAGGTCCTCGCCCACGCCATTCACCGGATGTCACCGCGCGCCACCGCGCCGATCGTCTGCATCAACTGCTGCGCGCTCTCGGACACGCTCCTCGAGAGCGAGCTCTTCGGCCACGAGCGCGGCGCGTTCACCGGCGCGGTCCGCGCGAAGGTCGGCCTCCTCGAGGCGGCGCAGGGCGGCACCGTCTTCCTCGACGAAGTGGGCGAGATGTCGCTCGCCCTCCAGGCGAAGCTCCTGAGGGTGCTCGAGCAGAAGGAGGTGACCCGAGTCGGCGCGCTCCGGGCGCAGCCGATCGACATCCGTATCGTGGCAGCGACCAACCGCGACCTGGAGCTGGAGGCCGAGGCGGGTCGCTTCCGCCGCGACCTCTACTTTCGCCTGTGCGGTGTCTCGGTCGTCGTGCCTCCGCTCCGCGATCGCGTGGACGAGATCGAGCCGCTGGCTCTCGGCTTCGTCGAGCGCGCTTGGCGCGTGTCGCCGTCCGCGGCCCCGACGATCTCGCCCGCCGCGCTCGCGGCGCTCAAAGCGTACTCGTGGCCCGGGAACATCCGGGAGCTTCGCAACGTCATGGAGCGCGCGGTGCTGCTGTGCACGGGGGGCGAGATCCAGGTGGAGCACCTGCCGCTCGAGCAGCTGGCGCGCCGTCCGCAAGCGCCGCCGCCCACGGCGTCTCCGGCGCCGGCGACGGGTCAGCAACCGGCGCTCCGCCGTGAGTCCCCGGCCGCGCTCGATCCCGTCGGCGTGGACGGCGGCCCGCTGACCAAGGAGCAGGAGCGGGCACGGGTGGTCGAGGCCCTGCGCCTCAGTCGGGGCAACCAGACGCGGGCGGCCGAGCTGCTCCAGATGTCGCGTCGCACGCTCGTGTCACGGCTCGAGGAGTTCGACCTACCGCGACCGCGCAAGCAGACCTGACCGACCCGCCAGGAGGGTGGGTGGACCGCGCCCGACCCCCGAGGCGCCGACCCTCGCTAGGCCGCCCGTCGTCGGCGGGCCAGGCCGAGGGCGCCCACGAGGCCAGCCAGCGCGACGAGAGAGCCTCCGCCCGGAGCTCCCCAGCTGACGTCGCACCCCGTCGTGACCTTCGGCGTCGACGCGGGCCCCGCGGCCGCATCAGCCGATTCGCTGGCGAGCGCGGCGTCGGGCTTGACGCACTTGTGCGTAGCCACGTTGCAGTAGCTGCCCGGACTGCACTCGGAGGTGTCGGTGCACGCGGTCGCGCACGCGTTCGATACGCACGCGTAGGCGCCGCACGACTTCGCCACGACGAGCTTGCACCCGCCGTCCCCCTCGCAGACGGCGCCAGGAGTGCCCACGCCGTCGATGCAAGACGCGACGCCGCACGTGACGTCGGACCCGACGAAGGACGTGCACGCCGTCGGGCTGGTGCCGTCGCATACCTTCATGCTGCACGGGTTGCTGGACTCGCCCATGGGGCACGCGGTCCGCTTGCCGACAGGGGGGCCCGAGATCGTGACGCATGTGCCGACCTGGCTGGATGTGTTGCACGCCTGACACTGACCCGCGCAAGCCGAGTCGCAGCAGACGCCGTCGACGCAGTTCTTCACGCCGCTCGAGTTCGCCGGGCAGGTGCCCGGGGTGGTGCAGGGAGTTCCCAGCGGCACCGAGGCCACGACCGTGATGGTTACCGCGTCCTTCCCGCCCAGGGAGTCGGTGACCTGCACCGTGTCGACCCCCGTGTTCGCGCCCGCCGTGTACACGCCGCTCGCCGACACCGAGGCGCTCGCCCCCGACCCGGCGCCGATGAGGTGCCACGTATAGGGGGCGTTGCCCCCCGACGCCGTGAACGGCTGCGTGTCGCCGGGCGCGAGCGTCACGCTCGAAGGGGTGATCGTCACCCCCGGCCCCACGTTCACGATCGCCGTGGCGATGGCGAAGTTGGAGTCGGTCACCTGCACCTGATCGAGCACGTTCGGCGTGGTACCGGCCGTGTAGAGGCCGGAGGCAGAGATCGTCCCCCCCGACGGAGCGACGGGGAGCGACCAGACGTAGCCCGTGCCGCTCCCCCCGGACGCCGTGAAGGTCTGGGTACCGCTCGGCGGCAAGGTCACGCTCGCCGGCGAGATCGCGAGGGTGCCCGCGCGCGCCGATCGCCCGAAGAAGCAGACCAGGAGGACCGTGACGGTGGCGAGGAGGAGCCGGACCCACGACCTGGCGCCGAACTGGCGCGCTCTGCGTTCGCTCATCGGACCCATCTCCCTCGTTGCCGCCTTCCCGCACCTACGCATCGCATCGCAGCTCGAGCCGTCAGCGCCCCTACTGATACCGGAGGTCATAGGAGCAGTAGGCGTCGGAGTTGAACTGGACGAGGTGGTCGCCCGGGAGCGTCATCCGGATCGGGAACGACAGCACTCCCCCCGCCCCAGCCGCCTCGAACAGGTCCCCCTGGCTGGTGTACGCCGACTGCTGCGAGCAGTCGGGCTCCGTGGACGTCAAGCTGAGCCCGGTCCCGGCCGACACCCGGTTCTGGAAGGTGAACGAGAACGTCACCACCTGCGGCCCGGCTGTGCGCACGACGAACGACTGCGACCCGGGGAACTGCCCCTCGAGATACTGGCTCCCGTCGAGCACGCAGTGGGCGATGTTGCCGCAGGCGGCCGGGATGCTGTCCTGGCACTGGTTCTGCGAGGCCCCCGACGTGAACTGGCAGGAGAGCGCGAGCAGAGGGAAGGCGCTCGCGATGGCCGCTGCGAGCGCGCCCTTCATGGTGCGGTGACGGTCGCCGAGAAGTTGCCGTCCAGCGTGTAGCCTGACGGCTTCGAGGTCGTCGTCGCGAAGTTACCGGTGAGCTTGGTGCCGACCTTGGGGACCTGATCGAACACGATGCTGCCGCGCTGCAGCGAGAAGTCGGTCGTGACGGCCCCCACGTACTCGAGCACCCCCCGCGGCTGACCCGAGACGAGCGGCTGCGTCAGGTCGATCGTGCTCCCGGAGACGTCGACGATGTTGGCCGTGTCGGCGACCACCACCCAGCCGCTCCCGTCCGACTTGAGGTACTGGATCGAGACGGCCGTCCCCTGCAGAAGGATGGAGACGTTGTCGTAGGAGACGTCGTACATCTGCGACAGGCTCCCATCGAGCGAGTTCGCCCCCCCCGAGCAGCTGAGGGACGGGAGCAGCAACGCCAGCGCACACAGCCATCGAGTCATGGTTGCTCCGCGACCCACCAGGTGGACGAGCTTGTCTTGGAGATGGGGTCGAACGAGGTGACCTGGTAGGCGATCATCGCCTTGCCGCTCACGAACGCCAGCGCCGGGTAGAGGCCGTCGGTGACGCTCGGATCGGCGTGCACGACGGCCGGGCTCCAGGTGGTCCCCGAGCGTCGCGCGAGGTAGAGGCCGTCGGTCGCCGGGTCGCACGTGGTGACGCTCGGTCCCTTGCCGTTGCACCGGTAGTAGGCAATCGCCGGATCGCCGGCCGCGTCGAACGCGAGGGAGGGGGAGAACCCGGTGGAGCCGCTCAGGTCGACGGTCGCCGGGGACGACCACTTCACGCCGTCGGTCGACTCGACGTAGAAGAGGCGGGACGAGACCTGATCGTAGTAGGCGACGCCGAAGACCCCCTTGGCGCTGATGGCGAACCCGAGCCCGCCGCCGAACCCGCCCGGCGCGCCGATGGCGCCGCTCGAGACGATCTCGGAGGGCCACCCGCCATCGGCCTCCTGGGCGCTGATGCCGCCGCTCGTCGTGTCCCGGTCGAGGTAGACCCCGGGCATCCCCCCGGTCGCGTTGTACTGAAGGACAGCCGGCAAGCCCGCTGGCGTGAACGCGAGCTGGTTGTAGCTCCCGCCGCCGCGCGAGACGTCGATGGTCAGGATCGAGTAGCTCCCGCCGCTCCCCTCGGCCAGCTCGACGTCCGACTTCGCGAAATCGTCCGCGGCGAACCCGAAGTGAATGTCGCGGAAGGCGACCCAGGCCTTGTCGCTCGAGTCGAAGCCGAGCGCCGGCCAGAGGCCCGTGGTGTCGCCCTTGTCGCAGATCCCCTGCGAGCAGCTGCCCGCCTGGCTCGCGACGAGGCCGCCGCTCGCCGACCCGTTGGAGACCTGCACCGGGGTGCCAAACGTCCCCCCCTGCGAGGTCGCCAGGAAGAGGTTGTTGGCGCCGCACCACTTCTCGGACGGGGCGCCCGTCCCGACGCCGGTGAACGCGACGGCCGGGTTGCCGCCCGAGTCGAACGCGAGGCCGACCCCGGTAGGGTCGACGTACGGCTGAGACGTCACGACCTTGCTCGAGAACGCGCCCCCCGAGTCCGACTCGGCGTAGCAGACGTTCCACATCGGCACCTTCGACGTGAGGACGGGCCCGAGCGGCGAGATGGTGCACGTCTGCGTGGCGGTCGTCGCCGCGAGGCTGGCGAAGCCGATCTTCGACCCCGATACGGCCACGACGCTCTGGGTCCCCGCGGAGCCGCACCCGAGCGGCTTGACCGTGAAGCCCGCGACCGTCGCGTCGGCTCCGCTGTCGGTCGTGGGTGCCGGCCCCACCGTGGCCGGTGGCGGTGCGCTGCTCGAGCAGCCGAGCGCCATCGTCGCCACCGCCGCGGAGAGCAGGCCCCCGCGCGGCGAAGCGCCCCCAACCCTCGACCGAACCGACGAGCGACAGATGGACATCGTCATCCTCAGTGTGAGCCCGCGGCCGACCGCCCCGCCTGAAGCGGTGCGCGCTGCCCGGAGCGAACGAGTGAGTGAGTCACGCCGTCGACCCACGGCGAGACGCAGGCTGTTCGACGCCGCGCGGGCCCGCCGTTGACGAGCAGCCCTCGCCCTCGGCCATCCGGTGCGGTCACCACGATCCCAACAACCAAAAGCCCTCTTTCGCTGCCTTTTAAGGCTACCCGCGCGGGTAGGGGTCCGCAAGGCGTTTCGTCCGCGACGAGGGGCGCGCACTTGCCAGGATCCGCGCGGACCTCGTATGAACGGAGGGGCTCCCCTTGGCACGGCAGACCACTCCTCCCAGCCTCCCGCGCAAGGAGGGCGTGAGTCGTCGAAGGTGGGTCGTCGGCACGCTCGCCGTCGCGGCCGCGACGGGGGTCGCCGTGATCGTCGGGCGAGTCACCCGGCGCCGCGCGACGCCGCCGACCGAGCCCCGTGCCGCCACCGCCGGTGCCTCCCGGCCCGACCGCGAGCCGACGACCCTCGAGGCCGTCCTCCTCCGGCTCCTCCCGCGCGAGTCCGGGATGCCGGGGGCCGCAGAGGCCGGGGTGAGCCGCTATGTCGAGGCCGAGCTGGCCAAGCCCGCGTTCGCCGTCCCCGCGCGGGCGCTCCAGCACTCGATGAAGGCGTTCGACCAGGCGGCCGTGGCGCGCGGAGCGAAGAGCTTCGCGACGCTCGCGGCCGCGGCGCAGGACGAGGTGATCGCCGCGTTCGCCAGCGGCACGCTCGAGGCCAAGCACCCGACCTCCGGGGCGGTGTTCCAGATCCTCCTGTCGCTGGCGCTCGAGGGGTACTTCGGGAGCCCGCGGCACGGCGGCAACACCGACGGCGTCGCCTGGA
>Ga0316217_10000968_pt1 | contig 38956 bp, 29 predicted proteins | sample 1anoAmetaG_FD_203633 | JGI IMG/M metagenome (GOLD analysis project Ga0316217, IMG submission 203633) | Freshwater microbial communities from Trout Bog Lake, Wisconsin, USA - 1anoA | ecosystem: Environmental > Aquatic > Freshwater > Lake > Hypolimnion/Profundal zone | place: USA: Wisconsin...
GGCCTTGACTCGCCATTTTGGCCATTCTTGCGGACACCCGATAAAGGTCTTCCGCCGACCGAAGCCGGCGGACTGACCCCGGCCGGAATGCCGCGTTGCCGGGGCAAGCGTCGTTGATGAAAACAGTGTGTCCTGCGCCCTTGAGCCCGTCCCCGATCACTTGGCCATTGGCTTTTGGTTTCCGGCCCTTTATTGTCCCGGGATGAACATCTTGGAAGATCTTCAGTGGCGCGGCCTCCTGGCCGATTGCACGGACGCGCCGGAACTAACCAAACGCCTCGTCCCCGGGCCGCTCACGCTTTACTGCGGGTTCGATCCCACCGCGGACAGCCTCCACGTCGGCAGTCTGGTCCCCTTGCTGGCGCTTCGGCGCTTCCAGCTCCACGGCCATATCCCCATCGCCTTGGCGGGCGGGGCGACCGGCTCGATTGGCGACCCCAGCGGCAAAACCCAGGAGCGCCAGTTGCTTACCCGGGAGGTTCTCTCCGCGAACATCGCCAAGGTCAAGGAGCAGCTTCGCCGCCTTCTGGATTTCGATACCGCCGTCAACCCCGCCCGGCTCCTGGACAACGCAACGTGGACCGCCCCGGTGAGCTTCCTGGATTTTCTTCGCGACATCGGCAAGCACTTCTCGGTCAACCAGATGGTGGCCAAGGAGAGCGTTCGCGCCCGCATGGAGGACCGCGAGTCGGGCATCAGCTACACCGAGTTCAGTTACATGCTGCTCCAGGCCTTCGACTTCTTTGTCCTGTGCCGCGATGTCAATTGCGAGCTTCAAATCGGCGGCTCCGACCAATGGGGCAACATCACCGCCGGCATCGATCTGACGCGCCGCAAGCTCGGCCGCGCCGTTTTTGGCCTGACCCTCCCGCTCATCACGAACGCCGATGGCACCAAATGCGGCAAGACCGTTGCCGGCGCCGTCTGGCTCGACCCAGCCCGGACCAGCGTCTATAAATTCTACCAATACTGGATTCGCACCGATGATCGCGATGTCATTCGCTACCTGAAGTATTTCACCTTCAAGAGCCAGGAGGAAATCGGCTCCCTCGAGGAGCAGCACGCGCGGGATCCGGGCGGGCGCGCGGCGCACAAAGCCCTCGCCCAAGCCGTCACCGACCTGGTGCATGGCCCCGCCGCCACCCTCGAGGCGATCCGCGCCAGCGACATTCTGTTTGGCGGCAACCTGGACGGCATTTCCGAATCCACCTTCGGCGAGATCGCCGGCGAGGCCCCGACCAAGGAGATCGAACGGGTCCAACTCGAGGGCGCTGGAAAATCGTTGGTGGAGCTCCTGGTCCTGGCCGGCCTGTGCCCATCCAAAGGCCAGGCTCGGAAGGACGTCGAAGCCGGCGGCGCCTATGTAAACAACCTGCGTCAGGCGGCTGTCCAGCACTGCGTCACCACCGCCGACTTGCTCTTTGATCGGTATCTCCTGCTCCGGAAGGGCAAGAAGAACTACGTGGTGCTCCGCGCGAGATAGACGCCGGACGCGCGTGAAAGGAATTGCTGGAGGCGCCCCGGTTCACGTACGCTCTGCGCCCATGAAAGCCATTGTCCTGGCCTATCACAATATTGGTTGCCGCGGAATCGAGGCCCTGCTCCGGCACGGGTTCGAGGTGGTCGCGGTCTTCACCCACGCCGACGACCCCAAGGAGAATACCTGGTTCGAATCGGTCGCCGAGCTGGCCGCCCGTCACGGCTTGCCGGTCTTCGCGCCGGAGGATATCAACCATCCGCTCTGGGTGAAGAAAATCGCCGCGCTGAAGCCGGATATTCTCTTCTCTTTTTATTACCGTCAGATGGTGAAGGCCGAGATCCTGCGCCTTCCCCCCTGCGGCTGCTTCAATCTCCATGGTTCGCTGCTGCCCGCCTATCGCGGCCGGTGCCCCGTCAACTGGGTGCTCGTCCAGGGCGAAGCCGAGACCGGCATCACCCTGCATCACATGACGCCCAAACCGGACGACGGGGACATCGTGGCGCAGAAACGCATCGCCATCGAGGACGCCGATACGGCCTGGACGCTGCACCAAAAGGCTGCCGAGGCCAGCGCCCAATTGCTCAACGACATCCTGCCCGCGCTGCGCGACGGTACCGCTCCACGCCTCCCGCAAGACGCGGCCAAGGCTTCTTATTTTGGCGGGCGCAAGCCCGCCGATGGCGAAATCTCTTGGGAGTGGAGCGCGCCGCAAGTGCGCAATCTCGTGCGCGCCGTCACCCGCCCGTACCCAGGGGCCTTCAGCTTCATTGGCAACCGCAAGTGCCTTTTCTGGAGCGTAGCCGTGATCCCTACCGCGCCGGGCATCAAAGCGGGAACGATCCTTTCGGCCGCGCCCCTCACGATCGCCTGCGGCCAGGATGCGGTTCGAGTGGACTTTGCCCAGCCCGACCCGGGCGTCTATATGAGCGGGGGCCAGTTGGCGGTGGAGTTGAATCTGGTGCCCGGCATGTCCTTTGGCCGGCGCAGTCCGGGTCACCGGCGCGGCGCCCGCAAGACTCAGGTCCTCGTCCTCGGCGTCAACGGTTTCATCGGCAGCGCCCTGGCCGAGCGATTGCTTGAGGATGCGCGCTATGAGGTCCATGGCATGGACCTGCGCTCGGATTACGTCACCCACCTGTTGGGTCGCGACGGCTTCCACTTCGAGGAAGGCGATATCAGCATTCAGCGGGAGTGGATAGAATATCACGTGCGCAAATGCGACGTCGTCATCCCTTTGGTCGCCATCGCGACGCCCATCGAATATACCCGCAACCCGTTGGGCGTCTTCAATCTCGATTTCGAAGAAAACCTCCGCATCGTCCGCTATTGCGTCAAATACAAGAAACGCATCATCTTCCCGTCCACCTCGGAAGTCTATGGGATGTGCGACGAACCGGAGTTCGATGAAGATGAATCGAAACTCGTGCTGGGACCTATCCGGATGCAGCGTTGGATCTACTCCTGCATCAAACAACTCCTCGACCGGGTGATTTGGGCTTACGGCGAGCAGGAAGGGCTCAAGTTCACTCTTTTCCGCCCCTTCAATTGGATCGGACCGAAGCTCGACAGCCTGAACTCGGCCCGCATTGGCAGTTCCCGCGCCATCACGCAGCTTATTCTCAACCTCGTCGAGGGCTCGCCCATCCAGCTCATCGATGGCGGCCAGCAAAAACGTTGCTTTACCGACCTCACCGAGGGGATCGATTGCCTCTACCGCATCATCCAGAATCGAGGCGGCGCCTGCGATGGGAAAATCATCAACATCGGCAACCCGCGCAACGAGGCCAGCATTCGCGAGTTGGCCGAGATGCTGGTGGCCAAGTTCGACCAGCACCCGCTACGCAACCGGTTTCCGCCCTTCGCGGGCTATCGGGAGGTTGAAAGCGGCTCCTACTATGGCGCCGGTTACCAGGACGTGCTTCATCGCCAGCCCAGCATCAAGAACGCCCGCCGTCTCCTGGGCTGGGAACCGCGTCTGGGGCTGGAATCGTCAGTCGAACGCACGCTCGACTTCTTCCTCCAACAGGCGGTTCAATCAGGCGAGTTCGAAGCCTGATGTCCGGCTGATCTCGCGTGGGGCAGGGGTAGGGGCGAACACTCGGCTAGACCGCCGCGAGTCGGGGATGGTTATGGGTCAGCGCCCACAGGCTAAACTGGCGGACCTCATCGAGGCAGCGGCGAATGGCCTTCATGCTGATCGGACTGGGGGTGCGCCGGACGCCTTCGGCCAGCTTGACCGGGCTGGCGGTGCAGGCCGCTATTTTTTCTTCCGTGACCGCCGATACGCGCTTGAGCAGGTCTTCGGCGGCGAATTCATAACGCCCGTTGACGCGCTGATAGCCCAGCAGGTCGCGCAGCACCAGGCAACCGCGGGTGTGGCTCATGTTGACGTCCGGCGGCGCTACCAGGGCGGTCGGGTTCTCAATAATCGGGATCAGAATGGTCTGCGTTTTCTTGGGCGCTGCGTCCGGTTCGTAGGCGAAGGCCCCGGTACGGATGCCGAGTTTGGACAGTTCGCCAACAATGGCGTGCTCGAGTTCGCCTAGGCGACCCGCAAACAGCGGGGGCGGCGTGAACCGGATCGTGCCCGTCGGTCCCAGGGGATCGCAAGTATTGTCGAAGGTGAAGTTATCCATGAACCGGCGCTGCCAGTTTATGCCGTCTTTGGCGTAGAACGGCTCCAGCACATTAGCCGTCAAGTACTCGCACAACTCCATGATTCGGTCCGTCCGCCCGTGGGCGGGTTTATCCGCGACCGTAAAACTCAGTTTCCTATTCATAGTCTCAAAAACCAATACCGCCTGTAACGTTCCTGAAATCGGGCCATCACGCGGGCTGACCACCATTTGCCGCCTACGGCTCGCGCAGCGCGGCGGGGTTTCAACCGCCCGGCGCCCCTGACGAGCGTTTCCGCGCCCTCGGCCAGAAGACTCTCCGAAGTCCTTGCGGCCCGATAAGTATAACTGTTTGAAGCAGGATCGATGCCAAGCGCTAGCCGTTCCGGGATCTCGTTCCCGGTCAACCGGTTTTGGAATCGTCTTGACGCCTCTTCGGCGACGAAATGTCGCTAGTCGCGAAACTTCGTCGCCTAGGTAACGAAATCCCGCGCACTCAACCGCTCTCTTACTCTCTCGATTACGCCCGCCCAATCGCCGGGCCGCGTTTGCCGGACCAGTCGCATGGTAGGATACCAAGGGGTGTCGACTCGGTCGGCCATCCACCTCCACTCCGCCGCGAAGGGCAGGAGCAAGAGGACCGGTTTAGCCTGGGCCCCCGCCAGATGGCCCACCGCCGTATCCACTGAAACGACCACGTCCAGTTGGGCAATCGCCGCGGCGGTCGCGTCGAAATCCGTGAACCGGCTGCCCAGGTCCGCCATGGCGGACGCCCACGGCGCGTGAGCCAGGTCGGACGAGCCGGGAGGACCTTGCAAGCTGAACCACTTCACCCCGGGCAACGCGAGGAGCGGCTGTGCCGCTTCCAGCGGCATCGAGCGGTTATGGTTGTTCTTGTGCTTGGGGTCGCCCGCCCAAACCAATCCTGCCCTCAGGCTGCCCTCGGCCGCGAGACCCGGCGGGAGCGCAAGCGGGGGCGGGCTTACGTAAGGGACCTCGGCCGGCACGGTGGTCAGAGTGCTTCGGAATAGGGCGGGCAGGCTCAGGATCGGGGCATGGACGTCAAAGGGAGGCAACGAAGTTCGGCTCGTGGCCACTTGGCTGACTCCAGCGACGCGGGCGATGAGCGAGGCGATGGCGCGGGGACATCCGACGATGACTTGGCCGCCTCGGCCGGCGACCAGCGGCGCGTAGCGAATAAACTGAAGTATATCTCCAAACCCCTGCTCCGCGTGCAGCAAGATACGCCGACCGGCCAATTCGGAGCCATCCCACCTTGGCTGCGGGTAGGCGCCGCCCGGGGTGGTAAAGTCCTTGAGCTTCCAACGCCATTCGTACTCCTGCCAACCCCTCTCCCATTCGCCTCGGGCCAGGAGGGCGTTTGCCAGTTGCCAATGCGCCTCGGCATGATCGGGTTGGAATCGCAGCGCCCGCTCGCAGGCCATGGCCGCGGCCTTGAATTCCTTTTGGTCCTGGAACAGGGAGGCCTGGTTGACCAGCGCTTCGACGTAGTTTGGGCGCAATGCCAGGGCTTGCTGATAGGCGGCCATGGCTTCGGCGCCGCGCTCCAGCGCATGCAGGGTGAGCCCGAGGTTGTAGTGGGCGCTAGGATTGGCGGGGTCGAGGCCGATCTCCCGGCGGCAGCATTCGGCCGCCGCTTCGAGTCGGCCGGCCTGCTTATGAACCGAACCGAGCAATAGGTTCAGCCCGGGATGCTTGGGGCGCAGCCGGAGCGCGGTTTCAAGACACGCCGTGGCATTGTCGAGTTGGTTCAGGTCCCGCAAGGCCATGCCTAGCCGGCAGTGGGCCTCAAAACAATCGGGTTGCCTTCGCAGCGCCTCAACGAACAGGCGTCCCGCCTCGAGTGCGCGGCCCTGCTCGGCGCTTTGGATGCCCCGCCGCAACCATTCCTGGGCCGCGCTCGCCGCCCCGGCCGATTCCGCCGAACCGCAATTGGGCGGGGGGTTCATCGAGCGGCAAAGCCGCGTGGCGGCGGGAGCGGCGCGCCCCCATGCAACACTGTTGTCACCGCGCAGGTATAGAACGGGTTGCGAAACATTTCAAGCGGCGCTTTCCCAGGCAAGCATTGCCCGTTTGCGCAGCGGGTCCCAACGATACCCGCCGATGGCGCCGGTTTCGCGGATCACGCGGTGGCAGGGGATGAGGTAGGACAGCGGGTTGCTCCCGACCGCCGAACCGACCGCCCGCGCGGCGGCGGGCTGACCGACCGCGGTCGCCAGTCGTCCGTAGGTTACTAATGACCCCGGCGGCACCCGCAACAAGGCATTCCACACCCGCACCTGAAAAGCCGAGCCGCTCACAAAGGCGCGGAGCCGCGGTCGCTCCGCGCCCGGCGGGACCCGGCGAAAGACTCGTTCCGCGAGTTGGGCGGCGGCAGGGTCATCGCGCTTCAGCGCGGCGGCGGGCCAGGTTTCCTGGAGTTCGGCCTGCGCTTCGGTTCGCTCCGAGCTATCCACAAAGGCCAGGTAGCAGATACCCCGCGGACCCTCGCCGAGGAGGCACTCCCCGAAAGGCGACTCGGCAAAACCAAAAACCACGCGCCAACCACGCCCTCCCGCTTTAACTTCTCCAGGAGAGGCCGCTTCGAGAGTTACGCATAAGTCGTGCAATCGGCCCGGTCCGGAGAGCCCGGCGTCCATGGCGACCTCCAGTATATTCCGTCCCGCGCGCAAGCGTTCTTTCACGCGCTCCAAGGTCAGGCATTGAAGGAAGTCCTTGGGCGTCACTCCCGCCCAATCCGTGAAAAGCCGATGGAAATGGAAGGGGCTCAACTCGACGAGGCGAGCCAGCCGGGCGAGGTCGGGCTGCTCCCCCTGTCGATCGTCCAGGTAGCGGATAACTTGAGCGATGCGCTCGTAATCGTTCATGACCAGAGCTTAGCCCCAGGACCGAAACCCGCCCACCCGATTCTTGCGGCAATTTAATCTCTATTATATCTATTGACATACTAGCAGTTAGAGCCTACACTCTTCCCAGCTTGTGAATCAGTCTATGAGTACATCCTATCTTGAAGAGCGCGGAGAGCCCGCCTGGCAGGCTCTCCTCCTCAGCCAGGTCCGGTCGCTCCGGTTTGGCGTCGTCCAGGTGGTCGTGCATGACTCGCGCGTCATCCAAATAGAGCGCACCGAAAAGCTCCGCTTGGATCGGCCGGCCTCGGCTGCTCCCGTTGTCGGCGCAACCGCGCTGCCAGCCTCTGAATCGGCCATTCTATGAGAAGCTCAATCGCCGCAATCCGAAACGAACCCATGGTCTCCGCCTCCCTCTCTCCCGAGCGGGCTTCGTCGCCGTTTCGTCGATCGATCGCCGAAACGCTGGCGCCGCTGGACCGGATCGCCGCGTCGTCTCCTAGCTTCGTCGCCAACCCCGGCGCTGTCTTTTCGAGCGGAGGAGAGACTTGGGAACTGCCTCGTTATGTGTTTCTCGGCCCCAAGGGGGGCGATGAGCCGTTGCGCATCGGCCTGTTCGCCGGCATTCACGGAGACGAGCCCGAGGGGGTCCATGCCCTCGTCCGTTTTCTGCGCCTGCTGGAGGAGGCACCGGAGGTGGCGACCGGTTATTGCTTGTTTATTTACCCGATCTGCAATCCCACCGGTTTCGCTCAGCGTACCCGCTCGTCCCGGAGCGGCAAAGACCTCAACCGGGAGTTTTGGCGCGATTCCGCGGAACCGGAGGTCAGATTGCTGGAATCGGATTTGATGGCCCGCGACTTCCACGGACTTATCTCGCTCCATACCGACTCGACGAGCGACGGTTTCTATGGCTTCGCCCAGGGGGCGATGCTGACGCGGCACCTCATTGAACCGGCGTTGGCCGCCGCGGAGGAGTACTTGCCCCGCAACCGAGGCGAGCGCATCGATGGCTTTCGGGCTCGTAACGGCATCATCCGCGATATCTACCCCGGGGTGCTGAGCGCGCCCCCGCGCTTGCGGCCGCGCCCCTTCGAGATCGTGCTGGAGACCCCGGAGGCGGCGCCGGGCTACCTCAAAGAGGCCGCTTTTGTGGCGGCAATACAGACCATTCTCGCGCGTTATCAGGTATTTATCTCCTACGCCGCGAACCTCTAATACACCGTAATTCGCGCTTTAAACCCACCAGACGACTGGAGGAAAAACCAACGACCATCAAGCAAAACGGAAACTGACCGGGTCACCGGAGGGGTTCGTTATAAACTTCTAAACAATAATCATCAATGAAATCCATTCTGTTTATGCCCGTCCCGCCGTCCCGGCTCCTGCGTGGCTTGGGCTCAACGGCCCTGGCGGCGATGCTGTTCGCCGCCGCCTCGGCGGCGCGCCTCCAAGGGCAGGAGACCAACGCCCCAGCCAAAGCCGACGCTAAGCCCGAGGTCAAGGCCGAGGCTAAGGATGCCAAAGGGCCGCCGCTCCCCCTGCATCAAATCGAGGGCAACGGCGGCATCTTCTCGACCCTGTCGGCATACCTGGTCAATCCCCCCCGCAACGGGGAAGCGTTAGGCCGGCCCAGCGTCGGATTCTCTTTCGTCGACATCGGCCATGGCCGGAACCTGGAGGCCTTTACGCTGACGGAGACGCCTTGGAAACGCCTCGAACTGGGATATGGCTATGAACGGTTGGCCCTGGGCGATCTGCCGCAAGCTGTGGAACAGGCCACCAAGATCCGCATTCGCGATGACGAAGCGCATCTGCATAACTTCAACGCGCGCTTGCAAGTCCTGAAGGAAGGGGAATTCGACCAAAAATGGACGCCCGCTCTGACCTTGGGCGCGCATTACAAGTATAACGAAACGGTCAATCGCATTAACGACGACCTCGGCGGCGCGCTGAAAGGCATCGGGATTAAGGACAATCAGGGCGTCGATTTTACGCTCTACGCCTCCAAGATGATCACGTTTCTCCCCCGGCCGGTTCTCCTCGAAGTGGGCGGTCGCGCCACCAAGGCGGCCCACCTTGGGTTGCTGGGGTTCACGGATGAATACAACTTCTTCTTTGAAGGGAACCTCGTGGTGTTCGTCACCGACTCCCTCGCGCTGGCCGCGGAGTATCGGCAGAAACCCAACGAGTACCAGCCGATCGGCAATTTGATCAAGCCGGAGGACGACTGGTGGACGATTGATGCCGCCTACGTCGTGAACAATCACTTCACCGTGGCCGCCGGTTACGGTCATTTCGGCAACGTATTGAACCACGAGGCCAACGGCGCTTGGGGCCTCACGGTCAAATATGAGTTCTAATCCGAACATCTTCTCCCAGCCAACGGAGGCGAGGATCCCTCGGCGCCGCGCGCGCGAAGTTGGAGGCCAACCTCCCCTTTGCGCGCCGGCGCCGACCTTCGCCGCTTTTGGCCGCCTCCCGCGCCGCTTTTCTCAATCCTCAACCAAGCAACAAAACTAATCATCACTACTATGAGCAATACCACCAAAGGGCTTAGCACGCTGGCGCTTCATGCCGGCCAGACGCCCGACCCCGCCACCGGATCGCGCGCCGTGCCGATCTATCAAACCACCTCCTTTGTGTTCAAGGACTCCGAGCACGCCGCGAACCTGTTCGCGCTCAAGGAGTTTGGGAATATCTACACCCGGATTATGAATCCGACCACCGACGTCTTCGAGCAGCGGATTGCCGCGATCGAGGGCGGCTCCGGGGCGCTGGGCGTCGCTTCCGGCCAAGCGGCGTCGACTTTGGCCTTGCTGGCCATCACCCGCGTTGGCGACGAAATCGTCTCCGCCAACAACCTCTACGGCGGCACCTACCAACTGTTCCATTACACGCTGCCCAAGCTCGGTCGCACGGTAAAGTTCGTGGACTCGCGAGACCCCGAGGCCTTCCGGCAGGCCATCACGCCGAAAACCCGGGCGATCTACGCGGAGACCATCGGCAACCCCAAACTCGACGTGCCGGATTTCGAGGCGCTGGCCGCGATTGCTCATGCCGCGGGGGTGCCGTTGGTGGTGGATAACACCATCGGCGTGGGTCTGGTTCGGCCGTTCGATTTCGGGGTGGATATCATCGTGAGCTCCGCCACCAAGTACATCGGCGGCCACGGCACCTCCATCGGCGGCGTCATTGTCGATTCCGGCAAGTTCCAGTGGAACAACGGGAAATTCCCTGAATTCCTCGAGCCCGACCCGAGCTACCACGGCCTCAAGTTCTGGGATGTCTTTGGCAACTTCCCCGGCTTGGGTAATGTTGCCTTTATTATCAAGACGCGCGTCCAACTCTTGCGCGATTTGGGCCCGGCCCTCAGCCCGTTCAACTCCTTCTTGCTGCTCCAAGGGCTGGAGACTTTGCCCTTGCGCCAGCGCCAGCATTCCGCCAACGCCCTGGAGGTGGCGCGCTTCCTGCAAGCCCATCCCAAAGTGAACTGGGTCACTTACCCCGGCCTGCCCCAAGACCCCAGTTACCCCTTGGCCGCCAAGTATCTCCATCGCGGTTTCGGCGGCATCCTCGGTTTTGGCATCAAAGGCGGCCTCGAATCCGGAAAAAAGTTCATCAACGCTGTCAAACTCCTGTCGCATCTGGCCAACATCGGCGATGCCAAGAGCCTGGTCATTCATCCCGCCTCGACCACTCACCAGCAATTATCCGCCGAAGAACAGGCCGCCACCGGTGTGACCCAGGATTACGTTCGTTTATCCATCGGTCTCGAAGAGGTGGAAGATATCAAAGCGGACATCGACCAAGCCCTGAACATCGCCGCCGCTTAAATCCGCAAGCAAAGATCCAAAATGACCAAAATGCATCTCAGCGCCGCTCTCTTGAGTGGATTCTTGACCTTGGCCCCCGCGCTAGCCCAGGAAGCCAACTCGCCGCCGCCGACCCGAGACGAAGTGCGGGCGCTCCGCGAAAAGATTGACGCCCTCGAACAGCAGTTGAAAACGCTCGAGGGGCGGCTCGCCGCGGACCCGGGCACAAATGCCAAGACCCAACGGATCGACGAGTTGGACCAAAAGGTCCGCGTCCTCGAACGGAACCATGAGCTGGAACAGGAGGCCCTGGAAACCAGGGCCAAGGAATTGCCCAGGTTTTCCGCCGGAGAAAAGGGCTTCAGCCTCAGTTCGGCCGACACGAACTTCGTCGTTCAGCTTAAGGGCGTGTTGCAGGTGGATTCGCGCTCCTTTTTCGGCGATTCCGGCACCGCGGGCAACGACAGCATCCTCCTGCGGCGGGCCCGGCCCATCCTGCAAGGCACGGTATTCAAGGATATCGATTTCCTGTTCGTGCCGGATTTTGGCGGAAGTGGGGCACCGCAGATCTTCGATGCTTACCTGAATTATCGCTGGCGACCGGAACTGCAACTCCAAGCCGGCAAATTCAAGACCCCGGTCGGGTTGGAGCAACTCCAGGCCGATCGGGACCTTTTCTTCAACGAGCGGTCCTTGGCCACGGACCTGGTTCCCAACCGCGACGTGGGGTTCATGCTGCACGGGGATTTGTTTGGCGAAACCTTGAGCTACGCGGCGGGCATTTTCAACGGCGTGGGCGACGGCCGGAACTCCAGCAATGTGTCCGTTCAGGACAACAAGGAGTTTGCCGGACGGCTCTTCGCGCAGCCCTTCCAGCCCAGTTCGGTCCGCGCCCTCCAGGGGTTGGGTTTCGGCCTGAGCGGCAGCTACGAGGCGGCTCAAGGCGCGAATGCGACTGACTTGCCAAGTAACAACGGCTTCGCCACGGTGGGCCAGCAAACATTTTTCGCCTACAGCCCGACGAATCGCTCGGTCGTCGCGGAAGGGGTCCATTGGCGGCTCTCGCCGCAGGCTTCGTATTTTTATGGACCTTTTCATCTCCTGGGGGAATACGTGATTTCCGACCAGGGCGTGAGCCTGGCAGGCGCCGGACCGGCGCGCTCCGCGAGCTTGAACAACACCGCGTGGCAAATCGCCGGCGGCTGGGTGCTAACCGGCGAAAAATCCTCCTTCAGCGGCGTCACGCCTCGCCAGCCTTTCGATCCCCGCCGCGGCCATTGGGGCGCCTGGCAGGTGGTGGCGCGGTACTCCGAGTTGAACGTCGATCCCGCCGCGTTCAACGCCTTCGCCGATCCTCTGGCTTCGGCCGGTTCGGCGGCCGAGTGGTCGGTTGGTCTCAACTGGTATCTCAACGCCAACCTGCGCCTCAGCACCAGCTTTGCTCACACCGACTTCGAAGGCGGCGGCATCCGGAGCGGGGCGCTCGGCGCCGTCACGCGCAAGGACGAAAACGTCCTGTTCACCCGCCTGCAACTGGCCTTTTAGGTCACCGGGGCAGTTGGGCGTCGACCATTTCGCAAAGGACGTGAAAGAGCACTTTGTGGGCTTCCTGGATCCGGGCCGTGTTGTTGCCCGGGGCCAGGAGGTCAAGGGTCGCCGCCCCTTTGGTAAATCCGCCGTCCCGGCCGAGGAAGCAAATGCTCTGCAGCGTCTGGCGTTTAGCTTCCTCCAGCGCGCGAAGGACGTTGCGGGATTTGCCGCTTGAGGTGAAGGCGATCAGCAGGTCCCCAGGTTGGGCCAGACCCCAAATCTGGCGCGCGAAGATCTCGTCGGCGTGGTAGTCATTGCACACTGCGGTCATGTATTCGCCGTTGGCCGCGAGCGAGAGGGCGGGATAAGGACGGCGGTCGTTACAGAAACGGCACATGAATTCGGTGGCGAAGTGCGTGGCATCCGAGGCGCTGCCCCCGTTGCCGCAGACCAGGAGCTTGCGGCCCGAGGCGAGGCAATTCACCACCATGCCGGCGGCCTGGGTCAGCGGGGCCTCGAAGCTATCGAGGGCGCGGATAGTCGTAATAGATTCTTCGATCGCCCGTTGCAGCATTGTCATGGCCGAAGGCTAAGCGGGAGTGGAAAAAATGTAAAACTCAATCACGGCAACTCAATCACGGCGCCGACGCTTCCTGGGGCTGGAACCAGCCAACGCAGCCCCCGGCGGGGGCCATGGACAGCGTCAGGGTGTCGCTGGCGGTGACCACCCGTTCGAGCGTGTCCAGGTGTTCGGCGTTTTCGCCGCTGTCCAGGGCGTCTTTCCAGAGGCGGAGCCGCCAGCGGCCCTTGGGAAGGAAATCGAGTTTGATGCTGATTTCGCGCGCCGAGGAGTCGGTCATGCCCCCCAGGAACCATTGGTCGCCCGAGCGGCGCGCCATCACCAGGTGACGCCCCACCTCGGCGTCCAAAACGCGCGTGTCATCCCAGACGGTGGGAACGACTTTGAGGAAATCCGCGCCGGGCTGGTCGCGGTAATGGCCGGGGGCGTCGCAGACGCAGCATACCGGGCTATCATAAAGGACAAAGAGCGCGAGTTCAGCGGCGCGCGTGCCTTGGACCTCGGCCGCGCCGCCGTCCGCTTTGAACTTGGCGGGTTGGCGGTTTAGGAATCCGCCGGGCGTGAAATCCGCGGGTCCCTCCAGAAACCGCGTGAAGGGCAGGGTGAGCTTGTGTTCGGGGGTGACGCGCGCGCTCCAGCGGTTGTATTCGTTGCCCAGGATGCCTTCGCGGGTGATCTGATTGGGGTAGGTGCGGTTGAAACCCGAAGTCTTGAAGGCGCCGTGAAAATTCACCATCAAGTGATGCGCCGCGGCGGCGCGGGTAATGGTCTCGTACCAGTTGACCATTGGCTGGTCATCGCGGTCCATGAAGTCAATTTTGATGCCGGCGATGCCCCATTGCTCGTAAAGGGCCAGGACCCGGTCCAGATCCGCCGTACGCTCGACATCCGAATGGTAGAGCCAGAGCCAGAGCCGCACCCCCTTTTCCTTTGCGAACCGCCGCGCCTCGTCCATGTCCAACGCCGGGTTGACCTTGGTGATGTCGGCTTCGGGCTTGTTGAACGGTCCGTACCATTGCCAATCGACGAGTTGATAGGGCCAGCCCATGTCGGCGGCGAGTTGGATGTACTCCTTGATCGTGGCGGTGTCCATTTTGACATCGCCCGACCACCAATGGTCCCAGGCCATTTTGCCGGGCCGAATCCAGGAGGTGTCCGCTAATTGGCAGGGCGCGGCGAGGTTCAGGATGAGGTCGCTCTCGATCAGGCGGCCGGCGTTGCGGCCGATCAGGAGCGCCCGCCACGGGGAGGCATGGGGCGTAACGCCCGCGACCAGCCCCTTGTGGTCGGGGCGCGGCGCCAGGCGCGTCCCGAGGGTTACTCCGCCTTTGGCCCCGGCCTTAAGGTCCGGCGCGCCGCACAGCCACATCCCGGCCCAATCGCGCAAATCCGCTTCCCCCACCGCCACCCAGGCCAGCGGCGTGTGGATCAACAAGGGCAATCCCACCACCGCTTCCGGCTTGAGCTGACTCAGCGCTCCGGGTTTGAACTCCCACTCTTGGGGACCATGGAAGCCTTGCTCCTGCTGGCCCGCGAAGCAGGGGTAGTCGCCGCCAAAGGCGAACTCTGTCCGTTCGCGCTCGATCACAAACGAGCCCAAGCCCGGTTGGGCGGGGAGGACGTAGCGAAAGGCCACGCCGTCGTTGTAGGCCCGAAACAGCACCTCGAACGCGCGCCCCTCCGGGCGCTGTTGGCGAAGCGTCACGCGCATCTCGTTGAACTGGTCGCGGACCTTGCGGCGCTTGCCCCACGGGTTTTCCCAGGTGTCATCCACCCGGCGGTGTTCGGCCGCCGCCACTTTCACGTTCGCGCCCAACTCCGTCCCATCGGCCAGTTGGAGCCCCAATTTTGCGTCGCGCACGAGGATTTCGGTGTCCAGGCGCACGGTGTAGCTGAGCGACTTCCCGGCGCTGACGCTCAGCTCCAGCAAACCATCGGGCGATTTCAGGGAGGTGCCGCCGCGCGTGGCGCCTGGCGTCGCTGCCTGCTGACCGGCGCCGGCGCTGACGCCGGCCATCAGCATCAATCCGCCCAGGATTGCCGCCCGGACCAGGCGCCGTGGGGTCAGGCTAAACGCTTGTTTCTGGATCGCCTCCGAGGGGACGCGCCACTGGGCCGGCGGAAAAAGTCTTCGCATCGCCTCATTTGGGCAAACCCGCCGGATTTGTCGAGCGGAAAGCGGGCGCGGAGGATCCGAGGGGCGAGTTGATCAAATAAGATAAGCGCTCGCGCAAGAAGAATTTCCGGCTTCCCTCAGCGCGCCAGCCGCCAAAGCGCTTCGCGATTTCCGCCCGCGCGTTCCCATGCCGCGAGGCGTTTGGACTGCGGCGGGAAGCGAGGCGCCACGCCGCGATCGCTTTTCGCGCGGGGACGGAGGACGTTGTGCGACGCAAGTCTCCGGGCCGTTCTGCCCAAGCGGTGTCGCGCTCCGCTCCCGCCTTCGCGGAGGCGAGGCCGGCGCTACCGCATGGGGATTTCAGGGAGCGTCATTCGCCCTCCACAGATACCGCGCCGCCGTGCTCCGGTACGGCGCCCATTGAGCGCCGTAACGGGCGAGTTGCTCCGGCTCCGGCAGCTTTCGCTTGGCGTACGCGCGCTGGAATCCCTTCCTAACGCCCAAGTCGTCAACGGGCAAAACGTCCGGCCTCCCCAAATTGAAGATGAGCAGCATCTCGACGGTCCAGCGGCCAACACCTTTGACCTCAGTGAGCTGATCGATAATTTCGGCATCCGTCATCCGGTCGCAGTCGTTGAGCCCTGGGATATGGCCGTCCGCCGCCTGCCGCGCGATGCCCAGGATGTAGCTGGTCTTGGGCCGCGACAGCCCGGCATCCCTGAGCCGCTCCGGCGACTGCTTCAGCACCGCCTCGGGCGCGGGGAAACCACCGCTGTTAAAGAGCGCCAGGAACCGCGCCAGAATCGTGCCGGCGGCTTTCCCGTTGAGTTGCTGGTGGATGACGGCGTGGACCAGCGATTCGAACGGTTGGAGGCGGCGCGGGCGCAGATTCATCGGACCGACGCGCTCAATCAGACCGGCCATGACCGGGTCGGTTTTCAAATGGTCTAAAGCGCGTTTGGACACCCGGCAATTGTGGCTCGGATATGGGAATGAAGCAAGTCGGGTTGGGACCGACAGCCGGACAGACAGCCCGGCATTTTCCGCGGCTCCGGTCAGGGAATGCGACTTGCAAGGCGCCGGCGGCGGCTTACGTTCTTAGACTACTTCGAGGTCGACGAGGGGCGGAAGCCATGACCCTCGCCTGCCGGCGCTAGCCGGGATGGTTCATAGCCTTCAACCATGGACCGGCTGTTGACGGCGCGCCAAAGCTCCGTTAGGAGCGGCCTCTAAGACGCGAATGGCGATCCCGGATATCAGGCCGCTCCTAGCGGAGCTTGCAACTAACAAGGCAGGGCCGCGTTGCTACAAACAGGGCGCTCCTCACGGAGCTATCGCACCCCGCCCCAAAGTGGGAAATATCCGGCGCTGGCGCCGCAGGCGGGCGCTCCGCCGCTCGGTTACTGTGCTTGACCCGAGGGGCGTCGGGCGTTAAAAGGCCTTTATGAAAACGATAATGACCCTCCTTGCCTCCTTCTTTCTCGCTGTCTCCATCGCCTCGGCTGCAACCCCCTCCGCCGACCAAGCGCTGGCTCCGGCCAAGGCGAAAGCGGCGGCTGAGCGCAAGGCCATCTTTCTCCACTTCGGGGCCTCCTGGTGCGTCTGGTGCAAACGCCTGGATGCCTTTCTCGACCGGCCCGATATCAAACCGGTCTTTGAAAAGTATTTCATCCCGGTCAAACTCGTGGTCCAGGAGCGTGGAAACAACCAGTCCTTGGAAAATCCCGGAGCCGACGCTTTGCTCAAGCAGCTTGGCGGTCCCGCTGGTCTTCCGTATTGCGCTTTTCTCGATTCCACCGGCGGTCTGATCGCAAACTCAAAGCTCAATGGGGAGAATATCGGCTACCCCGGGGAGCCGAAAGAAATCGATTACTTCGTCCAAATAATGAAGCAGGCAGCCCCCAAGATGTCCGATGACGACTTGAAGACTATAGAGACGGCGCTCCGAAGCTTCAAGCGGTCGTGAATTTTAACCGGCAAGACCCGGCCGAGCGGGCTGCCTCCTTGGCGGCGCGGCCCGCTGCTCACCAGCATTTTTAACGAAAGCAGGCATGGAGACGGCGATGCCAACTGCTCCGGTGGAGCGGCATGGCGGCGTAGTGCAAGAAGTTGAGCGGAAAGTCAACCGACCCCGCTCATTTCTGCGTTGGCATGATTGTTCTGCGGATGGAGGAACAGCCGGAGGATTTGGCCACATTCGCCAAAACCTACTTTTTGCAGACGTTTGACGGGCAGTCGGACGATTGCCTCCAGAAGACATGGCCACTGACCAGCAGATGAGACCTTTAACGGCTAACAACCGCAGGCAGCGGACCCCGCGCTTACCCCATGCTTTCTTTTTGCGCCAGTGGCGCGGGACCGTTGCTGCAGAGCGTTGGACTTTGCCGTCGATATGAAAGCGCGTTCCATGTTCCTGTTGTCCCTGATCCTGGTGGTCGGGGCCCTGCTCATGGTGCTCGAAGGTCGTGGGCAGCTTAACGAGGCTTTTCGGGCTTGGCGCGGCGGGGACCAGGAGCGTTTTCGCCAGTTTGCCCATCGAGGTTGCTGGTTTCTTTACCCTGCGTGGGCCCTCGCCGCTGGAGGGGTGGCCTGCCTGTTCGCCTCGTACCGCCGACGCGAGCGGGCGTGGCGGTGGACGGTGGTGGTCCTGCTTGGGCTCTTCCTCCTTTTCGGGCTCGCGCCGGTATAAAACCCAAGTGCAACCACGGCTCCCAGCGGATGGGAACCAGTCGTTAAGAACACTTTCAACGCCATAGTCTCTGTCGGTTGGCGCGCGCTCATCTTCCGGCGATGGAAGATCATCTACACCATTCGAGAGGAGACAATTATCATCGGGCGAGTGTGGCCGGCAGCAACGATGGCGGCATTGATCTGACCCTCGGCAACGATACCCCCACCGGGCAAACTCATACGCCAAATCCTCGGGGCAGCAGCGGAATGGGAAAAATGTGCTCTGGTCCAGAAACTCCGTGCTTCTCGACTCCGCATGCGTCGTGCTGGGCAGCGGTGTGAAGGCAAGAAACCTTACGGACACACGCCAGAGGAAGCGAAGGTCGTTGACTCCATTCTCTCGCTTCGCAAAGGGGGCAAATCTTACGTTGCCATCGCAGACCAGTTAAACGGCGATGGGACCAAACCTCGCACTGGGCAGAAATGGTACCCCACTCAGGTTCAACGAGTTTTTCAACGAGCGGTGCCGAAGTAAGGAGGAGAGTAAGTTTATTCCTTCCTCGGCACGAAGACCTTGTCACCCGGCTTGAGTTTTACCTGCGTAGCATCCCCTTTTTGAACTGACTTTAACTTGAACGTCTGTTCATCACTGTCCTGCCGAGTCAGGGTCACCTTGTCCGATGCTTTTGAGGTAACGCCTTTTGCCATTTTGATTGCCTTTCCGAGAGTCAGATCGTCGGAATAAACATACCTTTGAGGAACCTTGACCTCACCTCCGATGTAAATGAATTGCGGTGGTTTGGTCTCGTTTTCAGCGGCAAGCGGTTGATTGCTACCGCCGTAAAGAAAACCCAAGATCGCAGTGATTAGACCGAGAGGTACAACGCTCATTTTCGTTTTCATAATGGATGAACCGATTTCCCCCCTTTGGACACGGTGCAGTTGCAGGGCGTTCAATGCGGGGTCTATTGGGTAACTGGAAGCCGCCTGTTCGCTGGACTGTTTGGTTGAGCGCTTCTCTCGAGCTTTGACTGCTGCAAAAGCCATGGGCCGAAAAGACCGAGCCCGTTGACGCGCAACTGATAGAAAACCAATGCAACGAGGTTGCCGATGCTTGTCAAGTAGCCCTGCGTGAAATAATGCAGGGGCATAAAAACCACGGGAGCCCACAGAAATGATAACACCAAACACGTCCCCAAGTCCTTCGAGCTGACAAGTTGCAGCCTGCTCAATCTGAGCACATGGAAAGAGCGTATCCACACCCAGAAGCAATCCTCGGACAGGAGGACTGCGATTGGCAGTTCGAGTGCCACTTGGTTGGCAACTCCCAGTATGTGGAATGCCGCCAGGGCGCCGCCGGCAATTCCTGCGATATCCGCTATTACTAGGGATGAATCTTTAAGGCTGGACCATGGTTCCGTCCGAGCGCAAGCGCATGCGCTGGCCGCGCCACTCGACGCGGTTGCCGGCGAAGGCCAGGCCCCAGAGGGCGACCTGGAGGAGGTCCTTCAACGGCGCCAGCCAGGCGGGGCTGGCGCGCTGAGGCGGTTGCGAGCCGCCGGGCTCAGAGAGCAGGCGGTGTTGAAGGTCCGAGGCCATCGCCAGCCGCGCCAGCAGGCAACCCGCGCCAAACCAGAAAGTCAGAAGGCCCGGACAGGTCGCCGCCCACAGAAAGGGCCACAGCGTGGGGTTGCTCAGGATACTGAAAAAGTAAGGCGTTGGCTGGCAGACGCGGATGGTGCGGGCCCAGCGGAGTTGGTGTTTCCACACCGCCGCCCAGCCCATGGGTCCCGACCAGCACTCGACCACGACGGGGCAGAGGGAAATGGCATGGCCACGCTGGGCGATCCGGTGGCCCAACTGGTAATCGTCGGCCAGGACATCGGCCAGCGCCGCGAAGCCGCCGATCTCCCTCAAGCAGGGCCGGCGCGTCGCCATAACCGCGCCCAGGGCGAAGTCGAGCGGCTTAAGGCTGCGGGCCTGCAGGACCTGGCTCCAGAAATCCGCATTCACCGCCACGGTTTCCCAATGCATGGCCAGGGTCGCGGGGTTGGCGAGGCGGTAAAAGCAATTGACCAACCCCACCTCTGGCGCGGCCAGCGGCGCGACCGCGTTGGCGAGAAAGTCCGACGGCACGCGCACATCGGCGTCGCTGATGACCAGCAGATCGTGCCGCGCCAGGCGCTCCATTTCCGCCAGCTTGCAGACCTTGAGGTTTGCCCCGGCCAGCGGCCCGCAGATCACCAGGCGGGCGTCGCGCCCCGGGAACTCCGCGCTCAATTTGCGGACCACCGCGCAGACCGGGTCATCGGCCGCGGCGACGCCGAAGAGGATTTGGGTCTCGCCCTGGTAATCCTGGGCCAGCCAGCTTCGCAGGCAATCTTCGGTGGCCGCATCGCAGCCTTTGAGGGGTTTGAGCAGCGTCAGGGCTGGGGCAAAGGACGCGCGTTCCACTCGCCGATGGAGCGGAAAGAGGCGCGCCACCCGCCACTGCCAGAGCATAAGGACAAGGCTCAGCAGCGCCAGGCATCCCAGGGTCGCATACAAGATCACCGCCGGTTCCTAATCGAGAAGGGACACGCCCGCAAGCGCAATTGGCGGACAGCCTCGCCCGGGCGGGGCCGCGTCAGGCGCCAAGGGGGGTAGGGCGCGTCACTCCGCGCGCGCCCTTGGGGGGGGGGCGGACGCGCGGCGGGCAGGGGACCGCTCAGCCCTACCCTGGGAGAAAGGAGCGGATGTCGCGAGTTTGATGCGGCCCGGTCAGCGAGGCATTACCGTCAGGTCTCCCTTGGTGAAACCGCAAGGCGTGGCGTGACTGCGGCCGAGATGGACCACGATGACAAGGTACCCGATATCTTGCTCCTTTCGACCGAGCAAGATTCATGTCGTTACGCTTGCCTTACTCGTCCGCCGCAACAAACCCCATGGAGGCAACCGTGGCGCCGCTGGGCAGGCGGAACGGCGTGGAGCCAAAATTCACGGTGATCGTTTGGCCGCTGGCGAAGACGGTCTGTTGCACGGAACGGTCGGCGGTGAGAAAGCGGTGATCGAGCATCTCGGAGTAGCCGTTGCGGCGGGCGTAAGGGCCGGTGTTTCGATAACTTTGGGCGAAGCGCGTCTTGTTTTGCTCCCAGAGCTTGCGGTCGAACATGAACATGGGCGGGGTGCTGTAGAGCACGTTGAACAGGTCGCGCTTGTCCCAGAGGGCGGGGAGTTTGTTGTTGTAATCGCCCCAGTACCATTGGGCGACCACGCAGTCATGAAAGACCAATTCCCAGAGCGGCAGCCGGTAGGCGTGGCCGAGTTGGAATTTGGCCACCGCCTCGGGGACATTGGTCCAGACCTCGCTCATCCGCCGGCCGGCATCGGGGACGCGGTAGGGGCCCAGGCTCAGCATGCCTTCGAAATAGTGGAGGAAGGGCGCGGCGGCCTCGTGGCCGGTCTCGCACCCGGTCACGAGCTTCTGGTCTTCGGACATGTAGCGAAGCAATTCCATTTTCCAATGTTTGCTCTCCGTGCGCGTCATGGGGTGGTTGGTGGAGTAGCATTCATTCCAGGGCGCGGCCGTGGTGGTGTCGATGAAGCGGCATCGGTACGGGCTGGCGGCCAACTCCGCGGGGACGCGCGCGCGGGCGTAGTCCAGCGCCCGCCGGTCGCAGAGAACGCCGCAGGGGATCATCGAACCATCCTTGGCCTCGACGCCCCAGCCCGGGATCCACCGGCCGGCGGCATTCCGGATGAGGTCGTTGGGCCAGGCGGCCGTGGTCCAGTCCGGGTGGATCCACTGGAGTTTGGCGAACTGGGCGGGGTCCATCACGTCCTGGTAGATGTCGTATCGGCTCGTGAGCGCGCCGAGGTCGTTAAGGGCGCGCAGGTTCTCCGGAGATTGGCGGTTGCTCCAGAGAATACGTTCGATCCCTGCGGCTTGCATTTCCCGGACGATGGTCACGGACTCCCTTTCCCAGCACCAGACGTTCACCGCGCCGATGAGCCGATCGACGTTGGGATTGGCGCGGCGTTTCTCGGCGAGCGTCTTGACCAGGCCGGCCTGGCTGGCATAGGCGCGGTAACGCTTGGCCATGGCCACGTGGCCGCCCTTTTCAAAGAAAATGTAACGGAGCTTGCGCGGGTAGCCGAAGGCCCGGCATTGCGGATCCCATTCCGGGGCGATGGCCAGCCGGCGATCCAGCCGGCGCATCTGGATCGCGGCGTCGTCGGGCGTCTCGATAATCGCCATCTGCCCGGCCTGGCCGTCAGTTACTCCCCAAAACGCCATGCAGATGCCGTGGCCGCCGTAGGCGATGAGCCGGTGCGTTTCCACGGTCGGGTCGTCCACCGGGTAGGAAATGCCTTCGTTCATCGGGAGGACCAGGTAATCTCCGGCGGCGGCTTCGAAGGGGTGCGGGAATCGCAGCGGGGCAAGCAACTCTCCGGCGGCGGCCAGTTCGAAGGTGAACTCCGGTTGGTCCGCAAGCAACTCCAGTCGGCCCGCCACTTCAAGGCCGGAAGGGGCATGGTAGAAACCCATCCGCAGCGAGCGCCCTTCGCGGGAGGCGCGAGTGAGGATCAGGCCGGAAGCTTGCGCCCGCTACGCCCAGTCGCGCCCCGAACGCTGATCGTGAACTCTGAGGGTGGCGTTGGAGGTGGCCAGCGTCACGGTCAGGGCCTGGTTCGAAACCACCAGGATCGAAGCCAGGTCGGGGGCCCGCATCACCCGGCGACCGGCTTCGCGCAGCACAAAATCATCCACCCAGGCGGTGACCTTGCCCGAGCCAATCAGCCGCGGTTGGATCTGGACGACCCCGTCGGGTACGAGCACCCGAGTTCGCAACGGCTGCCAACTCCCGCTGATCTCCGCTTCCCGGCTGGCGTAGCTCCACTCCACCGCCTCGCCCAGCGGGTCCCAGGTCGAGGCGCAAAACGCGACGGCGCCCGCGCCTTCGGCCTTCACCCAAATCTCCATTTCGATGAGGTCTCCCGGCTTGACGTCGAGGCGTGGACCCGGTTCGAGGCTCCAGTCTTCCGGTGCGTGGTGTTCGACGCGCCCGGCGGCTTGGCCCGCGTGGCGGAGGTGTTCGTCCAGGACGAGCGTCCCCGCTTCTTTTTGGCGGGTCCAGAACCGCCAGCCCTCGAGGCCGGACTCGAAGCCGCCATTGGAAAACGCGGCGCCATAAGCGGCGGCGCCGGTGAAGAGCAGGCCCAAGAGCCAACGAATAGTCATGGCGCGGAGCTTATTCGGGGGCCGGGCCAGGGGCGACGACAAAACGGTGAGAAAGAGGCGGAAATCGAGGCGGTTGAGGCGTCAAAAAAAGTCCAGAGATCCGCAATTCCGGTGTTGTGGGCGCCGGGGTTTGAGCCGATGGTGTAGGGATGGCAGCTCGGGGGCGTCTCGTGAAGGTCTTGCCGGTTGTTTGCATAACGAGGGCATTTCAAAGATGAGGGACGCGGCCCGGGCTGGCCCGTTAATCTGACTTTTATCATGGAAACAAAATGTGATCGAAAGGCTTGGCTTAGAGGCGGAACCGCCGTGTGTGAACCGTTTCCCAAGGCGCAACAGAAGCCGCGTCGCTTTGTGTTGCTGGGCGCGCCGGGAGTCGGCAAAGGCACGCAAGCGGAACTGCTGAGCGCGAAGTTTGGCGCTTGCCAGATCTCCACCGGGGACGTCTTCCGCGCGGCCAAATCGCTCGATGCGGGCGAGCGTTCCCCCGCCATCACCGCGGCCCTCGAATTCATGCGCAAGGGCGAACTGGTTCCGGACGGCACCGTGGTGGACCTGGTCGCCGAGCGAATCGGCTGCCTGCGCTGCGAGAAAGGATTCCTCCTGGACGGATTTCCGCGGACGGTGGCCCAAGCCGAGGAACTCGAGAAAATTCTCACCCGCGAGCAGATCAAGCTCGACGGCGTGTTGAGCTACGACCTGCCCTTGGAAAAAGTGGTGGCGCGGCTGAGCGGACGCCGGACTTGCCCCGGCTGCAAGGCCGTTTTTCACGTGGAGGCGCGCCCGCCCAAGGTGGAAGGGGTGTGCGACCAATGCGGCGGCAAGCTTTATCAGCGCGAAGATGATCGGCCCGAGGCCATCCGCGTTCGCATGGAGGCTTACGAGCGGAGCACCTCGCCGCTGGCCGAATTCTACCGCAAGAAGGGGTTGCTCATCTCGATCGTCGCCGAAGGCGCTCCCGAAGCGATTTTTGAGCAGACTCTCAAGGCGCTCAAACCAAAGAAGGCCAAGAAAGCCTGATCCTAAGTCCTGGCGGAGCGCGGGCTCGATTTGATTGCAACCCGGTTTGAAGGTTGGATCTCTTAGTGGTTTTGCTGGCGTCCTGGCGCTCCTGGCCGCCACGGTCTCCTGTGTCTCCTCGCGGTCCGTCCCTCGGCTCGATCGTTTCGAGTTCGAGCGGCCGGAGATGGGGATGTCCTTCCGGATCGCGCTCTTTGCCGCGGACCGTCCCACGGCGGTCCGGGCATCCGACCTCGCCTTCGAGCGCATCCGGCAGATCAATGATATCATGAGCGATTACGACCCCGATAGCGAGCTGAACCGGTTGGCTCGCACCTCGGGGAAGGGAGAGGAGATTCCCGTCAGTCCGGATCTCTGGTTCGTGCTGAAGCGGGGACAGGAACTGTCGCGGCGCAGCCAGGGGGCGTTCGATGTTACGGTCGGGCCGTACGTGAATTTGTGGCGTCGAGCGCGCCGGCAGCAGAAGCTGCCCGAGCCTTCGCGGTTAGCGCAGGCGGGACAGTCGGTGGGGTATCAGCGGATGCGGTTGAACTCGCGGCGGCGCGCGGTCGTATTGCTGGCGCCGGACATGCGGTTGGACTTGGGGGGGATCGCCAAAGGGTATGCCATCGGCGAGGCGCTGAAGGTCTTGCGCCAGGCGGGTTGTCCTCGGGCCCTTGTCGAGGGCGGCGGTGACATGATCGTGGGCGACCCGCCGCCGGGCAAGCCCGGGTGGCGGGTGGAACTTTCATCCCTGGATGCCACCAACGCGCCGCCGGCCCGGTTCCTTTCCCTCAAGAACGTGGCCATCTCCACCTCCGGCGACCTCTACCAACGACTCGAAATCAACGGGGTCCGCTATTCCCACATCGTGGATCCGCGCACCGGCATCGGCCTGACCGATCATTGCGTGGTGAATGTCATCGCCCGGGAGGGGATCGATGCCGACAGCCTCACCAAGGTGGTTTCCGTGTTGGGGCCAGAAAAAGGGCTGCCCCTGGTCGAGGCCACCTCGGGGGCGGTCGCCCGCCTTATCCGGAACCCTTCCGGGTCGAAAATCGAGACTTTCGAGTCCCCCCGCTTTCGCCGCTACTACTCCGACGGCGCGCCGCCTCAATAGTGAGCAATGATCTCGATCTCCACATTGGCCCCTTTAGGGAGCGCGGCGACTTGAACGGTCGATCGCGCCGGGAAATCGGCCGTAAAGTACCTCGCATAGACCTCGTTCATGCCGGCAAAATCGGCGAGATTGGTCATGAACACGGTGCTTTTCACGACGTTGCCAAACGCGAGCTTCTGGTCATCGAGAATGGCTTTGAGGTTCAGCAACACGCGCTCAGTCTGGGCCTTGATATCGCCGGCGACCAGGTTGCCGGTAGCCGGGTCGATGGGAATCTGGCCGGCGGAAAAAAGCAGGTCGCCTACGCGGACCCCGTGGTTATAAGGTCCGACGGCCGCCGGCGACTTGGCCGGCTTAATGATGGATTTGTTCGCCATAGTAATTGGAGCAAAGGTTAGCCCTTGCGAAGCTGTGGTCAAGCGCCGCAAATAGCCCTGTTCTAACCGGCCGGAAGTCGCTAAGCTGGCGGCGCTTGGTTTGGACCGCTGGTTTCCTTGGAATCCGAACCGCATTATGTCGCCCGAAGAACAACTGGTACGGGAAGCGATCGGCAAGGCCGATCCGCTGCCAACTTTTCGACGCTTGATTACCGAAAACGACCGCGTGATTCGGGGTCGGGAGTTGGGCAATGGACGGGAGATCGCCGCCGCGCGCACGGCGATCTACACTGAGTTGATTCGGCGCTGGGCGGCCGAACAGCAAAGCGCCTTCGGCTACGACCGGCCGTTCGGCGTCGTCGCCCTGGGCGGCACCGGCCGCGGCGAAATGACGCCCTGCTCCGATAACGATTTTGCGTTCCTCTTTGACGATGCGGTGGAGGGCAATCCCTTCCTGGTGGAGTTGCAGCAGCAGACGCTGAACTCCGACCGGTTCGAGAGCCGGTATGGATTCGCTTGTCAGGCCCTGCCGTTCAGCCTCGATGACGTGCCGGGGCTTTCCGGCAAGCAACTTAATTCCTTTATCGACATGCGTCCCGTGTACGATCCGCACGGGTTGGCCCCCCTCTTTCGCGAACGGATCCGGGCCACGTTCGATCCGTTCGACCATTTTCTGCACGTCCGGGGTTTCTGGAAGGACCAATGGGAGAAAGCGGCGGGCGAGTACGATCACATCGAACGTTTCGACATCAAGAACGACGGCCTGCGGGTGTTCCTGGCGGGGATTTGGACCCTGGCGGGTCAGGGGTTTCTGCACAGCCACCAGGTTTATCAGGAATTCGTCGAACCTCGCGATTTGGAGGCCTACTACTATCTCCTCCGCATTCGGGCGTTCACCCATTCGCGCCGCCCGGCGAGCCGGGCTTCGAGCCAAGGGGGCAACCATTCCGAGGACGTGCTGACCTTTGATGATTTCACTTCGTTCGGCGAGATGCTCGGAGCGGAGACCGGCGAGCGGGAGCGCTATGAATTCGCCAACGAGGCGCGGGCGCGGTTGCTGTCGGCCCGCCGGCGGGTGGCCAACTTTGCCAAGCGCGTCATCGAGCGCGAATTGAAGAATGGCCATGCGGTCGGCCCCGGCAGTCCGATGGTCTATGGGGTCGGCGGCCTCGGATATAAAACTCCGCCGCCTTGCCGAGATGACCGCGAGCGAAGCCGGGCCGCGCTGTCGCTCCTGCTGGCCTCGCAACGCTACGGCGTTCCGGTGGACCCGTCCGAACTGCAAACCACGTTTCGGAACGCGGGGGACTGGCTCGCGCGCGTGCCGGAGGTTTCCGCCTTGTTCTACGAGCGGGAAGGTAGTTTGGCTGATTCCTTCGCCTTTCTCGCTCAAATCGATGGCGCGGAGGAACGGCTCTTCCCCGGCCATGCCCGGTTCGAATCCGGATTGGATGGGCGGGTGATGACGGAGCGCCAGGTGTTGCCCGGAACCTCGGAACGGGAGAAGCTCCGCACGTTGGAGGACTACGTGCGCGCGGGGCGGGCGCTGTTGGCGGATTCGGTCTCCCCAACCCGCCTGACCAGCCTGGCCCAGGGGGTCGCCGTGGAGGTCGAAGCGGCGCTGCTGGACGCCGACCACTTGGCCGCGGTCAAGCTGGCCCTCAAGACCAAACGCCTGCCCATGACGGTGGACGATTTGTTTGTGCGCGAAGATTCGACCCGCCCGTTGTACGAACGGTTTTCCACCGGATTGTCAGGCATCCCGCTTACCGACTACTACGAGCCGTATTGCGCGGAGTGCGATTTCCCGCGCGAGGCGGCGCGGATCGTGGAGTTCCTGGTCTCCAACCGACGCGCCTTTAAGGAGCGCGCCGAGGCGGGCATCAACGATGAGCAGCATGTCGAGGAGTTCGCCCGGCTCTGCCAGGACGAACATCTCTTGCGCTCGCTGTTCGTTTTCACCTGCGCCGACCGGGCGCAATGGGAAGGTCCGGCGGCGGAGCCGGTGCGCTGGTTCAATTCCAGGGAACTCTATACCAAGGCCATGCGGCTGTTTAAACCCTACGCCGATCCGGCGCAGGCGCTGAAAGCCGCGGGCTTTTCGGCTGAAGAATTGCAGATCCTGCGGGATTTTGGCGCGGACTTTTTCGGCGGAGTGTACCGTCAGTACGCCAACCGGTTCGGCGAGCATCTCGGGCGGTTGGTGGCGGAGCCGTCGGTGGGGCCTAAAGTAGCGATCCTGCGCGAAGGGGTGACCACGATGGTAGCGGTCGCGGCCCGGGATTATCGGGGCCTGGCGGCGGTGATCAGCGGCGCTCTGTGGCAGCATCAAGTCGATCTGCGACAGGCGCACCTCTTCTCGGCCATGCGGCATGGCCTGGCGCTGGATTTCTTTCACCTCGGGCCGCGGGACAAGCCCCTCCCCCAGGGTTTGGCCAAGTCCGTCGAAGACGCGATCCAGCGGCGTCTCCACATTGGGGATACCGACGAAGCCAACCTCCCTCGGGCGGTGGGCGAGTTTTCGCTCCGTGAATGGCGTCCCGGCCGATACTGTTTGCGTTTCGAGAGTTCCCAGGACCACGGCGGATTGATCTATGCGCTGAGCTATAAGGTCTTCCGGCGTTTGCATGGGAACATCTTCGGTCTCACCGCCGGCACGGGGCGGGGTAATGCCTACATTTCCGTCTATCTGAGCTTGCCGGATGACCTCTCCCTCCAACAAGCCCAAGCTATTGTCGCGCGACAGTTTTGAGCGGTCTTGAGACGGCGGTCGCCTGCCTTCGGGGCGACAGCAGCGTGTCAGGCTTATGCTACTGAAGGCGAGGCCTGCGCGTAAGGCGTTCCCTGCGGACCTTGTCGGGTATTTCCCTCCTTATGTCTGCCCCAATTCGGGCGATAAAGCAGGTAATTGTGGCAAGATCCCTTCAAGAAGCTGCTCTGACGGCTCGTGAGTCGACACCCCTCCCCTCGGGGTTGGCGGGGAACTACTTGGCATCACCCAGACTACCACTCTCGAAAGGCAAACAATGAAACACATGACTTTAGCCGTTAAACTCGCCACTGGCTTCGGCAGCATCCTAGCGATCGCTTTGCTGCTCGGGGGTATGGCCCTGTATAATATGAGCTCCGTCAAGACGACGGCGGAACTCATCCACCACGAGAATATTCCCGAGGTGGCCGTGGCCAATAACGTGGAACGCGCGTCCTTGGAAACGATCATTAACATGCGCGCTTACTCGTACACGGAGGACACTCAGCACTTGGTCCTGGGCCGGAAGAGCTTGGAGGAGGTGAAAAAACACCTGGCGGAAGCCAAGAGACAGGGGGCGAACTCGCCCCGCCTGGCCAAGCTCAAGGAGGCGGCGGAGAAGGCGGAGACCACCGCCCTGGAATACGAAGGCCTCGCCAACGAAACCGTGACCCTGACCGAAGCATTGGAGAAAGAGCGCAAGGACGCCGAAGAGGCGGGCGCCAAGTACATGAAGACCTGCTACGACTGGCTGGCGATGCAGAACAAGAAGCTCGACGCCGCCATCAAGGGCGGCGCCAAGCCGGATGCGATTGAGAAGATCGTAAAGAATGAGGCCGTAGCCAATGACATCGTTGACCTTGGCAATTGGATCATTACCGGCACCTGGAAGTCTCAATTCCGCCGCGACCCCAAACTCTTCGAGGAAACGGCAAAAAAGTTCGAGCAGGTCAATGTGAAGCTGGAGGAACTCAAGAAGCTGCAGCCCGATGCCGAGGAGGCCAAACTCATTGGAGCTTGCGCGGCTGCCGGCGGCAGTTACAAGGGGAATATGGATCGTTTCCTGGAAAAGTGGCTCAAACGCGAAGAGGTGAGTAAGAAGCGGCTGGTCTGCGCGGATCAAGTCGTGGACCTGGCGCGGGCGACGGCCGAGTTGGGGATGTCGGAAACCTCCTCCGCGACGAGCCGGGCCTCCGATTCCCTGGCGTCCGCCTCGACCATTCTCATGGTGGGGTTGGTGCTGGCCCTGCTGCTGGGCGCCACGATTTCATTCGTATTGACCCGGACCATTACCAAGCCGATCGTTGGTTTGGCGAACACCCTCTCCGCAGGCGCGGACCAAACCTCTTCGGCGGCCCGCCAGGTGTCTTCCGCCAGTCAATCCCTCGCCGAAGGCGCCAGCGAGCAGGCCGCGTCGCTGGAAGAAACCAGTTCGTCGCTCGAAGAGATGTCCAGCATGACCAAGCGCAACACCGAAAACGCGGTGAAGGTCAACGAATTGGCTCGCCAGACCCGGGCTGCCGCCGACACCGGCGCCGCTGACATGCAGGAAATGTCTACCGCCATGAGCGAGATCAAATCCAGCGGGGATGACATCGCCAAGATCATCAAGACCATCGATGAAATCGCCTTCCAGACCAACATCCTGGCCCTGAACGCGGCGGTGGAAGCCGCGCGGGCGGGCGAGGCCGGCATGGGCTTTGCCGTGGTCGCCGAGGAGGTGCGCAACCTGGCGCAACGCGCCGCGCAGTCGGCGAAAGAAACTTCGACCAAGATCGAAAATGCCGTGAGCAACACCGCGCGGGGCGTGCAGATCAGCGAGAAGGTTTCCAAGAGCCTCCAAGAGATCCTCACCAAGGCGCGCCAGGTCGATGAGTTGGCGGCTGAGGTCGCCAGCGCCTCCAAGGAGCAGTCTCAGGGCATCGACCAGGTCAATACGGCGGTGACCCAGATGGATAAGGTCACTCAATCCAACGCCGCCAGCGCCGAGGAAAGCGCCAGCGCCGCGGAGGAACTCAATGCCCAGGCCGAGTCGCTCAAGGAGGCCGTGGCGGGCCTGCTGCGGTTAGTAGGCGGCCAGCAGTCGGGCGCGGACTTCGCCGCGCGGGCTGCGGCGTCGGAGCCGGAGTGGACCGAAAAGAAGGGGCCCGTCAAAGGGCGCAGCCCCATGACGATACAGAGCCATGGAAATGGCCACTCCACGCACGTGATCCGAGCGGAATCGGCCGCTTTGGGCATGGGAAGCCGCAAGGGAAGCGAGATTCCCATGGACGACGATTTTAAGGACGTCTAAACCTCCGGCGTCATCAGGCCGTCGCCGCGTCGAAAACGGAGTTCGAGTAGCGTCGGTCCTCGGCGGGCGGGGCTGCTGAGGCCACCCTTTTGTTTCCCAAGGCGAGCACGGCGTAATGCAGTTCCCTCGCCAGCAGTTTGCGGTCCGACACGGCCGGCTGCGCGCCGCCGAAACAAAGCTTGGGGTCGATTTTCGGTTGAACAGATTTTCTGGTTTTCGTGTCCATCGCTCAGTAAGATTGCAAAACGATGAATACTGGAATCAGCGCCATAAACGACGCGGTGCAGGAGGCGGGCGCCTTCACGCGCCCCCTGTTCAATGAGTTGGGCAAGGTAATTATCGGCCAGACCTACCTGGTCGAGCGGTTGGTGGTCGGCCTGCTGGCCAATGGCCATGTCCTGCTCGAGGGCGTGCCCGGCCTCGCCAAGACCCTCTCGGTCAAGTCCCTGGCCAGTTGCCTGAACGTGCGGTTCTCGCGGCTGCAATTCACGCCGGATATGCTGCCCGCCGACGTGGTCGGCACCCAGATCTACAACCCGCAGTCGGGCGCCTTTACGACGCGCAAGGGGCCTATTTTCGCCAACCTGGTGCTGGCGGACGAAATCAACCGCGCTCCCGCCAAAGTGCAGAGCGCCCTGCTCGAGGCCATGCAGGAAAAGCAAGTGACAATCGGCGACCAGACTTTTCATCTGGAGGAGCCGTTCCTGGTCCTGGCGACCCAAAATCCGATCGAGCAGGAAGGCACCTACCCGCTGCCCGAGGCCCAGGTCGATCGCTTCATGCTCAAGCTTAAGATCGGCTATCCCTCGCGGGCCGAGGAGCGTCAGATCCTCGATGTGATGGCCCGCACCTCCGGCACGCCGACGGCCAGCCCGGTGGTGGAACCGAAGCAGATCCTCAAGGCCCGCCAGATCATCAACGAGATTTACATCGACGACAAGGTAAAGGACTACATCGTCGACCTGGTCTGCGCCACGCGCGAGCCCGAGACGTTCAAGATCGACGTCAAGGAGTTCATCCAACTGGGCGCCTCGCCGCGCGCCACGATTTCGCTGACCCTCGCCGCCAAAGCGTTCGCCTTCCTCCGCGGCCGCGGCTATGTCACCCCCCAGGACGTCAAGAGCATCGGCATGGACGTGCTCCGCCACCGGGTGGCCGTGACGTATGAGGCCGAGGCCGAGGAAAAGAGCAGCGAAACCATCATCCAGAAGATTTTTGACGAGTTGCCGGTGCCCTGAGCGGCGGGGCGGTTCAAGCGCGAGCTTTCACTCCAATGATCCCTCGGGAGATCCTCAAAAAGATCCGGCAGATCGAGATCCGCACCAGCCGGCTGGTGAGCGAGACGCTGGCGGGACAGTACCATAGCGTCTTCAAGGGGCAGGGCATGAACTTCGACGAGGTGCGGGAGTACCAGCCGGGGGACGAGGTGCGGACTATTGATTGGAACGTGACCGCGCGGATGAATCACCCGTTCGTCAAGAAGTTCGTCGAGGAGCGGGAGTTGACCCTGATGCTGATGGTCGACGTAAGCGGTTCGGGGCTGTTCGGATCGTGCGCTCAGTCCAAGCGCGAGCTGGCGACCGAGATCGCTAGCGTGCTCGCCTTTTCGGCCATTCGCAACAACGACAAGGTCGGGCTCATCCTCTTTAGCGATGAGGTAGAGAAGTTTATCCCCCCGCGCAAAGGGCGCCGCCATGTGCTGCGGGTCATCCGTGAAGTGCTGTTCTTCGAGCCGAAGCGCCGCGGCACCGATCTGAACGGGGCGCTGGAGTTTTTGATGCGCGTGACCCCGCACAAGGCGATCGCGGTTGTCATTTCGGACTTTATCGGTTCGCCCGTCTCCAACGCGGCCCGGCGGCCCGGCAAACCGCGCCCGCAACTGATGCTGTTGGAATCTCTGGCTCAAGCCTCTTTCAGCATGCTTCGCCAGGCCAACCGCCGCCACGATCTTGTGGCCGTGCAGATCACCGACCGTTACGAGTTGGAGCTGCCTTCTTTGGGCCGCCTGGTGCTCAACGACGCCGAAACAGGCGAGATCGTCGAGATCAACACCGGCGACGCGCGCAAGCGCGCCTCCTTCGCCCAGCGGCAAGCTCGCGCACAGGCGGACCTGGGGAAACTGTTTCGTTCCGCGGGCATCGATGCCATCCAGTTGCGCACCGACAAGCCCTACTCGATCGAGTTGGCCCGCTTTTTCGAGACCCGCGAGAAACGGAGGTTGCGCGGATGACGGCGACTAATCTTACGGCTCCGCTGGCCGCTTCACCCCGTCCGGGAACCAACGATCTGCATGACATCAAGCCGCCGGTGGACATTCCCAGCGGCTGGGCCTGGGTCGCGTGGCTTCTGGCGGCCTTGGCCATCGCGGCGCTGCTCTTCTGGCTCTGGCGCGCCTGGCGCCGCCGCGTCGTCCACGCCCCTCCCGTTCCCCTCATTCCGCCGCATATCCGGGCCCGACGAAAACTGGAGGAGGCCCTCGCTTTCATCGGCCAGCCGCGAGAGTTTTGCATTCTGGTCTCGGATGCCCTTCGCCAATACCTCGAGGAGCGTTTTGACTTTCACGCGCCCGAACGGACCACCGAGGAGTTTCTCCACGAGCTCAAGGGCACCCACCTGCTGGTTCGCGACCAGAAGGAGAGCCTGGGGCTCTTCCTCGAAAAGTGCGACCTTGTCAAATTCGCCCGGTACGAGCCCGGCCAGCCGGAACTGCGCGATTTGCACGCCGCCGCCCTGCGGTTGGTCGAAGAGACCGAGCCGGCCCTCCCCCAACCTGCGGGACCCTAAATGACCTTCGGCCATCCGTACGTTCTTTTGTTGCTGGTCCTGCTGCCGTTCTTGGCCTGGCTCAAAGGCAAGCTCGGGAGCCGGCCCGCCTTTGTTTATTCCTCGGTGCAACTGGTCCGCGGGATCCTCAACGTCACGCAATCGCGCTCCGGAGGTTTCCTGGCGGCGCTGCGCTGGCTTACTCTGGCTCTGCTCATCGTGGCCCTGGCTCAGCCGCGGTTGACGCGCAGCGAGACCCGGATCAACGCGAGCGGCGTGGATATCGTGGTGGCCTTGGATATGTCGGGCAGCATGGCTTCCGAGGACTTTGAAGTGGGCCGCGAGCGCATGAGCCGGGTGGCGATGGCCAAGGAGGTGCTCAAGAAGTTTGTCGCCAAGCGGCCCAATGATCGCATCGGCCTGGTGTGTTTCGCCACCCAGGCTTACATCGCCTCGCCGCTGACCTTGGACCACGACTTTCTGCTCGAGAACATCGAGCGGTTGGAGTTGGGCGACATCGATGACAGCGCCACGGCCATCGGCTCGGCGTTGAGCACCGCGGTCAATCGCCTGCGCGAGCTCAAGTCCAAGAGCAAAATCGTGATCCTAATGACCGATGGCCAGAATAACGCCGGCAAGATTGAGCCCCTGACGGCGGCCGAAGCGGCCAAGGCCCTCAAGGTCAAGGTCTATACCATTGGGGTGGGCATGCGCGGCACGGCTCCGATGCCCCAGATCTGGAACGGGCGCAAGATGGGCTACCGGATGGTTCCGGTGGATATCGATGAAGAGACGCTGCAAAAGATCTCCCAGATGACTGGCGGCAAGTATTATCGGGCCGACAACACGCAGCGGTTTCAGGCCATTTACTCCGAGATCGACCAATTGGAAAAAACCGAAGTGGACATCAAGAAATTCGCCCACCACGACGAGTTGTTCGCCTGGCTCATCACCCCGGGCCTGGGACTGTTGCTCCTGGAAGTGCTGCTGCGGCACACCTTGTTTCGGAGGCTGCCATGAGGTTCGCCCATCCCCAACTCCTCTGGCTGTTGTTGGTGTTCCCGCCTGCCTTGATCGTGTTTTTCTGGTGGTCCCTGCGCAAGAGCCGGAGCCTGATGACGCAGTTCATCCAGGCCCGCCTGCTGGCGAACCTGACGGTGGGTTTGTCGCCCGCGCGCCGGCGGATTCGCCTGGGCTGCCTGGTGTTGGCGGTGGTCTGCCTGGTGCTCGCGCTCGCCCGGCCGCAGTGGGGATTTGACTGGGAAGAGGCCAAACTGCGCGGACTGGATATCGTGGTGGCCATAGACACCTCCAAGAGCATGTTGGCGGAGGATGTTAACCCGAGCCGGTTGGAGCGCGCCAAGTTGGCGGCCCTGGAACTGATGCAGCAGGCCAAGTCCGATCGCCTGGGCCTGGTCGCTTTTGCCGGGAGCGCCTTTTTGCAGTGCCCGCTGACCATTGACGATACCGCCTTCCGCCAGGGGGTGGAGGCGCTCACGGTAAACACCATTCCGCAGGGCGGCACCGCTTTGGCCGACGCCATTCAAACCGCCCGTACGGCGTTCAAGGAGGGAGAGAATCACAAGGTGCTCGTGCTCATCACGGACGGCGAGGATCATGATTCCGGCGCGCTTGAAGCCGCCCAGCAAGCCGCCCAGGCTGGGTTGCGAATCTATACCATAGGCGTCGGCACCACCGAGGGCGAGGTCCTGCGCGTCAAGGGGCCGCAAGGCCAAGCCGATTTCCTCCGCGACGACCAGGGCAATGCCGTTAAATCGCATCTCAACGAAGATCTCTTGAAACAGATCGCCTCCGCTACCCAAGGCTTCTACCTCCCGTTGCGGGGCGCTCGGACGATGGACACGCTCTACGGGCAGGGACTTTCGACGCTGCCCAAATCCGAGCATGAGGAAAAACTGATCAAACGCTATCACGAGCGTTATCATTGGCCGCTCTGCCTGGGGGTGGTCCTGTTGATATTCGAGACCCTGCTGCCCGAGCGAAAACGCGAAGCCAAACCCCCGTCTGGCGCCCCCAGCGCTGCCGCCCAACCTTCACTCGCTCCATGAAATCACCCGTTTTTTGGCTCCTCCTCCTGTGTCCCGGCTGGCTCCTGGCTTCGTCTTCCGACGCCTTGCGCGAGTATAAGTCCGGTAATTATGACCAGGCCCTCAAGGATTACCAACAGTTGCTCGATCGCAAGGGCGACGACCCGCGGCTCCATTTTAACGCCGGCGCCGCCGCCTACCGCAACCGGCAGTTCGAAGAGGCCACGAAACAGTTCGAAGAGGCGCTCAAGTCGCCCGATCTCAAACTCCAGGAAAAGGCTTATTATAATCGGGGGAATTCGATGTTCTACATGGGGGAACACAACCCCGATCCGGCCAAACGCACGGAAACCTGGAAGAAAGCCCTCCAGGATTTTGAGAGCTGCACGAGCCTGGCCCCGCAGGATGCCGACGCCAGGTTCAACCACGATTTTGTGAAAAAGAGACTCGAGGAACTGCAGCAGCAGCAGCAGAAATCCGACAAGAACAAAGACGATAAGCAGAATCCGGACGACCAGCAAAACAAGGATAAACAACAACAGAACGGGCAGTCCAAGAACGACCAGCAGAAGCAGGACCAAAAGGACCAACAGGACCAGCAGAAACAGCAACAGCAGCAGAAGCAGCAAGATCAGTCCCAGCAAAAGCAGGATTCCTCGCAGCAGGACCAACAGCAACAACAGCAACAACAACAGGCCGGCAAGCCGGACGAGCAGAAGCAGAAAGAGCAGCAGGCCGCCAAAGCCGGCGAAGATAAGAAAGACGCGGCGGAAGAGGAGCAGCAGCAAGCGGCCGCCGCTGCCGCGGGGGAGATGACCCCGCAACAGGCCGCGCAATTACTCGACGCCCAAAAGGGCAACGAGATGATGATGCCCCCCAAGCCTCGCGCCAAGCCCTCGGAACGCGCCAAGCCGCTCAAGGATTGGTGAGCGGCGAGCCAGGGCCGGATTAGCTGGGGAATGGGAGCGCTTGGTTCCTTGGTCGCTGCTGCCACCGGATCGAGAGCTCACAATCCCTCGCCGGCGCCAGACAGGCGATTTGGACTGTGGTGGCAAGCGGAGCGCGACGCCGCTTTGGCTGCCTCCCATTCGCGAACGCAATGGGTAAGACGTCCGTCGCGTTTTGCCCGGTCGCAGCCGAAGCGCCGCCGCTTCGGGCGCGCTCCGCTCATCAGGGCGCCGCTCGTTTTCCCAGGCGCCGCAACCGCCGAGCATCCTCTCCACGAGGTCGGCAGCCAGTCTCAGGATTCCTGATCCCGCCGCACAGAAACTCGCAGACCTGGAAAGCCGGTGGACCTCTCCGGGCGGACGATCCTGCTCCCTCTCCCTCGGGAGGGCTGGGGTGAGGGGAATCGCGGTGTCGCCTGATTTCCACGGTTTCAGGAGTCCTGAGTCTCAACTCTCGCGGATGCGCGCCCATTGCTCCTCCAGACGCTTCGGCGAGATCGGGAAGGCCGTGCCGAGTTCCTGGGCGAAAAGCGAGACCTTGAATTCCTCGAGCATCCAGCGGAACTCCCGCGCGGCCTGGCGCGCGGCTTCGGATTTCGGCGGCGCGGCCGCCAACTGCTGAAACGCCTCGCGGTACGGAGCGAGTTGGCGGGCCCGCTCCAGATCCTTGGCCGGGTTGAGCGCCGCCCGCTCGGCGCGAGTGTACAAGGCCTTGAGGTAGCGCGGAATCTGGGCCAATTGTTCGAAAGGTATCGCCGCCAGGAAATCGCCCGGGAGCAGCGCCTCCAACTCGCCCGACATCGGGTTGGTTTTGGGCGCGGGAGCGGGTGCCTGGCCAAGCTGGGTGAAGTCGGTCAAGGTTCGCGCTCGCGCGGCGGCGGGCGCGGCCGGGGGCGCAGGCTTGAAGCGCCGGAGGTAATCGCACCGGGCCTTGAGAATAGGTTCGACGCGGGTTAAGAGTTGCGCCGCCAGGCCCGGCAGGCGCGCCCGGGCTTGCGCGACGGCGATGTCGAATTGCGCCCGGGTCAACAGCGCGAGCGGCGCTTGAGGGAGGGCGAAGCGTTTGAGGTTCAGGAAGGCGGCCGCTTGCAGGTCGTCGCTGGAGCAGAGCCCGGCGTAAAGCGGTTCGAGGCGAACGAGCATCCGCAGATCTTTTTGAAGCCAGCCGAGGTCTTTTTGGACCGCCAGTTCGATGAGGCGCTGGACGCCGCCCAGGCTGGCGGCGCGGGCGGCCGCCTGGGCGCGAAACAGCCGCAGATTGACCCGGCCATCCTCCAGTTCGAGTCCGGGCCAGGCGTAGAGCGGCGCCTTCGGATCCTCGCTTACCGTGAGGCGCTCCGGTAAATCTCCGAACGTCCAGTCCGCCAGGCCAAATCGCTCCCATTCCCGCGCCAGCCGCGTCCAAGCCGGGGGATCGCCCGCGGGCAGGGGTTCGACCTTGGCGCGTTCGAGTTGGAGGCGGAGTTGGCTCAAGTCGCGCCCGGCGATCAGGGCTTTCCGGTCGTGCCCGACGATCTCGACACGGGGACGCAAATGCTGGGGAAGGGCATCGGCCGGCCACGCGGACAGGGGCACTTCCACTCCGTAATGCTGATGGATGAAACGCGATAGGTCATGCAGCAGCGTATGGTTGCCGGGGCGAAGGTCGCGGACGATCTCGGTTACCTTGGGGGGAAACGGCATGAGTTGGCGGCGGATGGCTTTGGGCAGAGCGCGTAATAATTCGCTCGCCTGGGCCTCGCGCAAACCGGGGATCGACCATTCCACGCTGGCGGATGAAAGCGCTTGCGCCAGGGAATGGCCGAGCTTGAGGGTCACGCCGTCATGTTCTTCGCCGGGCGTGTAAGCGTAGGAGAGCGGCACCGGTTGACCGCCCAGCGGGACGGAATCCGGGAAGGCCGCGGCATCGAAGCTGATGTCTTGCCCGCCGATGAGGTCCGCCTCGGTTACGTGGAGCGACTCCTGGCTCGGGAGGCCGCGGAGGAAGCGATTCAATTCGTCGCGCGAGGAGACGTTCTCGATAAGCCGGGCGTAGAATTCGAACAATGCGAGGTCCAAGTCGCCCAGGTCATGGCGGCGGGCGCGGGTTTGCCACGTCTCGATCTTCTGTCGAACCTCGCGGTTATGCTCGACGAAGGGGTAGGGGGCCGGACGACGTTCCTCCGCCTCGGCGGCGGCGGCCAGGAGTTGGCTGGCGGAAGCCGAGCCCGGGTCCAGCTCCCGGCCGGTTGGCCGCGGTTCGGGGAAGAGATTCTCCTCGACCAGCGCCGAGCGCAGGAAAATGGCGGTAGCTTCCTTGGGATTGATATTGCCGTAGGCGACGTGGCGTTTGCGGACCTCCAGGCCGTAGAGCGTAACGCGCTCCTCGGCCAGGACCTGGCCGGCATGCGGGCTCCAGTGGGGGTGGTGGTGCGTCACCCGGCACAGATGCGGCGCCAATGCCACAATCCACAGCGGATCGATGGCCGCCACGGTGCGCGCGAAAAGCTGCGAGGTCTCCACGATCTCGCCCGCCATGATCCACTCGGGTTGGCGGGTTTTTTCGGGCTTGGGCGCCGGAGGGGCGTTCCGCGAACCGGTCTTCTTCGGCTTCTCGCCGCGTTCGAAAAGGGCCGAGCCCGGGAAGAGCGTTAGCTGACGATTGCCGGCGCCCTTGTAGAGGTTGCGTTCCTCGCGCCGGGAGACATGGCCCAGCAGGCCGGCCAGGATGGACCGATGGATCGCGTCGTAAGCGGCGTTGCTTTCGTTGAGGCGCACCAAGTCGATATC
>Ga0316217_10000970_pt1 | contig 38898 bp, 34 predicted proteins | sample 1anoAmetaG_FD_203633 | JGI IMG/M metagenome (GOLD analysis project Ga0316217, IMG submission 203633) | Freshwater microbial communities from Trout Bog Lake, Wisconsin, USA - 1anoA | ecosystem: Environmental > Aquatic > Freshwater > Lake > Hypolimnion/Profundal zone | place: USA: Wisconsin...
ATGTAGAGGGACATACTTCCGCCTATGTATGACACCGTCCACCTTTGCCAAGCCGCTACTGGACCTGAAGACCTTCCGTTCGACTGCTGTCTAACACCGTCGTGGGAACCAGGACTGGTCTGATTCATCTTCTCCTCGCGAGTTTTTGTGCCCCATCGTCACCGACCGGATGAATCAGACCTGCTTCCCTGTTACGCCCGCTTACGGCGTTCCCGCACGGCGGCCGCATTCTGCCTTCCTTGCCCGCGTCATCCACAAGCCCCGACTCCTTCATCAGCCACCCCCTCAACACGACCTCCACTTGAACCACCGCATACAATCCTCTTCGTTAATCAGCACCATGGCTACGCTTCCGGTATAATTCGAGGTGTTGAGCCCGCTTCTGTGGCCAGTGTCTGGTCGTCGAGGACGTCGAAAAGGAGCGCATCATGGTAACCCGGTTACTGCGCGCGATTACCCAGCCGATTCTTTGCCTGGCTTTGGTGTGCGCTGCGCTTGCAGCGGTGTCGCCTTGGGGCCGCCTGGCTGGTTTCGGGCCCCAACCGCCGGATGCTTACGTTCGCCAGCAACTGGAGCGTTTGCAGGAGACCGACCCGCGGGCGGCGGTGACGCTGCGCCAACTGCGCGACCAGCGCGATGCCAGGGATATTGCCGTGGCTATGACGGCGGCCGAGCACGGCGGCGGCAACCAGGCGTCGGCGCTGCGCGAACTGGCGGTGCGGGCCCAAAAAGGCCGGACACCCTACGAAGTCCGCCTGGCGGCGCTGGCCCGCCAGTCCATTGATCCCGGCGACCAGCAGGCCGTGGAGACATTTTTTCAGGCCCATGCCACCACCTGCCAGATGCTGATCCACGATGATTCCGGCCAGACGCTGGAGTTCTATCTGAATCTGCTGGCCCAGGCGTCCCAAGATCCGGTGGCATGGAAGATAGTGCGTGATGATCCCGTGGGGTTGGTCCTGTGGCCATGCTTGCGCAATGACCCGGGGGCCTGGCAGTACTACGGCCAGGAACGCCAGTGGCTGGCGGAAGTGCTGGCCGATATGGCTCCGGCGCAGGTTAATGCTGGAACGGTGGACGCCGTTGAACAGAGCTATGCGGAGGCGGTGCGGGTGGCCCGGCAATACCATCCGCTTCCCAAGCAAGCCGTTTGCGATCTGAAGCTGGGCGTCTATGGCTTCGTCCTCTTTCTGGCCTACGGGCCAATCATCCAGAGCGCCGTCAAGGATGGCGTGCCGTTGGACGAGGTTCTCGATGTCATCTTCATCAACGGCGATAGCTTGGCGCTGCCGGCCGACGAACCGGTTCGTTGGCGGCGGGCGGCCGAACTGGCCGGCGAGTTGGCCCTGATTCGCAAGACCAGGCCCAAAGTCTGGGAGGCGGCCCGCGCTCATCCGCTGGCCCTGCGCCTGAACAAGGATGTTCCGAATTACGCCGACCAATTGCTGGAAAAGTACGCAGCCAACGATGTGTGCGCGTTTCTCTACAGCAATTACGAAAACGAGATCGTGCCGGCCGCGGCGGCCCTGGCCCATTACGGCGACCTCGGTTTCTATATCCTCAAGAACTACGAGGACGATGCCCGGCTCAAGACCTATCTGCTTGACGAGCACGTAGGAATTCTGGTGGTGCCGTTCCTGGCCCGGTTTGGCAGCGCCGGGTTCGACAAGTTGCATGAGGATCCCGCCTGGGTGCGGCGCTACTTCAATTCCGATGGCACGCCCAGGAAGGACGATTGGGAGTGGCTCGGGGCCGTGCCGATCCTCGGGGCCCCGGCCTTATTGGTAAAAAATATCGCCCAGGGATACCCCAGCCAATGGAGCGAGTGGGGCTGGGCTGGCCTTGATGTCGCCGATGGCGTATTGCTCGTGGCCTCTTTCGGTGCCAGCGCCGAGGTCACGGCCGGCAAAGAGGTGCTCAAGGACAGTGGCGAGATGGCCATTGAGAAGGTCACCAGGCAGGAGGCCAAGGCCCTGACCAGGCGCGCCGGACGGGAGGCGGCGGAAGCGGCGGCCCGGACGGGCGGCACGACCATCGCCCGCGATGTGGAGCGATCCGCCCTCCGGCGGGTGGCCGGCGCCGGCGGGCTGGTTTTGCGGAATGGAGGCCAGGTTATCGTGATCGCCGGCAGAATCCTGGATAAGGCGGCCGAGCCGGCTTTTGCTGGCGCCAGGCGTCTGAAGCAGGCATGGGAAAGCGTGCCGCCCGCCTTCAGAAGATGGGCTTACCGGTCGTTGCTGGCGGTTGGTATGATTATAACCATTCATGAAAGGACCATCCCGGCCCTGCCTAAAGTCGGCCAGGCCATCGGCGAAGAGGCCGGCAGGCTGATCGGGAACAGCGCCAACGCCACCGCCGATGCTTTGAGCGCCGCCATGAGACAATGGCTGGGCGATACGCCTCTAGCACGGGTCATAACCTCCTGGGCGGGGCATGCCCTGGCCTGTTTTATACTGCTGGCTTGCGCCTGGCGCATTGCCCCCTGGAGAAGACGCGAAGCCAAGGTTGTCTAACGCAGCCGAAGAGTGACCGATGAGCATCCATCCCCCCGAAAATCCCGGCGCCATCCCCGTTGACGATAACGCGTCTTGCGGGGGTTGCGCCGCGCAATCGAGCGGCAAGAAAACAACGCGTCTGTGCCTGCTTGGCGCGGAATCAGCCGGCAAGACCTGCTTCATCGCCGGGTTGGGCATCCTCGGCGAACCGCAGCGTCAATCCGATTTCCACGTGCTGGGGCGAAACGAGGATTCGCAAAAATACCTCAATGAACTGGTCAATGCCTTGCATGCCCGGATCTGGCCGCCGGGGACAACCCAGACGCGCTTCGTGGAATTGGATGTCCGCTACAAGGATTCTATCCTGCAACTTTCACTGCTGGACTATCGCGGCGAGGAGTTTCGGCGCGCGTTCTGCGATTTGGACAAGTCGCGTCTGGAGCAGCTCTGGGCCCATCTCGAAGGCGTGCGGTTTCTCCTGTTGGTGCTCGATCCCGACCTGGATTTGCAGCGGGGGGGCGATGACAGCCATCAGGAAGACCGGCGACGCCGGGAACGTCTGAACGCCTTGCTCCAGGCCTTGTTCCAGGTCTGCCACGCCCAGATTGAAGCCGGCAAGCGAACTAGGCCGCCCGAGGTTGCGGTTCTTCTGTGCAAACGCGATCGCCATCCCGAGTTGGGCGGGGAAATTTCCGCGCGAACATTCCTGAAAACGCGGGCGCCGCAGCTATACAGGCGATTGCTTGACTGGAGTCCGCGCCTTGGCGTGTACTCTGTTTCGGCGGTCGGCGCCGTCGCATCTGATGCCCGTATTCCTGGCGGCGGGAATACATTGCCTGCCAGGGAATTATGTCCGACTGGTTACCAGGAAGTCTTTGACTGGATTCTGTGGCGCAAGGGCGCTGGCGCCCGTACGCTGGGGTACGGCTTGGCCGGGGCCGCGATGGCGATCATGATGCTCATTGCCGTAGCCTGGTGGGCCCAACTGGCTTGGAATCAGAGCAGGTTGCACGACAACGCGCAGGCATCGGCGCTGGCCGCCGTCGATGGTGCCGTCTGGCTGCCTACCCATGGCTACAAGGCTCGTCTTGACGCGCTGGTTGGGGCGGAATTCCACCGGCTCGAGCAGCGTCTCAATGGCGAGCCGGGCCTATTGGAGATGAAAGAAATCATCGCTGCCGCCTCATGTTTGAGCAGGTGCAGGAACAGCCAATTCCAGCTTCAGGCCACCGAGTTTCTGCGCCAGGCGCAGCAGTTGCGTCGCGGGGCGCTGCTTATCCTGGTCAGGAGCCTGTACGACCAGCGGAACGCGGGCTTCCCGGAGGCGGCTTCGGCCTTCCTCGTTGAGTTTCCCCAAGGCCAGGATGCCGATGGCGTCCGCGACATGCAGAAAAATCGCCGTGTCCAGGAGCGCCAGCGCCAACGGGCCATGGTGCGCGCGGTGCGGCCGGAAGAGCTCCATTTCCTGGCCAGGAAAGCCGATGCCATCGCCGTGTATGTCGCGGAATTCGCGGCGGAAGATCCATCTGTTTCCGAAATGCGGCGTGCGGAAAAGCTGGCCCGCCGCCTTGCCGGCACGGCGACCTATATGATCCGCCTGCGCGCCTGCGGCATCTTTGCCGATCCCCAACGCCACGGGATTCGCATCTTGCGCAAAGACAATGAGGTGCGGTTTATCTCCGGTGGCACATCAACCAGCAACAACTGGGGCCCGGAAGAAGCGTCTTTCCTGTTCCCTTGGGAGCCTGGCGATGCCATCGCCGTGGAGCTTTGGAATTACCGATGGTATTGGAAGAACCAGGTGGCCGCCTATGCATTTGCCGAAGGCCCGCTGAGCCTCGGTATTTTTTGTGGCAAGCACAAGCTGGAATATGGCGACGGCTGGAATTCGGCGGACTTCAGCGACGGGCCCTACATCAAGTTCGAGATCGAAGGTCTTGTCGAAGACGATTTTCGCATCCTCAACAACTGGGTATGGCCGGGAGACCAATGGTGAGCCCAAAGGTGTTCCCTCTGATTATCTATGGCAAGCTGGTCCTGCCCAGCCGCCTGCCGCACGAATACCGGGTGCTGGCCAGCCACCCCGGCACATGTGCGGCGTTAGTTCGCGCCATCGAGGAGATTCCCGGCGGCTTCGGATGGTCCGGAGCTTCGGCAGCCCCGCATTCTCCGTGTTTCGCATTCATCCGCCGTGCCGGCCATGATGTGGTGCTGCGCCTGCTCGATGTTGGCCAGGATGACACCGGCCGACCACATTGCTTCAGGATGGAAGCCGCCTTGGTCGAGGATTCCGCCCTTACCGCGGACGATCATTTGTTGGCCGGATTACTCCGGCCCCAGGCATGGCCTCTGCAAGAGGTCCAGATCGTCAATCCTGCGGTGGTTACGTTGTGTGCCGATGGGCAGCCCGATGCCAGGTTGGTGAAGGTCATCGCCGCCCATCGCCGCGGCGGAGTGGCACCGTCAATATTGGTCGGGGATCAGCGTTCCTTTACCAACTCCCTGTTCGCGCTGGTCCATGATCCGTTGGCGTCAAGCGTCTGATAGGCATGTTTAGTCTGTGTTGGCGAGCCTTTGATCGTTGGCGAGGAATGGTCCACATGGCTGGTGGCGCTGCCTGAAAAGGCCATGCCACTTGGCGTGCGCCCTGCGGATACGGCCACCTAACGCCGCCGCCTTTCCCTCCCGTTTGCTGCCGACCGCTCCGGCTCGTATCATGGCGTTTATGGTCATGGGCAGCATCGAGAAGATCGGGTTGGACACCAAACACCTTCTGGCGGCGTTCGGCGACTTCTGGCGCTTTTTCGGGCGGATATTTCTCTGGATGGGCTCCGGCTGGATGAAATGGCGCAATATCCGCACCATCTTTCCCCAGATGTATGAAATCGGCGTGCGCTCGGTTCCGGTCGTATCCGTCACCGGAGCGTTTATCGGCATGGTCATGGCCGTCGAAATGTACGCCCAGTTCAAGGCCGTCGGCCAGGCCGAACGCCTGGGCACGGTAATCGATGTGTCGGTGTGCAAGCAGATCGGTCCGATCCTGACCGCGGTCATGCTCGCCGGAAGAATCGGCGGGGCCCTGGCCGCCGAACTGGGTACCATGAATGTCACCGAACAGCTTGATGCCCTGCGGGTCATGGGCGCCGATCCGGTGCGTGTGCTGGTGGTCCCGCGCTTCCTGGCCTGCGTCCTGCTTACGCCCATTTTGACCATCTACAGCGATATCCTGGGTATTCTGGGAGGCTGGTTTATTGCCGTCAATTCCCTGGGCATTCCCAACCAGCCCTATTGGCATTTCGCGCAGCTTGGCGTGGGGCGCTGGGCGATTATGGAAGGCGTGATCAAGAGCATTTTTTTTGGCGCCAGCATCGGGGCGGTTAGTTGCTACAAGGGCTTCACCTGCGGCAGCGGCGCCAGCGGCGTCGGCCGCGCCTGCACGGACAGTTTCGTGGCCACCTTCATTTCCATCATCATCATGAATTTCTTTTTCGCGCAACTGGGCCATGACTGGTATCAGACCATCTACGGTTTCCGGGGTATTTTTGGGGGATAGACCGCATGTCGCTGATCGAACTTCGCAACGTCTCCAAGGCCTTCGGGCGTCTTCAGGTGCTGCGCGACCTGTCCCTGAGCATTGAACGCGGTCAGAGCATCGTCGTCATCGGGGCCAGCGGCAGCGGCAAGAGTGTGCTCCTTAAGCACATTGTCGGACTGCTCAAGCCCGACAAAGGAGAGGTGTACTTCGACGGCGCCCGCATCGATTCCCTTCCCGAACGCAGTCTCCAGAGCGTCCGCCGGCGTTTTGGGTTCCTTTTTCAGATGGGGGCCCTGTTCGATTCCATAACCGTCGCGGAGAACATCGGGTTTCCCCTTGTCGAGCTTACCGCCAAACACCCCGAAGAAATTCGCAGTATAGTCGCCGCCAAGCTGCGCATGGTCGGTCTGCCGGGTATCGAAGGCAAGATGCCCGCCGAGTTGTCCGGCGGCCAACGTAAACGCGTCGCTTTGGCCCGGGCCATCGCCATGAACCCGGAGGTCATCCTCTATGACGAACCGACTACCGGCCTGGATCCCATCCGCGCCGATGTCATCAACCAATTGATAGTCAAACTCAAGGTGGAACTGGACGCGACCAGCGTCACCGTCACCCACGACATGCACAGCGCCTTCAAGATCGGCGACCGCATTGTCATGCTTCACGAAGGCCGGCCCATCATCGACGGCCCTCCCGATGTCATTCGCGCCAGCGCCGATCCGGTGGTCAAGCGGTTCATCTCCGGCGAGGCGGGGGCTGCGGATATCGCCGGGGACTGAACCTTGATCAAAGGGATAAACAGCCGGGGATCGCCGCTTTACTTCGGCTTGGTGGTCGGTGCGGTTGCCGGCGGAGGCACTACTTCCACGCTCACCACTCCGATGTGCGAGAAGCCGCGCAAGGCGAATTTCCCGGTGAGCTTGGTCCCATCGGGCATGGCGCAGGTTATCGTGGGAAGCTTGTTGGCCGTCGGCGCGATGCTCAAAATGTAGCCATCTTTTCTGAGCCTGGCGGCGCCGGCGACGGCATCGATGAACAGGCTGCCCGGCAGCCAGTCTTCATCGGCCATCTTCATGTCCTTGGCGTCGGTCTTGAGCAGGGCATCGATATTGTCGAAGGTCTGTTTCTGGGCATAGGCCCGTCCCAGAAAACTGGTCAATGTGGCCAGGCGTGCCTTACAGTAGAGATCTTCGGTGGGATTGTCGCTTTGCGCTTTCCAGAATGCCTTCCACTTTTCCTCAAAACCCGCGGAACTGCCGAAGCAATCGGTCCAGGCCATTTCGGACTTGGCTCCCTTGCCGACTTCCTGCATGTAGCGGGTGAAGGCGCTTTGGTACTTGCCTTTCTCTCCCAAGGCCAGGAAATGCACCATCGACCAAGCTTGGTCGTAGTTCAGGATGTTCATATCCGCCATCCACTCCTTGGATGTGACGCCCATGATCTTATCCACGCTCTTGAACTTGTCCTGTTCCAATTCATCTTTAAGGCGTTTGAGCCTGTCCGGCGGAATTACGCCGGTAACGAAACCGTCGCCGGTGTAAAGGCTTTCGCCGAAGAATTCGGCCAGGCCCTCGTTGACCCAGATGGGAATGTCGCCGCGGATGACGGCATGCACAAACTGGTGGAATCCTTCGTGCTGCACGATGTGCCAGGTAGGCAGTCCGACCTGACCATCCTTGTTCAACACACAGCCGGCCATGAGGTACGGACCGGCGGGCACGAAGAGGCCGGCAGTAGCGCTCGGGGCGCCGGCTTTGTGATATTCGTCCATCGTCCCATACAGGTAGAAGGGAAACTTTCTGGAAATCACCCCGGCAAAGCTCTTGGTGCGCTCGTGATACTCCTCGGCCATTCGCGTCATGCGGTTGATCGCTTCGCGCGCCGCGTCCTTATCCAGATCCGTGTACATCGTGTAGTAGGGTGATTGGTCGTACTTGGTCAGTTTGTCCAGCAACCCCGGGGGATCTCCCTTCTGGATATCGCCGGCGCACCGTGCCGGGTACGGAGCCGCCATCCAGGCCATCGTTAAACAGAGCAACGTGATTATAGTGGATGCGGTGCGCATATATAGACGATTCTCTTTACCACATCCGGTGAAATTAAACAAAGGCATCCGTTCATGCGGATTCCGTCCTCCGACCACCGATCTCCTTGGCTCGATTCCGCTCTTTTCCTCTCCCGACCTCTCCCATTCCTGTCCGGCGGCCATATATTTGTGGTGATGGTTCAAGACGTCGCGATTAAGCCCGTCGTGGAAGATCGGCAATGGCTCTCTTCCTATGTGGCCAGGGCCGATGCCGATGCTTTTGCCGCCCTGGTCCAGCGTTATCAGCGGATGGTTTTCGCGGTTTGTCATGCCGCACTGGGCCGCGATAGTGCCGCCGCTGATGACGCCACCCAGGCGGTGTTTATAATTCTCGCCCGCAAGGCCGCCTTCATTCGTGCCATAGCCTTGCCTAGTTGGCTCTATCGGACCAGCCAGAGCGTGGTGCGTACAATGCGACGCGATGATGAACGACGACGACGACGCGAGAGCCGGGCCGCCATGCCCCCGGGTGCCAGCATCCCCAGCGATGTCATCGAGAAACTTCAGCAGACCGAGGCCGCCGAGGTTCTCTATACGGCCATTGGCTCTCTCCCCGCCAAACAACGCGATGCCATCGTTCTGTGCCATCTGATGGGCCTGGAACAGAAAGACGCCGCCGTCCGTCTCGGCTGTTCTTCCAAAGCCGTCCAGAAACGCGTCGAAGCCGGCCTGGAATCTCTCCGCAAGCGGGTAGCGGATGCCCCCCTGGTTGCCGTCGCCCCGGCGATAGTGGCCATGCTCCAGGATGCCGCCCGTATCCCACTCCCGGCGGATTTGGCCCGCCGTTGCATCGCCGCCGCCGGTGGCTCCGGCCACGGCGCCGCCCACATCGCCAACCAGACGCTCCGCACCGCGCTGTTTCACAAGCTTATCGTAACCATTGTGTGCCTTCTGACCTTGCCGGCGGTGATCCTGGGCGTGGTTCTGGTGCGCCAACTGACCGCTCCAATAGCTTCCAACTCGCACTTACCAGCGCTTCCCTCCCAGCCCAGCCAGTATCGCATCGTCGATCTAGGCGCATTTTTCGAAGAAGATGCCTCGACTCAACCATCATGGTGGATGGATACATCTAGCCGGGCCACGGCCATCAACGACAATGGCCAGATTGTCGGGCGAACTCTCAAAAAACTTTCCGATGGTCGCCTGATTACCACTGCCTTTCTTTGGGATGCCGTTCACGGCATGCGCGATCTGGGAACCTTGGGTAACGAGTTTTCTTGTGCCCAAGGCATCAACGACAAAGGCCAGGTTGTCGGTTACGCCACCACCCATTCCACCACCGTGGCCTGGGTCTGGGATACTGCCAGTGGAATGCAGCCATTGCCCTACCTGGAGGGCTCGAATGCTTCAGGGTGGACAGGCGGGCGACATCCTTCGGCCATGGCCCACGCCATCAATAACAAGGGGATCATCGCCGGCGAGTGTGCCATATTAACTTCCGATCATTTCGAGCATCCCCGCACTGCCGTTACCTGGGATACCGCCCAACCCGGCAATCCCATCGCCAGCCTCGCCGCTTTCGTCGCTATCGCCACCAACGTGGATGTCAGTTCCGCACACGGCATTAACGATGCCGGCCAGATTGTCGGTGTAACCACCGGCAAGTCCGCCCGGCCCATGGTCGGCGGTGCCGCTTTCCTCATCACGCCGGTTGCTTCCGGCGGATATAGTTCTGCCGACCTGTGGTCCAGCAGCGTTGAGGTCGAATCTGCCATCGCCACCGCGATTAATCAGGCCGGGGATGTCGTCGGCGAGACTCCCTTCAATGCCATGGGCATCGCCTACCAGCAGCCTCTGCCGATCGATTTCTGCCGCGGTCCGATTCTATGGCGCGCCGGCCAATCGATCGCCGTCAAATTGGGAACCAACTCTTTCGTCTATGGTGGTGCCAGGGCGATCAACAATTCGGGTATAATCGTCGGCCAGTTGTGGGATCTGGCCAGCGAGGCCCTCTATTCACAATCCCTCTGGGCCGGCTTCATCTATGATCAGAGCAACGGCTTAAGGCAGCTCAACGAACTGATCGATCTCACCGTCGGCTGGCGCGTAGAAGATGCCGGCGGTATCAACAGCCACAACCAGATTGCCGCCACTGGTGTCAAAAACGGCAAGAGACATGCTCTTCTCCTCGATCCCCTTAGATGAGATGAAATTGTGTGGCACAACCGCCCCTGCCTGTGATTGGCCGCGACGTGACCGGATGGGATGTCGACTCCCGACTTTCGATCCATGCCTAAATTTCCAATTTACCACTCGCTTGGCGCTCTTGGGCGGCCATATATATATTGAACGAGTCATTATGACCCTTGTCATGCCTACGCGACGGAAGGAAATACCATGTTAAAAGTTAATCACTGCGCGTTTTTAAGACACACTTTTGCAGTTTTCATTGGCCTGCTGAGCGTGCTGCTCCTTGGGCGGATGGCCAGTGCTCAAGTCCCTGTAATCAGCACAACCAACAACGGTTCCAGTGCCGGTGGCGTTTATATGGATGCCGAGGGCATGGTTCGTTTCCGCGAGTTGGATACCAAGCAGTTGGACATCGCCCGCACCCGCGCCCACAACGCCCTCAATAACAAGGATGAAAAACTCGTCTATGTTTCTCTGCCCAAGCTTTGCGCCGAGGCTAAGGCCGCGGTCACTGCCGGCAAGGAAATTCCTCAGGAAGTGCGCCTCATGCACGGTCTGCTCCAGGTCGATTACGTTTTCGTCTACCCCGATGCCAAGGATTTGATCATTGCCGGTCCGGCCGAAGCTCCCGACATAACCAACCAGTTCGCGCCGGTCGGTCAGCGCACCGGCCGTCCCATCATGCAGCTTGATGATCTGGTCGTGGCGATGCGCACCGCCGCCCAGTTTGGCGGACGCACCGCCTTCGGCTGCACCATCGACTTGGCGCCGGATTCACTCCAGCAGTCCGAAAAGGTCATGCATGACCTGGCCGGCGCCCCGCGCGCTCAGCGCATGGCTGCCATGCAAAAGGCACTTGGACCCCAGCATGTCGCCGTCTTCGGCACTGTCGCCGATACCCACCTGGCCTTCATCTGTGTTGCCGCCGACTACAAACTCAAGAGGCTGTGTCTGGGCATCGATGAAACTCCGGTTGCCAACCTTGGCAATCCCGTGGACACCAGCCGCAGTGCCGCCAATCGCTATTGGTTTGAGCTGGCCTACGATCCCATGCTTGTTTCGCCCGATGGCAACGCCTTCCAATTCCGCGGCCAGCGTCTCCAGCTTAAGGCCGGCGGCCAGTCCTTCGATCCCCGGGGAGCTACCGATAAAGCGGTCGTCTGGGCCAAGAGTTTCACCGCCAAGATGCCCCAGCTTGCCAACAACGTGCCGCTCTTCGCCGATCTCGAGGACATCGCCGATCTCTCCATGCTTGCGACCCTCATTCGCCACGATAAACTTAACGAACATGCCGGTTGGGACATGGCCTGGATCATGGATGAATCCGGCTATCCGGTTTCCAAGGTCCATGTGGCCCAGACCGCCGAAACCCTCGTCAACTACACCAACGGCAGCCTCTGCGCCGGCGGGGTGATGTTCACCACTGCTGCCATGATCGATGTCGCCAATCGCCAAACGGATGAAAATAACACCCTGGCGCCGGTCAAGGACCAGGCCCAGAAGCTCAAAGATGTCGGCAACCCCGCTGCGGCAAACAAGTAACATCTCTCACTGCCAAAATTCGTGCCCTCCGATTATGCGCATCCGCTAACCATAGCCTGCCATGGCGTGTCTCCTCGTTTACATGCGAATGACTGGCGACAACAAGCTGTGTATTGTGAAGCAGGATGGTGGCAAGACGCGGCCTAAGGGCATTATTGCGTGCGTTGCTCCGGCGTCGACCGACAAGAAATAGTGGCAACGCGACGCTTTTCTGTGACATTCCTGTTATTACCGAGGATTCAAATGGTCAGTGTAAAACAATTGTGCGTGTTGACATGCGCCGTGGTTCTTGTGATGGCGACCCTTGCCATGGCGGCCGATAGCGGTAAGCCTGACACTGCCGCGTCGCTGGTGATGCGTTTTACAGGCACGCATCGTGGGGCTTTCTTCGGTAGTCCAGCCTTGATTCTCGATGTGGTTTCGCCATTGACCGGAAGGCACGTGGACGTGGCCGTGCCCAATGATCCGCCCATGGGGCCATATCACCCCAGCCCGGCCGCCATGAAATGGCTCGATACCATTAAGCTTAATGACCTGGTCGACATAAAATTCACGATTGAGTCGGGCGGGAACTGCATTCAAAGCCTCAGTCTCTATAAGGCCAAGCCTGGCGAAGATGCTCCCAACGGATTTATCTTCAGCGAGTCCAAACAGGAGACGGTGTCTGGCCACGACGTCATGAGTGTCGTACTTCAAAAGTTTGGCCAAAGCAGTACGGTTAGCGTCGCCGCCAAACCTGGCGAGAACGGCAAGCCGCAACCCGATCCGGCGTTGGTTTCGACGATTGCCACCCTAAAATCTGGCGACGTGGTCACCGCCGAGGTGCGGGCTTCCGGCAGCAGTCCCACTCTTTTGTCCATCGAACTCTATACCGAGCCGCTTAAAGGCGAATTCGTGAAAGTTACGGACTCTGACATCGATGGGGTGAAGTATCCGGCGATTGAAATCAAGACCGCCACGGGAAACGATACGATTCTCCTGCCCGGCATCCCAAAGAACGGCAAGTGGGAGGCCGATCCTAAAATGTTGGCCAAGGCACGTGATCTACGCGCTGGTAAGGCCGTGGATTACCGTGTGAAGCAAGACAACGGCAAGACATATCTCAAAGATATAACTCTTGTCAGCGTGTCTGCGGCAGCGTCACATTGATCCCCTGTCTCGATTATGGACCCTTGCTGATCATAGTATGCTCGATCGCGTGTGTGCTTGCTTAAACACAAATTGCCGGATAGGCTTTTTCAAGTGGCGGAAGTTCATTACGCCACCAGACCTGATTACTGCTTCAGGGTAGCGCGATGGCCATCCCAGTGGCCTAAGATAGTTAACCATCACCTTGTCTTCGACTTGAAGAACGGAGTTTGATTATGAAACGAATTTGCTCATTAAGTTATGCCGCTCTGGCGCCGGTTGCGTGTCTACTGGCCATTTCCGCGGTCGGGCAAGCCCAGATCGGCGTGGATATTCGCATTGGCCTGCCGCCGCCTCCGGTTGTTGTCGTTGGGGATTATGATAGCGGCTTCCGCCATGCTTTGTACGATGCCGACTGGCGTTTGCGCCTTGCCCAGGAGGCCCAGTACAACGCCCGCAACGATCTTGACGCCGCCCGCGCCCACGAGGCGGACATGGCCATTGACGCTGACGAGCAGCAGGGTGTGGTGGATGACCTTGTACGCCGGATACAGGCAGCCGGAGTTGATGAAGCCCTGCGGGTGCAGATTTCCCAGGCTAGTGTCGTCTTGGCGGAAGTGCAGGCCAAGGCCGACGAGCTTGATCGCCGGGCCGCGCTGGCCAAAGCCGATCTGGACGCGGTTCGAGCCGCCGGCCAGGCGGATTTCGACGCCGCTTCGCGTTTCCATCATGCCCAGGCGGATTCCGCCGCCGTCCATGCCGATGTGGATGATGCCGCCGGTCGTCTCGCTGCCCTCAAGGCCAGAGCCGTCCGTGTCGACGTTGAGCCGCTCCGTATCAAGCTCGGCGTCGCTCAGGATCAACTGGCCCATTTCCGTGGCGATCTGGCCGCGGCCCACGATGCGGTTTATGTTTGCCAGCAGCGCCTCGACCAAACCACCGCCGAAGTCTGCCTTGCCCTTCATGACCGTGATGAGGCCCTTTTCATGCTGCACCGCGACTGGTTTGTCCTTCACCGTGCGGAAATAGTCGCCGGTCGTATCGACTGCGGCGAGGTCGGTTTTGTGCTCGATGTCGAGTGGGGCCGGCACTGGCACGGGGATATCGAAGAACTCCATGCCCATTTCGTGCATCCCGTCGATTACTGGATTGTCCGCCCCGTCGAGGTTTTCGACCGTGTTGTCGTGGTGGACCGCTTGCCAGAGATCGTGAAAGTTCGCGATGTTGAGCGTGTCAAGGAAGTCGAACGGGTCAAGGTAGTGGAGAGGTTTGAGACTACCGTGAAAGTTGAAGACCGGCGGCGCGTTGCCGAGGTCGTCAAAGTCGAGCGCGACCGGTTTGCAGCCGAAAAAGCCGAGCGTGATACGGCGGCGAAGGAAAACCGCCCTGCCAAGTCCGTCTACGTCTCCAAGCCCGCCGATGTGCAAGTATCCAATCTGCGCCATACCGAGGCGGCCAAAACCAACACGCCCACAGACACTCGTCATGGGCACACTGATCCCGCATCTGGCACCGAGACCCCGGCGGATACCCGCCATGGCCATACGGATCCTGCCCCCGTTACGACTCCGCCCACGGACACGCGTCATGGGCACACTGATCCCGCGTCTGGCACCGAGACCCCGGCGGACACCCGCCATGGCCATACGGATCCTGCCCCTGTTACGACTCCGCCCACGGACACGCGTCATGGGCACACTGATCCCGCGTCTGGCACCGAGACCCCGGCGGACACCCGCCATGGCCATACAGATCCTGCCCCTGTTACGACTCCGCCCACGGACACGCGTCATGGGCACACTGATCCCGCGTCTGGCACCGAAATCCCAGCAGACACCCGTCATGGCCATACGGATCCTGCCCCCGTTACGACTCCGCCCACGGACACGCGTCACGGCCACACTGATCCATCGGCCCCGGATACTTCGGCGACCAGCCGACCTTCCCGTCGCGACTCCGGCGCCTCCACGCCGCACTGATGAGCATGCAGGCCCTGGCAGCGACCTTTGAGCCCGCGGGAAAATTCCGCGGGCCCTTTTGTGGGCAACCAACGCACAGCGGGAAACCATTCCTCCGTTTCTTCGAGTGTGTGGGGTTGTTCAACTTCGCCTGGCCATCAGTTGCACCAGGGCCTTGTCGTAGGGCTGATCGACGAAAAGGGTGTGATATTCGATGTCCGAATCGTTGCAGGTACGACGGATGCCGGTCAGGTACTGCTGCACCTGTTCTATGTAAGTGGCGCGGATGTCGCGCGGATCTACCTGGAGTTTTTCTCCGGTTTCCAAATCCTGGAGGGTGACTTGAGTCTCGTAGGGAAGCTCGGTTTCGGCCTTGTCCAGCAGGTGAATAATCATGCCCTGGTGACGGCGGTAGCGCAGGTGCTGCAGCGCTTTGGATAGTTCGGCGGGATCTACCCAAAGATCGCTTATGAGAATCACCATGCTGCGGCGCGGCAGCCGCTCCGCCATGGCGTGCAACCCGCTGACCAGATGCGTGCCGTCGGCGGCCTCCAGTTTTTCCAATTCCTTGAAGAGGCGGTCCAGATGGGCCGGAGATGAACCAGGCGGCAGGACGATGCGCAGTTTTTCATCTATGCCCACCAGGCCGGCCAGATCCTGCTGCATCGACAGCAGGTAGGCTATGCATGCCGCCAGGTGTCGCGCGTAGCCGATTTTGTCGCCGAACTTCATGGAGGCGCTGGTGTCCAGCACGAGCGTCGCCCGCAGGTTGGTCTCCTGTTCGTAAAGTTTGATGTAATAGCGGTCGCTGCGGGCGTAGGCCCGCCAGTCCAGATGCCTCAGTTCGTCGCCGGGAGCGTATTCCCTGTGTTCCGAAAACTCGACGCTGAACCCCTTATGCGGGCTCTTGTGCATCCCGCTTATCACTCCCTCCACCACCTGGCGGGCCGTAAACTGCAGTTTGCCGACGCGGGCGGCATCAGAGGAAGCGAAGAACCTGTATTTGTGAATCGGCACGCGCTCCTTTATGCTTCTTTCACGTGCCGCCGCAAGACCCGCTTGCCTGGTCCCGCCGCGGCGGTCCGACCATCACCTGCCGCCGGAGGCATATTGTGAAACGAGTTGGCTTTATTCTCAAGGTGAAAGCGGAACTGATCGCGGAATATAAACGCCATCACCAGGCCGTCTGGCCCGAGATGCTCGAGGCCCTGCGGCGGCATGGCTGGCATAATTATTCGTTGTTCATGCGCGAGGATGGGACGATCTTTGGCTATGTTGAGACCGCCAATGGCCTGGAAGCAGCCGTTGCCGGCATGAGCAACGAACCAGTCAATGCCCGCTGGCAAGCGTTCATGGCGCCATATTTCGAGGCTCTGAGTCATTCCCGCCCCGATGAAAGCATGGCTCAGATCGAGGAAATATTCCATTTGCAGTAGGGCACGCTCCGCCCCGTCTTTCTTTTTGGGTGTTTAGCGCGTGTAAAAACCCAGGTGGCGGCAGCCGTCGAGTTGGTCCTCCGGAGATTTATTTGCTGGCGACAGGGAAAAAGGCACGCGCATCGTGCCCTGCGCGCAGGAGTTCGATGACCATGTCGCCGTAGGTACGCTGGTCCCACGGCTGGAACCCGGCCAGAGGCAGGGCATCAGCGGCGCTGTGGCGGAATACCAGTGTGGCCCCGGTGCTCATGTGGGTTCGCAGTGCGTCGGTCAGGGACCGCAGATCGTCGGGACGCTCCCGCAGTAGGCGGTAGGGGGGATCAAGAAACACCAGGTCGGTCGTCGGTACTGTCCAGGCGCCCCTGGCCCACTTGAAAAGATCCACGCCCAGGACTGTCGTCCGGTCCTGGACTTTCAGTGCGTCAATGTTTTGTCGCAGCAGCGAAAGTGCCGACCGGTCCAGGTCGAAGAATACGGCGTGAGCGGCGCCACGGCTCAACGACTCCAACCCCATGCTGCCTGTACCGGCGAAGCAGTCGTAGACTATCGCTCCGGCCACCAAGTCCCCCAGAGTATCGAACAGCGATTGCTTGGCACGGTCGGTAATCGGCCGCGTTGTATCTCCCAGCGGGGCTAAGAGCTTCCGTCCGCGAAATTCTCCGGCGATGATACGCATGATGAAAAGTGGCCAATGACCCGTGCCCGGCGTTCAATGTTCTTTTTTCCACAACTCTACCAGTCCGTCGGTAGATTGAAACACCTTCTGATATCCAAGCCCGAGTTGCCGGTACGTTTCCAACGTATCCGGATGAGTTTTCAGTTGCCCCGGCACCGCCCAGATCAGCACATAATCGGCTCGCCCGCCGGTCTGACGTTCGTAGGCTGGCAGATCGAAACGCTGCGGAATGCATTGGTCCAGTCCGTTTTCACCACGTGCATCGCGGGCCAGGAATCGGAAAGGATCGATCCGGGTTTGAAAGCGAACAGGGAAATAGTCAAATTGCCCTTCGTAGTTCCGCAAATCCACGGCGTGTTTCTCGGCGGCAGTGAAACCCGCCGCCTGGTAAAAGGGGGCTACGGTCAGGCGGTCACTGTCGGCGGCCGCCGGAAGCCCGCGCGGGGAAAAGACCAGGGGCAGAATCGTCGTCCCCGGCTCGATTAGCCCGGCTGCCGCCAGGAACTCATCCAGTTGCGTGTTGAACTGGGCGTAGCTGATGCAATGCAGGAGGCTCAGGGCGACGGCTATACTTATTGCGGTGGCTTGGCAGAACCGGCGGAATCCATCTGCCAGTCGTTGGGCACTGAGCCAGAAGACCAGCATCAAGCACAGGTACATCATGAGTCGCCGCGGCATGAAAACCTTGATGGAGGCCTCGTCGCCGTGCGAGAAATACAAGAACAGCATCAGGGCCGGCAGCGGCAGGAGTATGTCCCATCGGCGTAGGGATAGTCTGCCGCAGCGCTGCCATAAGCGGAGGCGATGTGCCACCACTATAATGCCCATGCCCAGAAGCAGCAGAGCCATGGCCATGGAGACGTAGTGTTCTCTGGCCCGGTAGGAGATCAGCACGCCCAGTTGCAGCAGGTCGCTCCAGAAGGCTTTGGACCGGAAGACATGGCCGCCCAGTAGCGGGGGCCTTTCGGCGAACTTGAAGGTAGCGCTCAGTGCCAGGGCGGGAAGAAAAGCCAGGCCGCTGATAACGAAGCGGCTGGCGATCTTCCGCCACAAACCAACCCAGCCGCCTTGCCTGTTCCATGATGCCAGATCCAGCGCCGTCAATAGGCAGGCTATCGTTCCGATAGTGAGACAGGCCATTGTCAGAGAAAAAAGGTGGGCCAGGTACAGCAACAAAACCAAGGCGGCCAAGGTCACGGTCCGTCCGGCGGTGAGTCGTTCCTGATGGCGGAGCCAGAAGGCGATAGTGAGGAAGAATACCGACAGGCTCAGACAGAAGTTATAGAAGCCCTGGTGCAGCAGGTAGCTGATGGCCAGGGGAAGAGCCAGATAGCCGGCCAGGGCCGCGTTTTGCCGTCCACGGCGGCCAAGGGCGGCGGCGGCATAGCGGAGCGACAGCGGCAGGGTGATGACACAGGCGCTGGCCACGATTTTGTCGGCCATGGCTGGCGAAAACATAAGCAACAGGCCGCAGAGAATCAGATGACCCAGACAGTTGGGGATGGGCCGGTAGCTCGCCTGATAGTATTGGCGGTAGGCTGATCCGGCGGAATCATGGTAATGCAGGAGCACATCCGCATTGGCCACGTGAGCGCCGCCATCGGTGGAGGGGAAGTGCGAAAACATCCACAATGGGGCTACCAGCAGGGCCAGGGCAAGCCAATGGCCCTGGCTGCTCCAGCGGCGCCTGCGTGTACATGGCGATTGAGGAGTCACAATATTCAGGATTGTGGCCGTTGTTACCGTGGAACGCAAAAGAAGGTCGTCCACAGCCACGGGCGGTTAGCCTCGCGCGCGTGCCGGACTTATGGCGCCAGCACCATTGGTGTTGACCGACATGGAGACATAACCCTTCAGGGACACCGCCGAGTGCAGTTTAATGACGTACGTTCCGGCGGCCAATGTTTGCGTGCCGCCAGTTCCCAGATTGGCCAGCATGCGGCGGCCGTTACTGTTGAGGAGTTGGGTGGTTGGGAACGGATTGAAGTGGCTGGGGCGGTAGCCGAAAGCGAAATTGACGTTGCCGGTCCTGGTGAGGGAGAAAGAATAATAGTCATCGTGGCCGATGAGTACTTTCAACTGCGAATTGGCGTAAGTGCCCGAGCGGGTCAGTTGCAGTGGGGCGGCAGTGGCGGCAGAACGGTTATTGGCGTCGAGCGGATCCTCGGCTTCCTGGAAGGCGAGCTTGGCGGCGGCGTCCAATTGGAGGGCGGGGTAGGTGACACCATTGGCCGAATCCACTACCGGCCGGCCGGATTGCTGGAGTATCTGGATGATTTGCGGAGGTGTGAAATTGGGGTTGATCTGTTTGATAATGGCGGCGGCGGCGGCGACCTGGGCGGAGGACCAACTCGTGCCCTGGGCGTAGTTAACGTAGGTTATCTGCGCGGGCGTGCTGCCGCTGGCTGGCAGATAGAGGGCTATGGCGATGTTACTGGCGGGGGCAAGGATGCTGCAGGCTGGACCGGTTTGGGAACTGGCGTCGAAGTTGCCGTATTGGTCAAGGCCACCGACGCCACAGACGTAGGGACTGGCAGCGGGATAGCCGATTGGCGCGCTGGCGCCGCTATTGCCAACCGGCGTGCAGATGAACACCCCCATATTGTACAAGGTCTGCAGTTCAGTTTGGTAAACCGTTGGACTGGCGCCACCTCCCTGGAAATCCGTCAAATTCACCACCTGGATGTTGTATTTGGACTGGTTGACGATGACCCAGTCCAAGGACTGTTTGATGGTGGCGCCGCTGTCTTGGCGCAGGGCGATCATTCCTATGTTCTGGGCTATGCCTTGATAATCGTAGCCGTTAACTTGAAAAAAATTGCCGCCTATCAGCCCGGCAACACCGGTGCCGTGGAACAGTTCATCCATGGGATCAGCATTGTTGTCTACGAAATTCCAGCCGGCGATGATTTTGCTGTTGGGGAATTCTGCGTCACCAAAGACGGGGTGATTGTAATCGACTCCAGAATCGACCAGTGCGATAGCCTCATTAGAACCGTCAAGATAAGGGAAGTCGGCTACCAATTGGTCCTGCTGGTCCATGATGGCCTGCGGTCCCCAGTTGTAGGAAAGCAACTGACGGCTTTCCAGAGCTTCCATGCAAAAGGCAGAGTGCATACAGGGTGTGAGGAGTGCCTTCATAGTTGCTTTCTGATCATCATCCTCAGCAAAACAGATTGGCATGGCGTTTCGCCAACACATGCCGGCTACCGACAAAAGCACCATACCTACAGCATCATTAGGGCAGAACATGCCCTGCGCCTCTGGATACTGTGCCAAGGCGCTATTATCTGGTATGGATGGTGTTTCTTGCTAGGCCAAAAAAGACAAGGGTGCCTTCATGTCATGAAGGCACCCTTGTCATATCATCAAGCAATGTTTGGTCATTTACCCAGCAGTCACTTGACCGGGCGTTCCATAACCCTTTGTGGCATCATCTAATACGAGCACCCAGTCGCCTTCGTTGCCGTTGCTGGGTGGCGTGAAGGTCATGGTTCCGGTGTTGGCATAACTTCCCACCGGCGTGGCCTGGCCGTTGCGCGGATTGTACCAGGTGGCATTGACCTTTCCGCCGCTGATTTGCGTCATATCCACTGTGAAGGGCTGGCCAGAGGCGCTGTAGATGAAGGCATAGGCGCCGGTTGAATCGCGGGTGGCCTGGATATGGTCGCCTCCCGTCAAAGCATTACTTATAATCATCGACTGATCTGGTACACGGTTAAAGTAGGGCCGCGACAGCATGAGATTCTTCAGATACTGCATCTGGGTCGCGCCCGGGTCGAACATCGCCGTCTGCCAGGAGGTGTTGGCCCAGGTGAGCGGCTGATAGCCGGGTTCGTAGAACTGGTAGACATCGTTGCACCCGTAAGTGGCTCCGGCGGCACCGGCGAAGACCGACCAGTAGGCCTTCTTGCGAACGTCATAGTCTGTGATGCGCGGATTGCCAGCCACAAGACCGCTGGGGATATTCTCGTAGTTCTCCTCGCCGTCGATGACTGGCTTGTCTGCGGCGGCATATCCGGCGGCGACCAGATCCCAGTTGTCGTAGTTGCTGATGTGGCCCGACTGGATCATGTCGAAATTAAGTAAAGTGTTGCTGGGAGCGAAACTGGCATACGATGAACTCATGCCCTGGGGATGGTAGGTAATGAGATGGGTTCCCCCATCGCCGGCCTGCAGGCCCTGGCCTATGGCTTGCCATATTGCCTGGCTGGCGGTGCTGGTTGCGTCGCTGTCGCCGCCGAGCATCCACATGATGTTCGGGTTGTTGGCATAGCGGCTGCCAAGGAAATACCCGAAGTTATAGGCGGTGGTGGTGTTGAAAATACAGCTCGATGAATTGTTCACGAAACAACCCCAGACGGGCATGATGGCCATAGTCAGCCCAAGTTTGGCGGCCTGGTTGACCATGTAGTCGATGGAGGTGAAGAAGGCGGGATTGGGGTTGTTGACATTGCCGCCAATGAAAATCTGCTGGCCTTCGGGATTTTCTCCGGCCGGACTGGTGGTGAGGATGGTGCTTTGGATGACATTGAAGCCTTGGGAGGCGCGGGTCTGGAGATAATAGAGGGCGTCGCTTTCGGAAACGCTGCCCAGCAGGGCCCAGGCGGTGTCGGCCATGTAGAAGTATGGGGTGCCGTCGGCATTGGTGAAGTAGCGGCCGTTGCTGGAAATGCGGATGGCGCCGGTGCCAACCGTTCCCGTCACGCTTACCGGGGTTGGCGTGGAAACCGGTGTCGGTGTCGGTATTGCGGTTGGGCTGGCCGGCGTGAAACTGATCCAGTTGAAGTTCATCATGTAATAACTGGTCGAGGAATCGAATACCATGCGAAGCACATGGGTGCCGGCGGTCAAGTTTATGCCCGAAGCATTGACGGTGGTCCAGCTTTGCCAGCCGCCGGTGTTGCCAACACTCAGCGCACCGGTGACATTGGTACCGTCCACGTTAAGCTGGAAAATTCCGCCTGTGGCGCCACTGGCGAGACGGAAGCCAAGATTATAAATGCCTGTGCTGACGACGGTTACGGTGTAGTTAAGCCACTGGCCAGGGGTAATCCAGCCAACGTCATAGCCAACGCCGCCGCTATCGCTGTTGGTCTCGATGCTGACACCTCCGCTGCGGTAGGCGCCGCCGAGGTTGGTGGTGCTGGAGGTGTTGTAGGCCACTCCCTGGCCGCCGCTGTCGAAATTCTCGGCCTGGAGCAGTGTTGTGTTGGAGGAGCCGATGGCCAGAGGCGTTGACGCATTGGGGTAAGGCGTCTCGGTGGTGGCGCCTGTTGAGGAAGTTGTCCCACCGGATCCGGTGGTCGTGGTGGCAACTGCCGAGAAGAGATCAGCCTGCGGAATGATCTGCTTGATGGTGGTGGGGCTGCTCCACATGAGCATCATCTGGGCCATTCCCAGGTCCTGGTAATATTGCACCGTGATACTGTACTCCTGGCCGGCGACCAGGGTCATGGTGGCATTGTCGGTGGTCAGGGAATGGTCCTGCCAGTCGTTGATCAGTTCCTGGCCGTTTACCCACAGGCGCACGCCGTCGTCGGAAGCGGTAGAGAAGGTGTAGATTCCGCTGGTGGGGGCCAGGACCTGACCTGTCCATTGGGTCGAGAAGTTGGTGGCGTTGACGCCCAGTCCAGGCCCGGTTCCATTTAAACTGAAGTTGACCTGAGGATCGACACGGGTAAGAACCGGCGTGCCAGAAAGGGTCATATTGTTGTAATATGAAGCACTTAGTCCGTTGCTGACAGCAGTGGGAGTTGGTGTCGGTGTCGGCGTGGGAGTTGTGGTCGGGCTGGTGGTGGCAGCAGCCGAGAAAAGATCCGCCTGCGGAATGACCTGTTTAATGGTGGTGGGACTACTCCACATGAGCATCATCTGGGCCATACCCAGGTCTTGGTAATATTGCACCGTGATACTGTACTCCTGGCCGGCGACCAGGGTCATGGTGGCATTGTCGGTGGTCAGGGAATGGTCCTGCCAGTCGTTGATCAGTTCCTGGCCGTTCACCCACAGCCGTACGCCGTCATCAGAGGCCGTGGAAAAGGTGTAGGTTCCGCTCGTTGGCGCGAGTACCTGGCCGGTCCATTGCGCCGAGAAGTTGGTGGCATTTACGCCGGCCCCTGGTCCGGTTCCACTTAAACTGAAATTGACCTGGGGGTCGACGCGGCTGAGAACCGGCGTGCCGGAAAGGGTCATATTGTTAAAGTACGTTGCCGCCAGGCCATCGCCGCTGAGCAATGTGCGCGTTTCCAATATTTCGCAGCATGCTCGCTCCAGAGCGCTGGCCCGATCGCATGCTTGTCGCTTGTTCTGGCGGCGATTTTCACGGACAGTCCTCGACTCACGGCCCTTGGCATGAGACTTTTTGATAAAACGAAACATCTGTTCACTCTCCTTTGGAACACTCGATCTTCGTCGTTCGAGCCCTGGGGACGACGGTTCTTACGTGTGCCAGCTTCCGGAGTTCAATGTTCGGATTAATTTTGCGAAGCTGTCTATGATTGTGTGCATGCCGGATGATCGGTGATGGTTAGTCGGGGGGCGTGTTCGATGCCGCGTTGTGGCAGAAGAACATGGCCCGCTTTGTCCAGAGTTATCGGACCACGGGCCCCCTTGCCCAGGCCACCGCTTATTGGGAAATGTCGGAGCACAAGTTGTGAGTGCCTTTTCTGGACAGGATTCGCATTCACTAAGAATCTATCTCAGAACCCAATGGCCCCGCGACGATGCATATTTCGCCTGCAATCAAGGAGCGACGACGAGGCGTATCAATGGAGAGATACAGCGAGGAGGAACGACGACGAGTGCGGGCGCAAGATGCCTCGCCCGGAGGGTGGGTTGGCAATGGCCCATCGGCTTCGTTGTCGGACCTCAACGTATCGTCCTCTGTCAGATACGCTTCGATCCTCCGCCTCGCATCTGGGCCATTGCCGACCCATCGCGGAGTCATTGGGTTCGGAGATAGATTCTTAGTCCGGCCAAGGCCAAGGCGACGAAACTGTACGTATCTATCTGTGTCCATCTGTGTGCATCTGAATGTTCTTCCGCACGAAAGCGGCGATCTGGTCGCGGACCCGGCGATAGTGATTCAGAGCCTCTTCCTCGCTGCCGGCGGTTTTGGCCAGGGCCGGAGGATCGTCAAAGCCAACGTGGAGAACCTTGGCCTTGCTGCCCAGCCAAGCCGGGCAGGTTTCGTGGGCGTGGCCGCAGAGAGTAATCACGTAATCAAAATCCACGTGCCGGACGGCGTCGGTGGTCTTGGACTGCTGCTGGCTTATGTCCACCCCGGCTTCGGCCATCACCTTGACGGCATTGGCATTCAAGCCGTGGCTTTCGATCCCGGCCGAATAGGCCTCAATCGCGTCGCCCTTGAGCGCCCGCATCCACCCTTCGGCCATCTGGCTGCGGCAGGAGTTGCCGGTGCACAGGAAGAGGATTTTCAGTTTCCGCGATAGCATACTGTCACTTCCTTGAGATCCATCTTGCGGACGGTGCACAATGCCCGGACATCGGCGGCCAGGATCGGCTCGGCGGCCAACGCCCGCAGGGCCCAGGCCAGGCCCTGGCGCACGTTGGGCGGCGCATCCTTGCCGGCCAGGCGGAAATACTGCCAGCGGCCTTGCTTGCGCCGCGCAACCAACCCGGCGCTGTACAGCAGGTCCATGTGCTTGGAGACCGTGGAGGGCGACAGGCCCAACAGCTCTATGATCTGGCAAAGGCACAGTTCCCCGCCGCGCAGGGCCATCAAGGCACGCACGCGGGTTTGGTCCGACATGGCCGCGGCAAGGGTCAGAAATTGTTGCATAAGCTACTCCGTTGATTCGTCAAGTAACGAAGTATAGGCGCAATGGCCGGCCTGTCAAACATGGGGCTGCCATCCTCTATAGTCCCCAGCCCTTCTGGGCTATAATGTTCACATGCGAATTTGCGGAACGCCCTTGAGTAAGAAGATGAATCTTGCGGACCTGCGCGCGGCACGGGAGGGCGGGCCCAAGATGGCCATGCTGACCTGCTACGATTTCACCACCGCGCGGCTGATGCAGGAGGCCGGGGTGCCGGCGCTGCTGGCGGGGGATTCGGCGGCCAATGTCATTCTCGGCTACGATTCAACGCTGCCCGTAGCCCTGGATTTCATGATCGAATTGACCGCTGCGGTGCGGCGGGGAGCGCCACTGTGCTTTTTGGTGGCCGATATGCCCTTCGGCTCCTACGGGATGGGCGTAAGTGAAGGCGTGCGCAATGTTTGCCAGATGGTCAAGCGGAGCGGGTGCGACGCTGTCAAATTGGAGGTTGCCGCCGGGCATGCCAGGCTGATGCGGGCCCTGGCTGATATTGGCGTGGCAACGGTGGCCCATATCGGCCTCAAGCCGCAGTCGGTGGGATTGGTCGGGTCGTATCGGTTCCAGGGGCGCACGGCCGGCGAAGCGGCGGGAATAGTGGCATTGGCTTTGCAAATGGAGCAGGCCGGGGTAGCGGCTATCTTGCTGGAAGCGGTGCCTCCGGAAGTGGCGCATGCGGTTATGGAACAGACTACTGTGCCAATCATCGGATGTGGTGCTGGGTCAGAATGTCACGCCAGTGTCATTGTGACTCAGGATGGGCTTGGTCTTACCCCGCATCGTCCGCGGTTCGTTCCCACTTTGGCGGAGATGAGCGAACCCTTGCGTGAGGCTTTCGCAGCGTACGTAACCGCAGTCCAGACCGGGGCATACCCAACGCCGGCGCATGATTATGTTATGCCGCCCAGGGAAAAGGCCGCTTTTCTGGAAGGCGACGAAAAAATGGAACGCCGATTGAAATAGAAATTATGGTGGGCCGGTACGTCCACCTTACAGGAGAAATTAAGATGAACCCCTGGCGTAGATCGTTGTCGGTCATGGTGCTTTCCAGTGTTTTCGCACTCACGGGTATCTTTGGCTACCACTTCGTCAAGGACATTCAGTTTGCCCGCGCCGAGAAGGATGTTCAGGTTACCCGGGAACAACTGAAGGGAGCCGAGGACCTGGCCGGCGTCTTCCGCGATGTCGGCAAGGTGGTCTCGCCCGCGGTGGTCAACATCGAGGTCAAGAAGACCGTGTCCGCGCCGCGCGGGATGAACTTACGGCGATTTTTGCCCCCGGGAGCCATGCCCGAATTGCCTGACATGCCTGATCTGCCCGAGACGCCGGACAATTCCGACAACCAGGTTCAGGTTGGCACCGGCAGTGGCGTAATCATGGATGTTGACGGGGGCGTGGGCTACATAGTGACCAACAACCACGTGGCCGGCGGGGCCGAGGAGATGGTGGTCACGCTGGCCGATGGGCGGGAGATCAAAAATGCCAAGGTGGTGGGTGCCGATCCCAAGAGCGATCTGGCGGTGATAAAGATCCAGGCCGAGCATCTGATCTGCGGCAAATGGGGCGACAGCGATCAATTGCAAAAGGGCGATTGGATCCTGGCCTTCGGCAGCCCGTTCGGCTACGTGGGCTCGATGACCCACGGGATCGTCAGTGCTCTCAACCGCCAGGCGCACATTCTGGGCGACATGGGATATGAGAACTTCATCCAGGTAGATGCCCCCATCAATCCCGGCAACAGTGGCGGTCCGCTGGTGAATCTGCGCGGCGACGTGGTGGGGATCAATACCGCCATCGCCTCGCATGACGGCGGTTTCCAAGGCATAGGCTTTGCCATTCCCTCCAGCCAGGCCAAGGCCATTTACCAGACGTTGAAAGACAAAGGCAAGGTGACGCGCGGCTGGCTGGGCGTGGGGATCAAGGATGTATCCACCGATCAGCCGCTGGCCAAGAGCTTCGGCTACGACAAGACCACAGGCGTATTGGTGGAGCAGACTTTCCCCAATACACCGGCCACCGGCAAGCTCAAGGCGGGCGATATTATCACCGCTCTGGACGGCAAGGACGTGGATAACGTGGAACGTCTGCGGAATGCCATCGCCGCCACAGCCCCGGGCACGGACGTCAAGCTGACGGTTTTCCGTGATGGCAAAGCGCAGGAGGTGACCATCAAGATCGGCGAGCAACCGGAGGAAGTGGCGTCAATGGGCTTGCGCGATTTGAAGGGTCCGGCGGGCCGTGGCGACGGCGGCGCCAAAGTTCTGGGCATGAGGTTAAACACGCTGACGGATGACATGGCCCAGCGGTTTGGCGTACCGGAACTTAAGGGCGGCGCGTTGATCACCCATGTGGAACCCAAATCGGCGGCGGCGGAAGCCGGGTTGGCGCCTGGGGATGTCATCACCAAAGTGGAAAAACAGGAGATCGGCAGCGCCCAGGATGTCCGCGACGCCCTGGAAAAGGTCGGGCCGGGCAAGGATATACGGCTCTATGTCGTCAGCCGCGAGGGATCGCGCTTTGTGCTGATCACCCCCAAGAAATAGGCGTAGGGTAGTAGCGCCAAGCCATCTTTTTCCCTTGACGAGGCGGGAGAGGCAGGGGTAGATTACGCCTTGCGAAGGCAGCTTGGGCCTTGGACTGAGCGCCTTTGGCGGGATCAGCGCCAATCAGAGGAGAGAAGATGGGAATGCCGGAAAATCTTCGAAAGACTGTGAAATGTGTGGCGACACTGTGCCTGCCGCTGCTGGGAGCGGGAATGGCTTGGGGCGGTATCAGCGTTCCCACCGTTCCGGTCGGCAACGCCGGCAATGCGCCGGATACGAGCGGTTACGGGGAAGTGGATTACAATTATAGAATTGGCGCCAACGATGTGACCTCCAGCCAGTACACGGCCTTTTTGAACGCCGTGGCCACATCATCCGATCCGCAAGGCTTGTACAACGGCAATATGGCCGGCACGACCAACGGGGCGCCGGGTATAATTCAGACTCCTGTCTCCGGCGGGTATACCTATAGCGTTACCGGCGGGCGCGGAAATAATCCGGTGACCTACGTCTCGTTCTGGGACGCGGCGCGCTTTGCGAATTGGCTGCAAAATGGACAGCCGGCAGGGTCGGAAGGGGCCGGCACCACCGAAACCGGCGCCTACACGCTTACTGCCGACGGCATTACCAACAACACCGTGACGCGCAATTCCGCAACCGCCTGGGCGGTAGCCAACGAAAATGAATGGTATAAGGCGGCGTATTACAGCCCCGCCCTCAACTCCGGGGCCGGCGGGTACTGGCTGTATGCCACGCAGAGCAATTCCATCACCACTGGACAGGCCAATTACAACGGCTCGGTGGGGGACACCACTGCCGTGGGATCCTATGCCTACCCGAGCTATTACGGCACGTCCGACCAAAGCGGCAACGTGTTTCAGTGGAACGAATCGATCATTGACGATTCGAATCGAGGATTCCGTGGCGGGTCGTATCTGGATCCCGACTCTTACGCGCAGTCTGATGACAGTTACAATGACGACCCGGCCAGCGTGAGCAACCTGGTGGGGTTCCGAGTTGTTATGCTTCCGGAACCAGCGTCCCTGGGGTTGCTGGGCCTGGCGGTAATGGGACTGCTACAGCGAAGGCGTAATAAGAAATGTGCAAGGTGAAAGCCTGCTTTTTCCTACAGCCGGTCATGTAGCCAGGCGTACTGTTGGAGGAGTGATAAGTGCTGGGGTGCTGGGGTTAGTATCGTGGGGGCATTGCCGTGGAGGGGATCGCGTTGCTCGCTGAGGCTTACGGCCCAGCGGCGCCGCCGCTGAGCCCGGAGAACCCCCTGCGTGTATTCCACAGTGAGCAGGTAGCGATACCAGTGTGGCTCCTGGCGATAAACGACGTCAACAACATTCAGGTCGGCGGCGCCGGGCACAGGAAAGGAAGCGGCGATTTTTGGAGTCAGGTTGAAGGGGTCGCGCGGCGAATAGTTCATGCTCCATTGCCGGCAGAGCCTGCGCAGGAGGGACATGCGGCGGCAGCGAACTGCCAGACTCGCCACCATAGTCGCGGCGGTAAGGGCAAGCACCAGGGCCAGAAACATCAGTGGCGGCACGAGTGGTGGCCTCAGGGTTTTTCAGGGGCGGCTCCGGGGCGGGTATGGGACGGCTCGACGGCTTGGGGGGGGCGGTCGGCAGTGAAGGTGATGCCGTACTCCGGCTGCTGGGGAATCAATGAGCCCATCCAATCGGATACGCGCTTATATCCCGCTTCGGTTTTATTCTTGAAGGGGCCGGGAATCCCGCGCCAGGGCGTGCCCTTGGGAACTTCGGGATGACGGAACTCGGCCTGATCGGCGGGCAGGGCGTACTGTTCGAGGAGAGATTTGTCAGGATAGGTGCGGTCGATTACCCGGCGTTCGACGCCATCGATGGTCTGCCGGTACTGGTTCAGCAGGTAGAAGTTGGTGAGGGTGGCCTGGTCGTTTTCGACGCTGGGGTACAGGAAGAACTTGCCGGCGCTGCTGCCGCCGTGGCAATTGGAGGTGGCGCAGCCGGCCTGAACCATCGGCTGGATGGATCGGCGGTATTCCAGCAGCGGTGCGGGATCGGTCAGGATCCGCACATCCTTGCGCAGGCCTTCGGGAAGATCGCGGTGTTCCAGAATGCGCAGGGCCTGATCGGTGGGGGCCAGGAGGTTGAATTCCTTCTCCACTTCGTTGGAGAACTGGAGGTAGTGCTTGCGGACGTCATTGTCGAAACGAACTTTAACGGAGGCGTCTTTTCTGGCCCACTCCATCTGGCGAATGATGTTGACATCGTCGGCAGTAAGATAGCGGCGGTCGCCCGGGCCGGGCCGGGGTGGCGTGGTGGTCGATGGCCCCAGAGGATTGGGCGGGACGGCCGGGTGCATCTGTTCCAGGTGGATCTGGCTTTCGAGGATTTTGGCGAAATCGCCGGCAGCGGCATTATGCGGGTCGATGCTCAGCGCGGTATTCAGTTCGATGCGGGCCAGGTCGTACTGGTGATTGTCAAAGAGCCAGCGGGACAGTTCCAGGTGGCCCGGGGCATCGGAATCCTTGGGCAGTTTGGCCAGGCGGTCCTGGTACTGCTGCTGGATGGGCGTGGAATACTGGATGGGCCCCACGATGTCATCGCGAGAAATGGTGGTTTCGATGCCGTGAATGTTGATGGTGACGACGGTTTCTTTTTCGGTGATGTCACCTTCGTAGTTGTGGCCATCCCTGGTGGCGAGGGTTCCCTGCCGCGCCATGGCGGCGCCGCAACTGAGGCACAGGGCGATGGAGCCGATCACCAGTCGTCGCGTCAAGTCACGCATGCGGGAGCCTCCGGAGTTTGGTCACCGATCTTAAGTATAGTAAGGTCCGGTGCGGCGGAGGGCAAGACGATGAGAAAAGTGGAAGAGGAAAGGGAAAGCATGCCAGCACCCATCAAGGGAACAGGCCATGGAGGGCTTGGCCGCGGTTGTCGGCGATGGGCAGGCTTAGTCCCGGGCGGGCCCATAGCTCAAAGGCGTCGTCGCGGTAGACGAGCTTCCAGGAGTGTTGTTCTTTCTCCATACGCAATGCCAGGCGGCATGAACGCTGCATCAATATCAGGTCGGAGGGGTAGCGGTTGAGGGTATCCTGCCAGCCGGGTCTGCCGAGATAGAAGGCGTATATCTCGTGGATGAAAGAGGCGGAATAACCAATATCGCCCCGGCTATCGAGGCCAATTTTGACGGCCGGTCCCAGTTCCCACATGACATAGGAGCCCTCATTGTAGTGGGTCATGAGGTGGCCGGAAAAATTCTGCTTGCGCAGGTAGTCAACCGCGCCGATGGGGTAGATCAAACTCCCGGTGATGTGGGCGGGATCGGCAAGGACCGGCACCTCCAGGGTAAAGGGTGCGAGGGTCAAAAGGGAGGGAATCTGGGCGACGGCCAAAGCCAGCCAGGCCAACGTGGCGATGCGCGGGTGCCGGTTCCAGGCGCCGGCCAGGCCTGTCGCCAGTGGCGTAAGGGAAAACCATCCCGGCACATAACCAAGCCATACCAGGGCATAGAGCTGGCAATGCCGCACGTGCTGCATGCCGGCAACCGCGAAAACCAAAAGGATAAGAGCCCCCTGGCAGCGGCGCCATCCCGCTCGCAGCACGGCATAAGCCGCCACCAGTGCCGTTACCAGGAACACCAGGGCGACATCCCGGGATGGGGAACTCCATATCGGCTCCCATTCCTCGATGGGCATCGAGGGCATGACGAAAATAGCGTTCAAGACCGCCCGGGGGTAATGGATGCCGTAGGGGTTGATGAGGACCAGGACCGCCATAAGCAGCCCCAGAACCAGGATATGCCGGTGTGGCCTTGACCGCAGGAGGCTTTCCAGCCAGTACAAGCCAACGACAGCTATACCCAGCACAAAACCGGGGTGAATGTTGAGCCATATCACGTAGAGCGGCAGCCAGAAAAAGAGCCATGATTTGCGGCCGCGGCGGTCCTGATCCAGAAACAGGAGCAGGATGGCCAGCATGAGCATGGAAAACATGCCGGCGCGAACCGTGGAGAAGCCCATGCCCATGATCTTCACAGCGCAGGGGATACAGATGCACAGGGCCGTCCCGGCCGCGCCCCGGCGGCGGGCTATATATATAGCCAGGGACACAATGGAAATAGCCAGGAGGTATTTGAGAATCAGCACCCCCGCCGCGCCGGCGAGGCTGGTGACCGCGTAGATGATGGCGCCATTACCCCATTCATGGTGTACCGAGGGGCCGCCCTTGGAGGTGTAGGCGAAGAGGTCCAGCATGGGCATGTGTCCCTGCCGGAGGGCGGCACGAACCAGGGACATTTGGTGGTAGACATCGAGATCGATGATGTTGTTTTGCGCCATTGCCACAGCCATGACCAGCCCTAATGCGCCTAAAGCGGCAATGGCTGGTAGGCGATGGGTAGACGCCGAGGAAACCGCCCCAGTTTGGAGCGAGACTGTGTTAGTCATATCTCGATATTACATCGTCATTACAGTTACCCAAGCAATTCTTGAAATTTTTTCCTTGGCGCGGGGTCCGGCATGGGCTATAATAAAACAGTCATCCAAGTGGTCGGAAAGGCTTAATGACAAGTCTGACGCAAACCACTTGAATGTAAGGGATTTTGATTTGATGGTGACAAGCAAAGTGTTGCTGATCACCGATCTAGCCGAAGGTTGGCTATCCAACTCTCCCCCCGAGCATGGCGCTCCCCATAACAGGTAACCAGATCACGGGACACGTTGTCTCGTGTGGTTAGTGCGGGTGATTAGTCGCTTTTGTGCGGCTGCCCCCGCTGGCCTACTTGGTTCAGGTCTTTCCTCAGGGTTGCTGGAACAGAGGGCAGCCAGGAGCGTATCGCCTGAAGAAAGGACGTGCTATGCGTATCTTTTCGCTGATCGGTCGTTTTGTTTCTGATGATCGTGGCATGGAAACCGTGGAATGGGCCGTGGTGGCCGCTCTGATCGTCGCTGGTCTGGTGACGGTGATTTCCGGCCTGGGCACCAACGTGACCAACAAATTTAATGCCCTTAAGACCGCCACGACCTAATGTACCAAGCCGTTTCGCCCGATTTAGCTGGGTCAGGAACGGCGTTAATGGCGCGTGCCATTGGTTGTTCCGGGACAGATTTGGCAACGAGAGGAGTTCAATATGTTGTTTGTGAATACCTTGCGGCGTTTTGTTTCTGATGATCGTGGCATGGAAACCGTGGAATGGGCCGTTGTGGCGGCTCTGATCGTCGCCGGCCTGGTGACGGTGATTTCCGGTCTGGGCACCAACGTGACCAACAAGTTTAACCTCCTGAAGACCGCCACGACCTGATGAGTAGATATATTTACGGCGTCGGGAAGGGCGTACGATGGCGCGTGCCATTGGCGGTTCGGAGACGCAGACACTCTCGCATCGAGAGGAACTGGACATGTCATTCTTACAGACATTACAGCGTTTCGCTTCGAACGAGCAGGGCATGGAAACTGTGGAGTGGGCCGTGGTGGCCGCGCTCATCGTCGCCGGCCTGGTGGCGGTAATTACCGGACTTGGCACCAACGTGACCAACAAGTTCAATGCCCTGCAGACGGCTACGACTTGAAGATCGCTTCGTTGTCAAAGAGTTTCACGACGTTGGGAAACGGCGTGAGTGGTGCGTGCCATCGGCCGTTTCCCAACGTCTTGGGCTTGATTTAATTGAGAAAGGAACAGATTATGTCGATGTTGAAAACTTTGCAGCGTTTTGTTCGTAACGACAGTGGTATGGAAACCGTGGAGTGGGCCGTGGTGGCTGCGCTCATCGTCGCCGGCCTGGTCGCCGTGATTACCGGCCTCGGCACGAATGTGACGAACAAGTTCAACGCCCTCCAGACAGCCACGACCTAAGTGGCTATGCAAACTGGAGTTACAGTGAGGTAGATACCTATTTTGACCTCGCTAGTTGGATATAATTCACCGCAGCAGTGGAGCGCCATACTGGGCGCTCCACTGCCAGTGGGACAGCATTTGTCGCTACCGTGGATCGTCGTTATTGGCGCTTCACTGTTAGCGGCTCTGGTGGATTTGCGCTGCCGGCGCATTCCCAACTGGCTTACCGGGCCGCTGTTTGTCGCGGGCTTGGTGTGGAGCGGATATTGGGGCGGCCTGGGTGGGTTGGGAGAGTCGGCGGGTACGGCGGGGCTGCTGGCGCTGCCGTATATAGTGTTGTTCCTGGTCGCCGGAGGCGGCGCCGGGGATGCCAAGCTGATGGGCGCCGTGGGCGCCTGGTTGGGATTCCGCCCTGGTTGTCAAGTGTTGGTGGCGGTTTGCCTCAGTGGCATGGTGATGGGTCTGGCCTGGGCGGCATGCAAGCGGAGGTCACGCGGGGTCTTCAATAATATTCTCCTGATCGGGTTGGGACTCGTCTGGTCGGTTCTGGCCCGCCGCAAATTCTCCGAAGATCAGTCGGTGCTGCCAAACACCAAGAACATGTTGACTATGCCTTACGGTTTGGCAATATTTCTGGGAGTCTGCATCGTCGCGCTGCGCGAATACCTGCTAAAGGTGCAGCCATGAAACAATTGTTGTACAGTTCGTTGGGCCGCCCGCGGGGCACTGCTTTAGTGGAACTGGCTATATCGCTTTCACTGCTGCTGCTGATAACCCTGGGAGCGGTGGAGTATGGCTGGCTGTTTCTTAAGCAGCAGCAAATAGTCAATGCTGCCAGGCAGGCGGCGCGGATTGCCGCCCTTGCGTATTCGACCGATACCCAGGTCACCAGTGAGATTACCACCCTGATGTCCGGGTACGGTTTGTCCAGCAGCGGGTACACGACGACCTTCACGCCTTCAGATTTTTCCACCGCGGCGACGGGCAGTTCGGTCTCGGTGAAGATTGCCGTGACTTACAGCAATATCACCATAACCAATTTCTCCCTGCTGCCGGTGCCGACCACACTCAGCGCCACGGTTTCCATGGTAAAGGAAGGCCCCTAAGGCTTTTTTTGGGAGAATGGCATGAAGCTACTCATAGGAGCTTTGGTGTTGCTGGGAGTGGTGGCGGCGGGGGCGGCGGCGCTGCTGGTGATGGGGTTGCGCCCGGGTCCGGTAGTGATTGCCACGCAACCTTCAACCCAGGCCAGCGCCGCAACCAAGGAAGTTCCCCAGGTTACGGTTTTGTACGCCGATAGCGATGTGACGGCGATGAGCGTCGTGGACGGGGCGGTGATTCGCGGTCGCACTATGCCACGCGACGAAGCGCCCAGTGATTTTGTGAGCAGCGCCGCGGAGGTGGTGGGCAAAGTCCTCAAGGAATCGGTGGCGGCGGGGCATTTTTTCCGCAAGAGCCATTTTTTTGATGAGAAAGGTTCCCGGGTGCTGGCGGCGGTGATTCCCCAGGGCAAGCGGGCGGTGGGCATTTCCGTGAATGACTATGCCTGCCTGGAAGGACTGATGTTTCCCGGCAGCATGGTGGATGTGCTGGTATCGCTCAAGGGCGATGCCCAAGGCGCCGGAGAGCGCGGGCATGAAGCCGTCACCAGGATACTCCTGGAAAACATGGAAGTGCTGGCCATCGAGCATGAAACGGTGGTGTCGCCGGGAAAAACCGCCGCCGAGCGCGACCAGGCGGGATCATCGTCCAACAGCGCCAAGCACCGCATCTACCTGCTGGTCGATACCCGGCAGGCCAAATTGCTGCAGTTGGGCATGGAACTGGGCACGCTCTCGCTGGCCCTGCGTAATCCCGGTGATGCCAGCAGCGCCGACAAAGACACAATTTTTCTGCACAACATCACCGGTGACGAGGTGACCACCGATGGCTCCAAACCGCCGGTGGCGGCGGCGGTGGCCGGGCCGGCCACTCAGTCTGTGGACCGCCCCCATTGGGATCTGATTGTGATGCACGGCGGCACCGTGGAGGTGCAAACCTTCGCCTTGCCGACAACTCAACCGGGACAAAAACCATGAATTTCCAGGGAATTTTTGCCTCGCCACGGTTGTTTTTCCAGACGGCAATGCTGGGCCTGGGGCTGTTGGTGGCGACAGCGCCCGCCGGGGCGCAGCCCGCCCCGACCACTTTTCCGGCCACCGCCACTGTTTTGGAGTCGGCATTGCAATTGCCGCCGATCACGGTGTTGGCCGGGCATACGACCCTGATTCACTCCAAGACCCCTATTAAGCAGGTATCGGTCACCGATCCCAAGATCGCCGATGTCCATGCCATCAGCCCGACGGAGTTGATGATCTCGGGCAAAGGGGCCGGCACGACGGATCTGCTGCTGTGGGGTGAAGGCGAGCAACCGATCCAGGCGACTGTGGTGGTTGGCGTGGACCGGGAATGGCTGCGGAGCGAGATCGTCAAACTGCTGCCGGCGGTGCAGTTGAAGGTGGAAATGTCGCACGATGTCCTGGTGGTGAGCGGCAAGTTGGACCGCGCCGAGGATGCCGCGGCCCTGCACCGGTTCCTGGAGATGGCCCAGGTCAAGTACGTGGACATGACCACTCTGACCGGGGTGCAGCAGGTGCAGATCAAGGTGATGGTGGCCGAAGCCAGCCGTACCGCCATCCGCACCATGGGAATCAATGCCGTGCAGACCGGGGGCAGTTTCTTCGGGGCTTCGACCGTGGGCGCCGACGGCGGCGGCCCGCTCAATCCCATCAGCATCGGGACGGCTTCCGGGGCCAGCGCCACCGGGGCGAAGGTTCCGTTTACATTTCTTTCGGACACGACTATAAGCCCGGCGGCCACGCTTTTTGGCGGATTCCCCGACGCCAACCTGGAGTTCTTCATCCAGGCCCTGGAAGAAAACCAGTACATCCGGGTGCTGGCCGAGCCCAACCTCGTCGCCCTGAGCGGCCAGGAGGCCAATTTCCTGGCCGGCGGTGAATTTCCCATCCCGGTGGTGCAGGGCGGTGGCACCAGCGGCACGTCGATCAGCATCGATTACAAGGAGTTCGGCGTGAAGCTGCGTTTCGTGCCCACGGTGCTGGGCGATGGCCGCATCCGTCTGCACGTGGCCCCGGAGGTTAGCGAATTATCCAGCGGTACGGGATCGGTGGAAATCCAGGGTTTCAATATCCCCGCCATTCTCACCAGGCGAGCGGAAACGACCATCGAATTGTGCAATGGCCAGAGCTTCGCCCTGGGCGGTTTGATCAGCCAGGAGACCACAGCGCGCAGTTCGCAGGTGCCGGGACTGGGCGACCTGCCGGTGCTGGGGGCGCTGTTTCGGTCGGTGCGCTACCAGCAGCAGGATACGGAACTGGTGCTGCTGGTGACCGCGTCGCTCGTGGAGCCGGGTTCGCTCAAGGCCCATCCGCTATTGCCGGGATCGCTGCACACGGCGCCCAACGATTGGGAGTTGTATGCCCTGGGCCGGATCGAAGGCCGCACCGCCGGGAAATTATCCCCGGCCGATGCGGAAATGTTGCGGCAGACGGGCCTGGGCCGCCTGCGCGGGCCCGGTGCCTGGGCGAGCTACGAAACCAAACCGCCGGAAGCGCCGGATAGTACCCCGGTCGCTCCGGCCCCGGCGCCGCCGGTCCCGGCCATGCCAATCGAGCCACCGGCCACCGAGCCGGCCGCGGCCCCATAATCGGCTCCGTTGGGCAAGCCAATGAGTACCTTGGCTTGCCCGACAGACCCTTCAGAGAGTGCGTCCATGCGGCAAGTGTTGCTGGTAAGCAGTGAGCAGGCGACCGTTTCGGCGGTGGTGTCGGCCATGGAGCCTAATGGCGGTCTGGATAAACAGAATATCCTGGCCAGCCTGGATGACCTGGCGGCCCGGCTGGAGCACGGGCCGGCGCCGGCGGTACTGGTGGATATAGACCATGATCCCAAGCCCACCCTGATCGCCATTGGATCGCTGTCGCGGCGTTTCGCCAGCACGCGGTTCATCGCGGTCAGCGCCGTCCTGGAGGCGGAACTGCTGCTGCTGGCGATGCGCTGCGGGGTCCAGAATTTTCTTCCCAAGCAGACCATCGCCCAGGACCTCAAGGAGGTTTTGAGCCGGGTGATTTCCTCGCCGCAGATCCAGCAAAAGGAAGGGGCGATGGTGGCGGTGCTGGCGGCGGGGGGCGGGTGCGGAGCCACGACTTTCGCGGTCAACCTCGGCTACGAACTGGCCCTGCTTAGCGGGGATACACCGGCGGCGCCTTCGCTGATAGTGGATTTGGACTGTTGCTATGGGGCCGTGGCCAGCTACATGGGACTGGACGGGGCCTACGGGATAATGGACCTGTTGAATCGCGATGGGCCGGTGGATGCCGATTTGATCTCCAGCACGGCGCTGTCGCCTCTGCCCGAAGCCCATGCCCTGATCAACACCGAGCCTTCCCGGCTGGGCCAGACGGTGTCGTGGGATGAGCGGCGGCTGGGCCAGATACTCAAGACGTGCAAGAGCGTCTACCGCTGGACCATCGTCGACGCTCCACGCCTGCCCATGGCCTGCGCCGCGGAAATCGTCCGCCAGAGCGACGCCGTGTTTCTCCTGGCCCAGCTCACCATCAAGGATCTGCGGGTGGCGCGGCAGATGCTGGGGGCCCTGTCGCGGAGTGGGGCGGGTGGCGCCGTGCGCGTGCTCATCGGCCGCTATGCCAAGCGGAGGCAGTTGATCGCCCTGCCCGAAGCGCGGGAGGCTCTGGGCCTGGCGGCGGGGCAACCCCTGGGCCTGCTGAACAACGACTATGCCGCGGCCAGCAAGGCGGTGAACTTCGGCAAGCCGCTGGCCGAGGTGGCGCGGATGTCGGTGCTGCGCCGCGACATTAAGGCTCTGGCGGCCGAACTGTCCAAAGCCGGCCGCGTATCCGAGGTAGCGGGTCCGGCGGCAATGAGGCCGGCCCGGGCGTGATTTTTTTGGAGATTGTTCATGGATGCCAGCAGCGCCAGACTAGAAGCACTCGGAGGCGAGACCCGTTCCACGCTGCAGTGCGCCCCGCAGATCAAGGCGCGGATTCACCAGCGCCTGCTGGAAACCATGGACCTCAATGAGGCCCAGCGCATACCGGCCGAGCAGTTGCAGGACGAGTGTACCCGCCGGGTGGATATCCTTCTCAGCCAGGAGAACTATCCGCTGTCGCTGCCGGAAAAGAAGCAGCTTCTGCGCGAGGTGCTGGACGAGATCTTCGGGCTGGGACCGGTGGAGGAATTTCTGCGCGATCCAGTGGTCAGCGACGTGCTGGTCAACGGCCCGGGGCAGATATACGTCGAACGTTTCGGACGTCTGGAAGAGACCACCGCCACCTTCCGCGACAATGCCCAGCTCATCCAGGTGATCCAGAGGATCGCCGCTTCCGTGGGCCGGCGCATCGATGAAAGCTGCCCCATGCTCGACGCCCGCCTGGCCGATGGCTCGCGCGTCAACGCCATCATTCCCCCGCTGGCTATCGACGGGCCGGCCATGAGCATACGCCGCTTCGGGACCATCCCGGTCGTTATCGAAAAACTGGTGGAACTGGGGAGCCTGGCCCCGGAGATGGCCCTGTTTCTGCAGGCGGCGGTGGCCGCCCGGGCCAGCATCCTGATTTCCGGCGGCACCGGTTCGGGCAAGACGACGCTGCTGAACGTGTTGTCGCGTTGGATTCCCCAGGATGAGCGTG
>Ga0316217_10000971_pt1 | contig 38867 bp, 24 predicted proteins | sample 1anoAmetaG_FD_203633 | JGI IMG/M metagenome (GOLD analysis project Ga0316217, IMG submission 203633) | Freshwater microbial communities from Trout Bog Lake, Wisconsin, USA - 1anoA | ecosystem: Environmental > Aquatic > Freshwater > Lake > Hypolimnion/Profundal zone | place: USA: Wisconsin...
CACCTATAGCTGAGAGAAACTGAGTCTAACCTCGAAACCTATAAAACCATTAAGATGAGTGCGGAGTTAAAAGCATGATCGTCTATTGCTGGCTATAATAAATAGAATGTTGCAATTTGATTAAGTGCAATATCTAAGAAGATTGATGTTGACATTGAGTTTAATCGCAAGTGTTTCATCCTTCTATGTGATCCCTTTGAGAGCAGGGACCATCCAAATCTTAGATAACGAGCTCCGTCTGAGCAAAGTCATGCGGAGATAGATAGATGTGAATCTTACTAAGGAGGCGTATGAGTCTCATAAGGATACAACTGTTATTGCCTCCATAACTGAGCTCAGCATGGACGATCAACTCAGTTTTTACTTCTAGTACAACATCTTCTGCCCCAAGACCCAGTGTCTGCTCAATTTCACCATCGTCAGAAAGAGCGTTAATGTGAACCCGGACTTCAACTATCATGTGCAGGTGGATTACCTGGTGGCTAGGGGACTGAAGATACTGTAATTGAATATGACTTCCTATCAAGAACACCTCTATTTGTCGTTCATCAATAGCTATAATGAAAAGAATTAGAAGGAGAATCTGGGTGCTTTCTAGCCCATCAACAACCAAGATGCGATGAGGATCATGGCCATCCCCAACGGCTTCAGTAACCTAACCAGAACCGGGAGAGTCGTCTATCTCTACACAATGAACAAAGATATGTACGTCGTGCATTACATGTAGCACGAAAACGGGCATGGTGAGCATGATTCAATGGGCTGGCCCGAAGGAGCAGATTATATTAGGTACAAAGTGCTCTTTTTTGATGCGTCTTATCATCCAGCTGGCTGCAAACATGAGGACAAGTGGTCACTATTGGAAAACTACACTCACAACTGCGGGGATAATACAACTAAGTGGTTTTTTGGGTTTAAGAGTACAAAGGAGAAATCGATTAAGGCAAGGTCTAAATAGAACTTTGCAGGGTATACCTTTAACCTGACTGATACTACTACAGCTCAGTATGGTGTGGTTGGCTTTCCGTTTGAAACCAACCCCGAATTCATCGACCTAAGAATTACCAAATATGTTGAAATTGGGGTTGGGGAGTAGAGAAGTGTCGGATTTCTAGTGATAGCAAGCATCGTCCTTAGCATCTTAATAGTCCTTCTGATCACTAAGATAGTGACAAAACAAAAACAATCGAACAACCAAAAATAAAACTTCAAATAGGTTGACGGCAAAAGTGAAACTTTCAGCTCTGCCAGAGACGAGAGCACTCCAGTCAAAATTTGATTATCGATTCATTATCACTCGATTCAAAAATATTATCTTTGTAATCATATTTAAATTGACATTCATTCGAAATGGCTGACCAACTTAATGAGGAACAGATTGCTGAGTTCAAAGAAGCTTTTGCCCTCTTTGACAAAAACGGAGACGGCTCAATTACTACCAAGGTACTTCTGTTTGCATCAAGGAACTGGGAACTGTGATGAGATCTTTAGGTCAAAACCCTACTGAGGCTGAGTTGCAGGACATGATCAACGAAGTAGACGCCGATGGAAACGGGACTATCGATTTCCCTGAGTTTCTATCATTGATGGCGAGGTATTACTGCTTTGAGTTATAGAAAAATGAAGGACACTGACACTGAAGAATAGCTGATCTAAGCTTTCAAGGTCTTTGACCGTGACGGAAACGGCCTGATTTCTGCAGCTGAGTTGCGACACGTGATGACCAATCTTGGAGAGAAGCTGACCGACGAGGAGGTCGACTAGATGATCAGAGAGGCAGACATCGATGGAGATGGACACATCAACTACGAGGAGTTCGTCAGAATGATGATGGCAAGATGATAAATGATTGTGAAATCGCTAGACATCGTCAACCAGCTCTATTCATGCATAACAGTCGCTGATTGGCAGTGCTGGTGGATTCAATAGGAATAGGTCTAAGCTATAAATAAACAAGTTTGCAATCATTCACTACAGCCCGATTCCTCCAATTTTGAGTCTAATCAAATCCTACTAGATGGGTTCGTACAAAAACCTAGCCTGGAGCCGTAGAGGCACCTATGTGCGGCTGATGTTGAATTGATTCAGGAGGTAGATGACGATAAGTTTGGTCTCACTCAGGGCGAGATATTTGCCGATGCAGCTCCTTGGTCCGGCTGAGAATGGGATAAAGCTGTAGGCTTAGGTAGAATGAGCTCCTTTGACGGCCCAGCGATCAGGGTTGAATACTTATGGATTTTAGTAGTATTTTGGGTTGTGCATGAGTCCGATTATGTTTGTTCCAACTATAGTTTCTGCTGGTATTTTAAAAGGACCGATCTGAGTGTCTTCCCGTGCGACTCTAGCAAGAATGCCGGTTGCAGGAGGCCACATCCTCAAACACTCATCCAAAAAGTAGCCTGTGAACTCTAATTTCTAAGTAACAACCAAATTACAGACAGATTTTCGTAGGTTATGCCATTGAGATCTTTAAGATTGGTTATGATCTACTCAATGATTCTTTGCTTGTACTGAGGATACTCAGCGAGTGCGTAGAGGACGAAAGCAACGAGGTGGCCGGTGGTATCAATACCTGCGAAATAGAAGGAGATGAGCTGATGTATGATATCTTCTTTGGTGATCCTGATATGCTTATGGCTTTCGCCTTTGGCTTCAGCTTCAGCAATCAGTTTATCTACCTTCTTCTGCTCGGATAAGTAATGCTGGATGAAATCTTTCTAAGGGTCGTCTTCAAGTGCCATCCTCTTATCAAGTATTTCTTCAACTTTGACGCGGATCTAGGCCAGCATATCATACAGTTAGCGATCCTTTTCGCCGAAATTCATGTCCTTGACTTTTTCTCCGAAGAAAAGATTGAACAAAACGTTGGTACCTGACCTCGATCTGTCATACATGCTCACAGTAAATTCTGCAAGAGCTATGGATAAGGGGGTATTCCCTATTTTCTTCTTGGCACCCTACTCAGAGAAGAAGATCCTCACCAAGATTTAGCCGATCAATACTTCAGTGTCATGCACCACTTTGAAGTCAATCGATTTGGATTAGGCTTCTTCTATTCTTTTCCTGAGGGCGCAGTAGTTTGATTTGATGCTACTTTGCATGGTGGGGATCATAGCTTTTAGCTGTTCGTGGTTGAATGAGTGACGAATGATCCCTCGGATGTTGCTCCACTGCTCATCCTCAGCCAGAAAAATGCCACGCTCATAAGCATGCCTGGAGTGTTTGAAGAGGTTGAACTTCCTAAACTTTTTAGGGTTGAGGCAAACCTCCCGCACCAATTGAGCATCGCAGAGGATCAGGAAAGGTTTGGTCCCAAGATTAGTCATGTAGGCCTTTTGATCAGGATTTTCCTTAATCATGTCCTTCATAAAGCGCTGGGAATCCCCGTATTTGGCGATATGTTCCTTCTGTACTCCGAGCATGCCGAAGAAGGGGGCAATATAGGTTTTGAGGGTCGGATCCATCCTTTTGAAGCTCCACGCGGCGAGGTAGATCTTGAGGATGATGTGATAGAACAAGAAGAGGGCAAGGAGTGCGATGGTGAGAAGTAGATATTCTAACATAGTTGTAATATTGATATGATTATGGTGTCATAATGATGGGTCATCGAATGGCATTATCGTGATTGTTACTCAGCGCAACAAAAATAAAATGGCCAGCCACCCGCCCGCATCTGTGACGTCGTTATCTGCAAGTTCAATATGCAAGGCTGAAAGCTAATTTTGATGTTTCAAGTTCTCAGACCTAATCGAAATATCTTTTTGGAAGTGTTGGCAGAGCTGCTAGCTTTACTAGCTCCTGGACGGAATCAAAAATTTATGGTATTTCCAATTTTATTTTTGAATGGGATGGGATAACATTACAATAGTTTTTAAGTGGATAATGATAATTCGATTTATTGCTATCGAATCATTTCTATTTCCGGGGGCATTCTAAAGTATGTACAGATCACTTCTGGACCATGAAGTAGCTGCGCATCAATGCGTGCTTTTAATCATTGATCTTGCTCAGTAGCTCTAATCTCCCCTTGATTTGCATAGCTAGCGTCGCTTCTTGCCTACATTTGGAGACCTACTACTAGTAGATATTCTAGGTTTGGATCCTGGCCTTGCGCTCGATCATTTCCCTATCCATGAATATGCTGCGTCTCGGCTGCGTTGGTCTGCGGTAGTGGTCAGCTTGGTTTTATTAGTGCAGGGCTCTGAAGTCCAGACTCATTCGGTTACGATACATCTGGATTCGGTTGAGCTTTATGGAAAAGAGGGTTGAATCTTGGTTGCTGCTGATTTGGGGTTATGAAAGTAGGTGCTAGGGAGTGGGTTGAGTGATCTTTTGAGGAAGATTGCGTTCTAAGGAAGAACGGTGGTGAAATACTTCGGAGCTAATATTTAGGCTAGTGCTGTGACTTTGCTTTTTGCCCTATTTACTCGCAGTCCGTGCTTTTAGTTTGATATTGTAACTATTTCTTTTCATTCACACCTTTTATTATAGGGTCAGTACAGCATCAAAACTGCGCCAACAGTGGTGACCATCCTTCGCATAGTCACCATCTGCCAATATTTGCAACTATTTGGCTCACTGCCCTCCGGCGGCAGCTTGAGCTTAAGAATAATATTTAGAAAATATGCTATACAATACATCAAATCCACAGCATCCTTCAGGTTTAAGTTTGCTCTTCGGGTTTCACCTTCCTGTAAACTGACTTCATGCCGTCGAAGATGGTCCATTCGCCCAAAAGAATGTCGAACCAGAGACCAATATAGCTGCAGAGGTTGCCGGCCGTCCCTGCGCATAAAAACACAGTCAGTATGTACCAAACCATCGAATCAGGGACGCCGATGATGGAAATGGTGACTTTGTGCTGGGTTACAAGAATGATGCCGATGATGGCGCCTACAATCAATCCAAAAAATATGCCGAGATCGCGATTAGAAGCATTGATTCGTGCGAGAAGGTTTTTCTTTTTGTTGAGGGTTGGTTGTTGTTGTTTATGGCACAAGCATGTGCAGGTTTAGGCGGAAGTAGCTTACATCAGAATCAGAGTAACTGTAAAGCAAAATAATAAGTTGATGTTTGATATGTGAGATAGAAGTGGCGAAATGCTGTTATCCATCGCAAATGCCAAGACATGTATGACCAGAAAAATTATTAGTTGCTAAATTGCAATGGTAACTCGAGGCGTGCGTCTGCTAGCATTCGATTATCAAATAAGTCTGCTAATCAGGCAGGAAATTTAGTATTATCAGCGTAGATAGACAGGCTGTTCTATCTCAAGCATTTCCAGCAAACTTCTTAAACCTGAGATTGGTGGTCTCACGCTGATTTCCTATGCTGTTTATAACCAATTTATATTGATATCTCATCGAAGCTGTTTTCCATATGATTATTTGAAGCATATCAAACTAGAAAGTGTTTACTCGCGATATCATCTTTCCCTTCTATTGGACCCACTACAAACAGTTCTAAGACACTCTAAATAAGACTCAGTCATAATAACAAAAATATAGAACTATCAGTGTAGTCGGAAGTTGCATCTTGAAGTCGATATTTGAGGACGCCGGAAGACCTATTCTATTGCGTGCACTACACTGCTTCGGTTTTGGATCATTTTGCGCATGAAGCTTTTCTATCGAGCTGCGTCGTTCTATAGTACTAGACTCTGCACTTTTATTGAGTTTTGAAGTTCTAGTAGCTCCAAATCGATGCTTCTTTTGTTGCTGCACATCACCTTTCCTGAGATGGTTCTCCTTCTATTCTACTTGGCACGAAGAGGGGCTGGATGGGGGGTGTGGAGTGGCGTCTCAAAACTTTTCTTCTAAGCAAGTTCTGAGCCCAAACTCATCACATGCACCGAAAACCCACGTTTGATGACAGGCTTATCATGAGACTTATGGGTGGGGACAGATCTCTGGCGAAAGGTAGTTTTGTTATTTCTGGCGATGCGTGTAAGAGCCGACATATCTGTGCACGTGGTTTTGAGACTATTCGCCTTGCAAAGTTATGATGGGAGACGAGTGGGGGATTGAGGGTTGGGGTCTTGGTTCTAGCAGAGGATGTACTGGAGGGATACTCCTGAATGCGTGTAGGCGAGAGAGTCAATGCTAGTAGTGGGGTAGGGGAGATAAGCCGATGAGGGGAGCAGATTTTAAGTGAATTTGAATGAGATTTAATCGATAGAAGGGACGTTGGAGCGTAAGTCCATTTAGAAATTATATATAATTGCCACCAAAAGTGCCTACTCATTATAGTGGTATGCAGTATGCTGGAATATACTAAATGTGGAAATGCTTGTTGGATTCAGCGCCTCATAAACTGCTAGCTATATCCCCATAGAGGGCTCTAATGATTGATATGGAAGTTAGTTTTTGTTTTAATGAAATCAAATCTGTGAGATGGTATGACCAAAAGTAGCCCTAAATCTCATCAAGACAAATATAATGAGCCCACAATAATAAAAGTCTATAGTCCAACTGCAAAATGTGCCATATTAACGCCAATTTCATCTCTCCATTTTTATAAATCATATCAATCCGTCCCATCTCGGATTCCGCGAGCTCAATAGATATTCAAGATGATTGTGGTAGAAGGGTTGTCGGGATTGTCTTGAATTGTCCTTTTGATTAATCTGACGTCATATTTTATTAACAGGAAGGATATTAATGAACCGCTTGCTCACCCTCCAGCAATAGTTCATCAGCCACTCCAAACTAGACTCAGCATAGCTCAACTCCATCCTCTTCGGGCCCAACTACCCACTGCGGAATGCTGCCTGGGAAGCCATTAGAAGCAGCCAGGTCTTGCAGGACCACTTCCATCTCAATAACTATTAGCTACAGCAAATCAGAGAGAAATCGATGGATAAGTTGCTGTAGGCCACCAAACGCAATCCTCTCTATGAGGAGGCAAAGAAAGTTAACTTTGAGATTGGGAATCAGATTACTGCGTATTGCAATGGAGTCACCTTCAATGATATGAATTTCTGCATCAGAGGTGGAGTGCATAACTTTTTGTACTCTAGAGCCATCGTTCTGTTGGGAACTGAAAAGCATCAGGAACTGGTTTCGAGGGCAATAAGTCTCAAAGATATTGGTTGTTTCGGCTTGACAGAACTCAACCATGGCTCAAACGTCAAGGGAATCGAAACATAGGCACATTATGATCACAGTAAAAAGTAGTTCGTTATTTCTACCCCTCACAGAGGGGCAATGAAATTTTGGATTGGAGCTGCTGCTCAATCAGCCACAATGTCGATCATATGGGCGCAATTATACATCGGTAGTAAATGTTATGGAGTTCATGCCTTTATCGTTCCTTTACGCGACCGACAAACCTACAAGCTGCTCCCCGGAGTGCTGATTGGTGACTGTGGACCAAAGGCAGGTCTAAATGGAGTAGATAACGGCTTTATTCTATTCTAAAGCTACAGGATTCCCAAAAATAATCTCCTTGATAAATTATCGTCTATCAACGAAAATGGCTAATTTGTTTCTGCCATAAAGAGTGACTAAAAGCGATTTGGACTTCAACTTTCTGCGCTTTCTGGCGGTAGATTCTTCATAGCGACTAATTGCTCAGCTTTAGCCCTCCAGGCGCTCACAATCGCCATAAGATATTGTAATGAGCGAAGACAATTCAAAGGGCCTAAAGACACTTAATAAAAGAAGTTGATTGAGTACCCAATGATGAAGAGAAGACTGATGCCTTTACTTGCCTCCACTTTGGTTTACTATAGAACATCCATGCATTACATCAAGTTGAGTGATGATAATGTTGAGAAACTGACAGACTAGAACAATCCTATGATCTAGCAGTTGCATGCTATCTCTTCCATAATGAAGGCTAAAGCCAGCTGGTTCGCAGCTGAATGCATTCAGGAGTGTCGTGAGGCGATGGGAGGGCATGGATATTCTTCTTACAGCAAGATAGGAACGCTCTATAACGATAATGACATCAATTTGACCTGGGAGGGAGATAATCACGTTCTTATTCAGCAAACCTCAAAGTATGTGCTCTAACAGGCACAGAAAGTTATCCAGAAGGGACAGTAAAGCAACAACCCACTCCTAACTTTCTTATCCAACGTAATACTTCCTTAACGCAGCCTCCTCAAGACCTGATCGCAATCAACAAAGACAATTTGCTATCCTTTGATAAGGGATTGTAGTTTCTGCAGTATAAGCTAATCAGCAAAATCCAGGATACAGGTATGAGGATGCTGGAGTTGAAGAATAAGAAGCTGCCTATTATGGATATCTGGAATAATTCACAGGTCTTCTTAGGTCGCGAAGTGGCTATGACTTACGGAGATATTGCTATGCTCACTTTGATGAGAGAAGGCATTGCGATTGCTAAGAATCCGGCCAATCGCGAACTTTTGTAGATAGCTTTGCGTCTTTGGTTGCTTGTTATATACCGAAAAGACGAATACATAGATTTAACGCACCACTCGTTAATTGAAAGTCTGATTGGAATAGAGTGCAGAAAGCTATAGAAAGTGAGTTTGTAGCTTCTGCTGCTGATAGCCCCCGACGATGTCATAACTGGCTCCCCATTCGCTGATCCCAACGGGAAGGGTATCGAGAAATATTTGCGTATTATAATGAGTAAACCGCAGAACAAGAGAGTGGAGTGGTGGGAAATCTTCCTCGAAAGATGATAATGCTTTATTATAACTTTATGGATTTAAATCGTATCACTCACTGTCCATTTTCTGAAGCTGCCTACGCATTTCTTGGTTATCACTTTCGTATATTTTTCGCAGACTGATGAAAGTACGCTAGCTGGTGAGTCTTCTTCCAAAAAAAGCACAAATTTATTCTCCCACTTAGCTATATAGATGAACTGGTACACGTAGAGCTTGCGATAGAATTAGCTGTTGCTGTCTTTGTTGCAGCCTGCAAGCATGCAGGCGAATAGCAGGAATTCGTGGAATGAGCTTTTGAAGACTTTGAGAAGTAGACCTTGGGGTTGCTCAACTGTTTAGATCACCTTAACGATGAAGGGCAGAAATTTTTATAGTGAAATTTCGGTATATAGACGTACGACTTTGGCCAAAGAGGAAAAGGGGAACAGTTTGGGTTTGAAATAAGAGGCGAAGTGGTTGGTCAGCAAAGATTTAAGTTTATTTTTAAGGAAGCTCTTGATATTGTTTTTAGTTATGTTGACATTCATCGCATATGACACCTTTTAACTCATCTCGAAATTGGGTATTACTTCAAGTGTTCGAACGTTGATCCTTTTGCCTATCCACACTATCTCAGTTTAGGTGTTTATCTTCTTGAGAATAGGGTGATCAAAGTTTTTGGAGATTTTGTCTTAGCTGAAACTAAAGTTGTTCATCTATGCGCAACGCAATAAGCTGTTTAGCACTTGAACTGCTTACTCTTACGGTCCGATGTAAAAATAATCGTCTGTCAGCCTCATCAATAGTCCGGTTTTTACTTTTACGTATTGATGTTCGAGATAGGCAAAGTACAGAGAACATAGAACTCCTGAAACATTCAGTCCTTGGGGAATGCCGAGCTTTTGTAGCCAGAAGTTTTTACGATAGCTGACTATAGAACCCTCACAAATGCACTTCAACTTTTTGATGATGTTCTCTTTCGTAATGAGTTTCTGTTTAGCTGGGAAGATATTGATGGCAGGTATCTTATGTTCTTCCTTGACCTGCATAGGATCCTCAGATAGGCCGACAGCAGTAGTTCTTTCCTTGTAGTTGAAATAGTTAGTAAACCCATTTTGTCCAAAAAGTGGTTTCTTGTTACGATATAGTCTATTGTATTTGACAATCATGTATAAGTCTTAGATATAGTTGGTTTACTCGATGAATTTGAGTAGTAGCGAAGTGTCTATGGAGTCGTAGCACTTTTTTATATCTAAAGTGAAGTATTTTAGAGGGGGACTGCCCATATGGCGCCAACGTTAGACAAAAGCATCGTATTTTCGCATTATTTGGCGATTATCAAATATGCAGTAGCCAAATTTTTAGCCAAGGATGTGCTTTAAGTTTCTTAATACCAATTGAGTATCTGCAAGGATTTGATTTAGTGTGGCCTTTTGCTTTTGATTGTTGTTGTCATTTATGAATTAAACCTTGCGATTGAAGGTAATGATAGGCCTGAAAGTACCCTTTTTTGGTAAAATGCGTAATTTTCCTTCAGGAACTGTCACCTGAAGATTCTTTTTGATCTTCAAAACATTCTGACCAGAAATGGGTTCCAAATTTTCCTCACTAAACTTCTTGAGTGCAACTTTACTAATGAGTGTCCACAATGGCTTGCGATAATAAAAGATGCGATTTGCCTATTTATGTTTTTCAGTGGCATAGAAGTTCAATTTGATAAGAGGCACTACATACTAATTAACTAAGAAAGCGAGCAGCAAAGACAGATATTTGCGATAGTTTGTAACTATTTTTCTGTGGTACTTTATGTTGTATTTGAAATGTAGCCAGGTCAGCTCAAATACATCCATTCTGCTGAGAAAATCCTACATCTTGTAGTTTTAGAATCGTTTCATTGAAATGAAGTCTCCCATCATCTCAATCAAGATTTGCTTATTCGTTTTACCAATCAGCTCATCAGGAATTGTCCGCCTCAGACATTATCGCATCAAGCCAACTACTTCTCTATAGCTGCTTGCTGCTTAGTATAGATCGTCGAATAGCTTTTTTCCGTCTTCAGTCCTTTCTTCGTTCGGATTTACATAACTGTAAACTCTTGAGCGCAGATATTGGTATTCAGTTGGAAGAGGACAGTATTTGGAGAGCAGTAGTGAAAACTTGGAAATTCTTTTTCCTTTTCTCTAGTGAATAAAAAACAATTCTCTGACCGATTCAAAAAATTTGGGCAAGATGCTTTAAATACGGTCTAGACGGTTCTTAGGTATATTGAGCTTCTTCTTGAAGTGCTGCTAAAGACAGGTTCTGATTAGATGGCCAGTTTAGTTAATATAAATTGACTTTTTCTGCCCACAATCAAAAAACATATCTAAATGATTCAAGGCTTACTTTTGGCGAACAGACCTGGGTTTCTGTTGAAGTTACTGCAATAGAATATCTGCATCCTGTGAATATGCTCAAGATTGTAAGAGTATGATTTGGCATTGGCCTTTATTACGTGAGTTTGATTATTGACGGAGTTATGAGTCGCTGATTCATGTTGTTTGGGCTTGGAATTGGTGCTTAGGTTGACTCTGTGAGTACTTGTACTTGACTGGGTTTGTGGAGGTTGACTTTGGGTGTAATTTTGGGTTAGGTTAAGTTGTGTAGCTGCAACTTCTTATTGAACTTGAACTTCAGCGGCAGGAGGGACTATCTTAAATTTGCCTCGGTCCATTCCCCCAACCGCCTTCATGTTGTATTTCTAATTGAGTGGTCTCCCAGCAACTTGTACGTATTACCCTTTGTATGGAACGATGATCATGTAATTTAGCAGGAGTTGGTAGAAGTGGTTGTGATGAAGAATAGCAAACAAGGATTTGAAAACAGGGGTTGTTTAGATTATCGTTCTTCCGAAGTTGAGGTTTTTCATTATTAGGTGGAAATCTTTGTATTATTGTCCTAAGCATTGGACATAGGATTTTTTGTTCCTGCTCAGAAGCTATCTCACGGTTTATTAAAGAAGTCCTTCAAGTGTTTTGGGTGGTTACTAGAGTACCAAATCGTAAGTAACATCGTTGGGGAATACGAAAGATGTATCACAGTATGCCAGATCTATAGCTGACATCCTTTTCTTTACATCTTTGGGGATTAGAGAACCGAGAGTGTCGAATTTGGGCGTGATCTAGGATAGCGATTCTTTCAGGGTTTCTTTGTGAGAAATGAAAGTGACTGCTCGCATATCTAATTCTTAAATATTATAATGTTGCCTCCAAATTTTACCATGTCAAAATAAAATCTTAACAGTTGTAAGCAGATTAAATACTTGATTATATTCAAATCACAGTATATGCTAATCTTTGAACAGTAGATGCTTCTTCAATCAGGTTGCTTCATAACCAAATAAAAATTTAGCAAAAAAGAGCTGAAATTGAGAATTGGACTACTCATGATCAACTTTATTGGTTGATTGCTAACTTTTTGAAGCAGATAATGACGATAATCACAATATAAACGATAAATGTTATAAAAAGAAAAAGAAGATGAGCTCTAGCTTCAAGAAATAATTGAAATAGTCAACTCCAAACCTCGATAGCTCAAACCTATCCAACAGAATCTCAGAGAAGCCCTGCCCCCTGCGCTCTAGAAACAACCTTCTTAAAGAGAAAACAATTCGAAATTACTCAGATTCAAACCTTGGTCAGGCAAAGACGTTCTTTAGGGCGAGGAATATGTCATTCGCGAAGAAATCGAAGGGATTGAAGAAGAAAATTAGTAGTAATCCTGCAACGAAAACGAAAAAGTCTTTGATAATTTCTCAGATGTAAGCAACATGGCGAAGCATGATGAAATTGGCTACTTCTACAAATTCCAGAACGGTCCGGTGAAGCTAATAAAGAAGCTGCTGGATGAGAACGGCTTCAAGTACGCTAATACCAACAAAAACTGGACTATTTATTGGTCATCGACAGTTATAAAGAACTAAACATATGAGGCTTTACTTCCCTATCAGAAAATCAACCACTTTCCTAACTCTTTTCATGTAACTCGCAAAGATCTCATGAATAAATGTATCTCCAAAATGCAAATTAGACATGGCTACAGCCATTTCAACTTTTTACCCAAAACATTCATACTGCCTCAATAGATGGATCTTTTGAAAGAGGAGATGAACAAAGTTCCAGGTATTACATACATTGTAAAACCACATAACAGATCCCAAGGCAAGGGAATCACCGTAACAAATCAACTCTCTCTGATTTACAGTAAGTTATAAAAATATTCTTCGCTGATTGTAAGTCACTACGTGGATAACCCTCTCCTCATTAATAACCTCAAATTTGATCTCAGAATATATGTCGCTTTAACAGGAGTAAACCCTCTCAGATTTTACATTTACTAAGAAGGTTTAGGGAGATTCGCCACTGAAGCCTATGATCAAACTAATTCAGACTGCTAGAACAAAAAGTTTCAGCATCTCACCAACTACAGTGTCAACAAGAAGAATACCTAGTTTGTCAAAAGCTAAAATTAGAACTAAGAGTACTTTGGTAGCAAATGGAGCTTAACTGCATTGAAAGATTTCCTCAACTTCAATGTTGGAAAGGACTAAACTAGAGAACTGTTTTAAAGGATTGATGATCTGATTGTAAAGACCATCCTTTCCGCTTAGAACATACTCTATACAGCATTCATGAGCCACGTTCCATACAACAATAGTTGCTTTGAAGTGCTGGGATTCGATGTGCTGATTGATTCTAATTTGAAGCCTTGGCTGATGGAAGTAAATATGAGCCCCTCGATGAATTCAGATAGCCCTCTAGATATCAAAATAAAGGGTAATATGATAGCCGATCTGCTGACGATGGTTGGCGTTACTTCGCTTTCCTAGAGATATCTTGATGGGAACCACTTGAGGTTTGATATCAAGAATTATCACAAACCTGATAACAAGCAGGCTTAGCTTGGTCCCGTTGAGAGGTTTATAGTCAAGGAAGTTCAGAGTGAAAACAGCAGAAGAGGTGCCTGGAGAAGATTGTTTCCTACTGTAGATAGAAGATACAAACAGTTCTTCGAAGTTGACCGATATTTCAACAGAGTCATTAGATAGTTCGATCAGCCTCCAATCTAAATCCAGATGCGGACTGCAATCAATGAGAAGCAGAGAAACTCCTTCGCGAAAAAGGAGCCTTCGTTGAAAAGCCAAGGTCAGCAAAACTACTTCAGTGTTAACGATAGGAGAAGAGGAGATTCAAGGTAGAAGAGTGGTGCTTTTGCAATTAGGACTCAAATAAAGAGTGGAACCAGCAAGCGAGTATACCTTTGAATATTTTATGATTAGATTATAATTTTTCGCACTAATTGATGGATTCTTTCAAAAGGATTGGAGTACTCAAGCACGTTATCATCTCCAGCATCGTCCATCTGATTGCTCCCACTCTCATACTGCGCTTCTACCCTCTTTTCAGTAACTAGCACATTCTTTATCCCGAGTAGCTACGTACTAACGACTCTATCAAGCGCTAAAATACGACTAAATGCTGTATTTCCATAACAACTACTAGTACTAACCCAACCACGCCTTTATGTACGGTTTTGTCCTTTTGAACAAAGCAGCCAAAAGCTTATTCGGTTATTCCTTGGGAATGGTTGCTTTATTGGTTGTAAATAAACTAGCTTATCTGTCAGCAGGACTGGATCTATATTAAATATTGCAATCTTTGGTGGGAAGTACTCTTCAAAACGATAAGTAAGCAAAAGAAAATAAGCTTGTAAGAGAAAAAGTTCCTTACTAAGGCCTTTTATTCTTTTTATACAATCCAGCTGGAATCTTCTTCCATTCAGTCTACACAGAATCCATTTTCAGCTTTCTCACTTTCAAAGCAGTCAAGTACCTACTATTAAATGAAAACTTTAATAGCCACCCCTTATTTAGCAAGGTAAAAGTTGTGAGCAATCTTTTAAAAGCTAATCCTTTGATTCTCCCAGTATTTCTACTCTTTTTGGCTTCAAGCATAAAATCAAACGGTCTGCTTCTCTCTGCAGTAATCGGACTATAAATAATAAAAGGAGTATTTGTGATCAAATAGCCAATCGCATGGACAAAAAATGTGATGAAAGGTGCTTTGATTCTTTTTGTTCTTACTCTACCCTATCTGATACACAGTACTTTTACTTACTACAATATCTGTGTGTGGTCCAAAAACTAGAGTGATCTTTGTAACAAAACGGTCTTTGGAATTTATGGAGCAGTACAGTAAAAATTTTGGGAGGTTGGCTTCTTAAAACATTATGAAATGAAAAATGTTCTATTCATTGCACTTGGTTCTTTCGCTATAATCTTTGGTGGAATCGGGTTAGTGTTTTACTCAAAGAAATTCGATTTGAGGCAAAGTGGACTCTATTTGTCATTTGTCTTTCTGTGGGTAACAACCGCATTCTTCGCTAATGTGCAACCAAGCACAAGGTTCTTCTGTGCCCATCCTTTCTTTTACTACATTCTGGCCAAGATTGGTATGAAAGCGGGTATAATTAAATTTTGGGCTATAGCGTATTGGACCATAGGAATCTACTTTTTCACACTTAGGTTCATCTGGGTTTGATCACTGTATAAATATCTATGACTAAATCATCAATTTAACGAGGCAAATTGCCATAATCTTAATGAAGACGTAAGAAGTCACAGGAGTATTGGTTCACTGAGCAAAAGTTTTCTAAGAAATTTCTTTGATTCTAGGGCAGGAACTACGATCTATATTGAACCTTATTTTTTCTCAAAAAGACCCTTTGTTTCCCTAATGAATGCCTGGTAGAATTCCAATCGACGTATTTGTGTACTCAATCTTTGATATTATTGTATGATAGAGAATAGCTAATGAAGTTATAAAGATTGAAATAGTAAATGTCATAGGATATCCTGACGGCACTTGTACAGTCCTACCAAGATGCTATAACATTATCTAAAAATTTCCTAGGGCACTTGCAATCCTTCAATTATTTCCTGAGGTTTCACTACCGTCCCGTTATTGATTTTCAGCCCTAAAAAGATAGTAGCTGTGGCCAAATGCTGTTTTTGGAACCGATTAAAAAGTGCAAAGTCGAACATAGCCAAATTATTAAGCTCACTGACTGTGGTAGCTATCTATGTGCCATACTATTGTAGTGCGAATTCAGTAAATTGGTATAGTGTGGGCAGCTGTAAATTAAACTGCGATGCTGAGAGGATTAGGCTTTCCATTTCGAAAAGCTGCTCTAAGTTGTAGAGGCCGTCGCACAGGAAGATGTATTTTTCAGCTTCAAAGGTATGGATTTCGTTGTACTTGGATGCCACAAAAAGTGAGGCGACTCCCAAGAGCTGGAAATTGACTTTGGTGATGAGTTTGGGCTAGAAGACCAGAATTAAGTCTATTAGTTGTACACAAATATGCATTGTTTAAGCCTTGACTTGAAATTTTTTACCCACCTGCAGCAACCACCTCAAAAGGACTCTCCTCATCTCAGGGCTGATCTTCAGTTCATCTTGCGATGTTTTAGAAAATAAGCGGGCTGAAACTCTGGCAGTAAAGAGTTGATCTGCCGATGAAAGGTGCTGGATGATGTTGGAAAGGTAAGGAGTTATTTCGGAGGGAGAGTGAGATTTGGAAGAAGAGGGGGAGTGGACTTGAATAGGGAGTGGGTCGGGTTTGTTGGTGAGGTCAGTGCCGAACTCGCGGGTCGGAGGGGATCTTTTATGCTTGGAGGCTTTGGGCTTATGAATCGGAAGTTTCTGGGTGAGGCTGGGTCTTTTGCGGAGTTTGGCAGGGCATTTAGTCTTCCTAGACTCGTTCTTCATATCAAATCTGTTATATTTCAAATTCATGCGGATGTTATTAATTTGTCGTTAGTATTACTACTCTTTTCTAATTTTAAAAAAATAACCCAGACCATCCCACAACTGATCGCAAAAAGGAGTGTCAGACCTCCCTTCTTTCCCACTGCCGTCCTCATCTCTTTGCAAATATTCACTCACCTTTTCATCTCATCATTTTTTCAAATGTTTCCCTCTTCTTATTTGGGCATCGGGGGATAGACAAATGGAAAAGATAGCTTGATTGATTTTGTATTGGTTATAATTTAAATTAGTAATAACTGTAATGCCTAACGAGCATGATTTTGACGAAAGTATTATGGATGAAGGTGTGCCAACAATCAAGGTTCCATTTATGGGTACGCCTCAAATACCAGACACCGCACGACCTACCCAGCATGACCTAATCTACGATTTGTAAAAGATGATGGAGGATGAGCGCATTAAAGAATAAAAGAGAATCAAGCTTCTAAAGCAAAAGCAAGTAAAAATTGGCGAGGAAGTCAATAAGCGATTAGCTGCCAAAGATAGGAAGATACGGCAGTTGGAGTAGGAGCAAACAAAAAAAGTATTTACTGAGTGTACTTTCAAACCTAAAACAAGCACTAAAGGATCTAACCGATCCCTTTAGGAGTTTTTGCAGCAACAGACTTAATTTACTAAAAAGATTGAACAAAAGAGAATGACTTTGAAGCAGAATCTGGAACTCAAAAAGTAAGAAAAAAATACTTTTCAACCTAAAACCAATAGTAAACTGCAGTAACGTAAAAGATAAGGGACAGTCTTTGACAGACTATATGCCTTAAAAGATAAATAAAACTAAGATGATGGCAATAATAGCAGAGTAAGCTAAGATTTTCATCCTAAGATCACTTAAAAAGGCAAAAAAATAACCAGAAATGGCCCGATTGATGAACTGCTTTACAAAGATGCCTTGAGAAGACAATAAAAAGCGAAAGAAACTTAATTCCAAAGCCAAACTAGTGTTGTTATTGCAAGCCGCGGTTTAAATATAAATAACTAAAAATATGTCGCCCAAAAGTTTATTAAGTAATACTTTGGTGTAATCGACAAACTTTCAGTTCCTCCCAATTCATCAGCCAAGATTGATTATATGCTCTTTAATGAAATTTTGAAAGAGATGGGATTCGTGCAAGTCGAGGAAGAAAGTGAAAGCAGTCACGAACGTACCCTTATTCACTAGGCTTACCAGTTTTTATAAAATTTCAAAGTAAATGCAAGAAATATTTGCGTCTTTCTTCTTGCTTTGGTCGGGGTTTTTCATATTAATCCTGTAAACTTTTAGGAAAATGAAGAAAGGATTCCATAAGAAGAGTTGGCTCTTGATGAAGCCTAGGGAAGAAAAGTACAGAAAAGCTTTGATATGTTTAAACGAAATAGGTTGTTTTCTGAAAATTCTAGAAGACAAGCTGTATCTTAGGGGCATACATTCTCATTCAAGCCTCAAATCAATAAATCTAGCGAATAACTTGCTTAAAAATATAGATAACAAATGCTTCATGAAGTTAATTAGGTGCTTTAGCTTTATCCTTAAATCGATTTCAATGTGCCTAAAGACGGAGTCATAACTCCTACAGATTTGTTGATAATGTACAATAGAGCAAAGTAAATCAAGTTACAAAACAGAAAGGAAGAACTGCATGAGCAGTAAATGTAAAACTGCACATTTAAGCCAACAACTTTGAATCAATCTGAAGTTATGGGTTCATCTAAATGGTCTTCAGCTTCAGGAAATTTAGGACAGAAAAAATCATTTTAGCTTTACAACTATCATCGATAGCTTCAAAGCAAAAAGGAGTCTTTAAGAGTTAGCAGACAAAGTGAAGATCCGACAATGAAATAGTGTACTTTTGCGCCTAAAATGAGTAAAAAAAAAGTTGCTACTGATACTTCCAACTTCAATACAAAAGAAGTCTAAGAAGCTTTGTATAGAATGAAGAAAGGAAGATAACAATGGGAGTCTAAAAAGCGATTCATGTAAAGAGGAGAGCCCTTAGGACAAAGCAAAGAAACAAAAACAGCTTCAAATGAAGAAAAAGAAGGATCCAAAGTTTAGGACACTCCAATTTTGTTATTGGATGTGAATTTGGGAAGCCGTGTCTAAAGACTAACATTGTTCAGTGGAGACGAATAGCGTTTGAAATAAGTAGCAAGGTAATTTGCCTCAAAGCATGAGCTTGATTAGTAAAGCGAAAGCCGTTTACTATAGTTGCTCCAAATATAGATGTAAAGTGTCCTCACAAAGATTCCTGAGGACTAATAAAGTTAAGATAACGTTTAGTAATGATATTTGCAGCTTTTATGATTCTAACTAAGCCAAGCCGATAAGATTCATACCATTTTCTATAGCTAACGAATATAATATGCAAGTTTATATTTAATTCTTCCACTCATTATAAATCGAAGAAGATGTACAAAGGTCAAAAGCTCTAAGAATCTTCAATAATCCATAAATCAATAAGCTCGGCTGCACTTATCTAAACCACAAATCAAGTCATTTAAAGAGACATTGATAATTACACTCGGTTACTATAACAAGACAAAAGAAAGTTTTTCAGGGTGCAAGAAAACAGAAACCAGGTGTTCAAAGAATATTCAAAAAAGCATAGAGAGTTCGATGCGCTCAAAGGCAGGCAGTTTCAAACTGAAACTTTCAAGTTGAAGAGTTAGGTCAAGATTTTAGAAAGAGAACTGGATCAGACTATCAACTCTTATAATGATGTCTTAGCCTCAAATAAGAATCTAAAAGCCGAAATCGATGAATTGCGCAAAGAAAAACTCAACGAAAAGGATGTCATGAAGAAGCTTACATCTAAAATAGAAGAGTACAAGGGACTCATAGGTGAGACCAAAGACAATATTTCAGTTAAAAAGGATACTATACAGCAAGCCAAAGAGTAAATCCTTAAAATTAGAGCTCAAAACTAATCAGAAGCAAGGCAGTTTCTGTAATAGGTGTCTACAGTCAGGGGAAATTTAGGAGCTAGTAAATCAAGTGCTCAGTTCAAAAGAAAGAGCTAAATGGATCAAAAAACTGAAGCAACAGACACCCAACCATTAATAAGATATCGTTTGAGACATCTTTTGGCTAAGAATAAAGAAAAAGTAAAGATAATCGAAAATTATCAAAAGACTATGGAGGCAATAAGAAAAAGCTTTGAATAAATAAAAGAAGAGAGTGGTGTGGGTGACCTATAGGAAATAACGCAAAGATTTCTAAAGCAAGAGCAACAAAACCATTTTATTTATGAGTATATTGGAAAGCTAGGACGTTAGATTGAGGATCTTAATGACTCTATTTGCTCGCTTAAGGAAAGTATTGAATCACAAAAAGAGCTCAATGAGTCTTACATTAAATAATTGGGCACCACAGCTGAAAAGGAAAAATCTAAACTTTTGAAAACCCTATTTGAAGAGTAATGCAAAAAGAACATTTAGGCCCTTGAAAACTTCATGGGTTCAGCTTAAAGTGAGCTTAAAGAACTGAATGGTGGAGTATAGCTGAATAGGTTTAATTTAACTCAATAGTTGGCAAAAATTGAAGAGCTGATAGACCAAAATTACAGCTTGCCCGAAGAACAAACCATAGCCTTTAGATAAGAAGTAACACGCTATACAAAGGGACCTCCTGTTGCCATCGAATAGCTGAAAGACAACCGAGAATAAAAGATTCTGGATGGCGAGAAGCTGCGATAATTTGCTTGTGAGTTCTGGGAGAAGAAAAAAGTGAAGCCTGATAATAAATGAAGTGATAGTAACTTATAACACAATGAATGCTTAAAGTATGTTATGATAAATAACAGTATTGTATGAGTCACTGCTGCTTTTGGATGGGCAAGAACAACTTGAATTCTGGTGGCAGCTCTTCTTCGGAGTACAGGCGGTCTGAAAAGTAGATCCTTCTGATTCTGCAGTTGGCGTGGATGGTCACTCGCAGAGTTTAGATGTAGTTGCTTCCGTATGCTCTTCGGGTGAAATCTGACAAGTTGAATTGGATCTGGTTCCACCCCTCATCCAACCTCATTGGCATAGTACAGATAAAGGGCTTTACCCGAGTCGTAGACTGATAGTTGGACGCTCTGAACCTTCTTCTCACGTTTTTATCGTCAAGGACTTGTACTTCGAAGGTGAAGTATTTTTTGAGCTGGATATTATGGGAGGTACATTTTTGATGATCATGACTAAAAAGGGCAGCTTGATGCCGAGAGTTTCATTTTAATTTTGAGGGGAAGTGATAAAGGCGGTTGTGACGTTAGTTCCCATGATTTACAGGACGGAAGATTGGATGTCCTGGTCGGTGAGACGCTTGATATGTCCGTTATGAACTGGATAGTTGGAGTAGTACTCTGCTTGTCCCAGATTTGGAGGGGCTTGCTGCCAATCGAGTACAGGATTGATAGGAACCCTGATTGGTATGTATTCTTGAACATTTGTGAAACTTAATATTATAAGGCCCTATTGAATAAGCTTGACTTACTTATTCCCGGGATTTTGTCATCTTTGGCTAATTGTGTCAGAACAAAAAGAAAAAAGGGTGGAAAGGGTTCCTGATATCTATGATAAGCTTGATTTAGCATAAGATTAGGAATAAAAGATATTTTAACTGTAACTGCGTAAGTTCAGTGAGTAGATTGAATACAAGAAAAAGTTAAGTTCCTTTGAATCTTTATTGCGAACTTGTTTATCTTGCGAGAAAAGTGATAAAGCGTCCAGCCAATAAAGGAACGAATGTAATTTATATATTTTTGTGTATAATGGATGATAATCTCCTTCATTTTCTTTATGCACAGCTGGCGTACACAATCATCTTCAACGCCATCTTCGGCGCACTATTCATCCGCAAAATACTCAAACTCGACCGCTTGGCAGAAGATCTCGAAGTTAGCATTCCAAAAGTAGTGTGGATCAAATTTACTATTATCCTCGGCGTGATAGGTCTTATGATCCTGCACCTGATCTTAGCCTACTGTTCTTCAGCTTACTGGCTCTACTCCTACGCCAACTTCTCCCTGACCATTTTCCTCTACATTACCAACTACACCATGCAGGAATATATCATCTTGAAGTAGATTAGTCGAGGGAATCAAGCGCGTTACCTGCCGAATATCTTCTTCTGGTCGATCTGCGTACTAGCCCTGATCATATAAATCGTGGTTGTAGAGGTAACTTTGATTTAATCTTTAGATGCTGCTGCCTTCGCCAACGCTCACGACCGTGCTCCAACTTATCATTTGCATGCTCAACTTCGCACTTGTGCTGATCAGCTTGATTTTTTAAAAAAGGAAAGTCCCTTCGCAAGATCTCTTGAGTATTTGTTAGCCTATCAAGATTCATTGAATGAGAATGTGACGGTAAGGTCTATCGAGCATAGCGCCAGATTTCGGGAGAGAATCAATCCCCCTAACAGACTCTACATCTAGTTCAACAAAGATTTCGAAGTAAATCCTCACAGCGAAGGCATAATATGTTAGTTCAAAATTGCTGTCTATGTTGACGAAAGTGCTTCCATCATAAGGAAAACGGATTTGGAGTTCATGAAGCTTTAAAAGGAGATGATAAAGATGTTTCCCAATAGACCCTAGGTTCATATTCCATAGCAGAATGCCAAGTTTTCTTATAATATGATGAAATATGGTGAGTAAAAGCAAAAGACATTCGAAAATTACCTTCTTTAGATCACTAAAACTGGATAGCTTCTAGTCCCCTGCCTTCTTGATTTTCTATAGGTGCCCAACCCACTTAGGAGTAGCTTGAAATATATTGAAAGGCCAACTATTACCAAACAGTAGACTGGTTTCACTGAATAGATGTAGAAAATGAGAAAGCCTTTTTTCAAAGTATACGCTCAAAAAGGCAAATACATGCTTTAAAACCCTGATTTCTTGGAATTCATCATAAACAGGCCAGTGAACGAGATAATCCAACTGTACAATAAACTCAAGGAATAGAAAAAGTTGACCATTGATGTCTTACCTTAAAACCCCAAAGAAGATGACATTGTTTCTTTCTTTTAAATAGTGGTAAACAGGAAAAATCTATGGAGATCGTTTTGTGCCTGGTTTAGATTGGACATTCTACTGTAAAACAAAGTTTTCAACTACATGGATCCTTGGGCTTTTGGCTTCAAAAGGTTGGCAATAGAGATAGTAGGGCATTAGATTATCTTTGACAAAGACGGAAAGATACATACCTGCTATTTGATCAGTATCAAGTCCAAGAGGAAGATGAGTGGTGCTGCTGTCTAGTTGGAATCTCGAGGGACAATCATTAAGAAAAGATATAGCGACTTTTGCACTTTGGATAAGCACATTCGCAAATTTCTAGCAAAGCACAACCCCAAACTAGACATCTTACCAACTTTGCCACCCAAGTTCTCTCCTTTTGGATCAAAAACATCACCCAAATCACGGCAGATGAGGCTGGGCTGTTATATAAAGTAACTAATCTCGATTGAAGGAATAAGTAACTTTATCTTTATGCAGATCACTGTATTAAACTGCTTTAGTTTTTGTAGTTCGACTCTAAAGTTGAAACTTGTGAATAGATATCATTACCCCATGGATTTTAAGACGAATAAAGTGAGCCTTCGTATTTTAATGACTTAGAATGAAAGAGTATGATATTTTTCCTTTAAGTATATATATCAAAAATATAATCGGGTCATTATCGCCCAATCCACCAAAGCTGCAACTTCTTTCCACCTTGCCTCCATACTTTCACTGTTGAGCAAGATTACTAAGAATTCATACTATTTCCCGCCAAGAGTTTTATACAAGGAGGCTGCTAGGCAAGGACCAGCATTCGGAGTCACTCCTGTCTTGATTCCAGACCAGCCTTCACCCAACATACGATTGGTGTTTTACCAAACTCCTGACTCTTCTGATTAACTCTGTATCATTTTAGAAGAGTTTGAGCTTTAGAAGCTGCTTTTAGATCTAACCAATATCTTTTTTGTGTATTAGTATTTTTGAGTCTGCACTATCTTCCGAAAATGCTGGTTCTTCATGGCATAGCTGCAAAGAATAGCCAGATCTTGAGCTGTAGAGTAGTTTTGAGTATGGTTAAGACCGTGAGGATTTGCAAAGTTACTATTTATCATTCCCAATCTCTGAGCCTTTGCGTTCATTTATTTGATGAAGATGTAGGCAAATGCGCCGCATTTCGACTAAATGAGACAATTCATTTGTTCCTCTGAATCCTTGAAGCCTCCCTTTTCAACTAAATAGCCCCCAAACTCAGCCAACAAGAAAGCAGCATCGTTTCCGCTTGGAAGCATCATCCCATACAGTAGGTCTTCAATACAATACACCCACCCTGATTTAATTTATGCGTTTGTTCCTTCAATATTGCTGGCTATTTTTGTGGCTCTTATCATTATCTCTTTGGAGGGCACCCGAAAACGCTCTAATATCTCTAAAATAGTAATAAGGTTCATCATTTTTGTCAAACTCGCCATTTCTCTTGTTTTTTTAGTCCGTTTTCCGTAAAGTAATCGTCCTTGCTTCATTTAGTACAGAATCCAGCTTTTAGCCGTAACCTTTGGAGGCAAGTCGGAGTAATTTTCTTGATGATTCAACGAATTGGTTTTTTTAGTAGCTTTGCTTGGATTTGAAGCGTCTCGAATTCTGATGGATACGGCTGAGTCATCTGATTTTTTAGAAATTGGGCGTTTGATATTTATATTTGTTTCAGCTTCATGGATTAGCTATCGAATATCCTATGCTGATGTTTAAACAGTCTAGATGCTTTTCATCAAATCAGCTTTGTTGTGTGGATGTAGCTGTTGACAATCGATTTGGAGCTTTTTTGATGATAGTTTGCGAGGAAGTGGTGGAAGTTTTAGGGTTGCAAGTTTCATGATTCTATTCTAAAGTTAAACTGTTATTAGGCCGAAGTGATAGAATAAAAGTAACAGCAGGAAAAATAATGTTCTTTTTGGATTTTGAAGTCGAATTTCGCTACTTTTCATCGTTTTTAACTTTTTTTATCATTTTTGACTGAGTAAAAAAGAATCATGGGACACCCATGTATCGAAAACCACTTACTCTTTAGGCTTCAATAACTTCAAATAAATTGTAAATTTTGTCTGGTAAAGTGAAAAAATAGTTAAAATCCAAAAATTGAAATAATAGGGTTATTTTTAAGCTCCAAAATACTTTTCTCGACTGACTTTCACTAAGCTACACACAGTTTGCTCACAATTAAGCATGGCAACAAGTAAGTCCTAAAACTTTTAGAAATGCTGTTTAGAACTATTCTTATAAAAGAAGCGTTTCAGCAGATCTTTAAGCAAAACGTCTTAGAAAAAATTCCACGCTTTTTGTTAGAAGAGAGGACACATAATGTGTAAACATTTTCTAGTCTTGACAATAAAGTAAAGTGCGGTTGTTTGTTTTTTCGGAAAATAAGGCAGCTTAAAAAAGATACATACAGCTTATCCGAAGACTAACTATTAAATATGGATGTTTCTAGCTAAATAGTATCTCAGCCTTGATCGTATGCCATATTTTTACATTTTGTTTTAATGAAACACCCAATTTTTTGACAGGTTTTCAATAATATACAGTCACAAGAAAGTCCGAAGAATCTGATTCTAATCTGTTTTTTTACTGAATCCCAGCAAATGGTCAGCCAGCACAAAGTTCTTGCTTCTTGGGTTACTATTTCCAAAGGATAGCCTCAAAATGGTAGATTTTCTGGTGCCTTGTATAATATTTAATTGCCTGAATCACATGTCTATGGAGGAGGAGAGAGTTTAAAGTATGTAACAGTAAGAGCAGATAATGATAATGCTGGATGGACTCTACGAAAACGAGGACGACCAGGACTTACTTGAACAACTGGTGGCTGAACCAACCTATAACAGAACTGGTTCCATCTGCTATGACTACAAACCTGCTCCTATACCTCAACACGATATTGAAAACATAGATACCGCTGAGCTAAAGACCTCTAACCGCTCAACTGAAACCTGCGCGGATTCTGAGGGGCCAGTGCGAAGGTGCTTTTGCAGCAAGACTCGCTGCCAGAAAAACTACTGTTAATGCTTCAAACAAGGGCTGGCGTGCACAAATGACTGCGAGTGCGTCAGCTGCGGCAACAAGGAACAATTATTCTTGATCAGAACCAGCCAAAACGGGACTAAATGTAAGTGCCAAAAAAGCCACTGCCTGAAGAAATACTGCTAGTGCCATAGTTCTGGACGCCGCTGTGGAGCAGCCTGCAAATGTCTGGAGTGTGAGAACATGGAGTAGCCCATGAAGGAGGAAAACCTGCATCACAGTTGCCATGAAATTGATCACTTGCTGTGCTTTAATATTTGAGGATTACTGCCTACAATATAGACTTAGTAATATATAATCACACCAAAAACTAGTTGTTAATTAGAGGACCTACTTTCTTGGGTTTGTAAAAAGTCAGCAACTCTACCTATCCTTGAGTCTTCTGGCGTGATTTTTATTAGGAATAGATCTTGCGACGGGAAAAATTGGATTGCTGTGTGAGACGGCTGAGCTATCCTTCGACCAAGCGTGGGGCTCGCTGGATTTTCACACTTTTTCCTTCGAAGTCGGTGAATTCGTTGCTTTCTAGTTGTTTTTTGTCTTTTGTCAACTTTTTTGGGCAAGAAACAGCATTTCCTGACGCATTATCTTCTTTTAGTATATCTGAGTAAACACCAAATTACCGATGAGAGTATTAACGACAAACAGAGGGTTGTTATGTTTAAAAATTTGAGGCCCATTATGAGTTTTAGAGATCTCATAGCCGTTATTACTACTCTGAGCTTGAGAGTTGAGGTCATTTAGTCGCTTCAATGGATTTCTGCGGAGATGAAACTTTGGCTGGAGAGGGAGAAAGTGGGTGGGAGATTTCTGAGTGCTGATTCGGTGATTGGGCACTGAAGGTACATTTATTTAGTTGAGTGTTTCTAGAGGAGTAAGTTGAAGTTTGAGTTCCTGGAGAGTGAGATTGTTATATTTGCATTTGAGGTCGGCTGCGCATTAGTCTGGGTCAGTCACATATCTTTTTATCTTCCGGGGTGGACGGCAATGCATCCGTTCTGCTAAATAAATTATATTTATAGAATTTAAGGGAGGAGGATGAAACAAAAAAATTGAGGAGGAGTAGGTGAGAGGGAAAGGAATTTAAAAATAATAGGTAATAAGTTATTTGGATTTTTTGGATTTAAGTTATAATTTTATCACTAGGGGCTTGTAATATGTCAAGCACCTACTATAACAACCTCTGGAAGTAGGCAATAAATGATTTGCTGGAGAATATCCATGAGTAGTTTGACCCTCTTGATTAAAATCTCGCCAAAAACCAGGTAAATCCCACCACACATAGATCACTTACGAAAGGAAGGACTAAGAGTGGTTCCGCTTCTACGCACACCTCTATGTCAAATATGTCAACTGCTATAAGATACTCGAAGACTGCTACGACCAGATGGTTCACCCTCAGAAAAGAGTATTACTCAAGGATATGCTTGAATCCACCATGCTCAGAGTTGTGTAGCTCAAACTCAACCTTATCCGCTACAACACGCACACTAACTCTGTTCGCTCCTAATACGTCAACCTTGATTAGTTCTTGCTTTAGATGAGAATGAGGCCAAGCTAGATTTAGATGAGCATACCGCGCTATTTCGTGAATGACAGGAACGATGACAAAGCTAAAAGGAATCAGATTGTTTAGAAGTTTCTTATTGACCTCAAATAGACAAATCTTCCTGAAGAAGAGATTATTTAGGAGCGGTCTGCTCTTGATACTAACATGGAAACTGCTATCAGAATCATTCAAAAGATTTAGAGAGGTAGGCAAGGTATTGTAAGAGCATTAAAGGCTGCATACTATCAAAAGAGGGAACTTAAAAAGATAGCCAAAAAGAAGTAAGCTCAAGGCAATTAAAACTTTGATTTGGATGATTCAGAAAACCTCAAAAGATAACAAGTCATAATGATTCAAAAAACTATCAAGGGCTTTTTGGCTAGAAAGGTAGTGGACAGAATCCGAGAAGAAGAACTGTTGTTTTTGGGGATTCTCAAAAAGCCTCAAAATCCCAATGACCCATCTACTTCACTTTACAAAATGAATAAGAATAGGGAAAGAGTTCGATAGATTCAAGCCCAAAATGAGAAGGAATACAAAGAAACTGTTGATAATCTTAAGTAGTAACTTTACAATAAATGGTAAGAACCTCTCAAAGAAAAAATGCTTAGAGATCGAAGACTTTGGATCAGTGAATTCATGTAGCGCAATTAATTTGGAAAAATACCTGATACCGTCAAAGATTTCTACGAAAGAAACAAAGTCAAGATCCCTCCAACTCCCGAATAACAGGAAATGATGCTTAAGTTAGCAGAGGCCAAGAAAAAGGAAAAAGGGAAAGGCAAGAAAAAGAAGAAGAAACTAACTTAAAAGGATAAATTTGAGAAATAAAACCCTAGGTGCGGACCAACTTAGACCGTTTTGATAATGCAACAACAAATAGATAAGCATACGAAGGAGTGGAAAGACCAAACAAGTACCTAAGATAAGCCTGAGGCAAGGAAAATCAAATAGACTGTTCTTCCTGAGGTTTAGGACCAGGTTCAAAAAATGGTTGACGATATGATCTAGCTTGAACTGGCCAATTTGAGGATTAAATTCAAAAAGAAAAAGGGAAAGAAGAAAAAGAAAAAAAAGAAAAAGAAAAAAGCCAAGAAAATAAAAGTCCCCGGCTGGAAAGAAATAAGTAAAATAGCACCTCTTGATCAAATAGGTCATCTAGTTGATTTCGGAGTGCTAAAGAAACTTATGCCAGCGCGAATAACCGACTTGATAGGTGAACCTAACCTGCTGAGAACCAAGTAATAACTTTCAACTGAACTTATGCCTGACCCTAGCTACTTTGATGTTCGCCAGGCCATCGTTGAACTTATTGGCTTGCCTTTAGGCTCACAGTTTGTCAAGTAAAGAATAGATAAGTTGCATTATTTCTTGTTCTTTGGTCCTCATGGCTCAGGAAAAACATTGATTGTTCGTGCCTTAGCAAGTTAATGCGATGCTTTAGTCCTATAGCTTAGCCCTTTGACCCTAGAACCCAAAATCAATGACAAAAAGTAGTTGAATAAAATGTTAGCTATGACATTCAATGTGGCTAAAACTTTCCCACCAGCAATCATTTATATGGATGAGGTGGAGCAGATATTTAAAGGCAAAAAGAAGAAAAAGAAAGGAGCAGGTGGTGCAGCAGGACCGAACTTTACTAAACTTCGAAAAGTGCTTACAAAGTATAAAAAGAAGGTCCTTAAAAAAGAAGATAGAGTTGCTGTGATTGCATCGACGAATAAACCTTGGGAAATGAACAAAAAATTCGTTAAACCTTTCGCTCAAAAGAAATTCTACTTCCCTTTCCCTAACTACGCAACAAGAAAAGCGCTTTTTGAAAACTTCATGTAGAAAAAAGGAGCAAAACTCCCAGACAACTTCCCTGTAACCACGATTGCACATGTAACTGAGGGTTATACCGGCGGAAACGTAAATTTTATCTTATTCAGTTCCGTGAAGCGATTAACAAGGTTGTAACATAACGAAGACTACTACAAATGAGCGAAGGAATGTCAACAAGACCTCTCCAAATTAGCGAATTCATTGGCCCGTTAGCTAACCAGCCCTCTACATATATAGAATAGTATGAAAAATTCAGATAATTCAACGACTAAGTTACAGGAATCAAGCTAAGAAGAGACAAAAAGAACAAGGGCCCCTAAACTGAAGAGCCCAAAAAGAAAAAATGATAAGATATGAATTGTAAAATGACCGACTAGATTATTTCGCATTATTTTAATCCTATTTTACTAATCAATCATTCTTTAAGCTGTTATTTTAAGCGTTTCATTAGGTTACGTCTTCTCTCCAGTTCTTCCTCACTGAGTTTGGCTTCAGTGGTGGGTTTCTAAGTATAAAGCAATAGTTACGTGCTGAACGAAGATACTTAATTATTCTTTTCTTTATTCTTGTTTTTGCTTTCTGATGAGTTATCTTTGCTCAAGTAGTCTTTTCTTTCTTTCCTCTGCGTTTTATTATTAAACTTTTTCTTTTACTCTTCTTTCCTCTTCTTTCTTTTTCAAAACTTAAATCTCTTCCTTTAGCTTACTTTCTTCCTGTTTATACTATTAAATGGGCCTTGATGGTTTTGCTGAGATCAATGGAGGGAGTGCTCCAAGTAAGGAAGTCTTTTTCTTTTCTTCCTTCGGTTCTTCGTGTTTAATGCTTTAAATTTTTTTCTATTCTTATTTTTGGTATTAAAGCTGGCTGAGCCTAATAGCTTCTTCAAGTTATTTTTCTTATTGGCTCAATGCTTTTTCCTAAACAGCCATCGACATAGCAATCGCCTTTTCTATCTAAATTCTCTCCAGCTCTTTCAGGTCAATTTAAATTTGTTTCTATTGCGTCACCTTGTCTTGATATAATGAAGATTACTTTAAACTTTAGCCTCAAGATGTATCTTTTGTAAAGCTTCGACTTCCAGTTCCTTATTTTTGGAAACCATAATCTTTTTAAAAGCCAAAAAGTTGTCGCAAAGAAGGATTTGTTTGAAAATTTTGGAGTCTTTTTAAGATCTAATGCCAGTAATTATGCATTTTTCAAGAGTTTTTTCAGATATTCCTACTTACTCGATCATAGACTAAAGCAAGAGAGCCGTGAGTCCAGTGAACTCCTGGAAGATTTTGGTATACTAAAACTTATTTTCTTCGCTATCATCAAAGATAACGCAGTTTTCTTAAATGAAATCTAGAAGGGGATTGCGCCAAATGGGAGAGGTAAGGTACTGCTTGATATAATCATAAATCCACTTCTAATCTTTTCCAAGTAACTCTTCTTGTTTTTATTATGGCTTCTCCTTCTTTTATTCTTTTTTGCCAAATAGCCACTCAAGCATTTTAAAATTATAAGATATTTGCATCATTAAATCTAAAAATTAATATCTTGGATAAAGAACTAACTATTATTGGATCATTGTCCTCTTTTTCGGGCTTTCGCCTCCATAAAAGCTTGGTATAGCTGTTGGGTAAGATTTATTTAATTATTAAGAGTCGCCATCTTCTTTTCATAGTCCACAAGCTTTTCTCTGTTTATTTTCTAGATATTTCGCTGCTCGTAATCAAGTTTCTTAATCTCAGCTTCAGCTTTTTACAAAGCAATCGATTTATTGAGTAGGTCTGTTTTGATTTTTTCATTCTATTGGATTACTTTTGTCGTATCCATCTCATATTTTCTTTTTATTTGGTCTATTTAGATGTTCTTGAGGGTTTAAAGCTCAACTCTTTGCTTTTACAGTCTAGAAACTGCTTATCTTCTGGAGCCATCTGTGTCAAGAATGTTCATTTGACTTTTTTTGTACTAGTTCTTCAGGTTTTAATCTAAGCTTTTGATATATTTGTTCAATCTTTCAATATCTCGCTCTAGTTATTAAACAATAAACTTTAGCTTGTTCTTTTCTCTTTCTTCTTTTTCCTTTTACCTAACTAGCCTTCTTTCAGCGTTTTTGAACTCTCTTTCAGCGGCCGTTAAGTTTTAAGAAAGTCTTTCTCTTTATTTTCGGTCTCTTTCCTTTTCTTCTTCAAACTACTTTCTCTCATTCTTGATTCTCAAATCAAATTACTTCATTTCTTCCTCAAATTTCAATTTAGTTTCATGAAGCTCCTCCTGTAACTTTTTAATTTCAGTGTTTTTGATTTCGTTTGTAGTTGTCAATTTAGCTATCTGCTGAGTCATGAAAGAAATATTAGTTTGATACTCAGATGTCAAAGACTACTTCTAGACCTCAATTTTATGGAAACTTTCGTGAAGTGTCTTCAACTAGCCAACATTTAACTCACCTGATTCTTTAATTCGGTCCACTAACATAGCGATTCTGCTTTAACGTTCTTTGATTTTGTCTTGAAGCTAATGGAGGTTTCTCTAATGATCTTTCTTATCTTCTTCTCTTTGTCTTTATTTTTCTCTAACAAAGCCTTAAAGTTCAGCTTTATCAGATTTCAGCACTTCGATGAGTTCAGCGTATCTTTTCTAAAGATCACGTAGGTCAGCTGCCTGAATAGTAGTTAGTTTTTGCCTCAGGTTGTATAGCTAAAGTTCTCCTTCTCTCTCTATTTTGTAGATTTGTTCCTTCAAGGAAGCAGCTTCAGCTAGCAAAGATTATCTGTCTTTTTTGTGCTCCGTTGCTTGTCTTTTGATTTATTCCAGAAGTTTGGTTATTTCATCATTTTTGATCGCAATTATTTCTTTAAGGCCATTTAACTAAATGCTGAAGACTTCACCTTGATCTTAGAGATTCTTTTTGATGTTTTCAAGTTAGAAGTTTATCATCTTTTAGAATTTCTATTTCAGTCGGCTGATCTCCTCATTCTTTTATTCAATAGACTTTGATCTTTGTTACTTTTAGTCATTGATTACAGCACTCAACCTTAAAATTTCTTCATCTTTTTCTTTACGAATTTTCTAGACACGACCAGTGACGATGTTTTAGACTGTTTATTTTTCATGAACTATCTTTTTGAGCTGCCTTATTTAGAACTTATACTGCTATTATCTCTCTTCAACATCCTTCTTGATGAATGTGACTTATCTTTTGATTGCTTCTTCACTTTTAGCTTTCTCAGCAGCCACTTATCTTACTCTTTTTATTTAGCTTTCTTCTGCTTTCAATGTCCACTTTTCTATTTCTTCTAGGAGAGAGCGTCGTTATTGACCCCATTCTTCATGTTTACTTGATCTTTACTCAACAGCTTGGGTCAGCTTTTCGTTGAGTGTTTTGAGTTCACGAATGACTTTATCCCTAGTTTCAATTTCTTTTTTGAGGTTAGACTGTTAATTGATGAGACTTTAGTACTTAATTTCGAAGTCTTAGGCTCTACGAAGTCTTACTCTAATTTTGTTGAGCTAATCAATAAGTTGGGCGTTATCGTTCTCAAGTCTCCTAGTTTTTCGAACATAGAAATCAAGATCGTTAGCAGTCAAGTTTTCAGGGACAATCCGCTTTTGAATTTCTGATTCAATCTCTGTGGCTCTCCGAGGCTAACCGGACATAACTTTAATATTAAAATAATCGCTAAACTCATTGTAGAATCTAACTGATAAATTAGACATTCGAAAAATTGAAACATAAATCATTATTGACCCTCAGTTGAGAGGAAAGGTGAGTTGCAGTCAAACTTGAGAACCAATCACTATTTTGTTGATGCATTTCAATTTTGATAAAAAACCTCCGCAACCGAGAATTGAACTCGGGTCTCCTGCGTGACAGGCAGGGATAATAGCCACTATACTATTGCGGATCAGCTATAATTGAGCTGCAGCACTCATATAAATTAGCAATTGCAAAAGTAAAACCTTTGAATTTATGCTTTTCTTAAGTGCTGAATAATGGAAACTCGTCAAAAATCCTTCAGATTGATATAAATTTTTTATAATGCCAATTTTTCAATTTATACTGATACAAAAAATGAATTTTGGTCGATAATTATGAGCCCCTTTAGATCTGCATTATATTTAAATTGAAGAAATGTTCGACTAATAAGACTATTACTCCGAAGAAGAGGAAAATTTACAACTTAGCAAACACATTCCAACAGGCAAGGTGCTACTCCCCAATTCCGATTTCAACCATCTAACTGGAGAGGGTTAGTCCCTTCTCAAAATGATGCAATAGCGCGGACGTCACTTCCTACTAATTCAGTAGACATAAACGATAACGAACTCAAAAAGCTCAAGGTCAATAACGCAAACAGAGAAAAATAAGCTTCCAAAAATAAGCAAAAAGTAAAAGATATCTTACTCAGGCTGGGTATTTCGATGGTGGCCCTTCAGCTACTTTTGACGAGCTCCTCAAAGCCCTAAATAAAGCACTAGCTTCAGCCGACCCACAGCAAGCTAGTGCCATTTTAACCCATATTCTCGATAAAAAAACACTCTCTGACACTGATAGAAACAAATTCGGAATCATGAAATGCAAGATTCTTTTTGGGTAAGCATAGATTTACAAAGTTTGGGGGCTTATCAAGATTGTCTCGCAAAAGCTCAATAGCTTCTCACTAGAAAAGGAGTAGATCATATAGCTGCGGCTACCTTGACCAATTACCTAGCCAAATCCAGAGCAGAACTTGACCAAATACTTGAGGGCTACATGGATTTGCTGAGGGCGAAAGCACACTTTTAATCCCAAAAAAGGGTATCTCCTGAACTAGTAATTAACTAGGCTGAAGAATTCGCAGATTCTGAGCTTGATACGCTAGCAAGAGAGATAGACCATAGCTAAATGGAGTATAACATAAAGATGTCGAAATACAAGAACTCTACTAATTTGGTCCATCCTCACTTCCAGCAGTTCAGGCATCGCCAAGTGCTTCAAGTCGTGGCTGGAGACTATCATGCTCTTTTCCTTGTTTCTGGGCCTCTTGGAGTTGATTCCTCCCACACAGAAGTGTTTGGGATAGGATAAAACTCAGTTGGTCAAGTTCTTGGAAAGCCTAGCATAAATGCGCTTAAATAACCAACACTTTTGGTTGATTTGAGTGACAAAAATATCAAGGGGCTGGCTGCAAATCGTGAGAGTTCTGCAGCTTGGGATGAAAAAGGAAGAATTTACGAGTGGGGAATAAAAGACGAACGAAATGATTCAATCAACGTGACTTTTGATTTGGGCTAAAGCATTGTGCAGTTTTCCAAAGGCTATCACCATTACGCTGCTTTGACAACTTCTGGAAAATGTAGATTCACTCTAATTTAGTTTATACTTGGGGCAATATACTCTACAAAGGATCAAGTATTTATAAGCAGTTGCAACCTTCAGTCCAGCCTTCGCAAAACATTGCACATATTTCCTGTGGCCACAGTCATATTGCTGCTGTTGACGTATATGGGGACATCTTTATGCTTGGCAGTAACTAATATGGACAGTTGGGTCTCTAAGGTGAGCTTCATGCAAAAGCTTTCAAAATTTTAAGTAATTTATGGATTGGAGCAATTAGGAAAGCAGTTTGTATAGGAGACGCAACTTTTATCATCAACAAAGAGTAATAACTCTTTTTATGTGGAAAGATATCAAGAGAAAAGTAGTATATCTAACGCCCTCGCCAGGGCGAATTCACAGGAGATGTAGGCTTTATAACTTCTTTGTCGGGAACAATCGGAAACTATTTTTTAACGACATCTACTGGCGAACTCTACCACTGGTAAGTCGACAATTCAGTCAAATTTAAGATTTAGAGGGAAAATTAAAAAATACCTCAAAGATATGTAGTAGCAAATCATGGAAATCTCTTCAAAGTGAGATCATTGATCGTACCAGAGTTGACAAAAATCAAACTAACTACTTAGAAGCTTAGTTCCTATGAAGATATAAGCTTTTAAGTGCAGCTTTTCGATCGCCATGGCCCATATGCGTCTCCTTCTTTCGTTATGCCTCCACATTGTCAAATTTTCCTTTCAACTTATGCAGCTAAAGCTGATGATATCCTAAAAGAAAGTAAGCTCTTTTTGGAGAGTTATCAGTTTTCCGGAGATGACACAAAAATCTTACTAAATGAAATAATCTAAACGAGACTAGCTAGTTTTAGGCTTGACCGAGATAAATAAAACCCCTCAGTTCAGAAACTAACAATAGCTACATAGGAGTCAGGTAAGTTTTACTTCTATGTTGTTATCTAAAACAAAATAGTGTACACTCAAGAGCTCAATATAAGTGTTTCTTAAAGAGAAAAAGAGTTGTCTTAAAAGAATAAAAGAGAAAAAGAGATCAGAGAATAGTAGAGGCGCAGAAAAGCGTAAATGTAGCATCAGCGTTTGCTTTAATAGAAACTGAGAAAAGAGGCTTAGGAAGAAGAAAGAAGAAAGGAGACACAAAAGAGAGCCTAAGAAGCCTATAAGAAGTATATGAGGTAGCAGTAATAAATGAAATTGCGAGTTGAAGAATAAAGGAAGGCTCGTAAATAACTAATGACTGGGGGTGGATTCGATTTGAGCAAATTGAAACAGAGAAACGAAAGAGTACTTATTGAAAAGTCTGAAGTTTTCGAAAAGCAAGTCGACCCTAGTCAAAAATCGCCTGATCCTTTAACAAAAACAGGCTAAAGTTTCCTACCTGACATCAATGCAAGGCCTAACTCTAGAAGAAAGATCAATCTACCAACAAAAAATAGTTTTAATCTGACTAACTTTTAGTCGGTAAGCAGTAAAATTGAAAAACCCAAAATAGAAGAGTTGGCAGCAACAAATATCAATCTTTTCAAGTCTTAGTCAACCAAATAAAAGGAGACAAAGCCACTTATGAGTTCATCTAAAGGCGTAGAAGCTATAAGTAAGCCTTCCACTATTGGAGGAAAAGTTGTGCTTAAGAGAGGTTTGAGTAAGGGTAAAAAATGATGCTTTGACTAATATATAAAATATTTATCATACTCTTTGGATTATTGTTTTTCTCACAAACAAAGGACAGACATCAATAATTGCATTTTGAAAGTGTCAAATCCAAGATTTTATTTTACTGCATAAATCTTTTCCGAATAATTACAACTTTAATTTTAAGTTAACTTATAATAATGCAGAGTCAAACAGCAAAAACCAACGAACGAGTTTACAATCTAAGTTAGCTTAGATCCTAATGCAAATAAAAATAAGGGCATAGCCAGCTAATCTCATTGCAGCAGTCTCAGATAAAATTACTCAAGACAATCATTCAACAATTGAATATTGCACTTGAAATTTATCATCAAAATGCCTTGGCTTTAGCCTAGAACCTCAATATTTCTGCTTTTAGTGACCCGAAAAATACATCGAACATTTAATAACTCACAACTTGGCTAAAAAGTATCTAAGTGTCTACTATTGAATGCATGAAAAAAAGTAAGGAGGCCAGAGAAATTTAAAAGATAGTATAAGTTTAAAGAATAGTAAGCGTATAGCGAATAGTAGAAGTATAAAAACCTGTATTTATTGAGCGAATAATTGAGGTAGACAGACCAATTTTAGTTGAGAAGGAGATTTAAAAACCTGTGTATATTGAAAGAATCATTGAAATTGAAGTGTAAAAGCCAGTCTTTGTGGAGAAAAAGCTGACGGAAAGTTGCAAGAAGTGCCTAAATATTTATCAATGATCATATTTCAAATTATTGGGATCAATTGTATTTACTGATCTCGGCCAAGCTCTGCCTCAGCATGCTGCAGTTATACATTATTATCTTGTCTTTTGGCTCGTTTTTTTAGTCGAATTATTTGCAGCAAAGGAACTGGATTGTGTAGAAATGAGATACGATTGCGATTTTGTTGTATTTCTTGCGAAGCTCAGCTAGGATTGATTTCACTTTTCTGGCTCTTTCGCGTACGTTAAAGGGAGTCTCATGCATTTTCTATTGGCTCATAAATTCTGTAATTTTTTAGACTTTCTGTCGATACTAGTCTCCTTAGATTTCTTTCAAAAATTCGAAGTATTTTTGTTGATTTTAGTAAGAATCATTTTTAATAAACCAAAATTCACCCTCAGCCTCAACCCTTGAAAAGTCAAACTAAGGAAACTCAAGCTTTTTAGCCTGAATACTTCTACAAATTTCAGAGCTATGCTTAAAGGTTTAGCTAATCAAGGGTTAAACGATATGAGGACAATTTCTGTTAGGAAAGACCAGCCTACAAGTTTAAAGTGCCCTTTGCAAAGGTGAGCAAATGATGACGTCCGGTTGAAAATCTTTTACTGCTTCTTGAGCCTAGAGGCACTGAATAGCAAAAACGGTACTTGTTTGATTCCCTTGCTTGAAAGGTGGCAGTCAATGTAGTTGGGATTATGTGTGACATTTTGAATGAAGTAAGGATCTTTGACGAACAAGTCCCAATCGAAAGGAAGGTTTCTTTAGGTCATGTAGTTGTGAGCAGCTTAGTTCTTTTATGACTATCCGTGTCTGATGAAGAAAAGGTCTTGCTATTAATTTTGCTGCATACTAACAAAGAATTTTTAATTAGTCGGTATTAAATTTAGATAGTTCTTTAGTTATAAATAGAAATCGAAGTATGTCAATCACGATATCAAATTGCAACGAAATTTGTAATGCTCCAACCAATTCATCATCGGCCAAAATGCTTTATTCCTTCCCCAAACAGTCTCGGTTCCTCAAACGTAAAACAATACTGTACATCTACTTTAATTTAGATGTGATAAGTTCTATTAACTTAAAAACACTCTGTCTACGAGAGGGGCTGGCTTTGGCTATGGAACTAAATATGACTTCACTCGGTAATTGCCTCATAGTCCTCCTCCAAATTCTTACCATGTTTCCGATAGTTTTCATTCTAGCCCAAAGAAGGGTTTCGCTTTTGGCTAAAGTAGGGAAAAAATGATGGTCACTGGTCCCTTGGAAGGTACCATACACAATAAAAACCCTGGTCCCGGCAATTATGAGGTGCCAAACTAACGCTCAAAAATTTCTTATTCTCTGTCAGGAAAGATATAAATAGAAAACAAAGAGCAGATCAACGTCCCAGGGCCTGGCAAATATCCTACAACGTTTTCAATCAGCAAAGATGGAAAATATTTCCACGCTAAATACAAAAACAGTTGCGTTAGAGACTTCGGAAGAGTGCTTGGAAGATGCCAAACTGCAGCTAATAAGCTGCCCGGACCAGGAGCGTACGATGTCTCTACCTTCCAAGACATTTCTCCAAAAGGAAAGTATTGCCTTTCGAACTCTCAAAACTGCCTTGCAAGGAGCTTCGGCTCTTCTTTGAGAGGAGACGTGATTTTGAACAAAAAAACCCCAGGGCCTGGCAATTATCGCATTCCAAGCGAATTCGGATACTACGCAGCCCGCACCGCATGCTAGTAGAAGAGTTGGAACAAAGAAAACAGCCAAGGCTAATAGTATAAGCACTAGGCTAAGCGTTAAGGGTCAAAGGAAAAATGATAGTTGGCTTCTTTTTTTACATAAAAGATAATTGGTTGAGGGGAAGTGAAACTTTGCATTTTGTAGCTTTCAACTTCAGGAAAGGAAGCTTAATATAGTTTCTAATTGCATGTTTATATTTCTTTGTCAATTTTAATTATATCTAAGTATAGCGATGAAGGAGGAAAGATAGCAAGAGAAAAACGATTGCCCAGGCTGCAGACAAAACATCAGCGATGAAAGGATACGCAAGCATATCTAGAGTTGCATGAAGTATCCACAGTCCATTTTGAGGGAGGTTAGCAGGATGGATAAAAAAACACCTCCTAATGTCATCAAGGTACTAAGCTTTTAATGCAGTTTCTAAGGCAAGAACTTTAGCTAGCTTTGTAAAGGCTCAAAGACCTTGACAAAGAAAATCCTCCCGAAAACTAAAATGGCTCTTTGCTGAATATCTTAGAGAAGTTTGACAAAAAAAATAAAAAAACTT
>Ga0316217_10000972_pt1 | contig 38861 bp, 27 predicted proteins | sample 1anoAmetaG_FD_203633 | JGI IMG/M metagenome (GOLD analysis project Ga0316217, IMG submission 203633) | Freshwater microbial communities from Trout Bog Lake, Wisconsin, USA - 1anoA | ecosystem: Environmental > Aquatic > Freshwater > Lake > Hypolimnion/Profundal zone | place: USA: Wisconsin...
CGGCTTGGATCCGAACCAGAAACACGAGGTGCGGCAGCTTATTCGCCGGATGGGCGAAACGAAGGCAATTGTCTTTTCCACCCACATCCTCGAGGAAGTGGACGCGGTTTGTTCGCGGGCGATCATCATTGACCGCGGCCGGATTGTGGCCAACGGCACGCCGGAGGAATTGCGCCGCAAGTCCGAGTGGGCGGGCGCGGTCACCCTGCGCGTACACGGAGTCGAAGCGGCGGCGGTCGGGGACAAATTGAATCGCTTGCGCTCGGCGAAAAAGGTGGCCACCGAGGCGATCGGTTCCCGCGTGGCCGTGACGGTGTTTCCGCGCACGGCGGGCGATGGGGATTTGACGCGCGAGGTGATCGAGGCGCTAAATGGCTGGCAGGTGGAAGAGTTGCGCACGGAGGAAGGCCGGCTGGACGAAGTTTTCCGCCGGATCACAATGCCGGATACCAAGAACTGAATATGCATAATTTTGGCAACATCATAACCATTTCCAAGCGCGAGCTGATGGCCTATTTCAGTTCGCCGGTCGCCTATGTGTTCATCGTGATTTTCCTGCTGCTGAACGGTTTTTTTACGTTCATGGTCGGCGGATTTTTTGAGCGCGGCGAGGCTTCGCTGACCAATTCGTTCTTTATGTGGCATCCGTGGTTTTACTTGTTCCTGGTGCCGGCCGTGGGCATGAGATTGTGGGCGGACGAGCGGCGGGTGGGCACCTTGGAATTGCTGCTGACGATGCCCATTGCGCCCTGGGAAGCCATCGTCGGCAAATTCATTGCGTCGTGGCTGTTCCTTGGGCTCGGACTGGGCCTGACCTTCCCGGTGGTGCTGACGGTGAACCATCTGGGCAGCCCCGACAATGGAGTGATCTTCACCGCCTATGTCGGAAGCTGGCTGATGGCGGGCGCATACTTGGCGGTGAGCTGCATCACCTCGGCCATGACCCGCAGCCAGGTGGTGAGCTTCATTCTGGCGGTGGTGGCTTGCCTGTTTCTGATCCTGGCGGGTTTTCCGCCGGTCATCAATCTGCTGCAAGGTCTCACGGGCAACTGGCAATGGCTCGTGGACACGATCACCTCATTCAGCGTGATCACCCACTTCGACGGTTTTCAAAAGGGCATCTTCGATTCCCGCGATGTCTTTTTCTTCCTGACGGTGATCGGGTTTTCACTGTTTGCCACCAGCGTCATTTTGCGGACGCACCGCACCAGCTAAAATCAGTATGCAAAAGAAGTCACTCGAAACCATGCTCTATTCCTCGGCGGGCATCGCCGGGATGCTCGTCATTCTGATCGCGGCCAACGTGATCATCGGCGCGTTTCCGATGCGCGCGGACATGACGCAGGAAAAGGCCTACACGCTGTCGGCGGGCACCCGGGCCGTGTTGCAGAAACTGGATACGCCGGTGAAAGTGCGCTTCTACTGCACCCAGAGCGAAACCGCCACGCCGGAAACCGTGTTCCTGAAGGATTATGCGCGCAAGGTCGAAGACCTGCTGCACGAATACAAGCAGATTGCCGGCAAGAACCTCGTCATTGAGAAATATGATCCACAGCCGGATTCGGACGCGGAAGATTCGGCGCGTCTGGATGGTCTGGAGGCACACCCGCTGCCGGGCAACGACCGGTTTTATCTTGGCTTGGCTGTGAGCCTGGCCGACGCGCGCATCACGATGCCGTTTCTGGACCCCACCCGTGAGAAACTGCTGGAATACGATTTGACCCGGGCCATTACCCGCGTGTTTTCGCCCGAGAAAGCCACGGTGGGCGTGATGAGCGCGCTGCCGGTGTTCGGTTCGCCGATGGATCCAACGGCGATGCGGGCAGGGCGGCAGCCGGATGGGGCGTGGACAATTATCGCGCAATTGAAACAGGATTTCAACGTCAAGCGCATCGAGATGGCCGCGGACAAGATTGACGACGACGTGAAAGTGTTGCTGGTCATTCATCCCAAGGGTATTTCGGACAAGGCCCAGTACGCGATTGATCAATTCGTCCTGCGGGGCGGAAAATTGATCGCGTTTCTGGATCCAGAGTCTGCTGTTGCCGGCCGCCAGCAGAATCCGCAAATGGGCGGCATGGGGGGCTTGAGTTCGTCGCTGGATAAATTGGTAAGCGCCTGGGGCGTGCAATTTGACACCAGCAAGGTGGTGGCGGACTTGAATTTCAAGATGCAGTTGCGCGCGCAGAACGGCCAGCCGACCGAGGCGCCGGCCTGGCTGGCACTCACGCCGGAAGGCATCAACCGCGAGGACATTGTGACCAGCCAGATTGACAACCTGTGGCTGCCCATGAGCGGCGCGTTCACCGGCACGCCGGCGGCCGGACTCAAGGAAGCCGTCCTGCTCCATAGCACCAAGAACTCGCAGTTGGTGGAGGGATTCATGGCGGGCATGGGCGGCGACGCGATTTTGAACGGGTTCAAGGCCTCCGGCGTGAACTACAATCTCGCCATTCGTTTGAGCGGGAAGTTCAAGACGGCGTTCCCGGAAGGCCAGCCGGGTTCCAGCAGCACGAACAACGCGCCCGGCACGAGCGAGACCTTGAAAGAATCAAAGGTGGATAACTCGGTAGTGCTGGTGGGCGATGCCGACATGCTGGCCGATGACTTCGCGCTCCGCAAAATGCAAAGCTTTTTCGGCACGCTGGTGAGCCAGTTGAACGCCAACTTGAGTTTCGCGCAAAACCTCGTGGAGCAGATGGCCGGCGACAGCAATTTGATCGGGGTGCGCAGCCGCGCGTCGCTGAGCCGCCCGTTCACGCTCGTGAAAAAAATGGAGGCGGAGGCCCAGTCGCGGGGCCAGGCCAAGATCCAGGAGTTGCAGCAGAGTTTGAACGATACGCAGCAGCGCTTGAACGCGCTGCAACTGCAGAAGAAGGACAAAGACCAGCGGTTCATTCTTTCGCCCGAGCAGCAGGCGGAAGTGGAGAATTTCCGCAAGAAGCAGGCGGACGTCAGCAAGGAATTGAAGCAGGCGCAGAAGGACTTGCGCAAGGAAGTCGTCGCGCTGGAGACGCACTGCAAGTGGTGGAACATTCTCGGCATGCCCTTCGCCGTGACGGCGGCGGGCGTGAGCATCGCCATCATCAAACGGAAAAAGACCTCGGCTAAATGAACTGATGAACCGCAACCAATTCGTTATTCTCCTGGTGCTGGTCGCCGCCCTCGGCGCGGCCGGCTTGATCATTCACCAGCGCGGCCAGCAATCCTGGCATGATTCCGGCCAGCCCATCGGCCGGAAGCTGCTGCCGGATTTACCCGTCAACGACCTCGCGCAAATCACCATCCATTCCGGCACGAACGAACTTAACCTTGCCAAGCGCGACCAGCTCTGGAAGGTGCGCGAACGCGGCGATTACCCGGCGAACTTTTCGCAGATCAGCGGACTGCTCGTCAAGTTGGCGGACTTGAAAATCGCCCAGGCCGAGGAGATCGGCCCGTCGCAGCTTGGCCGTTTTGAACTGTTGCCGCCGGGCGCGGGTGCCAACACCGGCACGCAAGTCGAACTCAAGGATGCCAGTGGCAAGACCCGCAATTTGCTCTTGCTGGGCAAGAAACATCTGCGCAAGCCGGCCGGCGATAACGGATTCGGCGGGATGGACGACCAGGGTTGGCCGGATGGCCGCTACGTCATGGCTGGCAATGGCGCCAAGACCGTCGCGGTGGTTTCTGAAACGCTGGAGGACGTCCAGCCCAAGGCGGAGTCGTGGCTGGATCAGGCTTTTTTCACCATTGAAAAGCCGCGCAGCATTGACGTGCAATTTCCCGAAGCCACGAATTCGTGGAAATTGGTCCGCGCGTCGGGAACCAACGACTGGCAACTGGCCGACGCCAAAGCAAGTGAGAAGCTGGATTCGGCAAAGATATCCAGCGTAACCAGCCCGTTCAGTTCGCCCGGTTTCCACGATGTGTTGTCCCCCGACACCAAACCGGAAGTCTCCGGCCTGACCAATGTGACCGTCGTGAAGGTGGAGACCTTCGACGGGTTTAACTACACCGTGAAGCTCGGTCCGAAGCGGAATGAAGATTTTCCGGCAGCCGTCACCGTCGCCGCGAATCTTCCGTTCGCCCGGGCGGTGGGCAAGGATGAAAAGCCGGAGGATAAAACCAAACTGGATGCGGATTTCAAGGATCGCCAAAAGAAGCTGGCCGAAAAACTTGCGGATGAGAAAAAGTTTGAAGGCTGGGTTTATTTGCTGCCGGCCTACAAGGTGGAACCGTTGCTCAAGACTCGCTCGCAACTTATGGCGGAGCCGCCAAGCAACCAGACGGAGAAGACGGGAAATAAAGCGACTTAAGACATTCTTATCTGCACCATCGCTCCTGGCTGAAGGCCCGTAATATTACAGCCTGGGCTGAAGCGAGTTCGACGAGCGCAGGCCCAGGTTATTCGTGACCCAAGATTTGCCCAGGCCTGAAAGGCCGGAACATTTTGGAAATGAATGGCGTTTAATCAGCGCCGCCTCAATCTGTCCTCAGGACCAGGCGGTTTCCTTCCAGCTTAAGGCCATCTGTTTGTTCCTGGGTCAGTCGAAAGGCTGTGAGCATCACCGTGCCCGAGTGCTCGCCGGGATTGTAGCAGACGCGAATGACCATTTGGCCTTGTTCGTTCACCTTTTCGACCTCCAAATGCCCCGCCATTTCGTGACCGGCGTCATTCTTGAAAGTGATTGGCTTGGCGTGGAGGTCTTCCCGCTTGAGCTTGGTGGAAACCCATTCTGGTGCTGTCTTCATTATGTTGTTCATGTGCGGTTAATTGGCAGTTTTCTTCTTTGTGATTCGCCCGTCGGCGACCGTTTCGAACGGTATTCACCGCGCGGACGTCAACTCGTTGCAGCCACAGCTTAAGCGCAAGCCGCCGAAATGGCATCTGGAAAATATCGAAAAGGCGAAAAATCCCGGCGAGCAACCAAGCCGGCAAGAGTCGTAGCCGCCGAGGTAAGGAGGCGGAGTTTGCGAATGCATTCACCGGCCCTGGTCCGTCCGCTTACGTCGGCGGCTACTTCGTTAACCGCCTTGGCGAAAGCTCACCCGGCGGTGAGGGCGGCGCGGGCATCGTTGGTCGCGCCGGTTTTTTCCAGGAAATACTCGTAGCCGCCGGCGTAGGGCGTCACCTGGCCGGCGCTGATGTGCAACACCTTGTCCGCCAGATGGCGGATGAAATGCACATCATGCGAGATGAACACCAGCGTGCCTTCGTAGCGTTCCAGTGCCAGGGTGAGCGATTCCACGGTGTGGATGTCCAGATGGGTGGTCGGTTCGTCCATGAGCAGGAGGTTGGGTGGATCCACGAGGAACTTGACCAGATTGAGCCGGCTTTTTTCTCCGCCGCTCAACACCTTCGTCAGCTTGTAAATGTCGTCCTTGCGGAACATGAACGAACCCAACACAGCGCGCGCTTCGTCCTCGCGCATGGCTGGTGCGCTGGCCAGTACCTCGTCGAGCACGGTCTTGTCCGGATCCAGCGTGGCGGCGCGATGCTGGCTGAAGTAGCCGATCTTGGCATTGTGTCCGAGGTCGCGTTCACCACGTTGATGGGCCACCACGCCGGCCAGGATTTTCAGTAGCGTGGACTTGCCGGAACCGTTGGGGCCGACCAGCACGGTCCGTTCGCCGCGTTCCACGGTTAGATCCAGACCCGCGTAAACTTTCGTCTCCCCATAGGCCATGTGAACGCCTTCGAGGGTGACGGCGCGCTGGCCGCCGCGCGGCGGCGGCGGAATTTGGAAACGGAACGGTTTGCGCGGAGCCTGGGGCTTCTCGAGCTGTTCCATCCGTTCAATCTGTTTGAGCTTGCTCATGGCCTGGGAGGCCTTGGACGGCACGGCGCGAAAGCGGTCGGCGAATTCCTGGAGCGCCTGAATTTCCCGCTGCTGATTCTTATAGGCCGCCAACTGCTGCTCGTAGCGCTCTTCGCGCTGCCGCAAATAATCCGAGTAGTTGCCCGGATAATCCAGCACCTTCCGCTCCGAAATCTCATGCACCTGCGTCACCACTTCGTCCATGAATTGGCGGTCGTGGGAAATCAATAGGACGGCGCCGGTGTAGTTCTTCAAGTAGTTTTGCAGCCAAAGCAGGGCGAGCAGATCCAGGTGGTTCGTCGGTTCGTCCAGCAGCAGGAGATCCGGTTCCATGACCAGCAGCCGCGCCAGCCGCGCGCGCATGATCCAGCCGCCGCTCATTTCCCGCGCCGGGCGGTCGAAATCGCGGTCGCGGAAGCCCAGTCCGCGCAGCATCTTTTTTGCCTTGGTCTCCACCTGCGAATCATTCAAGGCGTCATGTTTCGCGTGCGCCTCCAGATATTCCGGGCCGGCCACGTTGCCAGCCGCCTCCAAATCATGCAGCCGTTTCTCCAGCCGCGGCAGTTCGTCCACCCGGCCGGTGGCCACGTCCAGGATCGTCTCGTCCCCATGCGCCTCGGCCTCCTGCGGCAGATGGCCGACCATGGTCCACTCATCGCGTTCCACCGCGCCGGCGTCCGGCTCCAGTTGCTTGAGAATGATGGAGAACAGGGTGGTTTTGCCTACGCCGTTCGGCCCAACCAGCGCGACGCGGTCGCCGTAATTCACCGCGAAGGACGCCTCTTCAAACAGCACGCGTCCGCCCAACGTCATTTTCAGATTACGAATGTTTAGCATATGGTTGCAGAGATTGTCTGGGAGGCCTGCCTTAGCCGTGTTCTAATCCAAGTTGCGCCGGTCTCCGACCCGGCTCGATGGCGCGTATTTTGAAACGAGCCGGGTCGGAGACGGGCGCACCAATTCCAAATCAGGGCACTACCCCGCCTTGGCGGGATAAAAAATGGCGGGATCCGGTGCAACCGGACCCCGCCGCGAGATTAATTCAAAGAATCAATAACGGCTGCGATTGCTGCTGCCGCCACGGTGACCCCCGCCGCTGCCGCCGAATTCACGGCGTCCGCCGGCCGGCCGCTCTTCCCGCGGCTTGGCGACATTGACCGTCAGGGCGCGGCCATCCATTTCCTTGCCGTGCAGGCCTTCAATGGCCTTCTGGGCTTCCTCGACGGTGCTCATGGTCACAAAACCGAAACCGCGCGGGCGGTTGGTTTCGCGATCCATCATCAGGTTGGTTTCGGTGACCGAGCCGAACGCGGCGAACGCGTCGTTGAGGTCGTTTTCGGTGGTGTTGAAGGAAAGGTTTCCCACAAATAGCTTATTGCTCATGTTACTTTAATTGTCCTAGACTGAACTGTGCTTTACTCAGACTGTTTCCGATAATCGGATTTCAAATCATCACTGAAGCAAGTTCACTTGAGGATTTACCATGCCTTGAAAGAAAAAATCTATCTATCAGACGCGCCTAATATCGCAGAGTTTCCCCCAATAGCAACGCCAATCGCAAACTAATTTTCCGGCCCGGGAACCCGGCGACCGGGTGGATTCAAGAAGACGCAACAGTTGGAGTGGGGACGGCTCGTCCCTACGTTTTTCAGTTTTGCCCAACCAACTCGGTGACAAGCTGTCTCCGCCCCAATTCTTCCGAGTTCAAGCGCTGGTTGGCTTGCAATGGCGTCTGGCAAGTTAACAGATAAGTTGCTATCTGTTGTGGGTGCAATTGAATTCAAGAAATCTGAGAGGGTGCCGGGGTGAATAATTTGGCTTCCGCGCCGGGCGCGGCGGCGGCGCGCCCCGAAAAATCATTCCGGCTCGCGGTCCTGGCCACGATGATCGCTGGGGCCTGCACGTTTCTGAATGTCTATTGCACGCAGCCGCTGCTGCCTTACTTTCAAATAGTGTTTCACGCTTCCGAATTTGCCGTGAGTCTAACGGTTGGCGCGGTCACGCTGGCGGTCGCGCTCACCGCCCCCTTCGCGGGCCTGTTTGCGGAATCCATCGGACGCAAGAAGGTCATTGTGCCGGCGCTCTTCGGGATGGCGGGCACCACGCTGCTCACCGCCACGGCTGCCACGCTGCCGCAGTTGATCCTCTGGCGCTTCGCTCAAGGGCTGTGTGTGCCGGGCGTCATCGCCGTGATCATCGCGTACATCAACGAGGAATTCCCCGGGCGGGTGGGCGCCGTCATGGCGGCGTACGTCAGCGGCACGGTGTTTGGCGGATTCCTGGGACGTTTTCTGTCCGGTCTCGTCGCCACGCACCTGAACTGGCGCGCGGCTTTCCTGCTCTTGGGCCTCCTGAATCTGCTGGGAGCCTTCGCGGTGCGGCAATGGCTGCCGCTGGCGGTGAATTTCGTTCGCGCCAAACACGTGTTCCGCTCGTTGGGCGACACTTGGGGGCACTTGCAAAATCCGCGCCTGCTGGCGGTGTGTGGCATGGGCTTTACGATTTTGTTTTCGCTCGTCGGCGCCTTCACCTACGCCAATTTTCACCTCGCGCGCCCGCCCTTCAATCTTACTGCCGCCGGGCTGGGGAGCATTTTCTTTGTCTATTTGCTGGGCTGCCTGGTCACGCCCCTGGCCGGCCGGTTTCTCGACCAGTACGGGTTCCGCCGCACGGCGCTCCTATCGGTGAGCGCCACCTTGACCGGGCTGGCGCTGATGCTGGCGCCGTCATTGCCGGTGGTGATCGGGGGCTTGGCTTTGTTTTCCAGTGGCATATTTGTGTCGCAATCGGCCGCCACCGTGCTCACCGGGCGGGTGGCGGGGCGCGCCCGTTCGGCGGCGGCGGGATTATATGTTACATTTTATTATGGCGGCGGCAGCTTGGGTGCGATGGTGGCCGCGTGGTTTTGGACCAAGGGCGGCTGGCCCGCGTGCGTGGGGTTGTTTGCCGCGATCAGTGTGGGGACGCTGCTCTTTGCGCTCGTGGGCGGGCGTTCTGTAGCCGGCGACCCAGCGGGCGCCGGCCCGGTGGTGGACACGGCGATTTGATGGTTATTGTATTGGATAATTTCTGGCGGCTGTTAAATAGAGTTCATGAATGAACCAACAGTCGCCCGCAAAGGGCCATATGTCCAACTTACCCAGCCCGGCTCGTTTTACTGGTGTAGTTGCGGCCAGTCCAAAAGCCAGCCGTCTGCGACGGCTCGCACAAAGGCTCCGGCTTCGCCCCGCTGAAGGCGGATCTCACCGAAGCCAAAACCGTGGCTTGGTGCGGCTGCAAGCATTCCAAGACCCCGCCGTTCTGCGACGGCAGCCACGCGAAGCTGGCGTGAGTTGGATTGATGGATTGGTGGATTAGCCACTAACACACCGGGCGCGAATGAAGAGGTTCTTGCATAGCTGGATGGTTGAGGGGCGTGATCCGCCGCCACCTACGGATTTTGATTTGCCCATTTATGCTCCTGGAGCCAGAGTCGAAGCTCCACCAACCCCGGGTGAGGATTGGCGTAAGGTGCTTCCATCATCAACCCCTTGCCATGCCTGCCCCGCTCATAAATGTGGAGTTCAAATTGAACCCTGTTTTTGCGCAGCGCCTCGGCAAACATTATGGAATTCTCCATTGGTGCGGCAAAGTCACCAAAGCTGGTCCATAAAAAACATGGGGGCGTTTGCGGCGTCACATGCAATTGGTTCGACAATTCCATTTCCAGTTTCGTCGATGCATTTAGGCCGAGCAGATTGTTCCGGGAGGTTTGATTAACAAACTCGCCCGTCATGGTGATGACGGGATAGCACAGCACTCCGAAATCGGGTCGTGAGCTCTGTCGTTCCAACGGGTCCGCTGAATGTGGATCGCCCAGATCAAAATGGGTCATCAAAGTGGTTGCCAGATGCGCGCCCGCGGATACCCCCATGATGCCCACTTGGTGCGGATTCACGCTGAATTGGACCGCGTGCGTTCGTACCCAGCGCACGGCGCGGGTCGCGTCATTCAGCATCGCCGGATGACGATACCCGTGGCTGCTGAGGCGGTATTTCAAGACAAAACACGTCACGCCGCAATGGTTCAGCCACAGGGCGTTATCGTTGCCGTCGCGTGGGTCAATATTCTCGTATGCGCCGCCCGGGTAAATCACCATTGCCGTGCGTGTGGCATTCGTCACCTCGGGCAGGAACGTTGTTAGAGTGGGAATATCGTTGGACGATGTGCCCAAGGCAGCAGGTGCGCCGCCTGGCCAAAGCGGAACCGGAGTTTGTATTTCAGCATGGGCAAGCAGGAGCCAGGCGAACACGATTGCCGAGGTTGAGGTGATTTTCAGAACAGGAAGATACGGCAAACCGCGATGGGTTGCAATGGCGGCAGGTGTGTGGTCAAGCGGCAGCACGAGAGACTCGCCGGGCCGGAGGCCGGCGCTCCGGGGATGGGGGGAGCCTATGCGCCCCGCATGTGCCGTCGGGCGCCCCGCCAGATGGACACGCAGGCGCCTACGCCCGTGGCAAGCACGCGCGAAGGCGCGCTGGAGCCCGGTTGACGGGGCGGCAACCAGGGCACGCGAGGCGCGTGCGCTCGCCGGGAGAAGTTGCGCCGGGGCACCGTCCAAACGGAAGTGGACAGGGCTGGTTTGGTTCCGGTAGAGTGTGTGTCGATCAATGCACATTCACTGGATCGCCAATACCATCGTGCCGCCGCCCATTTCCTTGAGCGGCGGCGACCGCATCATGGTCGAGTGCATCCGGCGCTGGAGCCGGGAGCACAAGATCACGGTCTATGGCAATGAGGGGGCCAAGCAGCTTTGCGATTGGTTTGAGTTGCCAGGTCTTGAACACGTGACCTGGCCGGCTGATCATTTCAAGAAATACGGGCGGCTGGTCTGGTGGTACATGCAGATGGTCAAGGGCAACCGGGCGATGCGCGATCTCCAATTGTCGCCGCACGAGCAGCATCTCATCATGGCCACCTCGGAATTTCATCCCAGTTGCATTCCGGCGATGCGGCTTAAGCAGCGTTATCCGAAGGCGCCGCTGGTGGTGGGGCTTTATTTTTTCGCGCCGAAATGGTTTTCCGGCCAGCCGGGGCCGGGGTTCATGTTCACGGCGTATCGTCCGTTCCAGCAGCGGATTTACCAGCGCACCCTGCGCGAGGCGGAAATGATACTGACGACGGTGGTGCCGGATCGCGAACTGATGATTGCGGACGGACGTTCGCCCGAATCGGTTTTTGCCGTGCTGGGCGGGGTGGATTTAGCCATCCCGCAAAGCGTGCCGGAACCCAAGGAAAAGACGTTTGATGCCGTGTTCATCAGCCGGTTGCATCCGCAAAAAGGGCCAATGGAATTGATGGACGTTTGGAAAATTCTCACGCAAAAGAAGCCGGGGGCCCGGCTGGCGATGATCGGCTCCGGACCACTCGACGCGCAGTGCAAGGCCAAGGCGGAAAAACTGGGCTTGACCAGGAACGTGGAGTTCTTCGGCTTCCGCGACGGGGTGGAGAAATACAAGATCATCAAGTCCGCGCGGGTGGTGGTGTATCCGGCGGTGTTTGAGGTCGGGGGCATGGCGTCGGCGGAGGCCTTGTGTTGCGGGTTGCCCGGGGTGTCATTCGATCTGCCGCCGCTGCGGGTGTATTATCCGCGCGGTTGGCTCAAGGCGCCGCCGGGCGATTTCGCCGGGTTGGCCGACTGTATTCATCGCCTGTTGACGGACGATAAGCTGTACGCCGCCACGAGCCAGGAAGCCTACGCCGCCGGTTTGGAATGGGACTGGAATGCGCGGGCCAAGGCAATGTGGGACGCCATTGAGCGCAGCATTGCGCCGGACGCCCCGCCATTTTACACTCCGTCTGGAAAATGATTATGCTGGTAAGACTCCTACGAACGATTCACAGCGGCTGGCATTTATTTCTAAGCCAGCTGCGCTTATTGCCACTGCGCTGTCTTGGGTTGAGAGCACCGCTCAGTGTGAGAGTCGGACGGGGCATCCAGTGGCCGTTGGCGAACCTTCGCAATATTGAATTGGGTGAGCATGTCAGCTTGGGCTCGGGCGGATGGTTTTATCTGCCGTTGAATAACCGCACCTGCCGCATAAGAATTGGATCCGGCACGGCCATCGGCAACGGCTTCGTCATTTCGGCAAACAATTCCATCGAGATTGGCCGGAATTGCGGCATCGCCTATCGCGTGGCCATACTGGACCACGACCACATCACCGGGAAAGGTATCAACCCGGTCAGCAGCGGCATTACTAAAGGCGAGCCGGTGGTCATTGGAGATGATACCTTCGTTGGTACGGGCGTCGTCATTCTGAGAGGAGTGACCATTGGCAGCAATTGTGTCATCAATGCCAATTCGCTGGTGTTACGTTCGGTGGAAGAGGGCAGTGTGGTTTCCGGGCCGCCGGCCAAGATCATGATGAAGTTATGACGATCAAGGACACCCTGCAGCAACTGGCCGAAGTTGCGGATTGGCGCAGTATCCGGGTTGCGCAAAAAGCGTTGCGCGACAGAATGGGCCGGCCGGACATCATTTTGCTAACCAAGTTCCTGATGGGTGGCGAAATTCGCAAGCGCAGCGACTTTGATTCACGCTCCATGCGCATTTCAATCGCCAGCGACACGTCATTGGACAATTTGGCTGAGCCGCTGGCCTTGCGCCTTCTGGATCGCGGATTGTTTGGGATTCAATACCATGCGCCATTTGCCCAACTTGCGATGGAGGTGCGAAACCCAGACAGCGGCTTCTTCCAAATCAAACCTGAGGTCGCCATCCTCGCGCCGCTGGCTGGAATCTGGCGGAAAATCTCCGAGGCGAATGCTAACGGCGTAGCGCAGGCAACCGACGAGGCTTGGGCCCATGTCATGGCCCTGCGCAAAAACTTCGGTGGCCTCATCCTTTTGCAAAATGTGTTTCTGACCGAGCATCGCCCGACCGGTATTTTGGATTCCCGCGGCGATCTGGGCCGCGCGGATTTTGGCCGGGCCGTAAACTTGCGGCTGTCGCAGCTTTGCCGTGATACAGGCGAAGCCTTCATTTTGGATGCGCAATGGCTGTCGGGGCAATGCGGGGCGATCTGGCCTAGCCTGCACAAGCAAGAGTTCATGGGCAGCCGCCCGCTCGCGAATGAGCTAGCCAGCCACCTTGCCTCTGAAATCGCGGCGTTTTGTGCGGCCCGGAAAGGATTCGCCCGCAAATGTCTTGCGTTGGATTTTGACAACACACTCTGGGGCGGCATTGTGGGCGAGGAGGGCGCGGCCGGGGTGCAATTGGCCGGCGGCTTTCCGGGAAACCTTTACACGGAACTGCAGAAGGAAATCCGCAGCTTGAAGGACCGTGGCGTGGTTCTGGCTGGCCTTAGCAAGAACAATGAGGCGGATGCTTGGGAAGTCTTCTCTCGGCGGCCAGAAATGATCTTGCAGCGGACTGATTTCAGCGCGCACCGCATCAACTGGCAGGACAAGGCCGCCAACCTTCGCGAACTTGCGGCGGAGTTGAATCTTGGCTTGGATTCTTTTGTCCTGCTGGACGATAGCCCGGTGGAACGCGCTCTGGTTTCTGAAGTGCTGCCGGAGGTGGAGGTTTGTCCTTGTGGCGACCCCTTGGAAATGCTGCGCTGGCTGGCGTCGTGCCGGCAGTTTGACACTCTGGCCATCACGCGCGAGGACGCCTTGCGAGCGAAGTCCTACGCCGCCACAGAAGCAAGATCGCAACTCGCCGTGCAGGCGGGGAATCTGGAGGAGTATTTGCTGAATTTGGGGACCCAAGTCGTGGTCGGTTGCGACGCCCTTGAACAAGTGGCGCGCGTGGCGCAGCTCACGCAAAAGACCAACCAGTTTAATCTTACCACCCGCCGCTATACCGAACCAGAAATCCAGAAGATGGTCCAAGCTCCGGACTGGCGCGTTTTTTGGTGTTCATGCCGTGACCGTTTTGCCGACGAGGGTGTGATTGGAGCCGCGTTGGTGAAAATTGACAGCGGAGAATATTATTTGGATACTTTCCTGATGAGTTGTCGGGTGCTTGGCCGCGGCGTCGAGAAGGCATTTTTGGGAAGTGTCTGCCAATATGCGCACGCCAATGGCGTGAAAACCATTCGGGGTGAATTTATTCCCAGTGCCAAAAACGCCCAAACGGAAAAATTCTATGAGGCTTGCGGCTTCATCGCCGGGAACTCAACTGCGGCTGGCTTGTCCTGGCATCTGTCGCTGCCCGCGCCTGAAAATTTGGTCCCCAAGTGGATCGCCCTGCAAACCGCCAAAACTGAACCGCCAAATTCATGACTGTTGACGAACTGCTCCAGCCCATCCTGAACACCACCCGCCCGTTGCGATTAACGGATTCAAAGGAAACCATTCCCTCGTGGGATTCCCTTGCGCAAATGACCATCGTTTCCATGATTGAGGAAATCGTCGGGGTCGAATTAGCCACTGCCGAAGTCTTGAGTTTAAAGTCTGTCGCGAAAGTGGTCGAGGTTTGTCAAGCCCATGGCGTGGAATTAATGGTGGCGCCAAGCTAAATCTGCCATGGATCAAATGTTGATGAGATTTCATCACTTTGGGTTAGCTGTGCAGAAGCCTGCTTCTGCGAGAAATTGGCTGACGAAGCTTGGCTATGCGATCGGCGAAACGGTCTTCGACCCCGGGCAGAATGTTTTTCTGGTTTTATGCCGGCACCAAACCCAGCCGGCGGTAGAAATCATTTGGCCGGGAACTGATGGCGGTCCCATTGATGAACTCGTAAACCGGCACGCATCCGGCATCGTTTATCATTTGTGCTACGAAACCCACGACCTTGTTGCCGTACTGTCGCAATTCAAAGCGGCCGGTCTTCGGATTGCTTGTATTTCGCGTCCCAAGCCAGCGCCGCTGTTCGGAGGACGGAAGGTCTCCTTTTACAATGTCATGGGAATGGGTTTGGTGGAAGTGCTCGAATCTGATGACAGTCCAGGGGCGCTCAAAATCGAAAATGCAGCCTGACACCCGCGTCAATATATTCAAGCATCGGCTTGTGAAAGCGATAGATAAGGAATTCAGTCTCCAAAGCGGTGAAGCGTGGCGGCGAGGCTGCGCAAAGAAGGGAAGTCCATTGGCTTGGGACTGGACGGTGACGCCGTAACCAACCCCTCCTCGTCGTCGCCCTCGTAATCGAAAACTGGAAGATTCGAGGACGAGGACGACGAGGAAATTGTCGCAGGCGGCGAACAATTTGTGGTCGCACACCCAACCGCGCTTTGCGTCGCTGAACCAGCGCTAATAACTTGCCGGGGTGGCCACCGGGACGATGCGATAGTAGAGGCCGGCGCCGGCGCCAGGATCCACATACTGGGCGGAGCCTTTCAACACGGTGTTGGTGCAAACCGGCAGCCAGTTCACCAGGTCGGTTGAGATTTGCAGGCAGAAATTCAGGCCGTTGGTTGCAGGCAGAGAGACGTGCAGGGAATTATCCTCCAAACAGCGGATAATTGGCTGCGGGATCGGTAGAAAGTTCTCCTCCAGAATGATCGCCCCAGCGCTGGCCGGCGAGCCAATTGCGAATGCCGGGGGCGGGTTGGTCGGAACGATCAGAGATAGCAATACCGTGTCATAAGCGCGGTAGCTGGAATCGGTGTCGGGGAGCGGCACGATGGTGATGAGGGCGTACGTCTGGCCGGCCGGAATGACCGCATAATTGGGTATGGTTGCGTAATCCACGCCATTGATTGCCGTACCACCGATGGAATAATACACCGTCAAATCCGTGTTGGTTTCGCTGGCGCGCCGGATCAGGAAAGTGGCGGTGTTGGTGCCGCTGATATAATTGGTTACCGAAGTGGCGGGGGTGAACCAGTTTGCGTAGTTGGTGCCTTCGATGGCCACCGGGTCCGGAGCATAAATGCTGACGACCGGCGGCAGATTGGTTAAAACGTAGATGGCGACCGGGCCGGAGGTGGCGGTGTTGCCGGCGGTGTCCACCGCCACGGCCGTGAGGCTGTAGTTGCCCACCGGCACGTTGCTCCAAGAGAGGAAGAAGGGATTGCCCTGTGTGGAATTCGTCAACATCGTGCTCGTATAGTTGCTTGCGGTGCCTATCAGGGTGCTGCCGGAATAATACTGGACGAATTGGACCAGATTGGAATCCGTCACTCGCGCATGGATGCCGACCGTGGCCGGAGCAGTGAACCATTGGCCATTCGTCGGATACCAGAAGCTGACGGCAAACGGCACATACGGTGCAGGGAGGTTGGTGACGCTGATGCTGACGGGGGCGGAGGTGGCAGTGTTGCCGCCGCTGTCCATGGCCACGGCGGTCAGGGCGTAACCGCCGGCGGGTACATTACTCCACGTCATGTAGAAGGGATTGCTTTGGGTGGAATTGGTCAACCGCACGCCGGTGAGGTTGCTGACCACGCCGATCAAGCTGTTGCCGGAAAAATACTGGATGAACTGTACGAGGTTGGAGTCTGTGACGGAGGCGTGCAGATAAATATTGGCCGGGGCGGCGAATTTCTGGCCGTTGGTGGGATATGGCAAGCTGATTGCAAACGGTATAATCGGCGGTGGAATATTGGTGACGGTGATGTTGACCGGAGCGGAAGTGGCGGTGTTGCCGCCGCTGTCCATGGCCACGGCGGTCAGGGCGTAACCGCCGGCGGGCACATTGCTCCACGTCAGGTAAAAGGGATTGCTTTGAGTGGAATTGGTCAACCGCACGCCGGTGAGGTTGCTGACCACGCCGATCAAGCTGTTGCCGGAGAAATATTGGACGAATTGGACGAGGTTGGAGTCCGTGACCGAGGCGTGCAGATAAATGCTGGCCGGGGCGGCGAATTTCTGGCCGTTGGTGGGAGAGAAGAAGGTAACCGCAAATGGCACGATTGGCGGCGGGATATTGGTGACGGTGATGTTGACCGGGGCGGAGGTGGCGGTGTTGCCGGCGGTGTCAATGGCAACGGCGGTCAAGGCATAACTCCCTGCGAGTACGTTGCTCCATATCATGGAGAAGGGATTGCTTTGGGTGGAATTGGTCAACCGCACGCCGATCGTGTTGCTGACCACGCCGATCATGGCGCTGCCGGAGAAATACTCGACCAATTGAACCAAGTTGGAATCCGCCACCGAGGCGTGCAGATAAATATTGGTCGGGGCGGCGAAAACCTGGCCGTTGGTGGGATAGAAGAAGCCGACTGCAAACGGCACATACGGTGCGGGTACGTTGGTAACGGTGATGCTGACCGGGGCGGAGGTGGCGGTGTTGCCGGCGGTGTCCAAAGCCACGGCGGTCAGGGCATAAACGCCGGCGGGCACATTACTCCACGTCAGGTAGAAGGGGTTGCTTTGGGTGGCATTGGTCAGTAGCACGCCGGTGCTGTTGCTGACGACGCCGAGCAGACTGGTGCCGGAGAAATATTGGACGAATTGGACGAGGTTGGAGTCCGTGACGGAGGCGTGCAGATAAATATTGGCCGGGGCGGCGAATTTCTGGCCGTTGGTGGGATATGGCAAGCTGATTGCAAACGGTATAATCGGCGGTGGAATATTGGTAACGGTGATGTTGACCGGGGCGGAGGTGGCGGTGTTGCCGGCGGTGTCCAAAGCCACGGCGGTCAGGGCGTAACCGCCGGCGGGCACGTTGCTCCACGTCAGGTAGAAGGGGTTGCTTTGGGTGGCATTGGTCAGCAGCACGCCGGTGCTGTTGCTGATGACGCCGAGCAGGCTGGTGCCGGAGAAATATTGGACGAATTGGATGAGGTTGGAGTCCGTGACGGAGGCGTGCAGATAAATATTGGCCGGGGCGGCAAACATCTGGCCGTTGGTGGGTGCGGCGAAACCGACCGTGAACGGAATTGGCGACTTGACGACCACGGTGACGTTCACCACCGCTGAGGTCGCCATATTGCCGCTGGTGTCGGTCGCGACTGCCTTCAAGGCATAACTGCCCGCCTTGACGTTGGGCCAAGTTATCGGAAACAGCAATCCGGAACTCAGGTTTGAGACCACGACCTGGCTGGTATTGGTGACCACGCCGAGATTGATGCTGTTGGCAAAGAACTGCACGGTGGCCACCGTGCCGGTGGATTCCACTGCTCGCGCATAAATGTTGATGGTAGCTGGCTGGGTATAGGTCGTTCCGTTGGCGGGGGAATAGATCGCCACCGAGGGGCCAACGATCGGCGGCGGGAGATTGGTGACCACGGAGATGTTGACCACCGAGGAGGTGGCAGTGTTGCCATTGGTGTCGGTGGCTATGGTTTGCAGAGCATACGATCCCGCCAACACATTGGACCACGCCAGCGGGAACAACGGCTCACTGCTCACATTGGTGAATACTGCCTGGCTGCTGTAGGGGACCACGCCCAGATTTGCATTGTTGGCCAGGAATTTCACGGTCGCCACCTGCCCACCCGATTCAACCGCCCGTCCATATATGGTCAGGGTCGCGGGGGCCAAGAACGTTGCGTTGTTGGTCGGGGAATAAATATACGTGGCCGGGCGAATGACCGGCGGCGGGGCATTGCTGACCGTGAGATTCACCGGCCCGGACGTGGCGGTATGGCCCGCGCTGTCCGTAGCCAAGGCGGTCAAGACATAGCTGCCTACCGCCACATTGCTCCAGGCCATGAAAAAGGGACTGCCTTGGCTCGAGTTGGTCAGCAGCACGCCGCCGGCATTGGTGACCGTGCCGAGGAGGGTGGCGCCTGAATAATATTGCATCGTCCGCACCACATTTGAATCCGTCACCAAGGCGTGGACTCCCACGTTGGCTGGCGCGATAAACGCCTCGCCATTGGTTGGATACCAGAAACTGACGGCAAATGGGACCGCGCGGCAGGGCAGGATCTGAGCCGCGGTGAGCAGTGACAGCAGCGTGAGAATCCTCCATGCGCCCCGGGTACGTCTGGTTGTTTTCATAATTTCACAAGGCGGTTTGAAATAAACAAATCTGGCTGACAACCTAATATTAGCTTGTCCGCGCCAAGTGTCAAATAGGTGAAATCCCGTGGTGGTGAAAAGGGTGCAACCCGACACAGTCGAGGTGAAGTTAGTGTGAGGGAAGCTCGCCCTCACCTTGAACTTCAACGTAGGGCAGGCGTCTCGCCTGCCCGCGCCGGCGAAGCCGACGCGTTGCTCGCGCTGACGCGCTCGGGGGCAGGCGAGACGCCTGCCCTACGTTGTCGGCCTTCGCGGTTCAAGCGCGCAATGTGTGGCCACCGGACGTGGAGGCTTCTCATGAACCGAAGCGCGGACATTCCTGTCCGCTCGCGTGCTAACGATGGACCGATGCCGACAATAATCTTCGGACATCCACGGCTGCCTCAAAGAGCGGACAAGAATGTCCGCGCTCCCATGAACCGGCGCAGGTTCATGGGGTGGTGAGCAGGTCCAAAGGAACAAGGAGCTTCACCTGACGCCCCTCAGAACATCCAACATTCAAGGCCCAACCTCCAACGAGCCGAGTTGGAACCGGTGCTCCGGGCTTTTCGCAATTTTGCGTTGATCGCTACAGGTTGAAGGCCTCCCTTCGGTTCAGCCCTCAGGGACAATTCCCACAACCAACCAAGGCACCGCGGCAAACTGCTAATCGCCGGTGCGTTGCGGCTTGGTGCTTATTTCTTGGCCACGGCTTTGGCTACGGCGTCCTCCAATTCCTCCCCACGCAGTTCCTTGCCGATGATTTTGCCGTCCGGACCGATGAGCAGGGCAAACGGAATGGCCTGTACGCCGTACTTGGCGGCGAGCTGGTTGCCCCAGCCTTTGCCGTCGAAATATTGCGGCCAGGTCATGCCATCCTGCTGCTTGAGAAACGCGTCCAGCTTGTCGCGGTCGGAATCCAGGCTCACGCCAATGATCTCAAATCCTTCGCCGTGATGCTTCTGATAGGTCTTGATCACATTAGGCAATTCCGCCCGGCAGGGCGGACACCACGTCGCCCAGAAATCCACGAGCACCACTTTGCCTTTGCGCGACGCGACCGAAAGCGGCTGGCCAGTCAAATCGGTTTCCGCGAAATCGGGAAAATCAGCGCCGGTGGTCAGGCCTGCCTGAATTTTCCGGGACTCCGCCTGTTTGGCGATGCCCTCCAGGATCTTGTCGGCGTTTTTGCCATATTTGGTATCCGGGTATTCCGCCTTGATTTGCTTGATCAATTCGATCCCTTTGTCGGTATTCTGGATCACGGACAAATAAAGCTGGGCCTTCATGAACAGGACCAAGGCGGCGTCGTCGGTCTTGGCGCCCTGCTGACTGGCGAGCAAGGCATCGAGCGATTTGAGTTCCTCAGCCAAATCCGTTTCATTGGTCTGGCCGGCCTGATGTTTGGCTTGCACCTTCAAGACCAGCTCGTGCAACTGGCTTTGTACGGGGGAGAGGGCGTTGGTGGATTGGGCCTGCAATCCCGTATGGGCGCACAAACCGGCGGCGAGCGCCAGGCACAAAAGGAACTTGATTCTCATGGAATTTTATAATTTGAAGCAAACCATCTCATTTTCGCGCGGGCGAAGCAACTGCTAAAGCGGGCCCGCACCGGATTTTGGATTTTTGAATCAGCGTAGCGATCAGTCCAAGCGGACACAGGATTCCATTTCATTAATCGAAAACGGCACTTGATCAACCTGCAGCCCAAGCCGTTGCACGTCGTCCACCCCCACGAACAGCTTTTCTTCCTGCAATTGCAGTTTGCCCCGCAAGCGGACGCCGCCGGCCAGCCACACTTCGACTTGATGACCCAGCGGCAGATGGATTTGTCGGGCCAGTTCGGTCAACGCCAATTTACGCTGAGCCAGCCAGCGCGCGTGCCCATTAGTGGCACTGGCGTTGTCGAAATCGAATTCGCCTTGTGCATTCATCGGTAGCTAGGTTTGGGTGCCAGAGCATGTCATTGGGCAGTCCGTTTGTCGAGCCGTACCTGGCTTCAACCTCCGGCATCCAGCATGGGAGCGGAGGTTGGAGGGCGGGTTTTTGACCAGTTTATATTTTTTGCGATTCACGCTTGACAGGGGGGGACTTTCGTAGTTTTCTTTATTTAATGATCTACGTTCCTTCCCGCATGGGCCAATTGAACCGGCGCGCACTGCTCCGGCAATTGCAGAAGTTGGGCGTGGGGTCGCGGGCGGAACTGGCCAAAGCCTTGGGGATGAGCCAGCCGACGGCGGGAAAAATCGTGGATGAACTGATCGCGATGGACGTGCTGGAAGAGGTGGCCGAGCATGGCGAGCATAATGGTAATGGCAATGGCAGTGGCGACGGCGCGGCCCAACTGGGCCGTCCGGGGCGCAAGCTGCGGCTGAATCATTCGCGGGCGAAATTTCTCGGAATACAACTGGGCGTCAACACGACGACGCTGGCCGGGCTGACGCTCGGGGTGGCCGACGCAGACCATTGGCCGGTTTCCTTTGAGATGGCAAGTTCAGAACCGCAACCGGCCAAGGCTTGGGAGAGGCAATTGCGGCGCGCGGCGAAAACGCTGGGGAGCGACGGATTCCTGGGCGTGGTGTTGAGCGTGCCCGGCCTGGTGGACGAGGTGACCAACCGGATTCTGTTTTCCCCGAATATCCACTGGACGGAGAAGGCTGATTTGGCGGAGATTGTCGGGCGGGTTTGGCCGGCGCCGGTGCTGCTGGTGCAGGAAGAGCGGGCGCTGGCGCTGGGGCATCATCTGGCCAATCCGGATTGCGACGATTTTCTGCTGGTGGATTTTGGCGAGGGGGTTGGCGGCGCAATTATTGTCGAGGGCAAACCGCTGTACAATCCACTGCCCATCAGCGGGGAGATCGGCCACACTCCGGTTCCGGGCAACCGGCGCCCGTGCGGATGCGGGGCGGTGGGCTGCATGGAAACACTGATTTCGGTGCGGGGGCTGCTGGCGAGCTTTGCCGTGGCGGCGCCGCAGGCGGAGAATTCGTGGCGGGGACTGCACCAGCACATTGAACAACGCGGGGTGGAACCCTGGCTGGCGCAATCGCTGGAGCCGGCGGCGGCGGCCATTGCCGGCGCGTTGAACGTCTTGGGACTGCGCCGGGTGGTGATCACCGGCAGTTTGACGGAGCTGCCGTCCGTGGTCTCGCAATATCTCTCGCTCGCGGTGCAAAACGGCGCCATGTGGGCACGCTTCGGCCGGGTGGAATGTGATTCCGCCCCGCGCCGCCGCACCGCTGGCTTGGTGGCGGTGGGGATTGACCGGCTGGTGGTGCCGGATAAGCAATTTATTCCCGGCACCCTGACTGCCGCCAAGAAGCAACGGACGCCCAAGCGACGGACTGGGGTTCCGATGTTAGTCGGAAGCGCTTCGGCCAAGACGCCCGAGAAAGTTTCGCGACCGGTCAAGAAACGAGCCCTGCCAGAGGCCGGCGCTCCGGCTGGGAGGGTTTCGCGTTCAGCTTGACCAGGAAAGACTTTGGCAAACACACTCACACTCAAACCAACATCAACAAAAACATGAAATCAGCATTCCCGGAAATCAAATCAATCGCTTACGAAGGGCCGCAATCGAAGAATCCGCTGGCCTTCAAACACTATAACGCCGCCGAAATCGTGGAAGGCAAAACCATGCGCGAGCATCTGCGTTTCGCCGTGGTTTATTGGCACACGTTCCGGGGCACGGGCAGCGACCCGTTCGGCATGGGCACCATGCAGCGTCCGTGGGACGACGGCAGCAACTCGGTGAGCAATGCCCAGAAGCGCGCGCGGGTGGCGTTTGAGTTTATTGAGAAGTTGGGGGCACCCTACTACTGCTGGCACGACCGCGATGTGGCGCCCGAAGGAAAATCCCTGGCCGAGACGAACAAGAACCTGGACGCGGTGGCGAAAGTGTTGAAAGAGGAACAGAAGCGGAGCGGGGTAAAGCTGCTGTGGGGCACGGCGAATTTGTTTTCCAACCCGCGCTTCGTCCATGGCGCCAGCACGAGCTGCAATGCCGACGTGTTTGCCTTTGCGGCCGCGCAGGTGAAGAAGGCGATGGAAGTGACGCACGAACTGGGCGGGGAGGGTTACACGTTCTGGGGCGGGCGGGAAGGTTACATGACGCTGCTCAACACCGACATGAAGCGGGAGCAGGAACATCTGGCGAAATTTCTGCATCTCGCCGTCGCGCACAAGAAGGCCATTGGCTTCAAGGGGCAGTTTTACATTGAGCCCAAGCCGAAAGAGCCGACGAAGCATCAATACGATTCGGACGCGGCCGCGTGCCTGAATTTCTTGCGCGAATACGATTTGCTGGGGGATTTTAAGCTGAACATCGAGACCAACCACGCGACGCTGGCGGGGCATACGGTGCAGCACGAGTTGGAGACGGCGGGGGCGGCGGGGGCGCTGGGTTCGATAGACGCGAACACGGGCGACGAGCTGTTGGGCTGGGACACCGACCAATTTCCGACGAGCATTTATCTGACGACCTACACGATGCTGTGCATCCTGAAGTACGGCGGTTTCAAGACCGGCGGGGTGAATTTCGACGCGAAGGTGCGGCGGGAAAGCTTCGAGCCGCTGGATTTGTTTTACGCCCACATCGGGGGCATGGACGCGTTTGCGCGGGGGCTGAAGCTTGCGGCGGCGATCCGGAAAGATGGCCGACTGGCGGCGTTCGTGAAGGATCGGTATGCGTCCTGGGACACGGGCATCGGGGCGAAGATCGAGTCGGGCAAGGCGGGCTTCAAGGAATTGGAGGCGCATATGCTCAAGCAAGGCGAAGTGACGCCGAATGTCAGCGGCCGGCAGGAATTCCTCGAAAACCTCATCAACGAATTCATCTGAACATTTCGACATATTTTGGCGGAAGCCACCAAGTTTTAACGCATTAATCAATAACCATCGCTCTGGGGCGCCGCACGCGCCCAGAGCACTCATGCGGTCATTTTTAGAACAACATGAAAATCAATCTCAAACAATATGAAGTCTGGTTTGTCACCGGCAGCCAGCATCTGTACGGACCGGAAACCCTCAAGGCGGTCGCCCAACATTCGCAGGAAATCGCCAAGGCGCTGAACGCGGCGCCGGCGATCCCGGTGAAAGTGGTCTTCAAACCGGTCATGGTTTCGCCCGATGCCATCACGGAACTTTGCCAGCAGGCGAACAACACCGCGAAGTGCGTCGGTTTGGTGACGTGGTGCCACACTTTCTCGCCGTCGAAGATGTGGATCAACGGGCTGAAGCAACTGCGCAAGCCCCTTTGCCATCTCCACACCCAATACAACCGCGATCTGCCGTGGAGCACGATTGACATGGATTTCATGAACATGAACCAGGCCGCCCATGGTGACCGGGAACATGGTTTTATCATGAGCCGGATGCGGATCAACCGCAAAGTCGTCGTTGGTTTCTGGCAGGAGGAATCCACGCAGAAGAAGATCGGCGCGTGGACCCGCGCCGCCGCCGCCTGGGCCGACTGGCAGGGCGCCAGATTCGTCCGTTTCGGCGACAACATGCGGGAAGTGGCGGTGACCGAAGGCGACAAGGTGGCCGCGCAGATCAAATTCGGTTACGCCGTCAACACGCACGGCGTCGGCGACCTGGTGCGCGTCATTGGCGAAGTTGCCGAAAAGGAAGTGGATGCGCTGTGCCAGACTTACGAGGCGGACTATGAAGTGGCCGCGGATTTGAAAAAAGGCGGCAAACGCCACAAATCCGTCCGGGAAGCGGCGCGGATCGAGCTGGGCCTGCGCGCGTTTCTGGCGAGCGGCGATTTCAAAGGATTCACCACGACGTTCGAGGATTTGCACGGATTGGTGCAGTTGCCCGGCCTGGCGCCTCAGCGGTTGATGGCGGACAACTACGGTTTTGCCGGCGAAGGCGATTGGAAAACCGCTGCGCTGGTCCGCGCCATGAAAGTCATGGCCGGCGGCCTGGCCGGCGGTACGTCGTTCATGGAGGATTACACGTATCATTTGCAGTCCGGCAACCAACTGGTGCTCGGCGCGCATATGCTGGAAATCTGCCCGAGTATTGCAGACGGCAAGGCGTCGTTGCAGGTGCATCCCTTGGGCATTGGCGGCAAAGCTGATCCGGCGCGCCTGGTGTTTGGCGTGCCCGCCGGCCCGGCGCTGAACGCGGCCTTGATGGATTTCGGCAACCGTTTCCGCCTGCTCATCAACGAGGTGGATTGTGTCACCCCCGAACAGCCCATGCCGAAATTGCCGGTGGCCCGCGCTGTCTGGCAATGCCGGCCGAGTTTTGCGGATGCCTGCGCGGCGTGGATTTACGCAGGCGGCGCGCATCACACCGGCTTCAGCCAGGCGGTCACCACGGAAATGCTGGAGGATTTCGGAGCGATCGCCGGCTTGGAAGTAGTGGTGATTGACGCGGACACGAAGCTGCGCCAGTTCAAACAGGAACTGATGTGGAATGATGCCGCGTATGGATTGAAGAGCGGCTGGGTTTCGTGAGTTGGCGGAGCGCCGGGCACCGCTCCGCCGTGTTTTAAGGATAAACGCCAACGATCCGGGTCGGAGATCGGCGCTCTGATGTGGAGCTGCCTGCCGGTAGCGCTGTTGGCAACCGGCTGTATCGCCGACCGGCAGTCGGCAGTTGAAATAATAAATGGAAGCAAAAAATGAAATTGAAACATAATTTTGTCGCCATCATGGCGGCGGCGGCACTGTCCATCAACGCCCAACCGGCGAAGATCACGGTGGACGTGGCGCATCCGAGCCACGCGATTCCGCCGACGCTTTGGGGGATCTTCTTCGAGGACATCAACATGTCCACCGATGGCGGCATCTATCCCGAGTTGGTCCGCAACCGCTCGTTTGAGGATGCGGACACGCCGGAGAACTGGAGGTTCGCGAACATCGGCGACGGCCAGAGCGAGGCGTCGGTTATCACGGCGGACGTGCACGGTCAGCCGCCACCGCTGAATCCGTTCAACCGCAAGTCGCTCCGGGTGAAGGTGGACGGCGCGTTTTCGTTGCGGAACGAAGGTTACTGGGGCATGAACATCGTTTCCGGCAACGTTTACACGCTGAAGTTTGCGGCGCGGGGGGAAAAATTCCCCGGCACGTTGACGGCGAAGATCTTGAGCTCCACCGGCGCGGAATTGGCGTCGGACGTGGTCGAGAAGATTTCCGACGGTTGGAAATATTACACGCTGGACCTGACGGCGACCGGCAGCGACCCAAAAGCCAAGCTGGAAATTTCCGGAAACAGCAAGGGGGTGTTATTTCTCGACATGATTTCGCTGCTGCCCAAGCAGACCTGGAAAGATCATGGCTTGCGGCCGGACCTTGCGGAATCGCTGGCGGATTTGCATCCCAAGTTCATGCGTTTTCCCGGCGGCTGCTGGGTGGAGGGCGACGATTTTGCGCACATGAACCATTGGAAGAACACCATTGGCAACCTTGATTCGCGGACGCCGCTGTGGAACATCTGGGGCTACAACGCCACGCACGGCCTGGGTTTTTATGAATATCTCCAGCTTGCCGAGGACCTTGGCGCGGAGCCGCTGTTTTGCATCAACATTGGCATGTCGCACAAGGAAACCATTCCGATGGACCGCATGGGACCGTGGGTGCAAGACGCGCTCGACGCGATTGAGTACGCCAACGGCCCGACGAATTCCGTCTGGGGCGCGCTGCGCGCGCAGGCCGGACATCCCGCGCCGTTTAGTTTAAAGTACATGGAGATCGGCAACGAGAACGGCGGATTCAAAGGGTACGTGGAGCATTGGCGGCTGTTTTATCACGCCATCCGGGCGAAGTATCCGGAAATCAAATTTGTGGCTGATGGCTGGGATAAATTTGGCGCCGAGCAGCCGGAGATCGTGGACGATCACTATTACGACACGCCGGAGTGGTTCATGCGCCATGCCGGGGAATATGACAAGACCGATCGTCATGGACCCAAGGTGTTCGTGGGGGAATATGCGGTGACCAAGAATTGCGGCCTGGGCAATCTGCGCGGCGCCATCGGCGAAGCGGCGTTCATGACCGGTTTGGAGCGGAATTCGGATGAAGTGGTCATGGCCAGCTACGCGCCGTTGCTGGTGAACCTGAACCATCGCGCGTGGAATCCCGACCTCATCAACTTCGACAGTTCCAAGTGGTATGGCCTGCCCAGCTACTATGTCCAGAAGCTGTTTGCCGAAAATCGCGGCGATGTGTATCTGCCGACCGAGGTGCAATCCCCGGTGGCGGAGGCGGCGGTGACCGGCGGCATGATTGGCGTGGGTACTTGGAACACGGCCGCGGAATTCAAGGACGTCACGGTGACCGAGCCGGACGGAAAAACCTTGTTTGCATCCGATTTCAGCCAGGGTACAAAGGGCTGGAAACTGCTGGGCGATGGGGCGCAATGGCAGGCGCAGGACGGAGTGCTGCGGCAGACGGCGGAACGGGAATTTATCCGCGCGCTGGCCGGCCAGCGCCAGTGGACGGATTATACGTTTTCGCTCAAGGCCCGGAAAATATCCGGCGCGGAAGGTTTTCTGATTTTGTTCCGCGTCAACGGCAACGAAGACCGCACGTGGTGGAATATCGGCGGCTGGGGCAACACCCAGGATGCCATCGAATCCGGCGGGACGCTGGATTCAAAGCCGAGCCACATTGAGACAGACCGCTGGTATGATCTCAAAGTCACGGTCAGCGGCCGCAATGTGAAGTGCTGGCTTGATGGAACATTGATCCACGATCTGGACTACGACCAAGGCGGCAAGATCACCAGCCTGTATGCCACGGCAGCCACCGAAGCGCCCTCGGGCGACGTCATTGTAAAGGTGGTGAACGCCAACGCCGCGCCGCTGGAAACGCTCCTGGATTTGTCCGGCGCCAACGGTCTTTCGGGCAAAGGCACTGCCACGGTGCTGACTTCAGCCAGTCCAGCGGATGAAAATTCCCTGGCGGAACCACTGAAAGTCTCGCCGAAGACGGAAACTGTGAGTTTCACTGGCACCACCCTGACACGCACGTTTCCCGGAAATTCCTTCACAGTGCTGCGGTTGCCAACGAAATAGAAGCCAATGCGAGTTTATCCAAATAGATTTTGGTCAACCGCCCTGATCTGCGCTGTGTTCGCTGGCTGGCTGGCTTTGGCTTCGGTGGCGACGGCGGAACCAGCGGCGATGAAAGTCGCGCGGGTGGCCGAGCCATTTCCGTTGCCGAACGTGCGCCTGTTGGACGGTCCATTTCACGACGCCATGCTGCGCGATCAGAAGTACCTGTTGAGTTTGGAGCCAGATCGTTTTCTGGTGAATTTCCGGAAAAACGTGGGGTTGGACGCGACGGCTCGCGCCTACGGCGGCTGGGATGCGCCGGATTGCGAGCAGCGCGGGACGGTGCTGGGCCATTATCTCTCCGCGTGCGCGCAAATGTACGCCACCACCGGCGATGCGGAGTTCAAACGCCGGGTGGATCATATCGTTTCGGAGTTGGCGGAGTGCCAGAGCCAGGCGCCAGCGGCGGGTTTCCATGCCGGTTATTTGTCGGCCTTTCCCGAATCATTCATTGACCGGGTGGAACAGTCCAAACCGGTTTGGGCGCCTTGGTATGCCCTGCACAAAATCATGGCCGGCCTGTTGGCGGCGAATCAGCTTTGCCAGAATGAGCAGGCCTTGGACGTGTTGACGAAGATGGCAGATTGGGTGCAATTCCGCGTGGACCGCCTGCCCCACGAGCAGATGCAGAAGTCGCTCGACAATGAGCACGGCGGCATGAATGAAGTGCTGGTCAATTTGTACGCGGTGACCGGCAAGCCGGACTATCTGCGGCTTTCCGCGGCGTTCAACCACGCCCGGGTGCTCGATCCATTGGCGCGCGGGGAAGACCGCCTCGATCACTTGCACGCCAATACGCAAATCCCCAAGATCATCGGCGTCACGCGCGAATACGAATACACGGGCGATCCGGCGTTTCACACCATGGCGGAGACTTTTTGGGATGCGGTGGCCTTGCGCCGTTCGTACGTCATCGGCGGGCATTCCGACCACGAACATTTCTTTCCGATCAACGAGTTCGCGAAGCATTTGGGCACGGACACCTGCGAGACGTGCAACACCTACAATATGCTCAAGCTCACGCGCGAGCTGTTTGCGCTGGCGCCGGACGCGGCCAAAATGGATTTTTACGAGCGTGGACTGTACAACCACATTCTCGCTTCGCAGGATCCGGAGACGGGCATGTTCGTTTACTTGATGTCGCTCAAGCCCGGTCATTTCAAGACGTATTCCACGCCGGAAGACTCGTTTTGGTGTTGCGTGGGCACCGGAATGGAGAACCATTCCAAGTACACGGATACGATTTATTTTCACGACGCGGATTCGCTTTACATTAACCTGTTCATCGCGTCGGAATTGTCCTGGCCGGAGCAGGGGATTTCCCTCCGGCAGGAAACGAAATTTCCCGAAAGTGATGCCGCGGCCCTGAAAATCAAGGCTGCCAAGCCAGTCACGTTTGCGCTGAAAATCCGCCATCCGGCGTGGGCGGGGGAGGGTTTCACTGTTTCCGTGAACGGCAAGCGCCAAAAGACCGAGTCCGCTCCAGCAAGCTACTGCTCGCTGACGCGCGAATGGCACGATGGCGACTCCGTGAAGATTCAACTGCCGATGAAATTACGCCTGGAGTTCCTGCCTGGCGTGAGCAACGAGGCCGCCTTGGTGTGTGGCCCGATTGTGCTGGCGGGCGGACTCGGCAACAAGGACATGCCGAATCCCCTGGCACGCCACCAGACCGACTACAGCACCCTACCGGACCCGGCGGCTCCGGTGTTCGTTGGCGACGCCGGTCGGCTGTTGGACCACGTCCAGCCAGTGGCCCGCCAACCGTTGACTTTCCATACTGATGGCATCGGGCGACCGCAAGATGTGACACTGATTCCGTTTTACCAAATGCACCGGCAGCGGTATTCGGTTTATTGGAAACTGCTTACGGAAACGGAATGGCAGGCGCAGGCCGCCGAACTGGCCGCCGCCGAGGCTCAGCGTGTGGCCATGGAAGCGCGCACGGTGGATGTGGTGTTGTCCGGCGAGCAGCAGTCGGAGATTGACCACCAAACTCAGGGCGCGAAGTCCGATCCTCTCGAGGCTCTGGGGCGAAAACTGCGCCATGCCTATGACGGCGGCTGGTTTTCATACGAGTTGAAAGTGGATGCGGCTGCCAGTAACGAACTGGTCTGCACTTGGTGGGGGGACGAGGGAGGGGCGCGAAGTTTTGACATCCTGGTGGACGGCGTGAAGATCGCGTCGCAACAATTATTGCACAACCAGCCGGGCAAATTCTGGGATGCGACTTATCCGATTCCCGCTGAACTCACCAAAGGCAAGTCCAAGGTTACCGTGAAATGGCAGGCGCAGCCGGGCAATTACGCAGGCGGGATTTTTGGCTGTCGAATTCTGCGAGCCCCAACCAATTCCAAACCATGAGCACACAATACACCATCGGTCTTGATTACGGCACGAACTCCGTTCGCGCCCTCCTCGTCAACGTCGCCAACGGCGCGGAAGTGTCCGCGGCGGTCTGGACCTACGCCCACGGCACGCAAGGCGTGATTTTGTCGCGCGACCCGAACCTGGCACGGCAGCATCCGCTGGATTATCTCGCCGGGGCGGAAACCACCATCAAGCAGGCGCTGGCCGCCGCGAAGAAATCCGTCAAGGGGTTCAAGGCGGAACAGGTGATCGGAATCGGCGTGGATACCACTGGCAGCACGCCGTTGCCGGTGGATGCCACCGGTCAACCGCTGGTGTGTCAGAAGAAGTTTGCCAATCATCCGGCCGCGATGGCCTGGCTGTGGAAGGACCATACCGGCGTGCAGGAAGCCGGCGAAATCACGGCGCTCGCGCAAAAAATCCGGCCGCAGTATCTCGCCAAGTGCGGCGGGACGTATTCCAGCGAATGGTTCTTCAGCAAGATTTTGAAATGCCTGCGCGCCGCGCCCGACGTGTTTGCCGCCGCACATTCGTGGATTGAGCTTTCCGATTTCGTGCCCGCCGCGCTCACCGGCACGCTCGCGCCGGACCAATTCACCGCCGGAGTCTGCGCCGCCGGCCACAAGGCGATGTGGAATGCGAAATGGGGTGGGTATCCCGACGCGGAATTTTTGTCGCAACTGGATCCGAAACTGGGGACTTTGCGGGACCGGCTGCCAAAGAAGGTCCGGGCGGTGGACGCCGCCGCCGGCATGCTGACGGCCGAATGGGCGCGGAAGACCGGCCTGACGGCGGGTATTCCGGTGGCTGTGGGCGCCTTTGACGCGCATACCGGCGCCATCGGCGCGGGCGTCAAGCCGGGCACGCTGGTCAAGATCATCGGCACCAGCACGTGTGACATCAGTGTGCGGCTGAACACGGCGGAACTCGCGGATGTGCCTGGCGTTTGTGGCATCGTGGATGGGAGCGTGTTGCCGGGCTATTTCGGGCTGGAAGCCGGCCAATCGGCGGTGGGCGACATTTTTAATTGGTGGGTGAATTACATCCAGCCGCACGGTGAGAAAGCCGGATCACACGAAAACCTCACGCTGGGCGCGTCAAAGCTGCAACCCGGTGAGAGCGGTCTGCTGGCGCTCGACTGGAACAACGGCAACCGCACCATCCTGGTGGATCAACAACTCACTGGTTTGCTGGTGGGCCAAACCTTATACACAACGCCGGCGGAGGTGTATCGCGCATTAATCGAGGCCACGGCCTACGGGGCGTTGACCATCATCAACCGGTTCGAGGAATACGGCGTGAAGATTGACGAAGTGGTCAACTGCGGCGGCATCGCCGAGAAAAGCGCCATCACCATGCAAATCTACGCGGATGTGACCGGTCGGCCGATGAAGATTTCGCGCTCGGCGCAGACCTGCGCGCTGGGTTCGGCCATTGCCGCGGCCGTGCTGGCCGGGGCTCACCAGGATTTCGCTACCGCGCAGCGAAAGATGACGGGCTTGAAACCGAAGGTCTATAAGCCGAACCCGAAAGCGCACGCGGTTTACCAGGAGCTTTACCTCCTGTACAAGGAATTGCACGACGCCTTCGGCACCAAGGAATGGAACGGCAACTTGTTTGGTGTGATGAAAAAGCTGATCGAGATTCGCGGGCGGGTAAGGAAATAGAATCATGGTTCAACCGCTTCGAGATGTACGCCATCTGGAGATTGAAGGAATGAAATCAAACCCCAGACAATGCGAAAGCGAAGCCTCATGTCACATTCAGGCTGGCGGCTCTGTGGCAATCCCAACGGGATTGCAATCATTCAGCCCAGCGTTGCGAGGAACGAGCTACGCTGGGTCAGCGGCCAAAGCCATTCCTCAACCCTAAAAGGGTTGAAGCAAAAACCGATGCGCGACTTTACGAAATTGAATTTAATGGATGGAATGCTGGGATTGATGCAACCCTTTCAGGGTTGATGTATTTGGTTGGCAGTTGACCCAGCGTAGCCGCTGGCGCGGCAACGCTGGGCTGATTGATTCAATCCCTTTGGGATTGAAAAGCGCCGGTTCGATGGACTGGCGTTGATCTATCTGATCGTGCATTAGTTGGCGCGGGCGGTTGCCAGATTTTTATCTGTGTCCATCTGTGTCCATCTGTGGCTAAAGAATGATTTTTTATGCTGGAAAAATTGAAAGCTGAAGTGTGCCAGGCAAACCTGGATCTGGTGACCGAAGGACTGGTCATCCAGACGTGGGGCAATGCCAGCGCGGTGGACCGCGCGCAGGGACTCATGGTCATCAAGCCGAGCGGCGTGCCGTACGCGGAGATGAAGCCCGAGCACATGGTCGTCGTGTCTTTGGCCGATGGCAAAGTCGTGGAGGGCAATTTGAAGCCCAGTTCGGATACGCCGACGCATCTGGTGTTGTACCGGGCGTTCGCGGGCATCGGCGGCGTGGTGCATACGCACAGTCTGTTCGCGACTTCGTGGGCGCAGGCCTGCCAACCGCTGCTGGCCTATGGCACCACCCAGGCGGATTATTGGTATGGCGACGTGCCCTGCACGCGCAAGTTGACCGCGGCGGAAATCAAAAAGGACTACGAGGCGAACACCGGCGATGTCATCGTGGAGACCTTCAAGAAAATGAAGTTTGACCCGTTGCAGCATCCCGCCGTGCTGGTGGCCAGTCACGGGCCGTTCACGTGGGGCGCGGATGCGCAGGACGCGGTTCATAACGCGAGTGTGCTGGAGTTCATCGCGCGATTGAATAGCGAGACGCTCCGGGTCAATCCGCGGATCAAACCGATGCAAGCCGTGCTGCTCGACAAGCATTTTCTGCGCAAACACGGGCCGGGCGCGTATTATGGACAGATTTGACCTTTACCCCAATCCTCAATACTATGGGCCATCAAATCCACCGACCTGAAGACCTGGCAGGACGTTTTGCCGGCCGTGACCTTTCCGAAGGGCATTCGGCACGGAACCGTTTTGACAGTCCCCGCAAGCACTGTTGAACAACTCCAAAAGCACTGAAGAAAAACTATGAAACAAAACATCAAACAAACCGTGGCCGCCGGATTGCTGGTGGCCGCTCTCGCAGGCTGCACTACCATGAGTTCCACCAAAACCACCTCCACCATAACCAAATCCGACTTTGGCAAGATGCCGGATGGCCGGCCAATTGAACTCTACACGCTGCGCAATTCCAAGGGCGCGGAAGCCTGCATCATGACCTACGGCGGCATCGTGCAAAAGCTGGTCATGCCGGACAAGCACGGCAATTTTGCCGACGTGGTCCAGGGTTTTGACACGCTGGACGGTTACACCCGGGACGGCTATGTGACGAACTGTCCGTATTTCGGCGCGCTGATTGGCCGGTACGGCAATCGCATTGGCGGCGCGAAGTTCAAACTCGAAGGCGAGACCTACACCCTGGCCAAGAACAACAATGGCAATTCGCTGCACGGCGGCTTGAAAGGTTTCGACAAGGTGGTCTGGACCGCGCGGCCTTCGCTGGGCGCACACGGGCCGCAATTGATCCTGGCGTATGTGAGCAAGGACGGCGAGGAGGGTTTTCCGGGCACGCTCGAAGTCACGGCCATGTACACCTTGACCGAAGACAATGCGCTGAAGCTGGAATACACCGCCAAGACCGACAAGCCGACGGTGGTGAATCTCACCCATCATGGTTATTTCAACTTGGCGGGGCAGGGGAGCGGCGACATTCTCAACCACTTGGTCACTATTTATTCGGACCAAACCACGCCCGTGGACAGCGGCTTGATCACCACTGGCGCTTTTGCCGACGTGACCGGAACGCCGTTTGACTTCCGCAAGCCCACGGCCATCGGTGCGCACATCAACGACCCGGACACCGTGCTGCAATACGGTCCCGGCTACGACCACAACTGGGTTATCAACAAGCCGCTGGGCAAGTTTGGCCGCATGGCGCGCGTGGTGGAACCGAACAGCGGCCGCGTCATGGAAGTTTGGAGCGATGAACCCGGCCTGCAATTCTATGCCGGCAATTTCCTGGATGGCTCGCTCATCGGCAAGGAGGGCAAGGTTTATCAGCGCCGCTTTGCGTTCTGCATGGAGCCGCAGCATTATCCCGACTCGCCGAACAAGGCCAACTTCCCGTCCGTGGAACTGAAGCCCGGCCAGACCTATCACAACACCATCGAGTATAAATTCAGTGTGGAGTAAATCGCCCGGTCCAATCAAATCATAACCAGAACGATTCCAGCGGTCCAAGTGGCTGTGAACTCACCTTCACAGCCACGCATCGAAGGAAGCATACATATCTATGAATGAAATAACCAACAGTGTGGCGGGAGCAACCAACAGCCTGGCGGCGGCGTCCGTGGCGGGGGGAATGAACGGCACGGTGTTCAACGGCTTGGATCTGGTCGTCATCATCGCGTTCGCCATCGGTATGATCGTGACCGTCTGGTTTTCCATGCGCAAGAAAAACGAATCCGGCAAGGACTACTTTCTGTCCGGCCGCGATGCGAATTGGCTACAAATCGGCTCCTCGATCTTCTCCTCCAACATCGGCTCCGAGCACCTCGTGGGTCTGGCGGGCGCGGGTTTTGCCACCGGCATGGCCATGGCTCATTGGGAAATGCACGCTTACTGGATTCTCATCCTGGGCTGGGCTTTTGTGCCGCTGTATGACCGCATGAAGGTGTTCACCATGCCGGAATTCCTCGAGCTACGCTTCAGCCGCGGTTCGCGAAATGTCTTGAGCCTGCTAACCATGGCCAGCTTGGTGCTGACGAAAATTGCTGCCACAATTTATGCAGGTGACGTCGTCATCCGCACACTGTTGAATGTGGATCACATTGACCTCTTTGGACACCATGTGGATGTCTTCTGGGCCATTGCTTTGGGCCTGGCTTTCACCACCGGCTTGTACACAGTTTTTGGCGGCATGCGCGTGATCATGTACACTGCCGTCTTGCAGGCGCCGGTGCTGATTTTCGGTTCCGTCTGCATCCTCTACATGGGGCTGCGTGTGCTTGGCCACGGCAGCCTTGTTGACGGCTGGCATACCACCCTCACGACTGTTGGCGACAATGTTCATCTGGTCCGATCCATCAATGATCCTGACTGGCCTTGGCTCGCGATTCTGCCTGGCTCGGCCATCATCGGCTTCTGGTATTGGTGTACCGACCAGTACATTGTTCAGCGCGTGCTTGCCGGCAAGAACCAGCAGGAATCGCGGCGCGGCACCATCCTCGCAGGTTTCTTCAAGCTCACGCCCGTATTCATCTTCCTAGTGCCAGGTATGATCGCCTTTGCCTTGACCAAGACGCCGGGCGTTGGATTCAGCACCAGCGGCGACGCGGCCTACACCTCGCTCGTGGCCCAGATATTGCCGCACGGGCTTCGGGGCATGGTGGCCTGCGGCATGATCGTCGCCCTCATGGCGTCATTAGGTTCCAAATTCAACGCCTCCGCCACGCTCTTTACCATGGATTTCTACCGGGAGTGGCATCCGAATGCCTCCGGCAAAACCGAGGTGATCGTGGGCCGCATCGCCACGGCGGTGATTGTTTTCATTGGCATCTGCTGGGTGCTGGTGATCAAGAATCTCCACATGCCGTTGTACTTGTATCTGCAAAACGTGCAGGGTTATCTCTCGCCCGCCATCGCCGTGTTGTTCGGTATGGGCGTGTTTTGGAAACGCGCCACCGCGCCCGCCGCATTGTGGGCTTTCGTCATCGGCATGGTGGGCGGTTTCGCGCGACTGGCCGCAGACCTCGTCATGCATGGCGACGCTGATGCGGTGTCCAAGCTCAAGGGCGATCACTACCACGGAGCCATCAGCCAGGCTCAATACGATACTGGGATTGCTGCCATTCGGGCCACGCACAATGGCCTCATGTTTGACTTCTGGAATATTCACTGGCTCTATTACTGCGAAGGGCTGTTCGTGCTCACCGCTGTGTTGATGGTGATCATCAGTCTTCTGACCAAGGCGCCGGATCCCAAGACCATCAAATTCACCTGGTATGGGGCCACGCCCGTGGAAAAGGCCGCCACCAAAGCCAGTTGGAATGCCTTGGACGTCATCCTTAGCTTGATTGTCGTGGGCTGTGTCGTCCTGTTCTACATCAAGTTCTGGTAAACCTTTGGTTCAATCGGCGGCGATGCCGTGTGGCATCGCCGCCTTTGCCAGCGCGGAGCGCGCCCGTCCCGGGCGCAGCGATGACCAAATCGGCAAGCCGCAGCCAATCACCTGAGACTATCGGAGCACCGGCGACTCGCCCGGGATTTACTCGATGTGGAAACACGCGGGCGAGCCGCCCGCGCTCCTATGCTTTAATGTTCATGAATAAAGTCCTATTGCCGCTTGCCTGCCTACTGGCCGTGCTGCCGCTGGCCAGCGCCCAAACCGATCTCACCGACCGCGAACAGCAAATCATCGCGGCCGCCAAGCCTGGACCCGCTCCCCAGTTCCGCGGCGCGCAGGTTGTCGGCATACATCCCAACACGCCGTTGATTTTCCCGCTCGCCGTCACGGGCGCGCGCCCGCTGGCATTTTCCGCCAAGAACCTGCCTGCCGGGCTCACGCTCGATTCGCAATCCGGCCTCATCACCGGCACGCTGCCGAAGCAGGGTGAGTTTACTTTCACGGCGACGGCAAAGAACTCCGCCGGCAAGGCGAATGCGAAGCTCAAAATTGTCTGTGGCGAGAATCTTGCGCTCACCCCGCCGATGGGCTGGAATAGCTACGATGCGTTCGGGGATAACGTCGTCGAGTCCGAAGTCTTGGCCAATGCGCATTATCTGGCGGAGAAAATGCAGCCAGTCGGGTGGGATACGGTGGTGGTGGATTATTGCTGGTCCGATCCCGGCGCGCACGACAACAACCGCAATGCCCGGGCCAACGCGCCGCTGGTGGCCGATAAATTTGGCCGGATGCTACCCGCGCCCAACCGCTTCCCGTCCGCAGCGGACGGCGCGGGGTTCAAGCCGCTGGCGGGTTCCATTCACGCGCTGGGGCTCAAATTCGGCATTCACATCATGCGCGGCATTCCGCGGAATGCGGTCCAGGCCAATCGGCCTATTGCGGACTCGAATTTCACCGCTGCGGATGCCGCGAACCTCAACGATAAATGCCCGTGGTGTCCTGACATGTTCGGGGTGAGCAGCAACGCCGCCGGCCAGGCCTGGTATGACTCCTGCGCGCGGCTCTGGGCCTCGTGGGGGGTGGATTACATCAAGGTGGACGACCTGTCGCGACCGTATCACACCGCCGAGGTCGAGATGGTGCGGCAGGCGATTGACCGCAGCGGCCGCAGCATCGTCTTCAGCACCTCGCCCGGCGAAACGCCCGTGGCCGAGGCCGCACACGTGATGACCCACGCGAATCTCTGGCGCATCTCCGACGATTTCTGGGACAATTGGAAATCGCTTGATCATGAATTCACGTTGGCCGCCCGCTGGAATAGTCACGCGGGGCCAGGCCATTGGCCGGATGCGGACATGCTGCCCATCGGTCATCTTTCCGTGGGGCACCGCTCAGTGGGCGGGGATCGAACCACCCATTTTACGCGTGCCGAGCAACTTACGCACCTTTCGTTCTGGAGCCTGTTGCCGTCGCCACTGATGGTGGGCGCGAATCTGCCGGACAACGACGGTTGGACCACCGCGCTGCTGACCAACCCGGAAGTGCTTTCGGTGAATCAAGATTCCACTGGCAAGCCCGCTAGCCGCGTTTCGCTTCCCAATTCCAGCGGGGAGTTATGGTTGCGCGAACTCGCCGGCGGCGCGCACGCAGTGGGACTGTTTAATCGTACCAACCAGCCGGTCAAGGTGGAATTCGCCTGGAAAGAGATCGGTTTGTCCGCGCGTCCATCCGTGCGCGATCTGTGGTTGCGGAAGGACTTAGACCGCGCGAAGACATTTGCCGCCGAAATTCCCCCGCACGGTTGCGTGCTGCTTCGGGTGGAATAAGCAGTGGTGTCAGGCCTCCGTGCCTGACGTGGAGGGCGGCATCTCTGCCGCCCGGAAGCGGGCTTGGGTGGCATTGAGGCGTGTGAGGATTTCAAGGCGCGTTATTCGCGCGCGGTTCTTTCCGCCGGGCTGGGAAGGCAGAACCTCGGCGTGGCACCAGCTCCACGGCAGGCAAGGATGCCTGCCGCCACGGCCCCTTGAAGAATCACTCGACAAATGGCAAAAGTAATTTATACTATTACTAGTTGTAAAGGAGCCAATCGAAAATGCTGTCCGTCCGATTATCTTTCAAGCTGAGCAGCGCGGCGCGGCTTCCCGTTTTGCGCGGGATGGCTTTATGTTTATTTTTCCTCCCCTGGCCGGGCTTGGCGGGAAATTTTTACGCCGGCATCTCGCCCGCCACGGTTCCCTGGACGAACGGCATTGTGCCGTATGCTTTCACCAACAATCTTACCGCCGCGGAAACCAATACCTACCTCGCCGCCCTGCGCGAATGGGAACTGGCCGCAAACGTGAAATTTGTTCCCCACACCAATCAGCCGAATTGGATTCTTTTCTGCTACAACACCAACTTTCAGGATTATGTGTCCGGCGGCGGCTACAATCCACAGATCGTCACCATCTCCAGTTTGAGCCGTGCGCAGGTCTGCCACGAGATGGGGCATTCATTCGGCTTCAACCATGAAAACATCCGGCCCGACGCGACGAATTACATCGCCGTGCTGACCAACAATATCACGAACGAGCCGGCCAACCTGCATTGGTTTATTCCCGATGACACGACTGTCACGAATGGATC
>Ga0316217_10000973_pt1 | contig 38854 bp, 31 predicted proteins | sample 1anoAmetaG_FD_203633 | JGI IMG/M metagenome (GOLD analysis project Ga0316217, IMG submission 203633) | Freshwater microbial communities from Trout Bog Lake, Wisconsin, USA - 1anoA | ecosystem: Environmental > Aquatic > Freshwater > Lake > Hypolimnion/Profundal zone | place: USA: Wisconsin...
CAACAAGTTCTTAGACAAGCGCAGAAAGGTGTGGACGTCGGGATTGCGACTCTGATCCTTAAGCTTGCTTTTCAAGGTCAATACGACAGACTCATTCTTGCGGCAGGAGATGGAGACTTTGAAGATGCGATCAATTATGTAAAAAGTGAACTTCACAAGGAAATTTGGATTGTCGGTTTCAACGACAGTATTTCGGCGGATCTTCAAAGTTATGCGATCCAAGTCATTTGGCTTAATGATTATTGGAAGGATATTGAGAAAACTTCCTAATTCCATTTGAGCACGAGGTTCTCTACTTTCTAGCGCCTACGCTCCTCTATACACTGTCTACTCGTAGTGATACCGCGCTTGCAGGAAATCAATTCGGTCGGCAGTCACGCGGTAAACCAGGCGGTGCTCCCGCGTAATTCTCCGGCTCCAACAACCGGCATACTCGCGTCGCAAAGGCTCGGGCTTGCCGATGCCTGCGAATGGATCGGCGAGAACAGACTCGACCAGTTCGAGCGTTTTCAGCGCCGCTTGCCGGTCATTCTTGACCCACCAGGCAAGGTCTTCCCGAAACTTTGGAAGGAAGTCGACACGACGTTCGATTTTGGCGCTCATGGGTATCAATTACTCTTGCATAACGGGAAGCGGTTAAAGCCCGACAGAACGGCGCAATTCCTCAAGAGCGGCTGCTGCCGGCTTTCCTGGAACTTTCTTCTTGTCGTTTGCTTTCGACTCAGCAAGAGCCTGCATAAGCCTCCTGGCGTTGGCTGGTGAGCGCAGTAGATACGCTGTCTCCTCCAGCCCCGCCAGTTCATCGGCGGCGATAATCGCCACATCCGGCTGGCCGCGCCGTCTCTTCACTACCACGACTTCCCGATCGTCTGTTACGCGGTCAAGGAAAGTCGCCAGATTCTCCCTGAGCGAGGTATAAGTTGTCTCGATAGCCATCGTAGAATCACCCAGGATTAATCGTACAGCTTTCCTGTACTTATGTCAAGCTGGCCAGCGAAGAGTCTTACTTCGTGTCGTTCTTGTACACCACGCCCGCCTTCATCACAAACTTCACATTCTGCAGGGTGCGCACGTCGTCGATTGGGTTCTTCTCCACGGCGATGATGTCGGCCCATTTTCCGGCTTCGAGCGAGCCGGTTTTGGCGGTCCAGCCCATCAGGTCGGCAGCGTTGATGGTGGCGGTTTGCAGCGCGGCCAGCGGAGCCATGCCGAGCTGGTTCACATATACGTCGAGCTCATGCGCGTTCAGCCCATGCGGATAGACGGCGGCGTCGGTGCCCATGGCGATTTTGACGCCGGCCTGCATGGCGCGCTTGATGTTGGCTTTGGCCACGGCGCTGATTTCCAGCATTTTCTTATGCGAATAGGGCGGCAGGCTGCCGTTGTCCACTATCCAGTCTTCCAGGTAGAGCGTGGGAACGAGGTAGGTGCCGTTCTTCTTCAGCTCGGCGATGCCTTTGTCGTTGATATAGCTGCCGTGCTCGATGGAATCCACGCCGGCCATGCTGGCCCAGAGGATTCCCTGTGCTCCATGCGCGTGCGCGGCCACCCTGCGGCCCAGGCGATGGGCATCGGCAACAATGGCGCGCATCTCTTCGAGCGTGTACTGCGAGGCCTGGGGATCGTCGCCCTTGGAGAGCACGCCGCCGGTAGCGCAGATTTTGATTACATCCGCCCCGTACTTGATGTTTTGCCGGACCAGGTGCTGCACTTCTGCGATGCCGTCGGCCACGCCGTCGGCGGTCGCGTGATATTTGAAGGGCAGCAGGTCATTGTCGCAATGGCCGCCGGTGATGCTCAGCGCCGGCCCGCTGACTTGCATGTGCGGCCCGGCAATCTGGCCGGAGTTGATGGCGTCGCGCAGGTCCACATCGGTGTAGCCGCCGGCTGCCACGTTACGTACAGAGGTGATGCCGGCCAGCAGCGTGGCGCGGGCGTTCACCACTCCGTTGATGGCCTCCCTGGCGTCGGTTTCTGTCACTTCGTGGTAGGGGTTAAAGTCTGTATCCATCGTCAGATGAGTATGCACGTCGATCAGGCCGGGCATCACCGTGAGGCCGCCCAGGCTGATCACCGTGTCGCCAGGCTGCGCGGGAACCGATGCGCTGGGCGCGATGGATTGGATGGTGTCGCCCACCACCACGATTGTCTGGCCGTCGAGCAGCTTGCCGGTTTTTACATCAAGCAGGCTGCCGGCGCGCACCAGGGTACGCGCCGCAGCAGGCTCCGGCGCTGATTGAGCAGATAGGCAGGCCGCGCCTGCAACAAACAAGAACGCAAGGGAAAGTAATTGACGCCTAAACATCTGTAAACCTCCTGATTAAGCCGCAAGCGGAGTGTAGCAAGAAAAGCCGGATTTCGGCGATACGGCAAAAGCGGGGAAGCGGCAGGTTTCATTCCCTTTAGCCCACCGTGATAGGCTGCTATGCGGCGCGGTTTGCGCGAATTGGCTGCGCTGAACTCGATCCAGGCCCCGTCTACGCGCCTATTCTGCGCCCATGGATCCGGCTGGTTGACCCTATCTCCAAGAGGACACATTATGAATTGTTTTCGTTTCGCACCCATCCTGATTCTGGCGGCCGGAACGGCCCTGGCGCAGGCTCCCGCGGCTACAGGTGCTTCAAAGCCCATGCCGCCCGTCGTCGTAAAGAGCTTTGACCTTGCGGCCATCGACAAGACCGCCGATCCCTGCACTGATTTCTATCAGTACGCTTGCGGCAACTGGATCAAGAGCAATCCGATTCCGGGCGATCAGACGCGCTGGGCGCGCTCGTTCTCACTGGTTCAGGAGCGCAACCGCTACCTGCTGTGGGAGGAATTGAATGCGGCCGCCAGCAACCCCACAACCCCGCTCCAAAAGCAATTTGGCAATTACTTTGCCGCCTGCATGGACACCGATCTGGTGGAAAAAAAGGGTCTGAAGCCTATTGAACCGGACTTCAAGCGCATTGCAGAGCTGAAAGATACGCACAAACTGGCGAATCTGATGGGCGAACTGGAGGCCGAAGGCAGCCCAGCGCCTCTGTTCAACTTTGGCGTCGAGCAAGACGACAAAGACTCCTCCAAACAGATTGCTGGCATCTTCCAGGGTGGGCTTTCTCTGCCCGACCGCGACTACTACATCGTGGACAGCAAGCGCTTCCAGGAGATTCGCAAGCAATACGTCGATCATGTGACAAAGATGTTCACTCTGGCCGGCGACACGCCCGAGCAGGCGGCAAAGGAAGCCGCGGCGGTGATGGAGATTGAAACCGCTCTGGCCAAGGTCTCCACCAGCCGCACCGACCTGCGCGAGCCCGCCAACCGCTACCACATCTACACCGTGGCCGATTTCCAGAAGCTGACGCCGGATTTCGACTACTTGGTCTATTTCAAGGATGTGAAGATCCGCTCCTTCGAGACGCTGAATGTGGCCACTCCTGATTTCTTCAAGGGGCTGAGCGAACTGATTGCCAAAGAGCCGATTGAGAGCTGGCGGTCGTACTTCCGCTGGCACGTGCTGCACAGCGCGGCCAGCAATCTGCCCAAGGCGTTTTTCGACGAGAGCTTTTCCTTCTTTGGAAAAACCCTGGCCGGGCAGAAGGAACCCACGCCGCGCTGGAAGCAGTGCAGCAGCATGACCGACCGCGCGCTGGGCGAGGCCGTGGGCCAGGACTGGGTGAAAAACAACTTCCCGCCTGCCGCCAAGGCCAGCATGGACAAGCTTGTGGCAGCCCTGGAGAAGAGCCTGGGCGACGACATCAAGACCCTGCCCTGGATGAGCGACGCCACCAAGAAAGCGGCGGAAGAAAAGCTGGGCATGATCCGCAACAAGATCGGCTACCCGGAGAAGTGGCGCGACTACAGCAAACTGAAGGTGGAGCGCGACGACCTGATCGGCAACCTGGAGCGTAATAACGTTTTCGAGCGCAACTACAACCTGAACAAGCTGGGCAAGCCGGTGGACGAAAAAGAGTGGGGCATGACGCCGCCCACGGTCAACGCCTACTACAACCCCTCGTTCAACGACATCAACTTTCCGGCCGGCATTTTACAGCCGCCGTTCTTTGATTTCACCATTGACCCGGCGGTGAACTTTGGTGGTATCGGCGTGGTGATTGGTCACGAGATGACCCACGGCTTCGACGACGAAGGCTCGCAGTACGACGGTCTCGGCAACCTGCGCGAGTGGCAGACGCCCGAAGACCGCAAGGCCTTCACCGAGCGGACTGACTGCGAAGTGGCCGAGTATGGCAGCTTTGAAGCCGCCCCGGCCCATGACGGCATACCGGAGCAGAAGCTGAACGGCAAGCTCACCCTGGGCGAGAACACGGCCGACAACGGCGGCCTGCGCATCGCCTATATGGCCCTGCTGGATACGCTGGCAGCCGAGGGCAAGACCATCAACGACAAGATCGACGGCTACACTGAGGCGCAGCGCTACTTCCTCGGCTTTGCCCAGGTCTGGTGCCAGAACCAGACCGAGCAGGCCTCCCGTCAGGCTGCACTGGTGGACCCGCACTCGCCCGGCCGCTGGCGCGTGAACGGCACTGTGCAAAACTTTGATCAGTTCGGCAAGGCTTTTGGCTGCACCCAGGGACAGCCGATGTACCCGGTTAAATACTGCCGAGTCTGGTAGTTAAAGCCCGGGCCTTATTCCTTGTTCTGGAGCCGTGGCCGGCCAAGGCCGCGGCTTCGGAGCAGGGACCGAAACGCCCCCGGAATTTATCTCCGGCTTGAAAAATCATTCTCTTAAACTCAAAGTTGACGTTTCCCATACGGGGGGCGTCCAAATAGCAGCTTCGTGGAGTAAAACCGAGCCCGCCAGACCTTAGGCGGTGGATTTTCCCCCTTCAGAGGTGAGGAAGGCCGGGAAAAATGCGCTGTTTTGCCCCATCTCAAGCCAAAACTAGGCACAACCCCCCCTGGGCTTTTACAATGCAACAGGGACCCGTCCCAACCCAGCTATGCTGTGGAACTAGCAAACTTGGCGGCGCACGCCGAACCAGGATGAAGGAATCGCATGAAGTTCACGAAATTCGGCAAGGCCCTTCTGATGAGCGCCCTCTCAGCTGGCGTTATTTTCAGCGTTACGTCTTGCGTCCAGAGTTATTCTGTCGGCTATTTGTATGTGACCGGGACCGTGACTTCCCAGTCCACCGGCAACGGCATTATTTCCGGCTTCAAGATTGATCACAACACGGGTAAGTTGACTACCATCAATGGACTGCCGGTCTCTTCCGGCGGCGCCAACCCGGCTCGCGCTGTGCTACTGACAGGAAGCCGCTTTCTTTATGTATTGAATCGCGGCGTCAGCACCAACCCGGCGGGCAGTTCCATATGCACCACGGCGTATCCATGCCAAAATGCCAACGTCACCCAGTTTGCAATCGGCGCCAACGGCATCCTCACGCCGCAGGAGACTTTTTATACCCAGGGTCTCAACCCGTTCCGCATCTTGGCTGACACAACCGGGACCTTCATTTATGTGCTGGAGCACGATTCCCTCTACAATGGCTCTCCATCCAACGCCACGACGAATCCTAACCCGAATTGCGCGGCTGCCCTGGCCGGCGCCACAACCTGCGGCGACATTTCGGTATTTCAGGTTGACTCGACCACCGGCCGTTTGAAACTGGTTGTCAATACTCAGGTGACTGCGGCAGGCGGCGGAGCCGCGCTGACTTACTTCCCGGTTCCAGCCAATCCGGTCGACTTTTTGCTTGCCAGCGGAACAATGTTCACGCTGAATGCGACGGCAGCCACCGCCAATTCCTCATATCCTTACACCGGCGGCGCAACTGTATTCCCGTACACTTACAACGGTTCTAACGGGCAACTGACAGCAAGCCAGAACAGCGCTCAGGGACTGAATATTGCAAACGGCACTGCGATTGTAGCCGGCGGCAGTTATGTTTATGTGCTCGATAACGAAGCGCCCAGCCCCAATCCGACAAATGCATCCAGCCAGGTTTTGCCGTACTCGATTGGCAGCGGCGGCGCATTGCTGGCGGCAACCAGCGGTCCCATTCCCGATGACCCGAACCAATCCAACCCGATTTTCATGGTGATGGAGTCCAAGGGCAAGTGGTTCTATGTGGCCAACCAGGGGAACAACACCACCGGCACTGGAACAGCCCAGAGCGGCATTGCCGGTTACGTGGTGAACAGTCCGTTTCAACCCACCGAAATGGCAGGCACGCCGATCGGATTTGGCACCGGCGCTGGCCCCATGTGCCTGGTTGAGGATCCCTCGGACCAGTTCTTCTATACAGCCAACTTCAACGATTCGAGCGTAACCGGTCAGTCTATCGACGAAAACGCCGGCACTCTCAGGCCGCTCTCCCAGTCAACGAAAGCGCCCTCGGAATATGCGCTGACTGGTCCGCCCACCTGGTGCCTGGTGGATGGGCGCACTAATTAAGCGTACGCAGTTTCGCCTGGGGGGAGAAGGATCTCCTCCCAGGCGCCGCCACACACTGATCGACCAGCAGTCTTCAAGAACGCAGCCGAATTTCGGGGCGAGAGAATTTTCAGTCGCCCTGGGGTTCGATTCCAAACCGGATTTTTAGGGGCTTGAGCGACTTGCCCACTGACGAAAGATGCGCATGAAGTTTAATAAATCGAGCCAGCTGCTCCTGATCTCCGCAGCCAGCATGTTGACGGCCGGACTAATCACTGCCTGTACTTCGAACACGCTGGATTTTGTTTTCGTGGCCAGTTCCAAAGCCGCGGGAACCAGCAACTACGGCGAGATCGACGTATTTGAGATCAATTCGGTCTCCGGCGCAATGCGTCAGATCCCCGCCTCGCCTTTCCCCTCCGGCGGACGCAACCCGATAGCGGAAGCCGTCTCCTCGGACAGCGCGAATCTCTATGTGGTCAATCATGACGACAGTTCGATTGTGCAGTTCATGATCGGACCGGATGGCAAGCTCTATCCGCAGAACACCTACGACACGACCGGCAACTCCTCGGCAACGGGCAGTTTGAGCCCTACCGGAATCTTTCCAATAGCAGTTGCCGTAAGCGGGTCAAATCTTTTTGTGGTGGATACGTACGAGCCGTTACCCGCCTGCTCCAGCGCGGACCCTTGCCCCGGCTCGGTGGGAGTGTATCCCATCCAGCCCGCCTCCGGTTCCGGCTCGACTGCGACGCTTAGCGGTGCTTTGGGAGCGCCTCTCACCAATGCAGGCATCGGCGCCAGCTACTGGCCTTTGATTCTGCCCGCCAAGCCTGCCGACATCATGGTGCCCACGGCGGTTAGTGTTGTTGGGGGCTCGTACCTGTACGTCACAGCCTATGACTCCTCCGTGACGCCTAACGTTGGATATGTCTTTGGATTCGCAATTGGATCTGGCGGCATGCTCAGCGCACTGAATGGCGGCACGCCGTTTACCGCCGGAGTTCACCCCTCCGCTGTTGCCGGCGATTCCACAGGGAAATATGTGTACGTGACTGATTATGTCAGCGGCAATATTCGCGGTTACTCGATGGCGTCCGGAATCCTGAGCCCATTGAGCGGCAGCCCCTTTCCGGCCGGCGATCAGCCAATAGCCATCGTTGCCGATTCCGGATATTTGTACGTGGCCAACTCGCTGGACGGCAACGTCGAGGCCTACACAATCTCCAGCGGCGCGCTGAAGTTTCTGGGCGGTTCCACAACGCCTGTAACCTATGCCGCCGGCACGCAGCCGGTTGCCATGGGGCTTGACCCCTCGGCCAGTCATTTTATTTTTACCGCCAATTTTCTCAGCAGCAACGTTTCCAATTTTGAGTTGAACGCCAGCGACGGCACGCTCATCAATACGCAGCACTCGCCTTACACGTCCAACGCCCAGCCGACGGCGGTGGTGGCCATTCCGCACGGCAGCGCCCAGAAGTGATTCTGGCAACGGCCTGCTGCCGGGCACGCTAGCAACACCCCGTAGCGGGCTTTTACAATGCTTACGGGGCAACCTAACCAGTTTTCCATGGGCCCGCATCTGAATGGCCCGCGACGAAGGAAGCGCATGAAGTTCAGCAAATTGAGCCAGCTTATTCTGGTCTCTTCCATCGGCCTTGTAGTGGCCTCCGTTTTCACTGCCTGCGCCATTACGACCATCGATTATGTTTTCGTGGCCTCTTCCGCCGGTTCGGGCACCGCGAGCGCTGGCCAGATCCAGGTTTACGCGGTCGACTCTCAGTCTGGCGCCCTGCGCACGGGCGCTGCCACCGTCTCCTCGGGTGGAGTGAATCCGATTGCCATGGCCGTTACTTCCGACTATGCGCATCTATACGTCGCAAATGCAGGGAACAACACCATCGTTCACTTCGCCATTGGCATTTACGGCGTTCTGGCGGCTGACTCGCATACGGTTACCCTCACCACAACGCCCATTGCCCTGGCGGTGAACTCGGCCGGGACCTATTTGTATGTGGTGTCTTGCACCCCTACCCCTCAAACCGCCTATCCGACGCTGAGCTGCGCCGGCGGCGCCACGTTGACGGAGTATGCGCTCTCTTCGGGCGCTATCGGTACGGCTACTTCGCGCGCCCTCAATTTGTATGGCAACTATGCGTCTTTCAACAGTGACGTGCTGGTTCCCACCGGGATCTCCGTGCTGGCCAACAACGCGGCTGTTTACGTTTCGGCCTATGACAAGTCGGCCTACAATCCCGGCGGAAGCACCTCAAGCACGGCCAACCCCGGCTGGGTTTTTGGCTACACTGTCGGCTCCGGCGGAGCCTTGACAGCTTTGGCCAATCCCTACGAAGCCGGAATCAAGCCTTCTGCCATTGCTACTGATCCCACTAACCGCTTTGCTTATGTCACCGACTACGCATCTGACCAGTTGATTGGCTATTCGATCATGGGTGGCGATACGTTGAGCTTCCTGCTCAACGGTCCCTTCAAGGCCGGAAACGAACCCACCGCCGTGACCATTGATCCACGCGGCAAGTTTATCTATGTCACCAACTCGCTGGATTCCACCGTCTCGCCCTATGCGATTGACCTGGCAACCGGTACGCCCACGGGCGCAGTAAATCCCACCGGCACCGCGACCAACGCCACGGACACCGATCCGGTGGCCATCATGATTGACCCGGCGCTGGGGCGTTTCGTTTATACCGCCAACTACCTGGGCAACTCCGTTTCCGGCTTCCGTTTGGACTCCACCTCCGGCGCGCTGTCGCTCACCCAGGCCACGCCCTACCCCACCGGATATAAGCCCACTGCGGTGGTCGGCGTCCCGCACGGAAACTACTCCACACAGTCGGTTACCCCCTAGGAGCTTGTTGAAAAACTCATTTCGCACCGGCGTTTTGAAAGGGCACGACTTTAGTCGTGCCGATAAAACTCAATAAAACAGAGGGCTTTAGCCTCTGCGGGATGTTTTTCTCACTTTCTGCGAGACTATCAAAACACTTTTTCAACAAGTTCCTAGGGTCTACTGCAGCTCAGCTTAAAAAGCCCCGCCTCCGGGACCTGGAGGCGGGGCTTTTTGCTGGGCGTGACGGGATAGGCTGCTGGGCAGCGAGACAGTGGGGGCAGCGATCGGAGCGGGTTGCATCCATGAGCTCGGAGAATCCAGCAGGCAACTGACCCCTGACTCCTGACCCCTGCTATGCGCCCATCCATCTGCGCAGTTGCCGCTGCGCGGGCTTCTCCACCAAGTGCAGCGCTGCCACAGCCACGGCAATCAGCAGCACGTAGCTGATCCAGGGATCGTAGCGGGTCAGGCCCAAACGGTCCAGCAGATGGGAATCATGCATCAGGTTCCATAGGTTAAAGTGCAGCAGGTACAGGCAGTAGCTGGCCTCGCCCACAAAGACCAGCGGACGCCAACTCATCAGCGCGGCCAGCGGATTTTGTCCTGCCAATCCCAGAACAATGCATCCGAACAGTGGCATCAGCAGGCCGTCGTGCAAAATGGCATACGGAACCAGCGGCCCCATCTCCAAAATGGCGAAGATGCCTGCAAAGCCACCCAGCCCCAGCAGCAACCGGAGCTGCCCGGGCCGCGGCACCAGCTCATCCAGGTCGGCCAGTAGAATGCCGAAAAAGAAGCTGGCCAGATGAGGCAGTGGAGTGTATTTGAGCGCCTGCAGCCACGGACCCCAGCTCCAGCGGTCGGGATGCGCGATTCCATCCGGATTGAAGACCACGTACAGCATGCCGGGGACCATGCCCAGCATCCATACCCCGGCCAACTGCACCAGGTAGTTCCACGTCTCCGCCGGCCTCCGAACTTTGGCCAGCCACGGAAAGATCACATAGAAGAAGCTCTCGGCAGACATGGTCCACGCCGGCGTATTCAGAAAGGTGGCCAGCGACGGAACCCAGCCCTGCAACAGCAGCGGCGTTAACACCATGCCCGTCCAGAACATCCTGTGCGTGTGAGCGCCATATTCGGCAGCCACCATGCGCCAGCTCAGCATCAGGCTCAGCAGATAAATGGGGTAAAGCCGAGTGAATCGCGCCTTCCAAAAGCGCACGCGGCCTAGCTTGCCCGCCCGCGCGCGGGCGGCGTAGTTATAAGCCAGCACAAACCCCGAGAGCAGAATAAAAAAGCTCACCGAGGCATAGCCGGCATTCACCACCGGCGCAAGAAAACCAAACCATTGCGGATTGGAAAAATGAAAAAAAACGATGTTGACGGCTGCAAAGCTGCGCAAACCCGTCAGTGCATCCAGTCGTTCTGGCTTGCGCGTCTCCACTGCCTGTTAGACGCCCCCGGGCAGTCTGTAGTTACAATGACGCACTCGAAAATGGTGTCTTGATCGACGGGAGTCCGATTCTGATCCCTGTCCCCTGAGCCCTATTCCCTGCATTTACGAGGTCACCAGCGATCCGACCTTTTCACCGAGCACCACGCGCCGGATATTGCCCGGCTTGTTCATGTTGAAGATGATCATGGGCAAATTGTTGTCCTTGCACAGGCTCACGGCCGTCAGATCCATCACCTTCAATCCCTGGCGCAGAATCTCCATGTAGGTGATCTCGTCGTATTTCACCGCGTCCTTCACCAGCACCGGGTCGGCGTTGTAGATGCCTTCCACTTTAGTGGCCTTCAGCAGCACATCCGCCTTGATCTCCATGGCGCGCAAACTTGCTGCCGTATCCGTCGAGAAAAACGGGTTGCCGATGCCGGCGGCAAAGATCACCACGCGGCCTTTTTCCAGGTGACGCACAGCCCGGCGGCGAATGTACGGCTCGGCCACCTGGTTCATCAGCACGGCGCTCATTACGCGGCACTGCACGCCGCGCTGCTCAATGGCGTCCTGCATGGCGATGGCGTTGATGACCGTGGCCAGCATGCCCATGTTGTCGGCGCTCACCCGGTCCATCTCTTTGGCCTGCTCGGCCACGCCGCGGAAGAAGTTGCCTCCTCCCACCACCACGCCAATCTCCACCCCCAGCGCGTGCACATCCACAATCTCGCCGGTAATTTCGGCGATCTTGCCGGCATCCAGGCCAAAGCCCCGTTGCCCGGCCAGCACTTCACCCGATAGCTTGAGAACGATGCGCTTGTACATTTCTTGAGTATCGCACAGAAAGCGCAAGCCGCTTATGCCCTTGTCAGGCGACAATTAGTAAAAAGGCTCAGGGAGAATGCCCCGAGCCTATTTGGGGAAGCCAAATGTTGAGAAGCTATCTCATAAACCAGTTTTGCAAGGGCGCGACTTCAAAGCCTGCCCTGGACGCAGCCGAAGGGCGCCGTAAATGCCTCATAAATACAGTCGAGCTTATGCCCCTGAGGGAAGCAATGCAGGGCCTGAAAGCATTTATGAGGTAGCTGCAAGGCATTAAGTGCGCAAGCCGATTTTCCGCCGCGCCATCCCGCCAAGCCCCATCAGGCCGCTGCCCAGCAAGAGCAGACTTGATGGTTCAGGGACGGGCGACGTTTCGTCCGCTGTACTGTATGAGAAGTCAGCCAGGTCGAGGCCGAGTGTATTCGTCAGCGTGATGTCCACCGAGGTGATGCCTCCCGGCGCAATCACTCCGAAGAACTGAAGGTCCGGAGGAAAAGGAGCGCCCGATATCGTTTGCACTGACCCGTCTGAGAGCGTAATCGTCGTAGTATCCCCATAAAGTCCGCCAAAGTCGAAACCCAGAGCCGTGACTGTAGCCGGCAGGGTAATCAACAAGTCGGCAGGGTCGGAGGTTTCGGGCTGCGCGGAGATTGTGGACATGGGGTAACCATAGTTTCCGTCTCCCAATACGAACAAGATATTGTCTGTACCCTGTGGACCGACGGCGAAGTTAACACCTCCCACAGTCGTATTGACGCCAGGCCCCGAACCGTATGCCACAAGGCTGCCAGGGGAAGCAATTCCCTCAAAGTTTACCGTCGTCGGACTGCCTGAGAGGGCAGCCGCCCATGCGGTTTGGCTGCTGTAGAAATCGTCGGCGTGCGCTGCCAAACTACCCAGGCAGATCACCAATGTGATTAAAGAGCAGAGCAGATAGCTCTTCCCTGTTACAGCTTTCATACGACCTCCACGTTCTTTGTTGGTAAGTTTGAGACGCCGCGCTACGTTACTTTCATTGAAGGCGGTGACACAGCGTCTCCGAAGAACTCAGGCGCTGAAACCAAATCTGCGGCGCGCCATGCCGGCCAAGCTCACCAGGCCGCTGCCGAGCAAGAGCAGGCTGGACGGTTCGGGCACGGCGGGGGGAATATCCTGGGAAGTTACCCAGGAGCTTCCTGAGCCAATCAGTACGCCGTCAGAGAACTCCAACACGCTCATCGAGTCGCCAATGTTGAAATAAGCGCCGGCGCCATCACCGCCGCCGAAGTTATATATCGCGTCAAGGGCCGGGTTGATACATCCCACGGGAACGCCCGGGCTTGTGCAGAAAGGCCCTCCCGATGTGGCCAGTTGCACTTCGCTCAGGAACGTGGCTTCATCAGTATTGGGGAATAACGCGTTCCAGTCGGTTCCTGCCGCAGTTGCTCCAAAAGTTGTATTCGCCACCAGCACCAGGTCATTCCCGTTGTTGGTGAGACCAACAAGCAAGGCAGTGGTGGGAATGTTTGTGGAACCGAATGGGTTGTCAATCTCTGTAGTACAGCCGCCGTTTCCTCCGCAATTCGTTGACCAGGCCCAACTGAGGCCGTTCTCTGTTTCCATCAGCATGAGGTTGGTGACATCGCTTTGGCCCGAGTTGAGAGTAACGTTATAACTCGTGAAGTACTCTGTGATATCCGCCTTAACCTGCGCGCAGCCCAGGACAAGCACGGCGACGGAGAGAATTCTCAGAAATTTCAGCATACGGATCTCCTGTTTTTAACGGCCTACCGCCGTGGGTGAGCTTCAGTTAAATCGCGGACTTAATCCTGTCAATTACGTCCGATAGGGAAAGTGTCTTGCGGTTCGTTTGCCGTGCAAATGGGCAAGCCGTTTGACTTGGACTGCGAATCTCCAAATTCTGCAAGCAGGTAATTGATTCGTAGACGCTTATTCTGCTTCACGTTATAATCGGGAAGCCGAGTTCCCCTAGGCAAGTGCCGTCAAATGTTATTGGAGGCCATCTCATGCCATTCGTCTCTTCAGGCGTTTCCGGCTCGCAAGATGCCGTCCAAAATCTTCGCCTGGACTCTTGGAAGGAGATTGCTGTCTACCTGTGCAAGGGAGAACGGACGGTGAAGAGGTGGGAATCCGAGCGTTCTCTCCCGGTTCATCGCTTGCCCGGAGGCGGCCGGGGAAGCGTCTATGCCTACACTGCGGAACTGGATGCATGGCTGATTTCAGCAAAAGAAGAAATACTGGAACTGGACGATGATAAGAACGGGCAGGTACCAATCCCCACAAAAGATGAGAACGTAGAATCAACAGATTACCAGCCTCCCGGAGAAGCTCAAGTCGTAAGCTCGAATCGGACCGCATCCTCTGCCGCCAAAAGCGCACGCGGGCTGTCCTGGCACATTCCGGTTTACCTCGTTCTGTCGGCAAGTCTACTGATGGCGATCCTTTTGCTTGTCCACTATCGTGTCACGGCCGCCCTCCGCGCAAAACCTGCCAACTCCTCATCTACAAATGCAGAGAAACAACTGGCCCACGAACTCTATCTAAAAGGCCGGTTTGAGTGGAACCAGCGGACTCCAGACAGTCTGACCCGCGCTCTGGACGATTTTACGCAGGCGCTTGTCCATGACCCCGAGGACGCCAAGAACTATGTGGGACTGGCAGACACATACAATTTGCTCCGTGAGTATGCGCTGATGCCCGAGAACGAGGCATATCAGCGAGCTATTGCCGCGTCGAAAAAAGCGATTGAGATTGATGGCTCCCTTGCCGAGGCGCACCGCGCTCTGGCCTTCGATGAGGTTTTTGGCAACTGGGATTATGTAGATGGGGAGAAGGAGTTTCGGCGCGCCATTCAGCTCAATCCGCGCGACCCGCTTGCCCATCTCTGGTTCGCCAATGCCTTTTCCGGACCGGGACGGTATCCGTTTTGCCTGCGCGAAATCGACCGCGCCCAGGAACTGAATCCCGCGTCGCCCTCCATCCTTGCCGACAAAGGCGCTCTGCTTTTCGCATCCGGGAACTTAAAGGAGGGGCTGGAGTTACTCCGGCAGGTTGAACGCACTTCTCCGGAGTTTTATTCGCCTCATCGCTACCTTGCCAGAGCCTACATGGTTCTGCGGGACTATCCCGATTATCTTCTGGAGAGCGATAAAGCCGCGGAGCTGAATGGCGATTTAGTCCTGAAAGTTACCAATGCTGCGGCCAGGGAAGGCTTTCGCAGGGAAGGTGAGAACGGACTTTTCAATTACTTATACAGGGCACAGAAAAAATTCCACGATCAGGGAAAGCTATCGGGGACAGAACTTGCCGTTACTTGCGTGCGACTGGGAAAAAAAGAAGAAGCTCTTCAGTTGCTCCGCGAAGATTATCAGCAACATAGGGGGAGATTCTTGTTAATCCTCACGGATCAGATTCTTGCCCAGCTCAAAGACGAACCGGAATATCAGAAACTGATGAGAGATTTGCGTTCTCCCGCGCCTGAATCCGTCTCAGATGCGAACTCTTCCGCCGGCGATTTGGCAACAGGTCGCGGCAGCCGCTAATCTCCCAAATCTGAAATTCCAATCCCAATCCGAACCGTCATACAATCCCAATCCGAACTGTCATACATCCCAATCCGATCTGTCATTCTGAGCGAACCGGGCCCCAAACGTACTTCAGTTTGGGGGTGGTGAGTCGAAGAATCTGCGTCTTCGCGAACAGATTTCTACTGCCAATTTCACACTCGGGCCGCACTAGATCACTTTCTTAAATAAAAAAGGCCCAGAACTCGCGCCCTGGGCCTTCCTCGATTTTCATAATAACGCTGGAAGTTACTCGGCAGCCGCTTCAACAGCTTTTGTAGCGGCAACGGTCCACTCCGGCGCGCCCACCTTGAAGCGCGCAAAGCGCCGCACGGTCATGTTCTCGCCCAGTTTGCCCACCTTCTGCGCAATCAGTTCCTTGATGCTGACGGCCTGGTCCTTGATGAAGGGTTGCTCCAGCAGGCAAACCTCTTCGTAGAACTTCGCCATTTTGCCTTCCACGATCTTCTCGATCACCGCGGCGGGCTTGCCGGTTGCGGCGGCCTGCGCGCGGAAGATCTCCTTCTCGCGTTCCATATCGGCTGCGGTCACATCCTCGGAGCGCACATAGCGCGGGTCGCTGGCTGCGATGTGCATCGCGATGTCCTTGAGCAGCTCCTGGAAGTCCTCGGTGCGAGCCACAAAATCGCTTTCGCAATTCAGTTCCACCAGCACACCGATCTTTCCGCCGGCATGAATGTACGTGCCCACCGCGCCTTCATTGGTGGAGCGCGCGGCCTTCTTTTGCGCCGAAGCCATGCCCCGTTTGCGCAGCACTACGAAGGCATCTTCGATGTTGCCCTTGGTCTCCTGCAACGCCTTCAAGCAATCGCCCATCGGCGCTCCGGACTTTTCCCGAAGCTCTTTTACCAACTTTGCATCAATCTTTTCGCTCACTGTTCTGTCTCTCATTTCCTGGCTTGTGCCAGTTTCAGGATTTGTCACACCGGCAATTCCGGCATAAGAAAAGCGTGGCGCTAAACGCTGGCGGCCACGCTTGTCTCGTTCTGCGCGCCACGGCGCACAGCAAGAATTAAACAGCGCCCTCGGCCACATCGGCCTCGTCCAGCACTGCAACCGCGGCAGGGGCCTTGCGAATTCCGCCACCCAATGCCGCTTCCAGGTCCACTTCTTCGACCGGCGCAGCTTCTGCGGCGATATCCTCGGCTGCCTCAGGCAACTCCTCCTGGAAGGCCTTGTCGCCCACCAGGTTCACGCCCTCAGCTGCGGAATCGGCAATCTTCGACGTGAACAGGCGAATGGCGCGCAGCGCGTCGTCGTTGCCCGGAATCACGTAATCCACTACCGTCGGATCGCAGTTCGTATCCACCACGGCAACCACCGGGATGCCCAGCTTGCGGGCTTCCTTCACGGCAATCGCTTCGTTGTTGGAGTCCACGATGAACAGCGCATCCGGCAGCCGCTTCATGGACTTAATGCCGGCCAGGTTCGCCTGCAAATGCTTGCGCTCCCGCTCCAGCTTGATTACTTCTTTCTTGGTCAGCAACTCGTAGCGGCCGTCCGTGGCCATCTCATCCAGTTCCTGAAGGCGCTTCACCGACTTCTGCACCGTCACCCAGTTGGTTAAAAGGCCCCCCAGCCATCGCTGGTTGATGTAGGGCATTCCCGCGCGATTGGCCTCTTCGGCCACAGCTTCCTGCGCCTGGCGCTTGGTGCCGACAAACAGCACCGTCTTGCCGCTTGCGCACAGCTCGACAACGAACTTCGACGCTTCCTTGAACAGCTTCAGCGTCTTCTGCAGGTCGATGATGTAGATCCCGTTACGCTCGCCAAAGATGTATTCCTTCATCTTTGGATTCCAGCGCTTGGTCTGATGCCCGAAGTGGACTCCAGCTTCGAGCAGCTCCTTCATTGTGATCGTGGCCAATGGGCCTCCTTCGTGAGTTGCATCCGGGTGGTCGATGCCGGCGCCCGAATTTAACCCGCTTATGCGGGAGATTGGTAAAACCAGTGGTCAGGGGTCAGAAGGACAATAAGGCCAGCTGATCCCTGAAACCTGATCCCTGCAAGCGTTTTAGCGCTTGCTGAACTGGAAGCGCGCACGTGCGCCCTTCTGTCCGTACTTCTTGCGTTCCTTCATGCGCGAATCGCGGGTCATCAGGCCTTCGGCCTTGAGCACCTTGCGCAGCTCGGGATTGAACTGAACCAGCGCGCGGGCAACGCCCAGCTTGACGGCATCGGCCTGGGCCGAAACGCCGCCGCTCTTCACGGTGGTCACAACATCAAAACTCGAAGTCAATTCAACCAGCGCCAATGTCCGCTTGGCGGCCACGCGCTGCTGTTCGGTGACAAAGTACACGTCAAATGCCTTGCCGTTGACCTTCCACTCGCCCGTGCCAGGACGAAGAAAGACGCGCGCGATCGCCGACTTGCGCCGCCCCGTCCCGTAATACTGAACCAAATCTGCCATTCTCTGCTCTCTCTCTTCGATTCCGGCTTGCCCTCGGGGGCTAAAGCCCTTGCGCCTATGAGTCACTTGAGCGTATGGGCTAAAGCCCATACCTTTCAAAACTTCCTACGCATTCGTCAGCCATCACGGGATTTCTGATCCCTGATCCCTGACCCCTGCTCTTACGCGACATCCAACGCCACGGGCTTCTGCGCCTCGTGTGGGTGCTTGTCGCCGCGATAAACCTTAAGTTTGGTGGCCATCTGGCGGCCCATCTTGCTCTTGGGCAGCATGCCCTTGATGGCCTGCTCCAGAATCATCTCCGGCTTGCGGTTCAACAGCCGCATGAACGACTCTTCGCGCAGCCCGCCCGGAAAGCCGGTGTAGCGGCGATAAAGCTTGTTCTGCGCTTTGAGGCCGGTCAGGCGGACCTTCTCCGCGTTGATCACGATCACGTGGTCGCCCACGTCGATGTACGGCACATACTGGGGATTCAGCTTGCCGCTTAAAATATCGGCAGCCTTGGTCGCCAGACGGCCCAGCGTTTTGCCGCTGGCGTCAACTACAAACCACTTGCGGCCAATATCCTTGCCGCTCGGAACAAAGGTACCCATCTCTCTCCTGCCCTCTAAAACGTCTTCAAAATCAAACAAAATTCAGCGCAAAACACGCCTGCCCGCGCCAATCGGCGCACGGGCCCAAATTCCACCCACTGCCAAACAAATCTGTTCGGGTGAGGACCGCAGGGGGGTTGGCCCTGAAGAGGGCTCTGGCTGCACCGGAATCGCGCTATCAAGCGCCTTACCAGCAGCCGGCAGCCTGTTCCAGCAGATCCCCAGAAATATCAACCAAGGGCATCAACCAGGCGGGTCCGAGTGAGCACACCATGACCCCAGGCGCAACACCGCGCAAGGACTTCAGAATAACCGAATCAGGCCCCGGAGTCAATGTAACCCCCGGCCGGAGGGCCTGCCTTAGCCCGGTAGCATGATTTCCTCCCTTCGTGCTACTCTGGTGCTGCGCCGGGAAGGCTCATGGTAGCCGCTAGTTCTTTGGCCATATGAAGATTTTCTATTTGGAAATGTAGCGCCGGCCTCCCGGCCGGCTGTAATGTGGGCCTCCTGGCTCACGTTCGCTCATTCGATAGAACATCTTCGCTTGGTCGTGGACATAGTCCCGTCCAGGAGTGCGTATGAGCGTTCTCAGCAGAATCGGAATTGCGCTGGATTCGGAGCTGCTCAAGCAGTTCGACCGCTCCATTCAACGGAGCGGCTACACCAACCGCTCAGAGGCTTTTCGCGATTTGATCCGCGACCGGTTGGTGACCGAGCAAACCGCTGCGCCTGACTCGACAGTCGTGGGCACGGTCACGCTCATCTACGACCATCATGCCCACAATGTCAGCGAAAAGCTGACCGAAGCCCAGCACGCGCACCACGAATTGGTCGTCTCCACCAGCCACGCGCATCTGGATCACGATTCCTGCCTGGAAGTCCTGATCGTGCATGGCAAATCCAGCCAGGTAGTCCAGTTCGCTGACCTGCTTATCGGCCTCAAAGGCGTGCAGCACGGCCGCCTGGTGATGACTGTTCCGGCGCACGCGCTTGCTGCGCCCTCCGAGCCGAAGCACAAGTCCCCCCATAAGCATTGATCAGCGAACGCGAGCAGCAATCTGAGCTGTCCATTGTCCACTGTTTGCCGCATCTGTCAAAAACTTCTTTTTAACGCGAATCGCACCAGAAACGGTTCAGTGGGATGGTTCACGCGTCCAAAACCCGGCGCGGCTGTTGGAGCGATTTGGTAGGCATAGGCGTAGTCAATGTCGGCATCTTTGCGGTTCAGCATATTCAAGAATTCGGCCGTAACGCGCCATTTCTTGAAAAATTGATAACCGGCCTCCCCATTGAGCAGCACCGTTTGACTTGACTGATAAAGTCCGTCGGAGGTCAAATCGCGCGGGCCAAAGTAGCGCAGGCGCAAACTCGACGAGAAGCCTTTGGTGTTGTGCAGTGTAATGCCCGAGGAAATCACCACCTTGACCGCTTCCGGCACAAGCTTGCCCCCTGGGTCGCTCTGTTGCGCATAGAAGGAGCCAACTGGGTTGCCATTGATTGTGATGGAGCTATTTGTGACGTACTGTGTCGCATCATCCGGATCTATCTGGGTAAATTGAGCTCTGGAATCGGAAATGTCGAAATCAACTGCCAAATGTTCCGTTGGCGTGTAGTAGTTCGCCCATTCAAGACCATAGCGGTTGCTCGACTGTTCTGAAGCAGAGGTGCCTCCGGTGTCGCCATCCTGCAACAGTTCGGAATTACTGCGGAGATACCAGAGCGCAAGGGTGCTTTGCAGATGCGGGACGGCCACCGTGCGCACACCGATCTCTCCGCCTTTGGTTTGGACCAGGGGGGTGATTTTCGTGTTGAGTGTACCGTGGTAAGGATTGTCCGGCGAAACCGGTTCCACCTGTTGCGTTGCGCCGCGCCCGTCGTTCGAGTGAAAACCGAATCCGCCCTGCAAATAGAACTCAGTATTGGCCCACGGGCCGAAGATCAAACTGGCTTTGGGGCTGGGCAGGAACTTGCCGGCCGAGCCGGAATTGGCCGCGTTCACTGATTCGGTGGCGCCGTCGGGCAAAGTCACGATATCGGAGGGGTAAGCCAGGCTGGTGACGGCAAATTTTTCATCATCGCCGCGCAGTGCCACAACCGAGCGGAATTTGTTCGCCCACCGGATCTTATTTTCCACATAAACACTGCCGATCAAGTCCGTAAAGTTATCCCGCTCCGTGGTTAGGGGTAAAACCGGGCAGGCGCTGGGATAGGTGGCCGGGGCGCCGCCATCCACGCTGATACTGACGGTGGATGTGTAGGTATTGCAGATGGCGTCGTTGAAAGAGATGCCGGTGGCGGAATAATCAGTTTTGATCGTGCGCTTGCGATTTTCCGTCCGGTATAGGCCGTTGTTGATCCAATCGTTGCGCAGTTGCAGGCCGAAGGTATTGGACATCTTGCGGCCAAAACCTGTGCTGAAGACCGTGTGGTGTGCGTCCAGCCCACCTACCCAGCGCCTGTCCTGCTGTTCAAATTGGTCGCCTCTGTTGTGGTCCACCAGGTAGTAAGTGAAATCGGAAAATAAATCCATGGTGTAATAAAACAAGTAGGCCGAGATCTTTGACTCGACATTTTCGCCTTGGCGATGACCCTCGCCCTGCAAGCTATAACGCTGGCTGTGACCGCCGTCCGTCGGGTTGATTGTGCCGAAATAACCAACTCCGTAGGGCGTAGACGGTGTGGGGTTGACTTGGGCAGTAACTGGGATTTGATCGCTTGAGTTCCATTTTCCGTGGTAAGCGCGGACCGTGATGCTGGCGCCGTTGATGTCGCCGCCCCGGCTGTAGGTCAGGATGCCGTTGAGTTTGTTATAAGCATCTGGATGCACCCAGGGGCCGTTATAGTAATACTCTTCTCCGCCGAACAACAAGTTGCCCTTGCCCAGCTTTTGAGATGCGCCGAAAACTGCCCGACCAAAGGTATATGAGCCGCCTTCCACCTGAAAAAAGTTCTCCGGCAGCGTCTTGAAAAATTCCACATGGGCCGACGCAGCCGAGCCAAAGTCGCCGACATTCGCGTAGTAAGGACCTTTCTCGAAGTCCACGCGCTTCACAAACTCCGGGATGACGGTGTTCATGTCCGAGTAGCCCTCGCCGTGCGCGTGCGACGGCAGGTTCAGCGGCATATCGTCGAGGAAAATGGCGATATCTGTGCCGTGGTCAAGATTGAAGCCGCGAAGAAAATACTGGTTGGCCTTGCCGCCGCCGGCGTGCTGCGTGAGGATGAGACCGGGAACCGTCTCCAAGACTTCTCCCGAACGAAGAATCGGACGATCTTCGATTTCTGTTGCGCCCACTGTGCCTTGAGAGCCGGATTCGGCAACTCCGATAAGGTCATCCTCCCGGCCCTGCACGTTGATGGTGGTGCTCACGGAGCCCACTACCAGAGAGATGCGCAGCGGGGCCGGTGCGCCAGCGGTCCCGATAGTGACTAGGATTTCCCTGGTTTCAAAACCGGGATTCGACACCTCCAGGTGATAACTGCCCGCCGCGAGTCCGGAAATAACGAAGAAGCCATTTCTGTCCGTCTGTGCCGCTCTTCGTACAGTCCCGTCCGCGCTTCGAACCTGAACGGTTACCCCTGCAATCACCGCTCCAGACGTATCAACAACTGTTCCTGCCAGCGGATGCAGATGAGCTTTATCACTCGCGGCGACCGGGGGACCCAGCGGATCGACAATGCTCCCTGTCAATGACATCTCCTGTGCGGTGGCAAAGCAAGGAGCGAGTAAAAGGAGAAAGGCCGCCAACCGCTGCGTAGTTAGAGGAAGACGTTCCTGGACCATGAAAATGATTATTGCACGCGTAGCACGAATTCCGTATTAGTATGTGGCATAATAATATTAATTTCGTATGCGGCCGCGGAAAAGTCTTCAACTCCGCGCCGGAGGACTCCATGCGCCACATTTCACCGATTCTGCAAAGCCTCGGGGTAGCAGGCTTGTTCTTGGCTGCTTTACCTATTTACTCGCAGGCATTAAAGCCGCAACCGCTGACCATGCCGCTCGTATGCCCACAAGGAGATTGCCCCCTACTGAAAGGGGTGCCTCAAACGACGGGAATGCGCAGCGGATTCGTGCGCCTGAATCCCGGCGCGACCGTCGGCTGGCACACCACAGGCAAGAACGAGGAGACGCTGGTAATTCTGCACGGGCAGGGAAATGGGCTGATTGACGGCCAAGCCAGTAGGCCATTCGCCGCCCCGGCGATTGTCTATTTTCCGCCAGCAACTCGCCACAACGTGCAGAACACCGGCACGGAACTTCTTGAGTATGTTTACGTGGTAGCGCCCGCGAAGGTGGAGTAAATTCAGGGCCGCGCGTCAGGCGGAATCAGCAAGGTCACTTCCTGGGGAGCGATCTCGATGCGGACCGGCAGATTACCGAGTAACTCGCCATCGGCCTCTGCAAAAACGCGCTGCGCAGTGCCGCTCGTTAACCGGCACTCTACCGAGATCGCATCGAGCAATTCAATTTCGCGGGAGAAGGTCTGCCGTCCGACGATGACGGTCATCAGAAAACGGAAATAACTCAGCCGGCTGCGGGTCTTGAAAGCGATCAGGCGCAGGCCGTTTTTGTGCAGCGTGGCGCCGGGCGCAAAGTTGTGCAGCACGCCGCCAAAATCGCGAATCCGAATTGCCAGAAGCTGGGAGATTTGCTCCACGCGCGGTTTGTCGCTGGCGCGTTCCACAAATGCCGCTTCAAAAAGCGGAAACGAGTGCGTGGCCCACAGCCGAAATGCCTCGATGATGTAGAGAACATAGCCGAGCCGCCGCTTCAGACTGGGATCGAGCCGGGAGAGAAACAGCGCATCGGGACCCACGCCGGCAGCCACGGTAAAGTATCGCGAGCGCGTTGTTCCTGCTTTGTCCTGATACGAAATCTGGCCCACGGAAAAGCGCACCGGGTTCGCGGTGAGCAACTTGCGAACCGCCTTTGATGGCGTGGAACGCAAGCCAAGATTCGCCGCCAAGGCATTCGCGGTTCCCAGCGGCACCACGCCCAATGCCACCGTGGTTCCCACCAGGCTCTGCAACACTTCATGCACCGTGCCGTCGCCGCCGCAGGCCAGTACCGTATCGCAACCCCGCTGCACAGCCTCCGCGGCCAGCACGCCAGCGCTGCCGGGAGCATAGGTTTCCAGCGCCTCGGCTTCTACTCCCACTTCATGCAAGATAGCGAGCGCCTTGTCGATAGATGCGCGGCGGCCCCGGTAGTGCTGGCCTGAAGCCGGATTATAAATAAGCGCAACACGGCGCATCGCGAGTTTCTCCTGCAAATCCGCGACTGGAGAGTCCGCGCTCGGCGCGAGTATTCCAGCTGGATTTCATTTCTATCATCGCATCTGGCCCAAGGTCTGGCGGCCTCAAAGTAATATTTTTCTGGGTAACTTGAAGCGCAAACCATCAATGCGAGTCCTTGCCCGTACAGGCTTTTACGACTGTCTGGCGAGGAACGAAAGTTTATACTAAGGTGTTTGCTACATGCAGGCAGCGTGCCGGGATACGGCGGCTAATTTGAAGGTTTTGGAAGGAGCAAATTTTGGCTCAGGCAGAGATTGGCATTATCGGCGGCAGCGGGTTGTACTCCATGCCCGGTTTTACAAACGTGCGCGAAGAGAAGGTCGAGACGCCCTTTGGCGAGCCTTCCGACAGTTTTGTCTTGGGCGAACTTGAAGGCCGCAAGGTGGCCTTTCTCGCCCGTCATGGGCGCGGTCATCGCATCCTGCCCTCGGAGCTGAACTTCCGTGCCAACATTTACGCCATGAAGAAACTGGGCGTCGAGCGGATTCTTTCCGTTTCGGCCGTCGGCTCGCTTAAAGAGGAGCACAAGCCCACCGATTTTGTCATGCCCGACCAGTTCATCGACCGCACCTTCCATCGCGTCTCCACATTTTTTGGCGAGGGAATCGTCGGCCATGTGGCCTTTGGCGATCCGGTCTGCGCTACGGTCTCCAAAGCCGCCGCTGAGGCTTGCGCGAAGGTCGGCGTGGTGGGCAAACTGGGCGGAACCTATGTCTGCATGGAAGGCCCACAGTTTTCCACCCGCGCCGAGTCGAATCTCTATCGCAGTTGGGGCGCGGACGTGATCGGCATGACCAACCTGCAAGAAGCCAAACTGGCCCGCGAGGCGGAGATCTGCTACGCCACCATCGCCATGGTCACCGACTACGACTGTTGGCGCGAAGGCCATGACGCCGTCACCATCGAAGAAATTGTCGCCGTGCTCCATAAAAACGCCGAGAACGCTGCCAAAGTAGTCAAGGCTGCCGTCGCCGCCATGCCTCATGAACGAACTTGCGCCTGTGCATCAGCGGCAAAGTTTGCCGTGCTGACACAGGCCGACGCAATTCCCGCTGCGGCGAAAGAAAAGCTGAAGCTGCTCTTCGGCAAGTACTTGGGTTGGTAATCACTTGCGGTGGAGCAAGAAGTGTCAGGGCACGACTTCAGTCGTGCCGTTAGCGCAGTAATAAAGCAACGTGCTTTAGCCCCTGAGGTTTATTTTCAGCAATAAGAAGGAAACAAATGGCCATCACCGTAGTCGGCAGCGTTGCATACGACACCATTGAAACCCCCGCAGGAAAGCGCGAGCGCTGCCTGGGCGGGGCCGCGACTTATTTTTCGCTGGCCGCCAGTTACTTTACCGACGTGCGCGTCATCGCCGTCGTCGGCGAGGATTTCGGCAAGCGCCAGGAATCCGTCTTTCAAGCGCGCAACATCGACACGCGCGGCATTGAGCACACCGCCGGCAAAAGCTTCTTCTGGGAAGGCTCCTATCTCGAAAATCTCAACGAAGCCAAAACGCACATCACCGATCTGAATGTTTTTGCAACATTCAATCCTAAGATTCCCGATGCCTATCGCGATTCGGATTTTCTTTTTCTGGCCAACATCGATCCCGTCCTTCAGCGGCGCGTGCGCGAGCAGATGCCCGGCGTAATGCTGGTGGCCGGCGACACGATGAACTACTGGATCAAGGATCATCGCGCGGCGTTGCTGGAAGTCCTGAAGGGCCTTGACATTCTGCTCATCAACGATACCGAAACCAAGATGATTGCCGGCAACAGCAACTTCGTTCATGCCGCGCGCGCAGTGATGGCTCTGGGGCCGAAAACGCTGGTGGTCAAGCACGGCGAGTACGGCGCGACGTTGTTTCACGGCACAAAAATTTTCAAAGCTCCGGCGCTGCCGCTCGAAGAAGTGGTTGATCCCACCGGCGCGGGCGACAGCTTTGCCGGCGGCTTCTTTGGCTACCTGGCCTCGCAACCGGAAATCACACCCGCCGTCTATCGGCGCGCCGTCTTTTACGGCAGCGTGATGGGTTCCTTTACCTGCGAGCGCTTCGGCACAGAACGCCTGCAACAACTCACGCGCCAGGAAATTGACGACCGCTTTAATTTGTTTTGCGAGATGACGCACCTTGGCTGAGAACTCCAATCGCCGCGTGCATTGGATCGAGTGGCTGGCGGTCGTTGCCGGCTGCGCGGCGGCCTCCATCGCTGCAATAGTCTGGAGCTGGCGCAACGGCGCTATGCTCAACTACGGCGATGCGGTCGCGCATCTGCACATTGCGCGGCGAGTTCTCGATGCGCAACAGCCGCGGTTCAGCGAACTCGGCTCAGTGTGGCTGCCTTTGCCGCACGTATTGTTGATCCCATTTGTGCAAATTTACAGTTGGTGGGCCAGCGGCTTTGCCGGCGTCATTCCATCGTCGCTCGCTTACCTGGCCGCCTGCGCGGGAATTTATCGGCTGGCGCGCCATTGGTTAGATCCTGCTGCCTCGGCGCTGGCGCTGGCTTTTTTTGCGATGAATCCCAACCTGCTCTATTTGCAAACCACTGCCATGACCGAGCCGCTGTTTGTTTGCGAGATGGTGTGGGTTGTGGTTGGGCTGGTTGAGTGGCGCGCCTGCCTGGATGAATCCCTTCCATCCGGTTGTCATCCTGAGCGAAGCGCAGCGGAGTCGAAGGACTCGCATTTTGCAACTTTAGCCCGCAATGCAAGCCGACTTCGCTGCACGCAATGGTTGATTGCGATCGCGCTGATTGCCGCAATCTTCACTCGCTATGACGGATGGATTCTTGCTCTCGCCGCATGGAGTTGCATGGGCCTGCTGCTGGCACGTCGCGGCCGCTTGCGCTCGCGCAGCTTTTGGTTGGCCAGTGCTTTGTTGTTAGCCGCTCCGGTTGCGTGGTTCGTTTACAACTCCATCGGCTTCGGCGACTGGCTTTACTTTGTGCGCGGTCCCTATTCTGCCAAAGCCATCGAGATTCGCACCTCCGTGCCGGGATTTCCGCCGCATCCCGGCTGGCACAATCCCTGGGTGGCTCTGATCTTCTTCATCAAGGCCGCCGAACTGGATGCTGCCGCAGCGGCATGGGGCAACGCACTGCTGGTCACAAGCCTGTTAGGAACAGCAATGGCCTGGCTGACAGCGCGCAAGCGCGCATTCACTTGGGCGCTGCTGCTGTGGTTTCCGGTCGCATTTTATGCGTACTCCGTTTCTTATGGCTCGGTGCCGATTTTTCTGCCTGTATGGTGGCCACATTCCTATTACAACCTGCGCTACGGCATGGAGATGTTGCCGGCCTTCGCGCTGGGGCTGGGCTTCTTCGCAAACTTTGTGCTGGCCGCGGTCTTTGAATTCAAACCTCGACCCCGCATCCATCCTTCCGCCACGCTGGTCATCGCACTTTTCTGCGGAGCGATTGCCTTCAATACGACTCAGATGTTGCGCGAGCGTCCGATGGTTTACGTCGAGGGCACAAAGAATATCCAGGCGCGCCGCCCCTACGATCTCGCGATTCCCGCTGCGTTGCGGGCGCTGCTGTCCGCTCAGCCGCACTCTGTGGTGCTGATGAACACCTCGGTCTTTCCGGAAATTGTCGCCTTCACCGGTATCCCGCTCCGCCAGACCATCAACGAAAGCGACCTGGAAATTTATCGCAACGCTCTGGCCGCTCCGGCCACGCATGCCGCGCTTGTGCTGGCCTTCGACGGCGACGAGATTGATCGCGCGGTCCATGCGCATCCCGCAGGGCTGACGCCGGTTCGACATTTTTCAACTCCCGGAGAACCTGCCGCCACCATTTACATCTCGAACAATTCTGCTTCTCGTGCGGCGCAACAAGCTTTACCGGGCAATGTGGAGCAGTGATAGCATCGGGCAAGGAAACACTATCTGTTAACCTGCAACGATTTGGAGGAAGATTGATTCCATTTACCAAAGCGCACGCCTGCGGCAACGATTTTCTGATTGTGACGGAAGAAGCGGCGCAGGGCTCCGATCATGCTGAACTGGCACGAAAACTTTGCGCGCGCAACTCTGGCATCGGCGCCGATGGCATCGAATTCTTTCATTGGACCGATTCCAACTCCGGCCGCATCACCCTGCACAACGCCGACGGCTCCATCGCTGAGATCAGCGGCAACGGCACGCGCTGCGTGGCCGCGTGGATGGCGCGCGAGCGCGGCCTCAAGCCCGGCGATGAATTGCAAATTGAAACCGATGCAGGCATGCGTGTCTGCCGTGTGAATGCTCTGAAAACTGACGGCGAGTTTACCGTGGAAGTCACCGCCGGCATGGGCATTCCCGCGTTTGCGCCGCGAACGGTCAATCTGGCCAGCGGCCTTGCAGTACCAGGCGTCGAGGTCAGCACCGGCAATCCGCATTTTGTCGTCGTTGTAGACAATGCCGAGTTTACTGTCGGCGGTGTTTCCTGGCAACAGATCGGCGCGGCAATTTGTGTACACCCGGATTTCCCGCACCAGACCAACGTCGAATTTTTGCGCATCGTCAGCCCCGGAGAAATTGAGATTCGCATCTTTGAGCGCGGCGTAGGGCCAACGACATCCTCCGGCACCGGCAGCTCCGCAGCGGCCACGGCTGCGCTGGCGTTGAACGGTTGCCAGTCGCCGCTCATGGTCATTGCTCCCGGCGGCGCACAGACGGTAAAGTGGGATGGTCCCGGCACAGAATTGCGGCTCACCGGCCCGGCATCTCTGATTGCCCGCGGCGAGGCCTGGCCGAATTTATGAAAAATTCTCTTATTGCCGAAAAGTATTTCAGAGCAGAAGAAAGGCCTGCATGATCCCGTATCTACTTTTCATGGCCACCATGGTCATTACCGGAATTCCCACTGCGATTCTGTTTATTCCTTATTGCTGGATGACGGGCAACGTGCTGCCGCTCTACAAAGGCACGCGCCTCATGCTCTCCAGCAGTTGCTGGATGGCCGGCGTGCGTTTCGTAGTGACAGGCCGCGACAGTATCCCTCGTGACCGCGCGTGCATCTTCATGGCCAACCACGTTTCAAATCTTGACCCGCCTGCACTGATCTCTTTGATTCCCGGCCGCACCTCGGCATTCATGAAACGCGCGCTGATGAAACTGCCCGTGCTCGGAACCGGATTCAAGCAGGGCGACTTTATCGCCGTGGACCGCAGCGGCAGTCCCACCGCCGCGCAAGAAAGTGTAGAAGCTGCTCGTCGCGTGCTGGCAAAGGGTGTGCACATGACCACCTTTGTTGAGGGTACTCGCTCCCCGGATGGCCGCATGCTGCCCTTCAAAAAGGGGCCGTTCTATTTGGCCATGGAATCCGGCGCTCCGTGCATTCCGGTTTCCATCTATGGAACAGAGACCATCCAGCCTAAAGGCAGCCTGCGTATCTACCCCGGTAAAGCGCATGTGATTTTTCATCCGGCCATCGACCCGGCCAGCTTTGCCACGCGCGAGGAGTTGATGCAGGCGGTGCGCACAGCCATCGCCTCCGGATTGCCGGAGTGGATGCGAACCTAGCAGTCGGATTTAACTAACGTAAAGACCAAACAGTTTTTTTACTGCATCAACGGAACCAACATGATTATTTCGATCATTGTATTCGTCACCATTGTCGTTTTAAGTATTCCCTCGGCGGTGATCTTCATTCCGCTGGCCGCGGTTACCGGCGACGTGAGGCCGCTTTACGCGGTGGTCTGCTTCATTGTTCGCGTTGGATATTTTGTGGCCCGCATTCGCATACGGGTTGAAGGCCGGGAACGGATTCCCGCTGGCCAGGCGTGCATCTTCATGGCCAATCATGTTTCCAACCTCGATGCGCCTGCGCTCATCGCGCATATTCCCGGGCGCACCTCGGCCTTTGCCAAGCGCTCAGTCTTCAAGCTTCCGCTCTTCGGCTACTGTCTCAAACTGGCCGAGTATATTCCCGTGGATCGCACCGGCAACAAGGCCAGTGCGGAGGCGAGCATCGCCGAGGCCAGGCGGCTGCTGGCCAAGGGTCTCCACATCACTACCTTTGTGGAAGGCAGCCGCTCCAAAACCGGGCGCATGCAACCCTTCAAGAAAGGCCCATTCTATCTGGCCATGGACTCCGGCGCTCCCTGCATTCCAGTGTCGATTTACGGATCAGAGACGCTCATGGCCAAGGGCAGCTTTGCCATCAAACCGGGTACGGTGCACATCATCTTCCACCCGCCCCTGTACCCGGCCCATTATGCCTCGCGGGAGGAACTCTCGCAGGCGCTGCGAGAATCCATCGCCTCAGCCCTTCCGGCGTGGATGCGAGCCTGAAGCTTCATCAATCTCCGGTTGCCCGCTTACTTCAACCGCACCCAGACTTCGGTTCGTCCTAGCAGCGAGATTCCAATGTAGCCCCGCATGTGCAGCTTGTCGTTTCCCTCGGCCCATATCTTGCCTTTGTAAGTCGATCCATTCTCCGGATCAACAACGGTTCCGCCAACCCAGTCATCTCCGTCGGGATGAAAGTTGCGCAGGAAAATCATGCCAAGGATGAGCTGGTTCTTGTATTCGCCGGAACACTTGTTGCATAGATCTTTCGGTGTGCGGCCTGGGCGCACCTCGGTAACACGCCCAAAAAGTTTGCCGTTCTCCATGTAAGTGTCGGCTTTTCCTCCCGGCGTACCGTCGCTGTTCATAATCTGCCAGTGTCCAACTGCGTTTTGAAGTTTTGGCGTGAGTTGCTGCGCGCGGGCTCCGGCAACGGTAAGCAGCGCGATAATTGCCGCCGCAAAGGCGCAGAAGCAGGTGTGTCGAGTCGTCTTCAAGAGGACCTCCCATTTTTGTGGATTATAGAGCGAGCAAGCAAGAGGTGAATAGCCGCCGCAACAAAAACATTGCGAACTTTCTTGGGTACAACAAAAAACTATGGCTGCACAATTGCGTTATAGCCGTCGTTGAGCAGTTTCTGGCGCATGGCGTTCGCCTCGTTGCGGTTGGCAAATGGGCCAATCTGCACGTGAAGCTGATTATCAACGGAATCGCGCCGGACGGTCACCGTATAGCCGCGCTTGCGCAGCGCGCCCACCAGCACATCCGCGTCTTCCTGATGCGAAACAGAGGCAATCTGCACCATCAGCGTGCCGGGTGGAACAGAAGCGGCCTTGCCTGCCGGATCTGTGAGCGCTGAGCCCGGCTGGGCCGCGGCAGATGCGGGAGCAGGCGTGGTTGCCGCGGCAGGCAGCGCCGGCTTCACGGCTGGTTGATTCGCTCCCGCTTCGGCAGCGGTGGTTGCGCCGGGAATCTGCGAATTTGCGCCCGAACTCGCGCCAGCGTTCTCGGAAGCAAGCAGATCAGTTGAGGCCGGATGTGGCGGCTGCGGAATATTCTGCGCCACAGCTGAGGGCTTGAGCAGGGAACCGGCGGCCGGCGAAGAACCGGCGCCGGACTGTCCGGCAGTTGATGCCCCCTGAGCGCTGCGGCTGCCCATTGAGTAGCCAAGCCCGAAGCAGAGCCCGCACAACAAGAGCAGGCCGAAAAAGAGGCCCAGCAACAGCATCGGACCCAGCGTCAGTTCCGTGTCACGCCGCGGCTCAACCGGCGGCAACTCATCTTCGTCAAAAACTTCCTGCATGGCGTGTTCTCTTGTTTCCGAATGTCATAAACATCTGGCGCGAGAAAAACGAGGTCCATATACTGTTTGCGAAAACCCACCCTTGCGACAAAACCAAAAATGCCGCGAGGGTGGGGCATCCGGCACTGGATACCCGCTATTCCGAACTTCCGCCGGAACGGCGGCCACGCATGGACAGCCTGCCCTGAGCCTGTAGAAGGGGCAAGTCCTACTTCTTTTCCGCGGCAGCCATGGCCGTAGCGCCCAGCTTGTTGAACAGCGTCATCATCTCCAGCGGAAGCGGGAAGACGATGGTGGTGTTCTTTTCCACGCCAATCTCGGTCAGCGTTTGCAGGTAGCGCAATTGCAAAGTCATCGGCTCGGTAGCCAGCAGGGCGGCGGCATCCACCAGCTTCTGCGCGGCATTGAACTCGCCCTCGGCGTGGATGATCTTCGACCGCTTCTCGCGCTCCGCCTCGGCCTGCTTGGCCATGGCGCGCAGCATCTGCTCCGGCAAGTCCACCTGCTTCACTTCCACCGAGATCACCTTCACGCCAAACGGCTCCGTCCGCTGGTCGATGATGGTCTGAATTTTGAGATTCAGCTTGTCGCGATGGCTGAGCAACTCATCCAATTCCACCTCGCCCAGCACCGAGCGCAGCGTCGTTTGCGCAAACTGCGAGGTTTGGTAAACGTAGTTGGCCACCTTGATGGCCGCGTCGTTGGGGTTCACCACGTAGAGCGTGACCACCGCATTCACCTTGAGAGTCACGTTGTCGCGGGTAATCACGTCCTGCGGCGGAACCTCCAGCACATCCTGGCGCAGCGAGATGCGCACCATCTGGTCGAAGGGCCGGAAGACCAGAATGATGCCCGGGCCTTTCGGTGTTGGCAGCGCGCGGCCCAGCCGGAAGATCACACCGCGCTCATACTCGCGCAGAATCTTGATGGAGTTGAGCAGGTAGAGAACGACGATGGCAACGAAAATCAAAACCGGTGTACTTGCATCCATTTGAATCTCCTCGCTTACGACCGAATTGTACTCCTTATGAATGAACCTGCGGTCCTTTCGGCGTCGCCGGTTCCACATGCAGCAAATACTCTTCCAGGCTTACCACGCGCAACGGCGCGCCTGCCGGCACGGTCTCGCTGCAAACAGCGCTCCAAATCTCTCCCTCCACCAGCACATGACCCTCTGGGTTCATAGCCTCCATGGCATGTGCCGGCCTGCCCACCAACGCCGAAGGGCCAATTCGCGACTTCATGCGCCGCGCGCGCACTGCCAGCCGAACCAGAAAAACCGTGATCGCACTAAACGCCGCGCTGACCGCAAAAGCAACCCAGGGGTTGACCGCCATCTCCGGCACCGGCGCAGCCACCAGCGTCAACATTCCAAAGGTTAGGCAGACGATTCCCGCAATGGCCAGCACGCCGTGGCCGCCAAATTTGGCCTCCAGCAGCAGCAGCACCAGCGCCGCCACCAGCAGCAGAACCGAGGTAAACCGAATCGGTAGCAGGTTCAGCGCAAAAATCGCCAGCAGCACCATCAGCGTCCCCAGCGCGCCGGGAACAATGGTTCCTGGAACATTGAACTCCAGGTAAATCAGCAGCGCCCCGCCAATCAAAAGCAGCAGCGCAATATTGGGATTGACCAGCCAGCCCAGCAAATCCTCGCGCAAAGTCGGCGTCACTTCCACAATCCGCACATTCGCCAGATGCAGCGTAACCTTGTTCCCGTCCATGCGGGTAATCTCGCGGCCATCCAACTCCCGCAGCAACTCCCAGTCATTCGGCGCCGTCAAGTCAATCAAATGCTGGTCCAGCGCTTCCTGGGCAGTGTAGGAGTGCGACGTGTGAACCGCTGCCTCGGCGGCCTCCGCGTTTCTATTTCGTTTTGTCACGTAAGAGCGCAGAAAGGCTTCCGCGTCGTTCTCGATCTTCTGGCTCATTGTCGCGTCCGGCTGGGGACCGAATTCGATTACCGGATGAGCCGCTCCGGCGTTGGTGCCCGGAGCCATGGCGGCAATGTCCGCCGATTCCAGCAGGAAAAATCCTGCCGATCCCGCTCTCGCGCCCGCCGGAGCCACATACACAATGACCGGAACTTTCGAGGAGAGAATCGCCCCCGCCATGGTGCGCGTCGAGTCCAGCAGCCCGCCCGGCGTGTCCAGTTCAATCAGCAACGCCTGCGCGCCGTCCGATTGCGCGCGGGCAATCGCTCGTTCCAGTTCGCTCTGCGTTACAGGCTGAATCGTGTCGGAGAGAACAAACTTATCCACCAGCGGCTGCTGCGCAAGGGCCTGCGTACCCAACCCGCAAACCACAACTAAACCAATCAGAATCGCAAACCTTGTAACGTGCTGCATCATGGCTTGCTCCTTCAACACCACAAACGCTCCGTGACAATCATCACCCGCTGCCCCACCCCTGCCGCTGTCATCCTGAGCGAGCGCAGCGAGTCGAAGGACCTGCTTCTCGCCATTCTGACGAAAGGGTGGGTATCCTCATCACTTCTTCAGTTCACCCTTGACCCCAACCCGCCGGCGCAACTCAACTGCCGCTTCGCTCTTTGGATTTATCTGCAGGGCTGCCTCGGCGTTCTCTCGTGCTTCTTCCAGGTGATTGGCCGCAAGGTTAATCCTGCCCAGCACCAAGTATGCATCCACCGACGGCATCAGTTCCAGTGACTTGACTGCCTCCTTGCGCGCCGCCTGCATGTCGCCGGTGCGCTCGCGAATCTCCGCCAGTCCCGCGTGTGCCGCCGCGGACTTTGGTTCTGCGGCCACTGCACCCTGGTACAGCCGCTCGGCTTCCAGCAGCAGCCCGTGATTCAGATATTCTCGCCCCTGCCTGCACAATTCCTGCGCGCGTTCCTGCGGTCCCAGTGCTGCCAGCCGTGACGATTCCACCTGCTCCATCATCTGTGAAGCCTGGTGAAAGGCGACCGCGTCAAAGTTGCGTTCAATGCGCTCCAGCGGATCGGCTTTGGCCTCTTCTCCCGCTGCGTCAGAGCCGGCAACTGACTTCACTGTGGGCCCTTTAGCTGCTCCGGGTTGCGCCGGTATCGTCCATGCCCTCTGCACCGCCTGGGCTTCGTTATCGTTGGGATGCAGCCGCAGGCACTGGGCCAGCTCCGCCAACGCTTCTGCATCGATTCCGTGGCGCTTCAGGCTGACGGCCAGGTTGAAGTGGTAGTCGGCGCCCGTGGGATCGTCAGCCACTGCCTGGCGAAACAACGGAATTCCATCCAGGCCGTTACGGGCCAGAGCAACTCCCTGGTTGTTCAAAACCTCGGCCAGAGGCAGCACGCGCGCCACCCCGGCAAAAGCCTCCTCTGCGCGAATGTAATCTCCGGAAAACAACAGCGAAAGCCCCCGGTAAAACCCTGCCTCGAGGGCGTCATCGGCGTTGCCGCGGCCCACCTTGGCAAAGGCCTCCGCAGCCTGCTCATAACGCTGATCGGCATACTCCTCACGCCCCAGCGCCATCCACGCCGGGCTGAACTCCGGGCTCAGCAGAACAGATTGATTCAGGTGGCGCAGGCGCTCCTGCTGGTCAGGCTCCGTGATGCCGCGAATATACTGCTCCAGCGCGTCCAGCCGCTGGCCAGATCCCGCTGCCACAAAAGTCTCTTCTGAGACTTTGAAGCCAGGATCAAGCTGCCGGGTCAGTTTCCAGGCCAGGGAGCTGAAAATTGAAATCAAGCTGTGCATCTCGCCGCGAGCTTGCACCGCCTCCGACATTCGCAGATGAGGCACATCTACCAACTGCGCCTCGGCCAAAATCCCGCTGCCGTCGGTAATGTAGCTGCCCACAATAATCGAATCCGCGTCCAGCGTCTCCGCCAGCTTCAGCGAACTGGCCCGCGAGGGATGAAAACCCTGCGGCAAACCCAGGTGATCCAGCGCGTACATGCGATCCGTCCGGCTCATCGGGGCAAATCCCGCAGACTCCAGGCGGCTGCTCACAATCTCCGCCGCGGCCTCGCGTATCCACTCCAGGCTGGGCTGCCCGGTGCGGTTGTCAAACGGCAACACCAGCAGAATGCGGCCGCCAGCCGGTGGACCGGCTTCTGCGCTTGTCTGCGCGTTACCGCTAATCACAAGGCTCAAGAGCAGCGCAAAAACCAATCCCATATGCGCCAACTGCGGCCCAATCCGGCCAATACGAAATGAAAAAAATGTATGCAACACAAGCTGATTATAGGCGTTGCGGCCAGCCGAAGGCAGCACTCTGCCGCAGGCCGGGTAACATCGCCCGCGTTCCATCAACGTGTGCAATCAGGCAGTGACTCTCCGTTGTTCGCTCTCGTTGGAAAAATATCATTAGAAATTTCACTCAATCAGACCAAAGTAATCTTTCGCTCCCCCGATTCCTGACGATTTCTTCATCCAGACGGCCCTTTCCTTCGCCATCCTTCAATCGGCCTCGTCAATCGCCGATCTGTGTCGGCTGCACAGGCCAATTAGTCGGCCCCGGCGATGGAATCCAACGTCTCGTAGGAGAATTCAAATGCGATGCGAGCATCGGATCCTGAGGTGTTTTTCCGTAATTGTTGCGGTGGCTCTTGGATTGAGCCTGGCAGCCGAAGTCCAGGCCGCGCCCCCCGCGCTCGCCAGTCTCACTCCCGCCTCAGCCTTCGCCGGCAGCGAGACATTCAAGCTCGCCATTGCCGGAGAAAACTTCGACGCCTCTTCAACCGCCAACTGGGGCGCAACTCCGCTGATGACCACTTACAAAAGCGCCACCGAGCTATCCGCGGTTGTTCCCGCCACCCTGATTCTGCTCCCCGGCGCTGTCAACATTACTGTGACCGCCGCGGACGGCATTTCGCCTGGAGCGATCTTTACCGTCAATTTGGCGCCCGTCTTTTCAGTTCACAATTCAAATTCCCCGGTTGATACCCTCAGCGTCACACCGCCGGACGCCAGCCCTGCTTCCGACTCCGCCTTAAGCGCCGCCGCGCCGGCAGCAACAATCGGAAGCCCCGCGCCGCAATCCCCAGCGGTCTCCGCCAGTTCGAGCAGGCCCATCCCCCTTGCTCCTTCTCAGGTGCCGCTCGGCTCCAGCCCAGCCCCGCCAACAATCACCAGCCTGAGTCCCAATTCCGTGGTTACCGGGTCGCAGACGTTCACCCTCACCGTCAATGGAACCAATTTTCTTTCCGGCTCATTGGCGACCGTTGTCCGGTGGAATTCCACTGCGCTGACGACCACGTACGTCAGTTCCAACCAGGTGACGGCAGTCGTTCCCGCCAGCCTGATCCCTTTCGGCTCGGCCAGCATCACGGTCGTCACCGCTGGCGGAATATCTTCTGGATTTCCGTTCACCGTCAACCCGGCGCAGCCTGTCATCACCGGCATGAGCATCACCCGATGCCCGGCCGGCACGGGCGCGTTCTTTATGAATGTTTACGGAACATTCTTGACTTCTTCCGCAATTGTCAATTTTGGATCTACACCGCTGACAACAACCCAGGTAGGGGGATCTACACTCGCTATCAATGTTCCTGCCAGCCTGGTCGCAACCGCCGGAACGGTTAGCATCACAATTACCACAGCGGGAGGAACTTCGGCCCCGGCAACCTTTACTGTCACGCCCCCGCCGCCCGCCATCACTGGCCTTAGTCAGACCTCTGCTCCTGCCGGCGGAGCCTCTTTCACGTTGACCGTCTACGGAAACAACTTTGTCACCGGCATGAACACCCGCTGGGGATCGACATGGGTGGGAGCAAACAACATCACTTCCACACAGTTGACCGTGACCATACCGGCCAGCCTCATCGCCACCGCCGGAGTGGCGAGCATCTCCGTTTACACCAGCAGCGGCGGATGGTCATCCGCGGTTTCGTTCACCATCAACCCGGCGCCGCCCGCTATCACCGCCATGAATCCCGCCTCGGCCACTGCCGGCGGCGCGGGATTCATGCTCACCATCACCGGCACGGCCTTTACTCCGGATGCCACTACCACATGGGGCACTACCCCCCTCGGCACCATCTACGTCAGCCCAACGCAATTAACGGCAGCCGTCCCGGCCAGCCTCATCGAATTCTCCGGTTCCGGCAGCGTCGCTGTTTCCATGGCCGCCGGCACATCGGCGCCGGCCACCTTCACCATCAACCCCGCGCCGCCGGTCATCACCGGCCTCAGTTCCATTTGGGCCACGGCGGGCGGGCCTGCGTACACGCTCGCCATCTATGGAGAGAACTTCACTGCGGCTGCAATTGCGAAATGGGGTTCGACCGCCCTGGCAACTACTTATATCAACCCGGCACAATTAATGGCGACAATCCCCGCCACCCTTATCGCCTTTGCCGGTTCGGCCAGTGTTTCCGTCAGCACTGCGGTTGGCACATCAGTTCCCGTCTCCATCACCATCAATTCCGCGCTCAAAATCACCACTACCTCTCTTCCGTCCGGAACTGCCGGCAACGCCTACTCCGGCCCCATCAGCGTAACCGGCGGCTCGCCCGGTTACGCATGGACAGTGACCGGTCTGCCCGCCAACTTCACCATCCCCAACACCAGCGACAGCACGCTCACCATCGCCGGAACGCCGTCGTCTTCAGGCTCCATCTCATTCCATGTCACGGTGCAAGACACCACCGGCGCATCCGCCGGTCCTGTTGCCTTCACCGTCAATGTTGCACCCGGCCCGAACGGAGCAAACAACGCCAGCCTCAACGGCAGCTACATATGCCTCTTTCAGGGCACAGTCGATACCGACCGGACGCGCTGGGCAACAGTGTCCAGCTTTCAGGCCGACGGCCAGGGTAACTTCACCAGCGGCGTCTTCGACACCAACAGCTACGACATCGGCTCCGCATCGGGAATTATCTCCGGCAGCTACAACCTGGCCTCTGACAACAACGGCATGGCCTCCATTCACACGATTCTCACCAATGGCGCCGCGGGAATACAAACCACGCAGTGGGCCATCGCTCTCAGCGGCGCCGCTCAGCCCGCGCAGCAATTCCGCATGATCCAAGCCGACGATCTGGGCGCATTGCCCTCTTACCAGCAAGGCTCTGCCAACTGCTATCTGGCCACCCCCAGCGCGTTTGCTGACTCCGCCATCAGTGGCTCCAGCTTCGCCTTTGCCCTCGACGGCGAAGACAACAGCGGAAATATGAAATCAACGGCGGGCCTCTTCAACGCCTCTCAAGGAAAAATTACCAACGGCATCCTCGACACCGCGCAGGGCGGCAACGCAACCGCGCAGTCCTCCTCCTTCATCGCAGCCTACACCGTGCCCGATCCAGCCACTGGCCGCTTCACCATCGCCCTCAGCGGCGCAGGCACGTCCACCGGCTTCACCGTTTACATCATCGACGCCAACCGCATGTTCGTCCTCGACAGCACCTCAAACGACGGCGAGCAATCCGGCAACATGCGCAAGCAACAGCAGTCCTCCTGGTCCGCATTCAATCTCAGCGGCCCATTTGTCCTCTATTCGCGCGGTGCGGAATTCAATGCAAGCGGCAGTGAGCCTTCGGGGTTCTACGCGCATCTCTCTCAGGGCAGTGGCGACGGCGCGGGTAACATTTCAATCAACCAAAACTACGCGAACAACGCTGGAGTCTATTCGGCAAGCCAATCGAGCAACAGCCCCATCGCTATTAACTTCGACTCCGCTCATCCCGGCCGCGCCACATTCCCAAATGCTGCTGGCTCAACCTGGCTCTTCTTTTTCAACAACAACAGTGCATTTGTCGTAGGCTTACAAGAAAACGGCTCCCTGGATTCCGGCATGATGGAGCCGCAGACGCAAACCGTCTTCACCAACGCCGCACTCGCTGGCAACTACCTTCTCGGCAATCTCGCGCAGTTGAACATCGAGCCCTCCGCTACCGTGGGAGTTCTCGCCGTAACCGCCAGCGGAGCGATCAACGAAAACCTCACCACCGCCAGCCGCGGAAACCTG